>Ga0187894_10000699_pt1 | contig 45196 bp, 41 predicted proteins | sample GBC1701081metaG_FD_136650 | JGI IMG/M metagenome (GOLD analysis project Ga0187894, IMG submission 136650) | White microbial mat communities from a lava cave in the Kipuka Kanohina Cave System on the Island of Hawaii, USA - GBC170108-1 metaG ... | reverse complement strand
GGAGGCGCCCGGAGTCAGGCCGGTGAACTGCTGGCTGGTGGCGGCGGTCTCGTTCCACGCCCCGCCATCGAGCCGCCAGCGGTAGCCGGTGACGCCGACGTTGTCGCCCGGATTGGTCCAGGTGGCCCTGAAGGACTCGCTGGCGACGAGGCTGGCCGTGACCGACGGGATGCCGGGCGGGGTGGTGTCGGACCCCTGTGCGGGCACGACGTTGAGCCGGAAGCCGCTGGTCCACGGGCCGGAGTCGGTGTAGCCGGGGGAGATGACGGTGTCGGTGGCGTCGGTCCAGAAATACCAGTTGCCGTCCTGGTCGAGCGTGACGGTCCGGACGACCTCGCCGGCGGCGCCGCTCTGGGCGAGGAAGGCGCCGGAGTTGTTGTCGAGATAGCCGTCGGGCCGCCACGCCTGCGGGCGGATGCCGCTGAGGTTGCCATCGGCGTCGGTGGCGCGGTAGCGGACGGTGATTTGCGTCGCGCCGCCGAGGGGCCGGGTGACGGTGGCGCCGTGGCTCTGGCCGTCCACGACGACGGTGGCGACGGGCGGCGAGTTGGCCGCGCCGACGGTGATGGCGACGGTGGCGGAGTGGACGCCCTGCCCGCCGGCGTCGTGCGCGTAGGAGCGGACCTGCCAGGTGCCGGTCTGGTTGAAGGTGAAGCTGGCGGTGCGGGTGGAGTCGGCGGCGCTGCCGACCGGTCCGCCTTGGAACGGCTCTCCAGTGGCGAAGCCGCTGCCGCTATAGTAGTTCCAGACGCCGTCGGGCCGCTGGAGGTCGAGGTTGTGCGTGTTGAGGTTGCCGTCGGGGTCGGTGGCCCGGCTGCTGATGGAGAGCGTGGCGCCGTAGGCGATGCTCTGGCTCGCAGGCGAGAGCAGCGTGATGGAGGGCGCGGAGTTCGGGTTGGCGACGGTGAAGCTGGCGGTGATGCTGGCGTTCCAGTCCCACGCGCCGGCGGTGTCCACGGCCCGGATATGCACCGAGTAGCTGCCGGGCTGCGCGGGCGTCCAGTTGGTGGCGCCGGTGGCGTTGCCGCCGGAGAGGCCGGCGCTGCCGACGTAGTTCCAGCCGGGCAGCCCGGGGCCGGTCACGTAGAAGTGCATCGTCTGGAGGTTGCCGTCGGGGTCGGAGGCGTTGCCGGTCAAGGTGGTCGCCTGTCCGACGTTGACGTTGTTGGCGCCGGCCCAATGGGTCTGCGGGCTCTGGTTGGGCGCGGAGGCCTCGACCACGTGCAGCCGGAAGCCGTCGCCCCAGGCCCCGGAGTTGACGAAGACGTTGTTGGTGTCCTCGGCGTCGGTCCAGAAATACCAGTCGCCGTCGCGGTCGAGCGTGACGGAGCGGGTGACCGTGCCGGAGCCGCCGGACTGGCCGGTCCAGCCGCCGCCGTCGTTGGTGAAGAGCCCCGAGCCCGGATGCCAGACCTGCGGGCGGATGCGGGCGAGGTTGCCGTCGGGGTCGGAGGCCTGGTAGCGGATGGTGACGGTGACGCTGCCGCCGTAGGGCCGGGTGACGGTGGCGCCGGAGCCGTGGCCGTCCACCTCGACCCAGGCGTTGGGCGGGTTGTTGGGCGGGGCGGAGGCGTTGACCTGCACGTAGGTCCAGTCCCACGCGCCCCAGCCATACCACCAGTCGTAGGCCTCGGCCCAGAACTCGACCGTCTGCGCGCCGTAGTCTGTGGTCCAGTTGCCGGCGCTGACCCACCCGCCGCTGCCGCCGGCGAACCAGCCGCCGTTTTTCCAGACCGAGAGGTCGCAGCCGCCGTCGCCCCAGGCGGTGGCCTCGACGTAGTAACCCTCGCCGCTCTGCACGGACCCGGGCGCGGAGCTGAACCAGACCTCGGTGGCCCCGAGCCGGCCGGCGGCGAGAAACGCGAACACGGAGATGATAATCGCGCGGCGCATGGCGGTCACTTGCCTCCGAGGGCTGAGAGTTGCGCCGCGAGATCGCGATGGGCCTCGACGCTGCGGATGACGCCGGTGGCATCCACCGCATAGACCAGGCCCGGCTCTACCAGTTGGAGCCGGCGGGCCAGCGGGCTGTCGCCCCCGCGCCCGCCATAGAGCTGCGTGCCGGCCAGCTTCCCCGGCGGGATCCCGCCGTCGCGGGACGAGACGTTGATGCCGATCACGACCGCCCCCCTGGGCGCCTGTTTGCTTACCTCCTTGGCCAGATCGATGGTGGCATCGCTATCCGGCCGCCAGGTGTAGAGCACGATCGGCTTGCCCTCCGCGGGAGCCAGCACGGCCTTCGCGCCGAGCACGCCCCGGGTGATTTCGGAGAGCTTTTTGCCGACCAGCGCCTGCCGCTCGACGATGATGGCGGCCTGCGCCTTGATGGCGGCCGGGGCGGAGGAAAGCATGATCTCGCGGGCCAGCTCCGCGGCCTTGGGGCCTTCGCTCAGCCGCGCCGCCTGCAGCAGCAGCCCGTGCGCCGCCGGCACGGCGGGAAACTCGGCGATCAGGGCGCGGGCGGTCGTTTTCTTGTCCTCGAGCCACGCGGCCCGGTCCTTGGGCGGATGCTTCTTGTTCCGGAGCATCTCGCTGAGCTGCGCCACCTCGAACCGCGCCTCGGGGGGGAGCGAGGCATCGGTGCGGGCCGCCCGCGCCAGGCCGTCGAGCCGGGCGTCCTCCGCGCCCTCGTCGAGGAGGGCGGCGCCGAGCCGGCCCTTGGCCTCGATCTGGCGGGCCGCCTTCGCCTCGGGGCGACCGGGGTTCTGGCGCTGGAAATCGTCGGCCAGCGCCGCGACCTCGAGCAGGTGCCGCTTCTGCGCCTGCCGGTCCGCCGCCAAGACGGACGCGCTTGGCGCCGCCCGCTCTGGCGCGGAGGGTGTCGCTCGCTCGGCCGGAGCCCGCTGCTTGCCGTCCCGCTTCGTCAGGCCGGGCGGCGACTGGGCCTTGCTGAGCAGCCGCTGCCAGTCCTGGTCAGCGGCGGATTGGGCGAAGAGCGGCGCCGCCAAGCCAAGGGCGACGATCACGAGGCCGGCACGTCCGGGGTGGTGCATGTGCGATGAGGTGCGCGCCGAAAAGAACCGCGCGCACGCTGCACAACAAGCGCAGCGTCTAAGGGAATTTCCGTAGCGGCGCGACAAGGCTGAGGTTGCCGATCAGGTGGAGCGCGGCCTCTGGACGCGCTCGGAACCCGTCCTACAAGGCCGGGTTCCACCCGGAGTCAGCCGGTCTCGCGCCTCACGAGCCGCCGTGCTGCGTGGCGGAGATCTGCAGGGTCGCGGTGAGCTGCCCCGCCGGGCCGCGCTCGGCCGCCACCGAGATCTGCTCGAGGTTCAGGTAGGGCGCATGCTTGGCCAGCTCGTCGTAGAAATTGAGCAGCGCCGCGAGGTTCGCGCGGCGGAAGGTGACCTTGATCGTGTGGTAGGCGAACTGCGCGGTGCGCTTCGTTTGCGGCGGCTCGATCGCAGGCTGGAGTCCCGCGCCGGTGGCGAGCGAAGTCACCGTCGTGACCAGCCGCGTCGGGTCGTGGGTGCGCTCCGGCACGAGGTTGCCGACGGCTTTCGCGGCGGCCGCCTCGATCTCGCCCTGCCGGTCGAGCCAGATCTGCTGTGTTTTTGCCGCGGACGACTCCGCCCGCCACCCGAGCCAGCCCGCGCGCGCGCGGTCGAGCGCGGCGGTCAGCCACGCCGCCGCGGCGCCCAGCACGAGCACCGTGACGAGCCATTGCTCGCGCCGCGTGCGGGCCTGGAAAAGCGCCTTCATGTGCCGCCCTCCTTCCGCTCCGGCGCGGCGGGCGCGGCCCGGCTGGCGACCGGCGATGCCGCCAGCGCCTCGGGCTTGAAGGTGACGGCGAGCGTGAACGTGGTCGTGCCGTCGCGCGTGCGCAGTTCCCGCACCTCGGCATGATCCACCGCCACGTGCACCATGAGCGCGGTTTCGTAGGTGTCCACGTCCTCCGCGTTCGACGTGGAAGCCTCGATCTCGAGCCCGTTGCGACCGACGCTCGTCGTGCGCACGAAGCGCAGCGACGCGGGCCGCACGGCGTTGATGGCGGAGATCATCTCGAAGAACCGCAGCCGCCGGTGCGTAAGCTCGTCGATCAGCGCGGTGAGACTCCGGGCCGTGTCGAGCCGCTGCACGAGCGCCGCGCGCTCCGCGACGGCGGCGCGGCGCGCCTTGGCGGCGAAACCGAACCCGAACGCGGCCGCCTCCAGCACGGCGGAGAGGGCCAGCAGCGCCGCGCCCGCCAGCAGGAGCCGCCAGACGAATTCGCGCTGCCGCCGCGCGCGCCGGCGCTGCCCCTGCCCGGCCCGGTCGCGCACGTCCAGTTCGTCGAGCGCGGTCCGCGGCACGATGGCGGTGGCGAGCACGCCGCCGTCGGCGCCGGTCAGCTCGAGCGTCACGCGGTCGCGGCGCGCCGTGGCGCGGGGCTTGCCCGGGCGGACGGCAAACTTCTCCGCCAGTTGCCGGCGCTCCGCCTCGTCGGCGGCGCCGGCGAGCAAGGGCAGCGAGTCCGGCACGACGGCGTCGGCCCGTTCCCACTCCGCGGTCTCCCCGGCGGTGAAACGGCGGCGGTGCGCGGCATAGACGAGGGCGCGGGCGCCGTCCGGCGCGGCGCACCAGCCCCAGTAGAGCTGGCTCAGCGGAAATGGCGCCAGCCCCTCGACGGCCAGCTCGACCTGCGCGGCGGCGGGCGCGCCCTTGGCCAGCGGGACGACCCGCATGAAGAAGCGGTCCGCGGGGGCGAAGGCGAGGGCGACTGGGGAACGGAGGGCCAAGGGAGGTCTCACGCGGAGGGTTCGGGTGGGGGCGTGCTTTCGGTCAGTTCAAGCACGGTGAACGGGTAGCGCAACGAATTCGTGGCGGCGTTCCGGCCGGCCCGGCTCTGGGCGGTGTTGGACGCCGGCGCGGCGGCGCCGGTTGCATTCCGTCCGCTCCCGCCGGTTTGCGCCGTCGTCATCGCCGGCATCCGCGCCGTGCCGCCCGGCGAGACCAGCGCCGAGAGCCGCAGCACGGCGGCGCCCTCGCGCACGGTCACCGTGACCCGCAGGCACGAGACGGCGGCGCCGAAGCCGTTCAGCGCCACGTTGCCCCCGAGCTGGCGGCGCACCTCCGACGCGGAGCGGAAAAACGGCAGGCCCCGCGCGCCGATGTTGCCGGTGGTCCGGTATTTTTGGAGCGAGTCCGCCTGCGTCGGGTCCCAGCCGGCCGCCAGCAGCACGAGCGGGTCGGCGGAGTTGAGGTTGGTGCCGGAGAACCGGTAGAGCGAAACCACGCGCATGAACTCCTGCAGCAGCGGCGTCGGCGCGCCGGCCTCGTCGAAGAAGCGGTCGCGCACCACGTTGATCGCCGCCAGCTCGTCGAACGAGCGCAGCGAACGGAGCGGCGGGGTGAACGCCGGGTCGAGCCGCTCGTAGGCGGCGGCGTCCGTCTCGCTGTCCGGCGCCGGCTGGCCGCTGCGCGACCACGCGAGCAGCGCGCCCGCGGTGCGCGCGGCGTCGTCGTTGGTCAGCCCGAGTTGCACGAAAAGCGTCGTGAGCTGGTCCGGCCGCAGGACCGGCAGCGAGAGCTTGGCGCTCTCGTCTTCAAAGGCCACTTCCGCCGTCACCCCCTCGCGCGGCGCGTAGCCGGCGTAGCCGAACGGATCGTTCCAGCCCTGCTCGGGCGCGTAGAGCCCGCGGTCGATCGCCTGGAAGTCCGCCAGCACGGCGAGCGCGGTCTCGAGCGCGGCGTGCGCGTCGCCGCGCAGCCGCTCGCGATCGGCCAGCCGCATGGCGATGAGCAGGTCGGAGCTGCCGGCCTCCACCAGCCGCGTGAGCAGCAGCGAGGCGAACAGCAGCGTGACCAGCAGCACCACGAGCACGGAGCCGCGGCGGGGACGGGAGACTGGCAGGGCGCGCGTCATGTTCAGAAGGCCGGCACTCCCTCCACGGCGGGATCGGGGACGATGATTATCTCCTCGATCGTGTCCTGCTTGCGCTGGAACCGCAGCCGGATGCGGCCCGGCGTCTCCACCGTGGTTCCGCTCTCGCGCAGCTCGTCCTTCTGTTCCCACGTCTGGCTCTCCGTGTCGTAGTAATCGTAGCTGATGCCCGTGACGAACGACGACAGCACCGTCTTGCGCGGCGCGGCGGTGTCGAAGTCGAGTTCGAGCCGCGATTTCCAATAAAGGATCAGGCCTTCGCCGTTCCGCCAGCCCAGCGCGCAGCTCACCTCGGGCAGCGGCCGCTCCGGCCAGGCCATCACCGGGTCGCCCGCCGGCAGGTCGAAGAGCAGCAAGGTCTCCCGCCCGCCCTCGGGCACGGCGATTTCGCCCGCCTCGGTGGCGCCGGTGGTGGCGCCGCTCCGCCGCGCGTTGTCCGCCGCGGTGCGGAGCATCGCGTCGATCCGCCGGCCGACCGCCCGGGCGTGCTGCTGGAACACCACCTGTTCCTGCCGCCGGGCCCACAGGTCCGTGATCGAGAAGGTGAAATGGTTCAGCGCCGCCAGCAGCGCGGCCAGCAGCGCGAGCGCGAGCAGCACCTCGACCAGGGTGAACGCGCGCTCCTGCACAGCGGTGTGGCGGCGGCGCTTCATTGGTAGGTGCGCTGCGCGAGTTTCTTGCGCGCCTCGGTGCGGAGCGCCTCGCGCTCGCCGGGTTGCGACCACGTCGGCCGCAGCAGCCGGCAGGTCTCGGTGAAGGCGGCCCGCGCGCCGCCCGTGTCGGTGAACTCGACCTCGAGCGTGACATCGAAGAGGTCGGCCACCGTGGTCGCGGCTACGGTCGCCTTCCAGCGGGCCGAGCGGTCGTCGGGCAGCGCGATCTCGTTCCACTGCTCCGCCCGGGTGCGGTCGGCCTCGGCGCGGAGCGCCGAGCGCACGAGCCGCAGGTCGGCGGCGCGGTCGTCGCGCCGGAGCGAGGCCTCCTGCGCGTTGAGCACGTTGACGAACGACATAGCCAGCACCAGGCCGGCAAACGCGAAGATCGCCAGCGCGACGACCACCTCGATCAAGGTGAACGCGCCGGTCGGGCGGCTGGTGGCGGGCGGCCGCATGGTCAGCGCTTGTCTCCCGTTTCCGGCGCGAGCACGCCGCAGGTCCACGGATCGATCACCAGCACGTTCGTGGCGCCCCGGTGCGTCACCTCCAGCCGGAACGGTTCGCACGTGCCGTCGGTGAAGAAGCGCACGGCGGGGAGCGCCTTCTGCACCAGTTGTCCGCCGATCAGGTTCGCGGTGCCGTCCACCGGGGGCAGCAGCCGCACCTTGCCCTCGCCCGCCAGGTCGGCGCCGGCGGCCCCGCTCCACTCGAAGCGATTCGCGTCCTCCGGCTGGCGCAGGACGATGGTCTGCCCGGCCATCACGGCGGCGCGCCGGGCGGCGGCGATCGCCGCCAGCGCGTTGTGCTCGAGGTTGTCCTGCTGCACCGAGCGCAGCAGCGAGCCGGCCCCGATGGTGACGACCGCGCCGATGAGCGCGAACAGCGCGAGCACGACAACGAGTTCGAGCAGGGTGAAACCGGAGCGGCGGCCCCGCCCCGTGCTGGAACCGCGGCGGGGCATCACCAGTTGCCGATGTCGTCGGCGGTGTCCGGCGTCTTGTCCGGGCCCTTGGAGTAGAGGTCGTAGCCGGAGGGGTTCTTGGTGCCGGGATAGCGGTATTCGTAGGCCTGCCCCCACGGGTCCACCGGCAGCTTGCCGCCGGGTGTGTCGAGGTAGGGCCCGCGCCAGCGCTCGGCGCCGCCGGTGGGCGCGCTGACGAGCGAGGCGAGGCCCTCGCCGGTCGTCGGATAAGCGCCCATGTCGATGCGGTAGCGCGTCAGCGGCATGCTCATCGATTCGCGCACGAAGATTTTCGCGACCGACTCCTGGCTGTCGCCAAAGATGTTGCCGACCTTCGTCACGACAAGCCCGACGATGAGTCCGATGATCGCAAGCACGACGATCATCTCGAGCAAGGTGAAGCCGGCGCGCGGCCGGAGCCGGTGACGCGTGGGGAAGCGGGACGTTTGGCGCATGGAGATTCCGGACCGGCTCACTGGCCGCGCGGGCGGAACCCGCCGCGTTCCTGGCGCGGCTGCCCCTGCCGGGCATCCGTCCCCGCGGCGGTGCGCTCCTCGGCGTCGGCGCGCCGGGTGCGCCGGATTTCCTCGATGGCCGCGCGGGCCTCGGGCGGGAGGTTGTTGAAAAATTCCGCGCCCGGCCCGCCGCCCGGTCCACCGCCCGCCGTGCGCGCGGCGCGGCGGCGCCGGATTTCCTCGGCGATCTGGGCTAGCCGCTCGGCCTCGGGGCCCTCGGCTCTCTGTTCCTCCGCGCCGGCCGGCCTGGCCGCGGCCACCGGAATCTCGACCAGCGCCACCTTGGCCTGCTTGAGCGGGAGCGTCACCTGACGGCCGGCCTGCGAGACGCTGACCTGGGAACTGCCGGCATTATAGCTCTGCACGGTGATGCCCCCCGCCCGGCCGTTCACCGGCATCCAGGTGCTGGCCTTGGTCGCCGGGTTGTAGAGATTCACCAGCACCAGATCCTCCTCCTGCACGACGCCGCGGAACTCCAGCTCGCCCGCCGCGGGGGCCGCCGGCGCCGCCTCGGCGGAACCACCGAACGGCGAATTGCCCAGCAGGCCCTGCCAGTCCGATGCGGCAGTAGCGGCAACCGGCCGGAAGGCGAGCAGGCCGAGGAGCAGCGGGAAAATGCGCCGGGAACGCGGGTTCATGCAGGGCAAGGGGGAGACGGCTGGTCGACCGGCAAGTTACGGCGTCCGGGCCGGGGAAATCAACGTCTGTTTGCCGCATCCGGCCAGCCGCCGGTCGCAAGCCGGCCGGATATGACGAAATGTTGTGGAATCTCGCAAAACGTTGGTTTCTCTTATCCCTCCTATGAACCTCCGCTCCCTCCGCCCGGTTCTTTGTCTTCTTGCCGGGTCGGTCCTCGCGACCGGCCTGTCCGCCCAGACTCCCGCCCCGCAGCTCGAGTTCCCCGCCCCCAGCCCTGCCGCCAGTTTCAAGCAGCGCGTGGGCATCACCGACATCTCCGTCGAGTATTCCCGGCCCAGCCTCAAGGGTCGCAAAGCCTTCGGCCCCGGCGGACTCGAGCCCTACGGCTCCGTCTGGCGCACCGGCGCCAACAGCGCCACCAAGATCACCTTCAGCACCGACGTGAAGTTCGGCGGCAAGGACGTCCCCGCCGGCACCTACGCCCTCTATTCCATCCCCGGCGAGTCGGAGTGGACCGTCATTCTCAACGGAGCGCCCGGCTGGGGCTCCTACGCCTACGACGCCTCCAAGGACGTCGCCCGCGTCACCGTGAAACCCATCACCCTCCACAACCCGATGGAAACCTTTGCCCTCGGCTTCTCCAATCTCCGCCCCACCGCCGCCACCTTCTACCTCGCCTGGGAGCGCGCCCGCGTGCCGGTCGAACTCGAAGTGGACGTCGTCGGCGCGCTCGTTCCCAAGGTCGAGGCCGTCATGGCCTCCGACGCCGCAAAGAAGCCCTGGTTCGCCGCCGCCATGTTCTACTTCGAGAACAACCTCGACCTCGACAAGGCCCTCGCGTGGATGGACGCCGGCCTCGCCGAGAACCCCAACGCCTTCTGGATGGTCTATCGCAAAGGCCTGCTCCTCGCCAAAAAGGGCGACAAGACCGGCGCGAAGTCCGCCGCGAACAAGTCCAAGGAGCTCGCCCTCGCCTCCCAGCAGCCCCAGCCGCTGAAGGACGAATACGTGCGGCTCAACGACGCGCTCCTTGCCACTCTCAACTGAGCGCCCTTCCGCCGCGCGAACCGCCACGGTTCGCGCGGTTCCGTTTCGACTCTCCCCGAGCCTCGCGCCATGAAACTCCCTTCTTCACCGGCCCTGTCGAAAGGGCTCACGCTCGCGCTGGCCCTCGCCGCCGCCGCCGCGCTCCCCGCGCAGCAACCGGCCGCCCCGGCCGGTCCGCGCCCGCGCACCAGCCCGCACGAGACCATCCACCTGCGCGCCGACAACAACCGCGTCACCGTCGTGTATGGCCGCCCGCATTCCAAAGCGCCGCGCACCGGCGCGGCCCGCAAGATCTGGGGCGGCCTCGTCCCCTTCGGCAAGGTCTGGCGCACCGGCGCCGACGAAGCCACGCTCCTCATCACCCAGCAGGCGCTCGACATCGGCGGCGCCGCCGTGCCCGCCGGCGCCTACACCCTCTACACCCTGCCGGCCGAGGACGGCTCCGCCCAGCTCCTCATCAACCGGAAGATCGGCCAGTGGGGCTCCGAAGCCTACGACGAATCGCAGGAACTCGCCCGCGTGCCGCTGGCCCGCGAGGAGCTGACCGATCCCGTGGACCAGTTCACGATGGCCCTCGAGCGCAACCCCGCCGGCGGCGCCTTCCTGCGCCTGAGATGGGAGCACGCGCAGTTCTCCGTGCCGTATTCCGTCAAAAAATAGCCGCCGACCGACATGGCTTCCGCAACCCGGCGCCGCGCGCTCCTTCTTCCCGGCGCCCTTCTCAACCTCACTACCCTGTCATCGCGAGCCCGTCCCGCGTCGGCGGGACGGGTCTGGCGATCCAGCTTGATGGATTGCTTCGTGGCCGGCCGACGCCGGCCCCTCGCAATGACAGGCTTGATGGCCTGCCTCGGCTTCGGATCCAGCGCTGCCGCCGCTGAATCACCCGACCCCAAGGCCGTCCTCCAGGCCCTCCGCGCCTTCGCCAACACCGGCACCGTCCTTCACGTCGGCGCGCACCCCGACGACGAGAACACCGAGCTCATCACCTGGCTGTCGCGCGGCCGCGGCTTCCGCGCCGCCTACCTCTCGCTCACGCGCGGCGACGGCGGCCAGAACGAACTCGGCAAGGACTTCGACGAGAAGCTCGGCGTCCTCCGCACCCAGGAGCTGCTCGCCGCCCGCCAGCTCGACGGCGGCCGGCAGTTCTTCACCCGCGCCATCGACTTCGGCTACTCCAAATCGCCCGAGGAGACCCTGCGCCTTTGGGACCGCGAGCAGGTGCTCGCCGACGTCGTGCGCATCTACCGGCAGTTCCGGCCCGACGTGGTCGTCACCCGCTTCCCCATTCCGCCCGGCAGCGGCGGCCACGGCCACCACACCGCCTCCGGCATCCTCGCCGTCGAAGCCTTCAAGCTCTCCGGCGACCCCAGCGCCTATCCGGAGCAGATCCAGGAGGGCCTCACCCCCTGGCAGCCGAAACGCGTCCTCTGGAATTCCTTCCGCATCGGCTCCGCCGGCCCCGGCGGGCTCGACGGCCCGGTCCACCGGCAGGACATCGGCGGCACCGACCCGGTGACGGGCGAGGAGTTCGGCGCCATCGCCGCGCGCAGCCGCTCGATGCACAAGACGCAGGGCCTCGCCGGCTTCATCAACCGCGCCCGCACCGGCCCCAACGAACAGACCTTCATGCTCCTCGCCGGCGAACCCGTCTCCGGCTCCGACCTCATGGACGGCGTGGACACCACCTGGGCGCGTTACCCCGGCGGCGAGGAGATCCAGCGGCTCGCCGACGCCGCCATCGCCAGTTTCAATCCCACCGACCTCGCCACGAACGTCCCGGCCCTCCTCGATATCCGGAAACGGCTCGCCGCGTTGCCCGACGACCCGGTTGTTGCCGACAAGCGAGAGCAGCTCGATCTAATGCTGCAGTCCTGTCTTGGCATCAAGGTCCGGACCCTCGCTGGACCGGACTACGTTCCCGGCGATGGCATCAACGTAGGATTGAGCGCAAAATCGCGCGTGCCGGTGAAGTGGACCGTGCGCACATGGGATTCGCCTGCGCCACCGCCGATCTCCGGCTTTGAGGGCACGCTCACTGGCCCGAGCGTCAACATCCAGCATGATTTCCTCGGCACGGTGCCGACCGGGCAAGCGCTCACCCAACCTTACTGGCTCCGCGGCGAAGGCTCGGCCGGCATCGCCCGCGTGGAGAATTCCGCCCTGATAGGCCGGCCGGAGAATCCGCCAACCCTGGTCATCCGCCACTACTTCGAGATCCAAGGTCAGATTCTGGGCATGGATGATGAAGTCTCCTATCAGTGGACCGACGATTCCGGAGCACGCCACCACCAGGACATCGCGATCATTGCTCCCGTCTCACTGGCCTTCGAGTCCGACGTGTTCCTAGTCGCGCCCGGCGCGAGCAAGCCGGTCACGGTCGAGGTCACCGCCGCGCGGCCGGACCAGAATGGAAAACTCTCGCTCGAGGTCCCCGCCGGCTGGAGCGTCTTGCCCGCGGCACAGGACTTCAAACCCGGGAGCTCCGGCAACAAGACCGCGCTGACCTTCACCCTCTCCGCCTCGGCCACGGCCGGCGCCGGAAAGATTTCTGCCACGGCGGATGTGGGCGGCCGCAAGTGGTCCAACCAGCGGATCGAGCTGCGCTACGAGCACCTGCCCGTGCAGTTGCTCCAGCCGCCCGCGACCGCGCGTCTGGTCAGCATCGAGGCGAAGGCCGACAGCCGGCTCGTCGGCTACCTGCCGGGAGCGGGCGACAGCACCGCCGAGGCCATCCGCCAGCTCGGTTATTCCGTCCGCACGCTCACCGGCGCCGACCTCACGCCGGAGAAGCTTGCCGGCCTCGAGGCCGTCGTCATCGGCGTCCGCGCCTTCAACGAGCGCGACGACCTGAAGGACGCCCTGCCCGGGCTCTTCGCGTGGGTCGAGCAGGGCGGCACCGTCATCGCGCAATACAACCGCCCGTCGAACAACCTGCCGCCGCTCGGCCCCTACCCGCTATCCATCGCCGGCCCCGCGCCGGCCAATCGCGTGACCGACGAGACCGCGCCGGTGACGTTCCTCGCGCCCGACCATCCCGTGCTCAACACGCCCAACCGGATCACCGCCGCCGACTTCGAGGGCTGGGTGCAGGAGCGCAGCACCTACCAGCCGTCCCAATGGGACGTGGAGCATTACCAGTCCATCCTCGCCATCAGCGACCCCGGCGAGAAGCAGCCCGACAGCAGCCTGCTCATCGCCCGGCATGGCAAGGGTCATTACGTGTATGCGAGCCTTGCCTTCTTCCGGCAACTGCCCGCCGGCGTGCCCGGCGCCTACCGGCTGCTCGCGAATCTGCTTTCGTTAGGGGAATGATGCCCAAGTCGCCACCCTCGAATGTCATCGCGAGCCCGGCGCAGCCGGGCGTGGCGATCCAGCTGGATTGCTTCGTCGTCTCCGCCTCCTCGCAATGACATCGAACAACAAGCCTCCTTCCGACGACGACTCCCCCCGCGTGCCCGGCTTCCGCACCTGGCGCGGGGTCTATGTGTTCGTGCTCGTGAGCTTTGCCGTCGTGGTGGCGCTGTTCGCGTGGTTCACCCGCGCCTTCTCCTGATGAGCGCCCTCGATTACCTCGTCCTGCTCGTCACCATGGTCGGCATCGCCGCCATCGGCCTGTGGCAGACGCGCGGCCGCAAGAGCCTCGATGCCTACCTCAAGAGCGGCCACGCGCTCGGCTGGGGCACCATCGGCCTGTCGGTCATGGCCACGCAGGCCAGTGCCATCACGTTCCTCTCCACCCCCGGCCAGGGCTACGAAAGCGGAATGGCCTTCGTGCAGAATTATTTCGGCCTGCCGCTCGCGCTCATCATCGTCGCCACGGTGTTCCTGCCCATCTACCGCAAGCTGAACGTCTATACCGCCTACGAATATCTCGGCCGGCGGTTCGATTCGAAGACCCGGTTGCTCGGCGCCGGGCTCTTCCTCCTCCAGCGCGGGCTCGCCTCGGGCATCACCATCTACGCGCCCGCCATCATCCTCTCCACCGTGTTCGGCTGGCGGCTCGACGCCACCATCGTCTGCACCGGCCTGTTCGTCATCATCTACACCGTCATCGGCGGCAACGAGGCCGTCAGCGTCACCCAGAAGTGGCAGATGGCGCTCATCATCGTCGGGCTGGTCACCGCCTTCGGCGTGCTGCTCGCGCGACTCCCCGTCGGACTCGGCGAGGCGCTGACCGTCGCCGGCGGCTTCGGCAAGCTCCAGGCGGTGGACTTCGACCTCGACCCCGGCAAGCGCTACACGCTCTGGTCCGGCCTGCTCGGCGGCCTCTTCCTCTCGCTCTCCTACTTCGGCACCGACCAGTCGCAGGTGCAGCGCTACCTCTCCGGCGGCTCGCTCCGCGCCAGCCGGCTCGGCCTGATGTTCAACGCCCTGCTGAAGATCCCGATGCAGTTCTTCATCCTGCTGCTCGGCGCGCTCGTCTTCGTCTTCTACCAGTTCAACGCCGCCCCCGTCTTCTTCAACCAGGCCGCCTGGTCGGCCAATGTCGCCCGCGCCGACGGCGCCCCGCTGCGCGAGCTCGAGGCGCGCTACGCCGCCGCGCAGGACGAGAAGCGCGCCCGCATCGGCCACTGGCTCGGCGCCCGCGCCCGCGGCGACCTCGACTCCGTCGCCAACGAGCGCTCCGCCGCCCTCCTCGCCCACACGGAGGGCGAAGCCGTCCGCGCCGAGGTGAAGCAGACCCTCGGCGCGCTCGACGCCCGCGTGAAGACCAACGACACCGACTACGTCTTCATCACCTTCGTGCTCGACCACATGCCGCACGGCGTCATCGGCCTGCTCGTCGCGCTCATTTTCGCCGCCGCCGTGTCCTCGCTCTCCTCCGAGCTGGTCGCGCTCGGCTCCACGACCACCGTGGACCTCTACCGGCACCTCTGGAAGCGCGACGCCACCGACGAGCACTATGTGCGGGCCTCGAAGCGGCTCACGCTCCTCTGGGGCATCATCGGCATCGGCTTCGCGCTCTTCGCCAACCTCGCCGAGAATCTCATCCAGGCCATCAACATCCTCGGCTCCCTCTTCTACGGCGTGGTGCTCGGCCTGTTCCTCGTTGCGTTCTTCCTCAAGCGCATCGGCGGCACGGCGGTCTTCTGGGGCGGTCTCGCGGCACAGGCGCTGGTGCTCGTCCTCTACCTCACGCTCAACATCTCCTACCTGTGGTATAACATCATCGGCTGCACCGCGTGCATGGTGCTCGCGGTCTTGCTGCAGGCCGTGCTGCCGCGCCCGCCCACCGGCCAAAGCTTGTCATCCTGATCCCGCCTTGGCGGGAGAAGGATCCATCATAATGACTGCACCGCCCATTGCGCTGGATTCTTCGCTCCGCTCAGAATGACAGACAGGCGGATATACTTTCACCCTCACTTTCACTTTGTCCTCCCCCATCATCTGCTTCGGCCAGCAACCGTGCGGCTTTTTTCCGCGCCGGTTCCTCGTCGCCAAGGTCGCCACCGCGCGCCGGCTGCAACGGGAGATCGGCGGCGGGATCGTCTTCTTCTGCCACGACAGCGACCACGACCCGCGCGAGACGCAGGTCGCCCTGCGCCACCGCAAGACCGGCGAACCGGCCACGCTCAACTTCGCCTTCGCGAACAAGGTCCAGCGCAAGTTCTCCCCGCTCTTCCTCAAGCGCATCCCCGCCGGCTGGCAGGACAACACCGCCCGCCAGCTCGGCGCCTACGTGGACGCGGGCATCATCGAGAAATTCAAGTCCGTGCGCGCAGACAACGCCGCGGACTTCTGCCTCGGGATGTATCGCGCGCTCGGCCTGCTCGACGGCATCCGTGTCGTCCGCTCCGGCGATTCCGACGTCCGGCGCTCGGCTTGTGAGGTCGCGGATTATTTCGTGGACGTGCCGCACGAGGGCGAGATCGTCCGCGCGCGCCGCCGGCCCGACGGCTCGCTCTGCCTGCACGAGGGCGGAGACCGTTACCTCGCGCTGCCCCGATCGGACCATACGAAGGAACAGGTCAGCCCGACGCGCGACACCCGCTTGCGCTGGATGCAATCCGTGGTTCACTGCACGCACTATGTCTGCGGCGCCGGCGAGCAGGCCTACCTGAACCCCGCCCACGCCCCCGAGATCACCTTCGTGCCCCGCGACGCCATTGACCGCTCCGATGAAGCCCACACCGAATTCTGACGCGACCGCGCCCCAGCCGTTTGTAACGTATTATATTACAAACCTCCCGTAGAACCTCGCGCGGTTTGTAATATAATACGTTACAAACCCTCGCTGCATATTTTCATGAAGAACGATCCTTCCGGCCCCGGACCGCTGCTCGCCTTCGGCGCGCATCCCGACGACATCGAGTTCGGTTGCGGCGGCATCGTCGCCCGCGAGGCGCAAGCCGGCCGGCTCGTCCACCTCGTGGTCTGCTCGCGCGGCGAGGCCGGCACGCACGGCACCGCCGGCGTCCGCACCAAGGAGGCCGCCCGCGCCGCCAAGCTCCTCGGCGCCACGCTCGAATTCTGCGACCTCGACGGCGACGCGCGGCTCGAGCTGAAGTCCACCCACGCGCTCCGGCTCGCCGGCATCATCCGCAACGTCAAGCCGGCCGTCGTCCTCGCCCCGTCGCTGGAGACCAACCAGCACCCCGACCACTGGCGGCTCGGCCAGCTCGTGCGCGACGCCACCCGGCTCGCCCGCTACGGCGGGCTCGAGGGCCTGAAGCCCGCCCCGCACGCCATCGGGCAGCTCTTCTTCTATTCGCTCGGGCCCGGCGCCGAGCCGCCCGGCCCGCCGCCCGTGCTCGTGGACGTCTCCGCGCCGGAGGTCGTCGCCGTCTGGCGGCACGCGATGGAGGCGCACGCCTCGCAGATGAAGACCCGCAACTACGCCGAGCTGCAGCTGGCCCGCGCCCGCGTCCACGGCCTCAACGCCGGCGTCGAATACGCCCAGCCCCTCTGGCCCAACGACCCGCTGGTGGTGGACAACCTCGCCGTGCTCGCGCGCGGCGCCCGGAGATTTTGAGATGTCTAGCCTTCCATCGGTTGTGGGCGGGGTGCCCTCACCCCGCGAGAATCATGCCACGCCGGGTGAGGGCACCCGGCCTACAAGCAATCCAGTGATTCCATGTCTGACCGCCCGCTGAAGATCGGCATCACCTGCTACCCGTCGGTCGGCGGCAGCGGCATCCTCGCCTCCGAGCTGGGCGACGAGCTGGCGAAGCGCGGCCACGAAGTCCACTTCATCAGCTACGAGCAGCCGTTCCGGATGCCGGAGGGCCCCGGGGTGCACTTCCACCCGGTGAAGGTCAGCAGCTACGACCTGTTCAAATATCCCGACTACACGCTGCCGCTCTCGGTCAAGATGGCCGAGGTCGGCCGCGACCGCGGGCTCGACGTGCTGCACGTGCATTACGCCGTGCCGCACGCCACCGCCGCCATCCTCGCCCGCGCCATGCTCCACGAGGAGCACCGGCTCAAGATCGTCACCACGCTGCACGGCACCGACACCACCCTGCTCGGCCGCGACCCCGGCTACGGCCCCGCCATCAAGCACGCCCTCGAGCACTCCGACGCCATCACCACCGTCTCGGAGTTCATGCGCCGCGAGACCGTGCGGCTGCTCGGCGTGCAGCGCCCGGTCGAGGTCATCCCCAACTTCTTCGAGCCGCACTCCGCGGAGCACTCGCGCGACGAGCTGCGCCGCGAACTCGGCCTCGCCGAGGGCGAGCCGATGCTGCTGCATCTCTCGAATCTCCGACCGCTCAAACGGCTCGACCTGCTGGTGGACGTCGTGGCGCGGTTGAAGCCGCGGCTTGCCTTCAAGCTCGTCGTCCTCGCGGGCGGCGACCCCGCGCCCTTGCTCGCCGAGGCGGAACGCCGCGGCGTGGCCGACCGGCTCATCGTCCGCGAGAAGGTCACCGACATCGAGGGCTACCTCGCCGCGGCCGATCTCGGCCTGTTCACCTCCGAGGTCGAGAGCTTCTGTCTGAGCATCCTCGAATTGATGAGCCTCGGCACGCCGAGCTGCGCCTTTGCCGTCGGCGGCATCCCGGAGGTGGTGACGAACAATGAGACGGGCTTCCTCGCGCCCTTCCCCGACACGGGTGTGCTGGCCGCGGGGGTCGAATCATTGTTGCGCGATCCGCCGCGCCGCGCCGCCATCGGCCTGGTCGCCCGCCGGCAGGCCCGCGAGCGGTTCAGCGCCGCCGCCATCATCCCGCACTACGAGGAAATCTACCGCCGGCTGACCGCAGGGTGACGGAGATTTTGGTTCGCGCCCGCGGGAAAAGTCCCCAGCCTCGCCGCCGTGCTCGACCCGGACAAGCCCGACGCGCCGCCCCGGACCTACGGGTTCAAGCCGAAGGATTTCGAGCGCGTGAACGCACCGGCCGGCGGAGAGCCTCCGCCACCCAGCGCCAAGGATCTCGCCATGCTGGCGGGCGGAAACGTGCAGGGCGCTCCGACTGCAACCGCGAAGCCGGGCCTGCCAGCCGTAGCCTCGGCGAAGGCTGGCGATCCCAACGACGTCTTCACCCTCCTGCAGGAGAACCGCCGCGTCGAGCAGCGCCACGGCCTCGGTGAGGTCGAGATCCGGAAGAAGAAATCCCGCCGTCATCGCGACTTCTGGCTGCTCCTCGCCGGGGGCAACCTGACGATCGTCGCCGCCACCTTCATCAGCGGCCTCAACGTCGTGACAGCGCTCTTCGGGTTCGCCGGCCTGATCATGTTCACGCTCGGCACCACCTGGATCATGTGGTTTGTCATGGACGACTATTGAAACATCCCCTTCCGTCCCGCCGTCATTCCTGAGACTGTTTTATTCCACCATGAAGACCATCCGCCTCAGCCTCGCCCTGTTGCTCACCGCCTCCTTTGCCACGTCATTGGCCCTGGCCCAGGAAAAGCCCGTCGAAAAGCACACCGAGCTGGAGGACAAGATGGAGAAGATGAACGCGGCGTGGCGGAAACTCCGCCGCCAGGTGGCCGACCCGGCGCAAAATGCCTCGTCGCTCGCGCTCATCGCCGAGATCCGCGCCGCGTCCGCCGGGGCCGACAAGCTCAGCCCCGCCAGGGCCGCCGAGGTGCCGGAGGCCGACCGCGCCAGGTTCCTCGCGAACTATCTGGCCGGGATGAAGAAGCTCGCGGGGATGCTCGATTCGCTGGCGGCCGCGCTCAAGGCGGGCAACAACGACGAGGCCGGCAACGCGCTCACCGACATCGCCAGTTACCAGAGGGAGGCGCACAAACAGTTCCGCAAGCCGCCGCCGGAACGGAGCTAAGCACAGCGTTGCAAGTCGCTACCCGGAATCGTTGGAGGGCCGAGCTCCCGCGCGGCCATGGAGCGAGGGGAAAACCGGCCGCGCAGGAGCTCGGCCCTCCAACGCCCGGGCAAATGATTCTGCCGCGATGCATGGCATTACTCTGTCAAGTTCACCGGCAGTAGAACCCGAATTCTCCTAGCACCACTCCGTTACATTCACCCCGTCCGGCAGCCACCGCCAGAATGTCACCTATTAGGTGACATCTTCTCTGGGAACCGGAGCCGATTCGGCCGGGAACTCAACGCGGTGGCGATAGGAAGTGTCACGTAATACGTGACACTTTTTCGGAGCCGGTTTTGGGGAGTAAAACAGCAGAGCAATGCCAGAGCGCTTTCAGCAAAGATGTGGCCGCAGGTGGTCGCCGATTTCCAGATCGGCGACAGGCCGCGCTTCCCGGCGCCGGCATGGAAACCGGCGCCCGCCTCGGAGCCAACCGGCGATCGCGTGTTCCCGGGCAGACACATTCGCACGCTGGCCAAGTGGAAACCGGCGCCCACCTCGAAGCCATCCGACTACACTTCAATTTAAACTGCGCTGGCCGGATCGGCCGGGAGAGGCGGCCCGGGGCAAAAAAAACGCGGCCGGGCGGCCGCGCTTCCGTTTTTTCCGGCCTGCTGCCGGCGGGTCGGTCAGATCACTTCAACCAGCCCATGACCATCTCCCAGCCCTTGTCGCCCTCGGCCTTCAGCTTCCCGTCCGGCCCGTAGACCTTGAAGTGCGGAATCGATTGGAGGGCATACTGGCGGGCCACCGGCGATTTCCAGTCGATGCCCTTCGTGTCGGGGCGGTTGATGTCCACCTTCACCACCGCGATGTCCGCGCGGCTGGCGTGGAGCTTGTCGAGGGCGGGCGAGATCCGCACACACGGGCCGCAATACTTGCTGGTGAAGTCGAACACCACGGTCTTGCCGGGCACGAGGTGGTCGGCGAGGTTGACCTCCTGGCCCATCGAGATGTGGGCGGGTTGCGCGCCTTTCTGCGCGGCGGCGTGGAGGGAAAGCGGGCTGGCGAGCAGCGCCGCGACGACGAGGGCGGAGGTGAGGGATCGGAGTTTCATGGTCAGGTGGGACGCGGGTGAATGTCCGGCTATTCCGGGTTTTCGCAAAAAGAAATGCGGGCGGCCTTGGAATGTGGGCGGGGTGCCCTCACCCCGCGAGCATTCGAATCGCTTCATCAGCCTTTGCGGGGTGAGGGCACCCCGCCCACAACCCGATCACTTCGCCGCCGCCAGCTCGGCGGCGAGCCACTCGACAAGCTCAGGGCTGGCCCTCATTTGAGGGCGGCAAGCTCCGCCGCCAGCAGCTCGCGGACCTTCGCCTTGGCGTCGGCGAGCGGGATCTCGCCCTTGTCCACCTTCGCGAGGAAGGCTTTCTGCGCGAGGTAGTCCCTGTTCGCCACGCCGGCCTTGCTCTGGAGCATGCGCCAGGCCTTGCGGCGTTCGACGGCGAAGAGGACCATCTGGCGCGACACGGCGTAGAACTTCACCTTCCCGTGCTCCTCGGCCTTGATGTAGCAGCCGAAGTTCGGGACGCACGAGCGGTGCGCGGGGTCGAAGACGCGGCGGTGGATGACGTCGTCCTGCGTGATGAGGGCGAGCTGGTCGTCGAGCAGCGTGAGCTTCGCGGCGTCCTCCTCCTTGATCGCCTTGACGTGCTTGCGGAAGCGGCCCTCGGTCAGCGCCCAGTGGGCGACGGTAAAGCTGTATTCGCCGCCGTCCGTGGCGTATTTGGTCCGCCACCAGTCGCGATCCTGGCTCGGGTTGCCCTTGAGGTCGAAGGCCTCCTGCGAGGTCTCGCCGCGGCGCGGGTTGAAGACGAACTCCGGCATGCCGCGCGCGTCGCGGACCATCTTGGCCTGGTCGGCGCTCATGTTGTCGGCCACGGCGTGCTCCGGCTGGCAGGTGGTGTAGGCCTGGAAGAAGGCGGTGCCGCGGTATTCGAGCCCGTCGAGCAGCGCCTTGTAGAGCTTGGCGGCGTTGGCCATCGAGACCTGCGCGATGAACGGCGAGCCGTGCCCGCTGGTGAACGCCTCGGCGACGTTCTTCTTCTCGATCAGCTTGCCCTGCGAAGCCACGCCGAACTGGTTCATGTCGTAGCCGCCGAGCATGGTGGAGGAATCCGAGTTCTGCCCGCCGGTGTTGGAATACACCTGCGTGTCGAGCATCATCATCTTCACGTTCGGCCGGTTCTGGAGGATGACCTTCGAGACGTTCTGGAAGCCGATGTCGCCCAGCGCGCCGTCGCCGCCGATGACCCAGATCTTCGGCAGCTCGCGGATCTCCTGCTCGGTCATGAGCGCGTCGTCGAGGTGCGTGAGGGTGAAGTAATCGGCTTCGCTCGCGACGTTCTCGGCGCGGTCGAGCAGCGCGTCGGTCATCCGCTCGGGCGCGACGGAGCGCCGGGCGTGGTTGACGATGACCGACTCGGCCATGAGCCACGAGATGGTGGCGCCGTCCTGGAAGAGCGAGTTCATCCACGGATACGGGTGCGGGTTCGACGGCGGGGTGGAGCCGTAGACCGTGTTGCAGCCGGTCGAGGCGCCCATCATCATCACCGACATGCCGTTGGCCCGGCGGCCGTCCACGGACTGGAGCTCCTTGTGGTTGAAGGCGTCCTGCTCGAGCACGGCCCGCAGGCCGCCGACGAGCTGCGCATCGGTCAGCGCGCCGTGCTTCGCCTCATAGGCCGCGACGCGCTTCGCGGTGTCGGCGTCGTCCTCGCCGCCGAGGCCCATGACGAGGTGCGTGTAGGTCTTGCGGAACAGCTCGTATTCCCTCGGGCTGCGCGCCTTGAGCGCGGCGACCTTCGCCGGGCCTTCCGTCGCGAGCCGTGCGGCCTTGGCGCGGAGCCGGTCGGCCTTGCGGTGGTAGATGGGCCGCATGTGGGCCTCGGTGACGCTCGCGACGGAGCGGAGGATGCTCTTCTCGCCGCAACCGGCGCAGGCCCCGTCGCCCGAGACGAGCGCCTCGTAGTTGCGGCGGACCATGAGGTGGTTGCGCAGCGCGGCCTCGCGGGAAGCGGCGGCATCGTTGTCGTCGTAGAGGCCGAGGAATTTCTGCGGCGTGTCCGGCAGCAGGCGCGAGAACACCTGGGCGGTGGTCAGCTCGGCGTTCAGCTCCTCGGTCTCGCGGGTCATGCGGAGGGCGTCGTGGTCGCCGCAGACCTGCACGCACTCGCCGCAGCCCTTGCAGAGGTCGGAGACGAAGATGGAGAACAGGCCGCCGGCGCCGGGGGTCTTGGCCTCGAGCGAGCGGAAGATGGCCGGCACGGCGGTGTAGGCCAGCGGGAGTTTGCCAATGATGTTGAGGAACTCGGCCCGACCTTTCTCCGAGATGGCGGTCAGCGCGGACACCTCGTCGCGGATGATGTCCTTGAACGGCCGCTTGGTCTTGGCCTTGATGGACTCGTTCATCTTCGCCCGGGCGCGGCTCTCAAGACCGGCGATCTCCGCGCCGAAGGCCTTCCGGTCGTCGATGCTGGTGATGTAGTTGTTCACCGCGGTCTTGAGGACAGTGGAGACATCCTGAGCCATGTTGGGCAGCGCGGTGTCGGGGCAGGCGGTGATGCACTCCATGCACTGGGTGCAATTCTCGGCGATGTAGACGGGGGTCTCGCGGCGGGCGACGTATTTTGACTGGGTCGCGCCCGAGCCGGCGCCCATCACGCCGACGGAGGCGAAGGCGCCGGCCGGCTGGTGATACGCAAAGCCCGCGCGAAACTCGGAATCGAACTTCGCCAGGGTCTGGAACGGCGCGCGGGCGGGCTGGGCCGCGGGCACGGGAATGGAGCCGCAGCCGGACGCGCCGCAACCGGCGGTCGGGATCATCTGGTGGTCCCCGAGCGGGGCGAGCAGCGGGTTGCGCATCGAGGAGCGGTCGGGATCGCCGGCGGCGCCGTATTCGATCTCCACCACGCGGCCGAAGCCTTCGTTCATCACCGTCATGTTCGACTCGACGACGGCGGCGCCGAAGCGGCCGAACTTCTTCTCGTATTGCTTGCGGACGACCTTCTCGAACTGCTCCTCGGAGATGTCGAAGGTCTGGAGGAAGGGCGACACCTTGAAGAACGCGCCGAGGAAGGAATTGCCCTGCATGCGCAACTGCAGCTCGGGCTGGGTGGTGGCTTTCCGGGCGATGTCGAAGCCCGGCAGGATGAAGACCCGGATGTTGTTCTCCGCGACGAACTGCCGGTATTTCGCCGGGATGCGCTGCCAGGCCGTCTCGGGCGTGTCGCTCGACTCCCACACGAGCGAGCCGCCTTTTTTCAGCCCTTCGAGAGGGTTGGTGTGCGTGAAAGCCTTCGGATCGCAGCAGAGGACCACATCCACGTGGTTCAGCTCGCAATTCACCTTGATGACCGACGGCGCGACCGTGAGGTAGTAGTTCGTCGGGGCGCCCTTCTTTTCCGAGCCGTATTTCGGGTTGGCCATCACGTAGAGCTTCTCGATCAGGTCGCCGGCCTCGTCGTAGGCCGGGTTGGCCTCGGAGATGAACTTGCCGAAGTCGCCGATGATGGAGCCGAGGTTCTTGCCGGTGGTGATCATGCCCCAGCCGCCGATGGAGTGAAAGCGGACGGCGATGGCCTTGTCCGGCAGGAGCGAGGGGGTGTCCTTGCTGATGACGGCGTAGGGGTGGTCCACGCCGAGGACGAAGAACGTCTCGCCGTCGGCCGCGCTCTTGCCGTCCGTGCGCTTGGTGTCGCCGGTGGCGAACTCGTAGGCGCCGAGCGTGTGCTCGGGCCGGAAGTCGCGCGAGCCGATGCCGTAGGCGCCGCGGAAGAGCCGGGGCGTCTCCGCCGGCGTGAGCGCGGGCAGAGCGCCGCCGAACTTCACGGCCTCGTGGGCCTTGCCGAGGGCGACGCGGATGTCGCGGGCGAGCGGGTTGTCGCCGGCGAGGCCCTCGTCGGTGCGCTCGAGGATGATGACGTTCTTCTTGCCGCGGAGGGCGTTGATGACGGCGGCCTCGGGGAACGGCCGGATGACGTTGATGTGGATCGAGCCGACCCTGGCGTTGCGCTGGCCGCGCAGGTAGTCGCACGCCGCCTCGATGTTGTCGGCGGCGCAGCCGAGCGAGACGAACACCGTGTCGGCGTCCGCGGTCTTGTATTCGGTGATGAAGCCGTAAGGCCGCCCGGTCAGCCGGCCGAACTCCGCGCTGGCCTCGGCGAGCATCGGCAGGATCTGCTCGTTGAAGTTGTTCCGGCGCGCGACGACGCCGTTCATGTGGTGCTCCTGGTTCTGCACCGGGCCGAGGAGGATGGGATGCTTCAAGTCCATCATCTGCGGCACGCGGCGGCGCTTCGGGCCGAAGAGCTCGCGCTGGGCCGGCGTGGGGCAGTCGATCTGGTCGTCGGCCGCGCCGAGGTATTCGCGGAGCAGGTCGGCCTCGGGCGCGAGATACATGCGCTCGGAGTGCGTGGTGAGCATGCCGTCCTGGATGTTCATGCCCGGGTTGAGCGACAGCTCGCAGACCCGGCGGAGGATGATGGCCTGGTCGGCGGCCTGCTGGGCGTCCTTGGCCATCAGCATGGTCCAGCCGGTGTCGAGCGCGGCGTAGAAGTCGTCGTGGCCGCAATGGACGTTGAGGGCGTGCTTGGTCAGCGCGCGGGCGCCGACCTCGAGGACCATGGTCGAGAGTTTCCCCGGCGCGTGGTAATACTGCTCCATCGCATAGACGATGCCCTGCCCCGAGGTGAAATTGACCGTGCGGCGGCCGGTGACGGCATACGCCGTGGCGCCGCCCTGCGCGGCGTGCTCGCCCTCGGTCTCGACCGCGACCTTCTGCTGGCCCCAGACGTTCAACTCACCCTGCGCGTAGGAGCCCTGATAGATCTCGCCGCCTTCGGTGGACGGGGTGATGGGGTAAAAAACGCCGCCCTCCGTGATGCGCGTCTCGACGTATTGCGTGACGAGAAAGTTGCCGTTGCAGGTGACGCGGACGCCGGGGTATTTCGGCTTCGACCGTGAGGCAGCGGGAGCGGCGGAGACAGAAGCCGGGGTAGCAGCAGAAACCCCGTTTTGGACGGACGGCTGGCTCATGAGTCGAGGAGTGTTGGAGGCTGGTTTGTCTCCGCGGCAGGGCTGTCTGCCGGGAGCAAAAGTCGGAAGAAAGCGCGCTGCTACATATGCCCGGGACGCGCGGAAGTGAAAGCCCTATTTGCAAACCATGTCATATAGTCACCTGCGCCCCAAGCGGGCCGGCGGCAACAAGTCCGCCGAAGTAGAGCACCCCGGTGGGGTGCTTCCCTCGCAGCCCACCGGGCTGCGCTACACCAATCCCCTGTGACAACGGGTGTTGAAACAGGCTCGGAAACCCGACCTGCATCATCACACCGACTCGCCGCTGACAGAACGCGCCCTCTGCAGCTGCTCCGCCCAATCCGAGGCCTGCCCGCAAGCCAGCCGCGCCGCCGCCCGCCCGCAGAGCGCGCCCACGATGTTGCCGGTGCCGTTGTAGCCCCCGAGCGCCCAGGTCTTCGCGCGCACCTCCTCCAGCACCGGCAGCCCGTCCGTGGTGAAGCCCACCGAGGCCGCCCAGCGGTGCGTGACCGGCGCCCTCACCTTCAGGTGCTCGCGGAGGAATTTTTCCATCAACCCCTGGATGAACCCCGTCGGTTCGCCGTCCTGCGTCCATTCCTCCTCCAGCGCATGATCGCGGAAACCGCCGAGCGCGATGCTCTTGTCCGGCAGTTGCTGCCAGTATTCGAATCCGTGCCGCCAGTAGACCGGCCGCGGAAAATCGACCTCCGGGACCGGACCGGTGGCGAGCATCTGCAGCCGTGCCGTGCGCACGCGCGGGGCCAGCTCGGGCAGGATTTTCTCCAATCGCCCGTCCACCGCCACGATGATGCTGTCGCACAGCACCACGCCCGCATCGGTGATGATCTGCCCGGGGAGCAGCTTCCGCACCGGCGATCCTTCATAAAGCATCACCCCTTGATCATGAAGTTTCTTCGCCAGCGCCCGGACCCGCGCGAGCGGTTGGAAAACCCCGTCGCCGGGCAACAGCAGGCCCTCGCCCTCCGGCCCGCGATACCACTCGCCCGGGAAACCGGCCTCCTGCAACGCCGCCAGATGCGCGCGGCAGTCCTCTCTTTCCGCGGCATCGGCCGCGATCCGCAGCGAGCCGTCCAGCCGATACATGCCCGGCATCGCCGCCGACTGGTGCCGGATCTCCTCCTTCGTCGCCCGGTAGAGGGCCGCGGCCGTTTCTTTTCCGAATTGGGCGGCCGTCTCGTGGAAGAACTTCGCCAGCCCGGCGAGGATGAAGCCGCCGTTGCGGCCCGCCGCGCCCGCGCCGGTCATGCGCGCGTCCAGTCCCACCGCGCTCACGCCGAGTTTGTGCAGCTCCTCCAGCGCGGCCAGTCCCGAGCCGCCGAGTCCGATCACACCCACATCGGCCCGCACCGTGCCCTCCAGCCGCGGCCGCGGCGCCCACGAGCCATCGTCCCACACGGGCGTGTTCATGCGCGCAATGAACCGCCGCGCCCCGGCGGGTGTCCAGCCTTTTGCCCCGAAGCGCTACCAGACGTAGCCGAGCGACGTGGTGAGGCGCTGGTCGCCGCGCAGGTCGGGGTCCGGCACCGAGCGGTCGTAGTCGTATTCGTAGCGGAGGTTGAGCGACATGTGCGAGGTGACCTTGCTCTGGATCGCCGTGTTGAAGCGCATCCGGTAGCTGCCGTCGCGCGGAACGGCGGTCAGGCCGGACCGGCCGCCCTGGGTGCTGAACGCGCCGCTGTCGGACACGAGCACGTTGGACTCCTGCATGAGCTTCACGCGGCTGTTCATCGTGTAGGTGTAATCCTGAAAGAACGAGCCCAGCAGCGCGGTGGCCTCGTCGAAGCCCTCGCGCTCGAGATATTGCACGACGGCGCCGAGGCCGATGCTGGCCTTGTGCCGCCTGTCGTCGATCAGCCGGTAGCCCCCGCCGATCTGCTGCTCGAGGCTGAGATCGATGGCGCGCACGTCGTCCGCCGCGTAGGTCGTGAGCGTCTGGGCGAAAAGCCGCTTGCTCAGGTCGTGCCGCCAGCGGAAGTCGGCCTCGCGGCGGTCGGTGACGGTTTTGTCGTTGGCTTCCGACTGCAGGAGCCGGGCGGTCGCGCGGAAGGTGTTGTCGCCCCGCCGGCCGTCCATCTGGGCGCGGAGGTTGAGATCCTCCTTGGATTTTGTGCCCGACTGCTGCGAAAAGCCGACCTCGAACTGGCGTTTCCATGCGGGTGCCGGGGCCTTCGTTGTCGCTGCCGGCGCGGACTTGGAGCCGGCCAGCGCGGTGTCGGCGGTCGTCGCGGCGGCGGGCTCCGCCGGCTCGGGGCGCAGCGCGCTCTTGGGCAGCTTGAGCAGGCCGAGCTGGGCGTGCTTGATCTCGAGGGTCTCGCCTTCGTCCTCCACCAGCTCGCCGGTCAGACGGTCGCCGTTGGCGAGCGTCCAGACCTCGGCCCGCGCGACCCCGGCCAGAACGAGGCCAAGGACGATGAACCGGGTGAAACAGCGGCGGGCGGCGGGCATGAGCCCTTAAGACGCCGCTTCAGCGCAATAATTCAAAACCAAAAACGGAATTTCTTCCCCCCTCAGCGCCGCCGGCCGCCTCGCCGCTCCCCGCCGGTTGCATCCGGGCCTCCGCCCGTGGTCATTGTGGTTCCCGCCCGGCCAGGCCAGTCTGGGGCAATCAAGTCCGTGTTGCATATGCAACACGGACTTGATTGCCCCACCCGCGCAGACAATCGGGGCGGCGGCGCACGGGGAGGTTGCCGGCGGTCCTCCCCGGTCTTCCGTCACCGTGTGCTGCGGGCGACCGGGTAGCTGCCGAGCCACTTCACGAGCGGGCACTTGCGGCTGAGTTCCTTGAGCGCGGCCTGCATCGGCTTGTCGTCGTAGTGGCCGGTCACGTCGAGGAAGAAGATGTAGTCCCACGGCTTGAGCCGGCTGGGGCGCGACTCGATGCGGGTGAGGTTGAGCTTGCGGCGGTTGAACGGCTCCAGCGCGTGCAGCAGCGCGCCGGGCTCGTGGTGGAGCGAGACCACCAGGCTGGTCTTGTCGTGCCCGCTGCCGGCGGTGCCGGAGGCTTCGCGGCCGAGCACGACGAAGCGCGAGGTGTTGTTCTTCAGGTCCTGGATGTTCGCCGCGGCCACGGGCACGCCGTAGCGCTCGCCCGCCAGACGGGGGGCGACGGCCGCGGCGCCCTTCTCCTTCGCCGCGATCTGCACCCCGAGCGCGGTGCTGTCCACGTCCACGAGCTGCGCGTGCGGCAGGTGGCGCTGCAGCCAGCGGCGGCACTGCGCCAGCGCCTGATCCTTGGAATAGACCTTTTTGATCCGGGCCAGAGGCTCGCGCGAGAGCAGCGTGTGCTCGATGCCGAGGTGGACCTCGGAGATGATCTTGAGCGGCGTCTCGACGAACAGGTCGAGCGAGTCGCGCACGGAGCCCTCGGTGGAGTTCTCCACCGGCACGAGGCCGTAGTCGGCCTCGCCCTTCTCGACGGCGGTGAAGATGTCGGCGATGGCGGGCATCGGCGGGTAGTCCACGCTGGCGCCGAACTTCTTCAGCGCGGCGGCGTGGGTGTTCGTCGCCTCCGGCCCGAGGTAGGCGATGACGAGCGGCTTCTCCAGCGCGAGGGCGGCGGACATGATCTCGCGGTAGATGGCCTGGAGGGCGGCCGGCTTGAGCGGGCCGCGGTTGGCGGCCTGCACGCGGCGCAGCACCTCGGCCTCGCGCTCGGCCACGTAGATGCGGGTGCGGCTGTCGCGCTTCAGCTCGCCGATGCGCTGGGCGAGCTTGAGCCGCCGGTTGACGAGCTGGACGAGCTGGCGGTCGAGCGAGTCGATGCCGCGGCGGATTTTCACGAGTTCCTTCTTCATGAGGCGGGTTGGGTGCGGCGGAGCGAGGCGTGGAGCGCCCGGGCCTGTGCGACGATCCCGGCGAGCACGGGCGGCGTGACCGCCTGCTTGGGATCATCGCCGATGCCGTGGCTGGGGCTGACGTGCGCCTCAAGGCACAGGCCGTCGGCGCCGTAGGCCACGGCGGCGAGCGCGCAGGCGGGCACATAGCTGGCCTTGCCGACGGAGTGCGACGGATCCACGACGACCGCGGCCCACGTCTTCTCCTTCAGCAGCGGCGTGATGGACTCGTCCGGGTGGTTGCGGTAGCCGTCGGGCGCGGGCGAGGTGCCCCGGGGGCAGAGGATGACATTGGGGTTGCCGAAGCTCACGATGTATTCGGCGGCGGAGATGAACTCGTTGAGCGGACCCATGTGGATGCTGCGCTTCAGGAGCACCGCCGTGTCGCGGCCGGCGATGGCGCGGCCCACCTGGCGGAGCAGCGAGTAGTTGAGCGCATTGCGGGCGCCAATCTGCAAGACCGACACCCCGGCGTCGAGCGCGAGGTTGATGTGCTCCTGCTCCATCACCTCGGTGACGGCGGGCAGGCCGGTGCGGCGCGAAGCCTCCATCAGGATCTCGAGCGAGCGCGTGTCGCCCTGGAAGCTGTAGGGGTTGGTGCGCGGCTTCCACACCCCGCCGCGCAGCGCCTGCGCCCCCGCCTCCTTCACCGCCGCGGCCGTCTCGAGGAAGTAATTGGCGTTCTTCGGGTCGATGGTGCAGGGCCCGGCGATGACCAACAACTCCTCGCCCACGGTCACGCCGCCGACCTTCAGCCGCCCGCTGGCGAGATCGGAGCGCCGGTCCATGAGCTTGAAGGGCGACTGGATGCGGTCGATGCGGTCGATGTAGTCGAGGCCCTCGAGCCGGTTGATCATCAGCTCGTCGCGCTCGTCGCCCACGATGGCGTAGATGGTGCGCACGGCGCCGACGATGGGCTGGATCTTGCAGCCGAACTCGGTCACGACGGCGGTGACCTCGGCGAGCTGGTCGGGGGTGAGGCGGTTGGTCTTGGGGAGGAGCATGGCGGGGTTGGTTGAAAATGAAAAAGCCGCCCGGCGGTCGGGCGGCTCCTGGGCTTAAACTCGGACTTTCGGTTTATGCGTGGGTGCGGCCGCCCGTGGACTTCGGGGCAAAAAAGCCGAAGAACGCAAAAAAATAGGCGGCGGCGGTGCGGATCATGTGCGCCCAGCAGTGTCCGCCGGGCCGCCTGCTGTCAATCCCGGGCTCGCCGCCCCGTTGTCATAAGCGTTGCCCCGCGGGCGAATCTCGCGACGCTCGGCGGGCATGTCCGACTTCCTCCACCGGGCCGCCGAACTCGATCGGGCCGATCCGCTCGCGCGCTGCCGGGCGGGATTTCACCTGCCGACGGATACCATCTACCTCGACGGCAATTCGCTCGGGCCGATATCGCGCCGGGCGGAGGCGGCGTTGCATCGCGTAGCCGAGGAATGGCGCACGCTCGGCATCGGCGGCTGGCTGCACGCCAATCCTCCGTGGCTCGCGCTGCCGGAAACCATCGCGGCCCGGCTCGCGCCGCTGCTCGGCGCGGCCCCCGAACAGATCGCCCTCACCGCCTCGACCACCGTCAACCTCCACCAGTTGCTCGCCACGCTGTTCGAGCCGGGCGCGGTGCGGAAGGCCATCCTGGCCGACGAGCTGAACTTCGCCTCCGACCTCCATGCCATCGGGAGTCATCTGCGCCTGCGCGGGCTCGACCCGGCGCGCCATCTCCGCAAGGTCCGCAGCCGCGACGGCCGCACGCTGGACGAGGAGGCCATCGTCGCGGCGCTGACCGACGACGTGCAGCTCGCGGTGCTGCCCGCCGTGCTCTACACCAGCGGCCAGTGGCTCGACGTCAGCCGCATCACCCGCCGCGCGCGCGCCCGCGGCATCGTCATCGGCTGGGATTGCTCGCACTCCATCGGCGCCGTGCCGCACGAGTTGGACGACGGCGACGCCGACTTCGCTTTCTGGTGCTCCTACAAACACCTCAACGCCGGACCGGGCGCCGTCGCCGGGCTTTATCTCAACCGTCGTCACTTCGACCGGAAACCCGGACTTGCCGGCTGGTGGGGCGTGCGCGCCGACCGGCGCTTCGCGCTGCGGCACGAGCACGAACCCGCGGACGGCGCCGCCGCGCTGCACATCGGCACCCCGCACATCCTGAGCCTGGCACCGCTGCAAGGCGCGCTGGAGGATTTCGCCGATGCCGGCGGCATCGGGCCGTTGCGGGAAAAATCGCTCGCGCTGACGCAACTGCTCCTGGACGCGGCCAAGGCGGAACTCGCCTCGCTTGGCATCACCCTTGCCACGCCGCCCGAGCCGGCCCGCCGCGGCGGGCATGTCGCCCTCGTGCATCCGGAGGCTTGGCGTCTCTGCCAGGCGCTGAGGGCCGCGGGCGTCGTCGCCGACTGCCGTCCGCCCGACATCCTGCGGCTTGCGCCCGCCCCGCTCTATAATTCCCACGGCGAGTGCGTGGAAGCCGTCGCGCGCTTGCGCACCATCCTCGAATCCGGCAGTCATCTCGCGTTCCCCTCCACCCTCGCGCCCGTGACATGAAATACCACGACATCACACGCCCGCTCTGGTCCGGCATGCCTGTCTGGCCCGGCGACACCCCCGCCGAGTTTGGATTCTCCGCCACCAAGGCCGGCGGCTACTCCACGAACGTCGGCCGCTGGCGGCTCAGCGCGCACACCGGCACGCACGCCGACGCGCCCTATCATTACAACGATGCCGGCCTGAAGCTCGACGAGCTCGATCCGGCGCTGTTCGTCGGCCCGGCGATGGTGGTGGATATCCGCGGGCACGAGAAGCTGACCCCGGCGTTGCTCGCGTCGCTCGATCTCGGCGGCGCCCCGCGCGTGCTCTTCCGCACCGACACCTGGACGGACCTGGCGGCCTTTCCGCGAAAATGGCCGGTCTTCTCACCGGACACCCCCGCCTGGCTCGCTGCGCGCGGCGTGAAACTCGTCGGAATGGACGTGCCCTCGGTGGACGAAATCGCCAGCAAAAACCTGCCCATCCACCACGCGCTCGACGCCGCCGGCATCATCATCCTGGAGAACCTCGATCTCGCCGCGGTCGCTCCCGGCCGCTACGAACTCATCGCCCTGCCCCTGAAGATCCGGGGCGGCGATGGCTCGCCGATCCGGGCCGTGCTCCGATCAACGGAGACGGCACGCACGCAACCCGGTCCGGACTCCACACCCGCACCTTCAGGCCGTCTGCGTAGCGATTGACGCCACCGGTCCGGGCGGTCTTAGTGCGGTGCCCGCGTATGAAACCCATGCATGATTTCAGCCGTCTGCCCGTGGATCGCACGGTCGCCCAGCAGGACGGCATGCAGAGCTCCTCCGATCCGGAAGGTTACTTCCGCCTCGGTTGCCGGGCGCTGGAGCTCATCCGCCTGGCCGCCGAGCTTTGCAACAAACCCCACTACCCTGACATCCTCGACCTGCCCTGCGGCCACGGCCGCGTGCTGCGCTGGCTGCGGGCGCACTATGACTACGCCCGCATCACCGCCTGCGACCTCGATCGCAACGGGGTGGACTTTTGCGCGAAGCAGTTCCGCGCCATCCCGGTTTACTCCGAGATCGATCTGCGCCGCCTGCCCTTCACCGCGGAGTTTGACCTCATCTGGGTCGGCTCGCTGCTGACCCACCTGCCCCGGGCCCGCTGGCTGCTGGCGCTCGACTGCCTGATGGACTGGACGCGCGATGACGGGGTGCTGATCTTCACGACGCACGGCCGCACCCTGTCCACCCTTCTCGCCCGGGGCCGGAAGGATATCGTTTCGAACCTCGACCACCCGGCGCTGTTCGAAGAGTTTCGCCGGACCGGCTTCGCGTATCAACCATACGCAGCCGGCAATCCCGAGGACGATTACGGCCTCAACCTGTCCTCCCCCGAATGGGTGCTGAGCACCTTGCAGCGCCATCCCAACATGATCATCCGTGCCTATCTGGAGGAAGCCTGGGGCATGCAGGACGTCATCATCCTCTATAAGAAGGCCCGTTACTTCGAGCCGATGCTGGAATAGCCGGTCATGTGGTTCCGAGGCCCGGCTGGGCGCGGGAACCCTGGCTCCTTCCGAAAAATTCCCAGCAGAGCACCGCGGCGGCGGCGGAGACATTGAGCGACTCGACCGTGTCCGCGCCGGGAATCCTCACCAGCCGGTCGCACGCCGCGGCCACGCCCGGAGCCAGCCCCTTTTCCTCATTGCCGAGGATGATCGCCGGCGGACGCGGCAGCCCGCGCGCCTTCACCCCGGCCGGGTCGAGCTGGTTGCCGGACACCGCGGTGCCGAGGAGGAAATGCGTCCGTTTCAGTTCCGCGCAAAAGTCCGGCAGCGCCGGCACGCGGAAGAACTCCACGAACTCCATGCCGCCCTCCGCCACGCGGAACGCCGCCTCGCCCGGCCGCGCCTGCTGCGGATGGTCCGGCAGCACGACCGCCTTCACCCCGAAGAACGCCGCCGTGCGCGCGATGGCGCCGAGGTTGTTGGCGTTGCTCACGCGGTCGAGGAGCAGCAGCGGCGTCCGGGCCGCGCCCCACCCCGCCAGCACCTCGCGCGTCACCCGTCGCAACGGGCGCTCCGCGATGACCGCCACGATGCCGCCGGGATGCACCGTGCCGGCGATCTTCTCCAGCTCCGCCGCCGGCACCTGCCGGTAAACCTTTTTCGCCGCCGCCAGCGCGCGGCACATCTCCCCCGCCCGCTTGCCCGCCGCCGGGTCGAAGAACAGCCGCCGGATCTCCGCCGGGTGCCGCGCGAACAGCGCCGACACGGCCTGCCAGCCGCAGACCTTCAGTTCCTTGGTCGTCGCCACCGCTCGGGCCTTCATGGATGAGACCCGGAGCATGAGGCGATCCGGCCGGTCCTGTCCACTCGCGTTCGCCCGGCCCGGCGAACCGGCCGGACGGAGGCTCCGCGGCGGTATCAGCGCAGGCGCCTCCATCCGGCCAGCCAAACGAGGAATCCGACGGCGCCGACCGCGGCCACTGCGAGCGCCGCGAGCAACGCGGCGAGCGCGGCGACCAGTTCGATCACGGTGGCGGTCATGACCGTCGGCCCCGGGTGCGATCACCGGCCGCCGGCGCGGCGCCGCGGATTGGGATCACGGCCGTTGGCCGCGTCCTCGCGCGCATTCTTGATGCGGGCGTGCTTGATGCGCGCCGCCTCGATGCGGTCCTGCGGGTCGTGGGGCCGGTCGGGGCGCACGAGCGGCCCGCGGGGGACCACGTTGTCGCCGCGCAGCGGCGTGACCGACGGGCGGGCGGGGGCGACCGCGCCGCGGACGGCGGGCGTGGCGGCGGCACGCGTGGCCTGGGCCATGGCGCCGGTGGTGAGCGCACTGCCGAGGACCAGCAGCGCGACGAGTGTATTGTGGGTGGCTTTCATGATGACTCCTTCTGGGTTTTGGGTGGTTGTTGAAGGCGACCGTGAGTGGTGCCCGCCTCTGCTTTGCACTGCGGGTGCCAACGCGGAGAAATTTCCCTAATCACTGCAAGCTAATGTGATGCAAAAAAAACGCCATGCATCATGCCGGCGCCAATTTGGGTGCCTTTCCCAATCCTCGTCCCCACCTGGGCGAAGGCGCCCAGACCCAACCGCCAGACCGCCGCGACCGTTCAACCACCGGCCGGCTCCACCGGCACCGAAAGCCGGAACACGCACCCGCCCGCCGGCCCCGGCTCATGCCGCAGATCCCCGCCGGCGTGCCGCGCGAGCTGGTGGCTGATGGCGAGACCCAGACCGCCCCCGCCGGGTTTCGTGCTCGTCAGCGGTTGGAAAACCTTCGCGGCGATCTCCGGCGCGAGCCCCGGCCCCTGGTCCTCCACCGAGAACACCACCCGCCCTGCCTCGGCGAGCGCGCGCAGGGTCACGCGGCCCCCGCGCGGCGTCGCCTCGCACGCGTTGCGCAGGAGGTTGTCGAGCACCAGCAGGATGAGGTCCGCCCGGCGGCTCGGCAGTTCGCCCCGCCCGCGGCCGGCCACCGTGAGCACCTGCACGCCGAGGGGACCGGCCCACGGCTCGGCCTTGCGCACCGCTTGCGCCAGCAATTCCGCGGGCGTCACGCTGAAGCCCGCCCGGCTCGCGCGCTCGCCACGCAGGATGCCCGCGACCTCGTTGACGAGATGCTTCATCCGCGCGGTCGTCTCCACCGCCAGCCGCCAGTCCTCGCCGCGTCCCTCGGCCGGCGTCGCCGGCGGCGCGGTGACAAAACTCTCCAGCCCGGCCAGCGGATTCCGCAGCCCGTGGATGAGATGCGCCGTGATCGCGCCCAGCGCCGAGGTCCGCGCCGCGAGGCTGAACTCCCGGTTCGCGCGCACCAGATCCCGCGTGCGCTCCTCCAGCCGGCGGTTGACCCGTTCCAGCCGCGCAAAGGCCCAGCCGAGCACCAGCATGACCACCGCCAGGCCAGCGGCCACGGTCAGGCCCACCCGCCGCCCCAGCGACCGGTCGAGCCGCGCGAACTCGCCCTGCACGCCCGCGCCGTCGATCCAGTATTGCGCGAGGCCCGCCGCCTCGCTTGCGCCGTCCGGCCGCACCGGCACCAGCACCTCGAGCAGCGGCGCCGTCTCGGCGGCGGCGGCCGGCAGCGCCGCCACGTCCCGCAGCACCGCGCGCGGATGCAGTCGCGCGATGTTCCCTCCGGCGCGCAGTTGCTCGCGCGATTCCGCGTTCACGACCGACTCGGCCACCGGATCCGGCAGCGCCGCGCGCAACGTGCCGGCCGCATCATAAAGCCGCAGCGCCAGCACGCCGCGCAAGCGCGAGGTTTCGAGCAGCGGCGCGAACCAGTCGGCCACATCGGCGCCGAAGCCGTAGGCGGCCAGCTCCTCGCCCGTGCGCACCAGTTGCAGGTCCACCATCGCCCGCACCGATTCCGCCTCGCGCCGCAGGATCTCCGCCCGCAGCTCCTGCCGCAACCGCAGCACCGGCAGCACCGTGCCCGCCAGAAACACGACCGCCGTGCCGGCCAGCGCCAGCGCGACCGCCCGCCCCGGTCGCCGGGGCGTGTTCTCGCTGGGCCGTTTCGTCACCGGCGGCACGACGGAGTCAGCGCATCCATTCCACTCCCAGCCACGCGGTGTTCACCCGGAAGCTGGCGTTTGGGTTGGTCGCATCGCTGCGTTCGCCGGAGTATTCCGCAAAGACGACCCAGCCCGGGCCGAGGCGGCGCTCCAGCCTGCACTCGACCAGTTGCTCGTCCTTCCGCCAGACCGGCGCGCCCAGCGCCGTGCTGACAGGCCGGTGCGAATAATCGTAGCGGCCGATCCGGCCCGTGATCCGGGCGCGCCAGGCCGCGCCCCGCCAGTGGATCTCCTGCTTGAGCGCCGTGTATTCATAGTCGAAGTAACCGGGGCCGTTGTCGCGATTGCGCTGGCCGATCAGCACGCTGACCCACCGCCACTTCCGCTCCGGCCCGGCCTGCCACGTGAAACGCAGGTCCGCCTCCTGCCGCCGGAACTCGAGCGCCGTGTCCGGCATCGCGAACCCGCGCAGGCTGAATTGGCGGCGGTCGTCGAAATCGTGCCGCTCCGCCTGCCAGCCCAGGCTGATTTCGCCCCGGCCCTCCGCCCAGCGGCGCCCGAGCGTCGCCTTCGCCGCCGGCTGCCAGGCATCGGCGATGCCGTCGCGGTAGGTTTCGCGCTTGCAGGACGGCCTCACCTCGAACCACACGCCGCGGCCGGCCTCGCGCCGGAGCGCGACCGCCGCCGACCCGCCCGTCGCCTGCAGCTTGGCGGCAAACCGTTCCGCCTCCGTGGCGGAAAGATCGAGGAACTGGTCGAGTTGGAAACCTTCGAGACTGCCCGTCACCGACCATCCGCTGGCGACAACCCGCGACACCTCGGCGCGGCCGAACCATTGCGCCTCGCTCTGCCCGGAGGTCCGCTCCGTGTAACGCGTCAACGTGGCCGCGCCGAACAACTGCACTTCGCTCTCGCCCTCCTCCGGCAGCCGCCAGCCGAAGAACTCCGCCTCCGCGCGGGCGAACGCGCTGCCCACCGGCGCGAACGCGCTCAGTTCGACGTTGTCCTTGTAGCCGCCGGCCGCACGCACGCTGCCCGACCATGTCCACGGGCTCAGCTCCGTCAGGTCGAGCGCCTCAAGCTCCCCGACACTCGGGACCGCGCCGGCCACGGGCAGTGCCCCTAGCAGCAGCCCGCACAGGCAGGCGGTGCCGCGGGTTGGACTGAAGGCCGTCGGTTTCATGTGGGAGTGGCGATCGAAGTGGTGTGCGCGCGACGGTTCAGCCTCCGGGACGGTTGGGACGCTGCGTCTGCCGCATCTGCTCGCGCATCTCGCGGATGTTCTCGCGCTGCTGCTCCAGGCGCTGCTGCTGCAACTGCCGCAGTTCCTCGACGATTCGCCGCCGCTCCTCCTCGGTGCGGGCCTGCCGTAGGCGCAGCACCGCGGCCTTGTGCGCCTCGAGCAGATTGCGCCGCTTCTTGTCGAAGTCATCGGCGAGGCCTTGGACGTCCTTCTTCTCCGCCGATTCCGGGGCGGGCTCGGCGGCGGCGGCCGGCGCGGCGTGCGCCGGCGGGGAATCCGGCCGGTCCGCGGCCGCCTTCTTCTCCTCGGCCCGCGCTGGCAGGACAGCCCCCGCCAGGAGAATGATGAGTGGCACTAGTCGTTTCATTGCATGTTTCGTTTCGGTGTCGGTTTGGCTTCGATCCAGCAGGTGCCGGACCACGCGGGATCCCAGGCGTTTCCGTCTGGCTTGCAATTGGTTGCCGCAAGCCGCGGCAACCGACAGCGGTCCGGACCGGGTGAGCGCACCCGGACCGGCCGCGCGGGTTGGGTCTTATTTCCCATCGGAAGAGGTGGCGTCCGCCCCGGCCGCATCCGACCGGAGCCGGTAACGCACGAAATCACGCGTCACGCCGAGCAGGCGCGCGGCGGCCGATACGTTGCCGCCGGCCTGGCGCAATGCGAGCTGGATGAATTCGTTCACGGCGCCCTCGAGCGAGAACCCGGAGGCGGGCAGCGTGAAGCCGGCGCTGAGCAGACTCCCGTTGCCCGGTGTCGCCGGCACCGTGGTGCGCCGGGCCACCGCGGCGAAGTCGAGCCCGCCGGCCCCGTCGAAGACCAGCGCGCGCTCGATCTCGTGGGCCAGCTCGCGCACGTTGCCCGGCCAGGGCAGCGACCGCAGCCGCGCCGCGCCCTCCGCCGGGATTTCCGGCGCCGGCTGGATGCCGTATTGCCGCGCGATCCGCGCCACCAGCGCCCCGGCCAGCCGGACGATGTCTTCGCCGCGCTCGCGCAGCGGCGGCAGCCGCACCCGGAACAGGTCGAGCCGGTGCAGCAGATCCTCCCGGAATTTCCCCTCCGTCACGAGCTGGCGCAGGTCGGCGTTGGTCGCCGCGACGAGCCGCACGTCCACCGGGCGGCCGCGGTTGGCGCCGATCCGCCGCACCGAGTGGTCCTCGATCACCGTCAGCAGCTTCGCCTGCATCGCCGGCGACAGGCTCGGCAGCTCGTCGAGGAACAATGTCCCGCCGTCGGCCGCCTCGATCAGCCCGATCCGCGCGGAGCGCGCGTCGGTGAACGCGCCGCGCTCGTGGCCGAACAACTCGGACTCGGCCAGCGCCTCGGGCAGCGCCGCGCAATTCACCTCCACCAGCGGCCCGGCGGCGCGCGGTCCGTGGCGGTGCAGCCAGCGCGCGATGGTCGTCTTGCCGGTGCCCGTCTCGCCCGCGATCAGGACCGGGGCCAGTTGTGTCCGGCGCTTGGCGTCGGCGGCCACGATCTTGGCCAGCGCGGCCTCCGCCTCCGCCAGGCTCCCGCCGAAATAAAAGTCCGGCTCCCCGGCTCCGGCGCCCTCGCGCCGGAATTCCTCCGCGCGTCGCGCCTGCTGGTCGCGCCGCGCCCGCCGGATGCGCACCGGCAGCTCGCCGGCATCGAACGGCTTCACCACGTAATCCGCCGCGCCGAACCGCATCGCCTCGACCGCGTCCGCCACACCCCCGCCCGCCGTGATCACGACCACCGCCACCCCGGCCGGGATTTCCTTCTTGCGCAGCAGTTCGGTGCTCCGCCCGTCCGGCAGGTTCACATCCAGCACCGCCGCGTCGAAATCGAGGTCCGCCAGCGCCCGCCGCGCCTCCTTGACCGAGCCGACCGCCGTCACCTCCGCCCCCTGCGCCGCCACCACCGCGGCCAGCCGTTTCAGCAACAGCGGCTCGTCCTCGACCAACAGGACGCTCGTGCCGGCAAGCAGGGATTCGGACATGGGGACGGCGGGTGCGCCGCCATGTGACGGCGAAACCGGCATCGGCGCAAACCCTTTCCCCGTCAGGTCAGCCGCCCGCTGCGTCGCGCAACGCACCCACCACCGTCAGTTCCTCGCGGTCGTGATACAAGTGGCGGATGCGGACGCCCGCTGCGCGCGCCGCGAGGAGCGAGTTCGGGGCGCGCAGCTCGCGCAACAGCGCGATCGGGTCGGCGCGGCCGAACTTCAGGTTGATCACGAACCGCCGGCACCAACGGTTCTTCAACCACGGGCCGACGAGGTCGCGCAGCACATGATGCGGCTCCTCCACCAGGTCGCAGAACATCCAGTCGAACGTCTCGCCGCGTGCCGGGGCGAACTTGAACGCATCCTCCCGCCGGTGCTCGATGAGCGGGTGGTCGAGCGCCCCGCCCTTGAGCGCGCCGTTGTCCACGGCCACGACCTTCGCGCCGCGCTTGGCCGCGCTGTAGCTCCACCCGCCCGGCGCGGCGCCGAGGTCGCACACTGTCTCGCCCGCCGCCGGCTCGCGCCCGAGCACGACATAAGCCTCTTCCACCTTCAGGTAGGAACGCGACGGCGCCAGCGGATCGTCGGCCATCCGGCGCTGCCCGCCCAGCCACGCCTCGCGCGCCGCGAACACCCGGCCGAAATCCGCGAAGAACACGAACAGCCCCCGCGCCCTGCCCGCGCCCCGCGGCACGTCGGGCGACGCCAGCTTCGCCACGCGCGCGAGCTTCTTCTTCAGCAACTCATGGAACGCCTTCTCCACGCCCGCCAGCCGCCGGCCGAGTCCCGGCACCTCCGCGGCGCAGGTGAACGCGCACGGCCAGGCCGCCTCGATCCGCTCGCCGCGCAACCCGCCCATGAAAAAGTCCGCGAGCTGCTGCGCCAGCGCGTTGACGGCATCGCCGCGAAACTCCCGTGCCGCCAGCAGCGCCACATGAGGGAAGCACAGCTCGGCGAGCGGACGCGCGACCGTGTCGCCCGGCAGCGGCTGCGCGGCGGCCCAGCCCGGGCCGGTCTCGGCGACGGTCAGCCCGTCGTCGCCCAGCTCCCGCGCGAGCAGCGCCTCGTAGCCGTGCTGGCAGAGAAAGAGCATCGCAATGCTATGGAAGCCAATCACAGCCACGGCAACCCTAGTCCTGCGGCCACCACCTACGAATCGTCATGGCAAAGTGGCGGCGCATGGCGTCTCCCGCCGCACCCCGACTCCCAAGCCTCCTCACCCCTGCCAGATAAATGTTACAGGTGTAACATTTATCTGGCAGGCTGGAAACACCGGTCTTCAGACCGAAACCGGCTGGGTCTGAGTTCCATCTCGCAGTTATCTCGCTAAGCCGCCGCGAGGCGAAAATCTCCGTGCATTTTCCGGGACGGCGCGTTGACTCGCCTTTCCTCATGCACCCGCAGACCGCCGACCTCCGCATCCGGACCACGCGCCCGCTGCTTTCGCCCGCGTTGATCGCGGAGGAGCTGCCGCTGCCCGCCGCCGGCACGGAGAGCGTGCTGCAGGCCCGGCGCGCCATCGGCGACATCCTCGCCCGCCGCGACGACCGGCTGCTCACCATCGTGGGCCCGTGTTCCGTCCACGATCCGAAGGCCGCGCTCGAATACGCGGCCAAGCTCGCGGCGGCGGCGCGGCGCTTCGCCAGCGACCTGTTCGTCGTGATGCGCGTTTATTTCGAAAAGCCGCGCACGGTCACCGGCTGGAAGGGACTCGTCAACGACCCGGGCCTCGACGGCAGCTTCCAGATCAACACCGGGCTGCGCACCGCCCGCCAGCTGCTCGTGGACATCGTCGGCGCGGGCCTGCCGGTCGCCACCGAGTTTCTGGACACGACCCTCGGCCAGTATTATGCCGAGACCGTCGCCTGGGGCGGCATCGGCGCGCGCACGACCGAGAGCCAGGTCCACCGCGAGCTGGCCTCGGGACTCTCCATGCCCGTCGGTTTCAAGAACCGCACTGATGGCGACGTGCAGGTGGCGGTGGAGGCGATCCTCTCCGCGCGCCAGCCGCACTGGTTCCCCTCGCTCACCCACGAGGGCGCGCCCGCCGTGCTCGGCACCACCGGCAACGACCAGGGCCACCTCGTCCTGCGCGGCGGCAGCCGCACCGGCCCGAACTTTTCCCGTGAGCACGTCACCGCGGCGACCGCTCTGCTGGGAAAGGCCGGGCTGCCCCCGGTTGTGCTCGTGGATTGCAGCCACGGCAACAGCCAGAAGCAACCGGCCCGCCAGCTTGCTGTCGCCCGCGACCTCGCCGCGCAGGTCACGGCCGGTTCGCGCGCGATCATCGGCGCCATGCTCGAGAGCAACCTCGCCGCCGGCAGCCAGAAACTCGAAACCGGCAAACCGCTCGCCTACGGGCAGAGCATCACCGACGCCTGCCTCTCCTTCGACGAGACGGTGCCGGTGCTCGAGGAACTCGCCCGCGCTGCCGCCACCCGGCGCACGAAAAAAACCTAACCTGCCGATGCGCGTCCTGCTCGCCTTCGACAAGTTCAAGGATGCGCTGACGGCCCGCCAGGCGTGCGACATCGCCGCGGCTGCCCTGTGCGGGAAACATCCAGACTGGCCGATCGACACGTGCCCTCTGACCGACGGCGGCGAGGGATTCTGCGAGACCCTCGCGCACGCTGTCGGCGTGAAACCTGAATCCGCCCGCGTAACCGGCCCGCGCGGCACACCGGTGGATGCACCGTTCGTTCTCGTGCCGGCGGAAAAATTGCCCGACGCCGTCCGGCGCTCGCTGCACATGGAGCGCACCGTCACGCTCGGAATCGTCGGCATGGCCGAGGCCAGCGGGCTGGCCCTGCTCGCGTCTGGCGAGCGCGATCCGTGGCACGCCACCACGTTCGGCACCGGACAGTTGTTGCGCGCCGCCGTGAACGCCGGCGCGGACCGGCTGCTGCTCGGGCTTGGCGGCAGCGCCACCAACGATCTCGGCCTGGGCGCGCTCGCGGCGCTCGGCCTCCAATGCCTGAAGCCCGGTGCCGCGCCCGTCGCCATTCCCACGCCCATGACCTGGCCTGATATCACCCGGCTGGGCGGCACCGTCAGCCTGCCGCCGCTTTTCATCGCGTGCGACGTCACCAACCCCCTGCTCGGCTCGCGCGGCGCCACGGCGACCTTCGGTCCGCAAAAGGGTCTCGCCGCCGCCGATGTGCCGAAACTGGAGGCGCGCATGGCGCACATGGCGATGATGCTCTGCCATCACTTCAACCGGCCCGATTCGCTCATGGACACGCCCGGCACCGGCGCGGCCGGCGGCATCGGCTTCGGCTTGATGGCCGCCACGGGCGCGCAGCTCGTGCCCGGATTCGATCTCGTCTCCGACTGGCTCGGGCTGCCGGAGAAACTGGCCGCGGCCGACCTCGTCCTCACCGGCGAGGGCCGGTTCGACGCCACTTCGCTGGGCGGCAAGGGCCCGGGGAGCATCGCCGCCGGGGCGCGCCGGCTCGGCAAACCGGTCCACGTCTTCGCCGGCAGCCTCGGGGTGGAGGCAGATTGGGAGCATCACGCCGTCACGCCGCCGGGGATGCCGCTGCCGGAGGCGCTGCGACGCGCGCGGGAATTGCTGGCCGCGGCCGTCCGGCGCGTGCTTTGATCCCGCCCGTGCAGCCCGCGCCCGAGCATTGCCCTGTCCGCAAGGAGCGTTTCGCCCGCATCAAGCGCGTGAAGCAGTTGCTCCGCTTCATGCCGAGGCGGGCGATGTTCCACAAATACCCGTTCATCGGCCGGTTCGCCGAGGCGGCGCGCGCGCGGGCTTTCCTGTGGTCGTTCAAGCCGGCGCACATGCGCCCCGCGCTCTATGCCGGCTCCATCCTCTCGCTCCTGCCGCTGATGGGGGTGCAACTGCCGCTGGCCTTCGCGCTGGCGCTGATGTTCCGCGCCAACTTCATGGTGCTCGGCGGCCTCCAGTTCATCACCAACCCCGTCACCGCGCCGGCCATCTACTACGCCACCCACCAGCTCGGGCGCGGCGTCATCACCGTCTCCGGCTACGGCGCGAGTCTGCCCGCCGCCGACCCGGCCGATCCGGTGCTGCCGCTGGAGGATGATCCCGACGCGCCTGCTGCCCCCGGGAAGGAGCCTCCGCCCGCGCCCGGCGGCGTGCATTGGACCAGCCGCCTCGGCACGGCCATCAACGCGCTCATCCTCGGCGGCGTGCTCAGCGGCGCCGCGCTCGGGCTGCTGCTCGACATCCTCTACCGCAATTACTGGCAGCACTACACGCTCACGCACCCGCCGCGCCCGCCGCCGGACAAGCCTCCGGACATCCCCTCGCCCTCGTGAGCCGTTTGTCCTCGCCAAGCCCGCGCGCGGCTCGCAAAAAATCCCGCGCATGTCGCGCCGCCTGCTCGTGAGAATCTCGTTCGGAACCCTGCTGGCCGGCCTGTGCGCGCTCGCGCTCGGCTGCGCCAGCAAGCCCGCCAAGGCCCAGGCCAAGCCGGGCGCAGCTCCCGCAGCCGCCGCCGGCCAGCCGCCCGCCCCGCCGGAGAATCTCCCGCCCGTCATGCTCGGCATCGACGTGCTCGAGGCGGACAAATTCGCCGCCATCGCCGGCCAGAAGATCGGCCTGCTCACGCATCCTGCCGGCGCGAACCGCCGCGGCGAGAGCACCATCGACGTCCTCCGCCGCGCGCCCAACGCGAAGCTCGTCGCGCTCTTCGCGCCCGAGCACGGCTTCGAGGGCACCATCAAGGCCGCGGAGAACTTCGGCGACTCCATCCACACGCCGACCGGTCTGCCCATCTTCTCCCTGCACGGCGCGCACAAAAAGCCCACCGCCGCGCAGCTCAAGGGCCTCGACGCGCTCGTCATCGACCTGCAGGACATCGGCGCGCGCTCCTACACCTTCACGAGCGCGATGGTCTACGCCATGGCCGGCTGTTTCGAGAACGGCGTCGAGGTCATCGTGCTCGACCGCCCCAACCCGCTCGGCGGCCTCAAGGTTCACGGCCCGCCGCTCGACGCCGACCTCAAGAGCTACGTCGGCGTCTTCCGCGTGCCCTACGTCCACGGGCTGACCATCGGCGAACTCGCCCGCATGGCCAAGGATGCCCCCGGCGTCATGACCGTGCCCAACGGCATCAACGTGCCCGACGCCGTCCGCGCCAAGGGGAAGCTCACCGTCATCCCCATGCGCGGCTGGACCCGCGCCATGCGCTGGCCCGACACCGGGCTGAAGTGGATCAAGACCTCGCCGATGGTCCCGACCTTCGAGGCCGCGGTCGGTTACGCGATGGTCGGGCTCGGCACGCAGAACAACGACTGGAGCTCGGGCATCGGCCGCGAGTTCCACTTCCGCGGCATCGGCTACAAGGGCAGGAAACCCGACGAGATCATCGCCGCGATGGAAGCCTACCACATCCCCGGCCTGAAGTTCGTGAAGGCCAACGGACTCAACGCCGAGGGCAAGCCGGTGCCCGGCGTCTATGTCGAGATCGCCGACTGGGAGAAGTGGAACCCCACCGAGCTGTCCTTCTACATGCACAAGCAGGCCGCGATCTGGAGCCGGCTGAACCCCTTCGCCACGCTCATCGGCGCCGAGCGCCGCACCTTTCTCATCCACGTCGGCAACAAGGCCTGGTTGGACGACCTCGTCAGATCCGGCGGCAGGATCAACGTCGCCCTCCACCTCAAGAACTGGGACGAGCGCGCCGCCATCACCCGCGAGCAGTCCAGGAAATACTGGCTGTATCAGTGAGCCGGGGTCCGGTTGAGCTGACTGTAGGAGGGGCTTCATGCCCCGACCGTGCTCGCGACATATTATCCATCGGGGCATGAAGCCCCTCCTACAGTTCCCGGCCTGCGGAACGAAGCCCAAGCTCGTCACTCGATGCGTGTCATTCTGAGCGGAGCGAAGAATCCAGTGGAATCACCACCATGGTCCTCGGTTCGCATCTGCCGCTGGATGCTTCGCTCCGCTCAGCATGACGGATAGGCCGGTCTGGTTCACCCGGCGGACCCGCAATTGCAGGACCGCCGCTACAACCCTGCTCAGCCGGACTCATGCAGTTGGCGGCGATCATCGCTTTGGGCTGCGCAAATCAGATAGTTTGGACGTGGGCAGCCCGCTTGCCCGTTCGACAAGCTCAGGGCCTCGAGCCTGTCGAGAGGC
>Ga0187894_10000698_pt1 | contig 45196 bp, 39 predicted proteins | sample GBC1701081metaG_FD_136650 | JGI IMG/M metagenome (GOLD analysis project Ga0187894, IMG submission 136650) | White microbial mat communities from a lava cave in the Kipuka Kanohina Cave System on the Island of Hawaii, USA - GBC170108-1 metaG ... | reverse complement strand
CCGGCGCAGGAACGCAAGCGTCGCATCGGTCGCGCGGCCACGATCCTTTCGCGCGACACCGACGGCGCGGAACTCGGCTTCCATCCACCCCGCGCCGACGCCGAATCGCAGACGCCCGCCCGAGAGCTCCTGGATGGTCGCGACCCACTTCGCGGTCGCGAGCGGTGGCCGGTACGGCAGCACGAGGACGCCCGTGCCGAGCCCGATGCGCGTGGTCGCCGCGGCGACGAAGGCCAGCGTCGCGAGCGGATCGAGATAGCGACCGCCCGAGCCCTCGGCATCGTCGGGCGGGATCGCGATGTGATCGGCGACCCAGAGATCGTCGATGCCGGCCGCCTCGGCGGCCCTCGCGCACTCGAGCACCGTCTCGCGGGTCGACTGCGGTCCCATGTTGCGGAGATAGAGCCCGAGCTGCATGGCTCACAGTACCTCGACACGGGCGACGCCCGCGAACGTGCAGGTATAGAGGTCGCGCGCGAAGCCGGGCGCCTGGAACACGACCGACTGGACCGGGCTGCCGGTCGCGACCCGCCCGAGCTCGCGTCCCGTCTCGAGGTCGAGGACGACGACGTGCTCGCCGACACCCTCCTGGAAGTCGTTCACGGCGATCTCGCCGGTGTCCGGATAGAGGAGGAAGTGGTTCGCGGCGCCGAAGGGGTGATCCCACAGGCGCGCGTACCCTCCCGGCCCATCGAACCGGAAGGCCGCGATGCGCGCATTGCCGCTGTCGTAGGCGACGGCGATGCGGCGATCGGGATCGAAGGCCGGCGGGTTCGCGACCGTGCCGTGCGGAACGCCGAAGGGCGTCACGAGCTCCCAGTCGTGCGCGTCGGCGAGCGAGACCCGGACCAGATGGATCGGTCCGCTCGCCGTGCCGCCGCCGCGGAACGATCCCGAGAACGTGTTGGCGCCGTTGTCGAGGAACCACGCGTGGCCACCCGCGATCACCGGATCCCACCCGTACGACTGCTCGGCGTCGGGTGCCGTCACGTAGCGCACGCGCCAGTCGTCGAGCGCGAGCCGGTCGTCCGCGTAGCGCAGCCGGAAGATCGTGTGGTCGCCGACCACGTAGACGTGCTCGCCCGCGTCCGACACGTCCTTCGAGATGCGCGCGATCGAGCCCTCCGGGATCTCCACCTCGGGACCGACCGGCCGCAGCTCGTCGGACTCGAGCACGACGAACGCGGAGCGCGCGCTGCCATCGAGGACCATGTTCTTCATGACGAGATTGCCGTCGGACAGCACGAGCAGGCTGTTGTACGCCTGCGGCCGTGGAAGCCGGCGGCTCGCGACGGGGCGGCAGTCGGCGTCGAGCTTGTGGCAGAACGTTCCCTGCGTGACGTAGAGGAAGCCGTTTCGGTGCGCGACGATCCCGCCCGGCCACCACGCGCCACCGAGCTCCAGGTCCGGCGAGCGCCGGAGCGGTTCCAGCGAGACCGGATCGACGCGCTCGACGAAGACGGCGCCGTCGGCCGAGAAGGACGTGCTGCCCTGGAGGTAGACCTCGCCCGGCGCGCGCAGCACGACCATGTTGCACACGAAGAGCGGACGGAACGTCACGCCGAGACCCTCGCCCGCGCGCACGCCGAGCCCGCGCGCCCGCGGCACGAGCTGCCGGCGCGGCCCGCCGTCCTCCGCCGGCCACGGCGAATCGTAGAGGCCGGGCAGCGGGCCGGCGGCGTCGCGCGCGGTCGTCACGCCCAGCGCGCGCGGAGGTACTCGCCGATCCTGTCGATCGCCTGCTGGCCCTCGGGAAGCATCGGCGCGAACGCCTGGAAGACGTGGATCATGTCGTCCCACTGCTCGAGCGTCACGTCGACGCCGGCCTTGCGCGCGCGCTCGGCGAGCCGGACCGAGTCGTCGAGGAGCGTCTCGGCGGTGCCCACCTGGACGTAGAGCGGCGGCAGACCCGAGAGGTCGGCGTACAGCGGCGCCGCGAGCGGCGTACGCGGCGGGTGATCGGCGAGGTAGTGCTTCGCCATCATGACCAGGTGCTCCCTCTGCACCATGGGATCGACGTCGGCCTTCGTCGTCATGGATTCGCCGACGCCCTCGAGGTCGACCCAGGGCGAGAGGCACACGCCGGCCGCGGGCAGCGGCTGCTTCTGGTCGCGCAGCGCCACCAGCGTCGCGACCGTGAGCCCGCCCCCGGCGGAGTCGCCGGCGACGGCGAGATCCGCGGCGTCGTAGCCCTCGCCGATCAGCCACCGGTAGACGGCCGTCGAGTCCTCCACGGCCGCCGGATGCGGATGCTCGGGCGCCAGCCGGTAGTCGACGTTCAGGACGCGCGCGCCCGAGGCGCGCGAGATCCGTCCGGCGAGGTCGCGGTGCGTGTTGATCGAGCCCATCACGTACGCGCCGCCGTGCAGATAGAGGACCACGCGGTCCTCGTGCGCGTCAGGCGCCGCCACCCACTCGGCTCGCACGCCGCCGACGACGGTGGGCTCGTGCGTGACGTCGGGTGCGAGCGGCATGAGGCCCGTCATGCTCTCCATGCCGGCGCGCAGCACGAGCGGGTCGACGATTTGCGGGGTGGCGTCGCGCTGGGCGCGCAGCATGTTGACGACCATCTGCAGCATGTCGCTTGCCATGGGCCGGCACCGTACAGCGGGGCGCGGAGAATTTGCAACGCATGTGCGCGGTCGAGCGGATGGCCCCTCGACCCGACCGTACCCCATTCCGCCCCCACAATTCGGTATTGCGGGGCGAAGCGCCTGCTGCGTAGGGTCCCGGGTATGCGAACGCTCGTCGTCGCCGGGCTCTTCCTGCTTGCGGTCGCGCCTCGGGCGTTCGGGGGGTGCGTTTCGCCGGACGATGCGCAAACCGTGAAGAAGAGCTTGCGGCAGGCGGTGCGGTGCAACGATCGGAAGTTCAAGAACCAGGACACGACGTGCCAGCAGACGGTACCGCCGGAGTGTGCGGACACGATGGTCGCGGACGCGGTGCGGCTGGCATACGGGGTGAACGATCCGCCGGCGGCGGAGATCGACGCCGGCGCGCTCAACCTCCAGTATCGGTGCCAGAAGCAGATCGGGAAGGCGGTCTCGAGCTACGTCGGGAAGAAGCTCCGGTACTTGACGCTCGGCATCGATCCGGCGCTCGCGGACGATCGCGCGGGGCGCCAGCTCGAGAAGATTCCCCTCAAGTGTGCCGTCACGGTGGCGGCGGACGCGAGCGGCGTCGTCATTCCGAACGTCGGGTCGCAGTGCGCGGCGGCGGTCGGCGCGGTCGGGACGCCGGTCGACACGGCGGCGCTGCAGGCGTGCCTGCACACGCTCGGACGCACCTGGATCGATCGCAACGGCCCGAACCCGCAGCCGCTGCGGCCGAACATCCTGTTCATCCTGTCCGACGACCAGCGCTGGGACACGACCGACGGGACGCACGCGCCGGCGGGCGAGCTCATCATGCCGGGGCTCCACCACGAGCTTGGCGACTCCGGCGTGCGCTTCACGCAGGCGTTCATGACGACGCCGCTGTGCTGTCCGTCGCGCTCGAGCATCCTGCGCGGGCAGTACGCGCACACGACGGGCGTGCTCTCGAACTCGGGGCCGCACGGCGGCGCGCACGTCTATCCGGCCGACGGCGTGAGCCTCGGCACGATGCTCCAGAGCGCGGGCTACCGGACGGGCTTCATCGGCAAGTACCTGAACGGCTACCCCGCGCTGTGGGCGACGGGAAGCCCGCCCTTCGTTCCGGCGGGCTGGGACGAGTGGCACGTGTTCGAGCAGCCGACGTACTTCAACTACACGCTGGTCCGAAACGGCGCCGGCTACGACCACGTCGAGGAGCTCCACGGCGCGGCCGAGGCGGACTACTCGACCGACGTCCTGCGCGAGATCGCGCGGAGCTTCATCACCACCTCGGCGGCGACGGGCGAGCCGTTCTTCCTCTACCTGGCGCCAAAGGCGCCGCACCTGCCCGAGGAGCCGGCGCCGCGCCACGTCGACAAGTACCTCGGCATCGCGCCGTGGCGACCCGCGTCGTACAACGAGTCGGACGCCGAGCTCGACGACATGCCGATGTGGGTCCAGAACACGCCGCTCCTCGACATGGGCGCGATGGCCGCGCTCGACGCGATCCGCCAGCACCAGCTCGAGATGCTCCAGGCCGTCGACGAGATGATCGGCGGCTCGACGCCGTTCGCGATCACGGGCCTCATGCAGACGCTGCGCGATCTCGGCATCGCCGACAACACCCTCGTCGTCTACTTCTCGGACAACGGCTGGCTGTGGGGTGAGCACCGGCAGGACCGCAAGAACAAGCCCTTCGAGGAGGCGATCCGCGCGCCGATGTTCGTCCGCTATCCAGTGCTGGCGCCGCTCGCCCGGGTCGAGTCGAACGCCATGACGCTCAACATCGACCTCTGCCCCACCTTCGCGGAGCTGGCCGGTGTTTCACTGCCGCCCATCCAGTTCGACGGCCGCAGCCTCGTGCGCGTCCTCGACGGCACGGAGCCCGCGTGGCGGACCGACTTCGTGACCGAGGGCTGGCCGGCGCAGCGCGTGTGGGCGACGGTGCGCGAAGCACAGTGGAAGTACACCGAGACCGTGATGTCGAACCAGCTTCCGCTCCCGCCGATCGAGGTCGAGCTGTACGACGTCGTCGCCGACCCGCTCGAGCAGAGCAACGTCGCGAGCCTCTACCCCGACGAGGTGACACGCCTCGCGGCGAAGCTCCGCGCGCCGGGCTATCGCCCGCTCTGGCCGTCGGATGCCGACGGCACGTTCGACGACCCGGACGAGTGATCGCGGCATCCTTCTTGATTTCATCGTCGGACTGACTCACTGTCTGCCGCGTTCGCGCGCGACGGCGCGCCAAGGAGGACAGCATGCGGGTGCGTCCGATCGGATCGTTGGTGGTGGCGGCGATGTTGCTGGTCGCGCGCGCGAGCCTGGCCGCCCCCGAGCCGGCCAAAGTCGTGGGTCCCGACAAGTGCGGCGAGTGCCACAAAGGTGAGGTGGAGGCGTGGAAGGACACGCACCATTTCGACACGGTCAACACCATGCACCGCAGCGATCGCGCGCAGAGCATCGCGGAGAAGATGGGCCTCAAGTCGATCAAGCGCGACAGCGTGTGCCTCAATTGCCACTACACGCAGAACGCCAAGGGCGACGTCATCGCCGGCGTGTCGTGCGAGTCATGCCACGGCGCCGCGAAGGACTGGCTCGACGTCCACAACGACTTCGGCGGCGCCGGCGCGACGCAAGAGAACGAGGCGCCCGATCACCGCAAGCGCCGCATGGAGCAGAGCACCGCCAAGGGAATGCACCGCCCCGACCAGCCCTACGCGCTCGCCGTCATGTGTTTCGGATGCCACAACGTGCCCGAGGAGAAGCTGGTGAACGTCGGCGGACACCAGCCGGGCAGCACCTTCGAGCTGGTGTCGTGGCTCGAGGGCGAGGTGCGCCACAACTACGCGAGCGGCGGCCGCAATCGCGAGGACACGCCGGATCGCAAGCGCGTCCTCTACGTCCTCGGGCAGATGGTCGCGCTCGAGACGAACCTCCGCGACCTCGCGAAGGCGACCGAGAAGAACACCTTCGCCGTCCAGATGGCGAAGCGGGCCAACGCTGCGCGCGAGAGCCTGAAGAAGATCAACGAGGCGGCGAAGATCCCCGAGGTCGGTCAGATCCTCTCCGGGCCAGGCGGGAGCGTCGAGCTGAAGCTCAACAACCAGGCGGCGCTCACCAAAGCCGCCGACGACGTGGGCGCGACGGCGCGGCGTTTCTCCGCCAGTGCCGACGGCAGCCGTCTCGCGGCGGTCGATCCGCTCCTGCCGCCGCCGAGCCAGTACAAAGGATCGCCGCATCCGTGACCGATCCCCCCGACAGGCGCCGCGTCCGCGAGCACTTCGAGGAGGAGGCGGTCGTCTACGACCGCTCGATCCTGCGCCTCGTCCCGCACTACGAGGAGCAGCACGACGTCCTGCTCCAGCTGATCCCCTTCCCGCGCGATCGGGCGATCCGGGTGCTCGATCTCGGCTGCGGCACGGGCGTCCTCACGTTCGTCGTGCTCGAGGCGTTCCCGCACGCGCGCGCGGTCTCGCTCGACCTCACCGCCAACATGATCCTCGAAGCTGGGAAGACGTTGGCGCGGTTCGGCGATCGATCGACGCTCCGCCAGGGCGACTTCGGGCGCGACGACCTCGGCGGGCCGTTCGACCTCGTCGTCTCCGGGCTCGCGATCCATCACCTCGACGACCCCGGCAAGCGGGCACTCTACCGCCGCATCTTCGCCGCGCTCGCGCCCGGAGGCGTCTTCTTCAACCGGGAGATCGTTCGCGGCGCCACGCCGGCGATCACCACCACGTACGAGCGGCTCTGGCGCCGCTTCGCCGAGCGCGACGGCGAGCTCGACGACACGTGGTTCCGCAAGTACTTCGACGAGGACAAGCCGGCCGCCGTCGAGGAGCAGCTGGCGTGGCCGCGTGACGCCGGCTTCGCCGACGTCGGTTGCCACTGGCAGTACCTCAACTTCGCGATCTTCGGCGGCCGGCGACCTGAGAAGGCCTAACGGCCCACTCGCGGAGGCGTCGGCGCGCCGGCTTCGATGTGGCGCACCTCGTCGTCGTACGCGGCGAGCACGAGGTCGCGCAGTGCATCGACGTCGGCCGGGGTGCCGAAGTGGACGCGGCTCGTGCCGAACACCTCGGGCGCGGCCTCGACCTCGAAGCGGCCCGCCAGCTCCTTCGCGCGCGCGATCGGCAGCCGCGTCACGAGCGAGCGCCGGTCGGAATCGCAGAAGGCGCGCAGGAACCAGTTCTTCGCCGCGCCGGCGTGGATGCCGAAGTAGTACGCGGAGTCGGTGTAGCCGAGGGGATGGCGAGCGGCGACGGGCGCGCCGGCGCACACGCGACGCACCGCTTCGTAGACGGCCCGCTCCTCGGCGGTCGTCAGCACGTCGGCGCGCGCGATGTAGTCGAACAGGCTGTAGAACATGCGGCTGATGTCGGCCGCCACGCCAACCGCCTCGTCGAAGAGCGCCTGCGTCGTGCAGATCTTCTCGAGCGAGAGCCAGAGCTGCTCCTTGTGGTGCTCCTCGGCCACCGAGTGGAGCGTGAAGAACTCGGTCGCTTCCGCGGAGAGGTGGAGGTGGCGCAGGCCCTGCATGATCGTCTCGCAGGTGGGGCCGAAGAGGAGCTCGGTCACGTAGATGGCGCCGAGGGCGCGATGCGCCGGGCCCGCGCGGCAGATCTGCGTCACCCACTCGGCCGCCTGGACGCCGGCGGTCCGCTGGTCGTAGCGTTCGAGCGCCGCCGGCTCGAGGCCCATGCTCACCACGAACTGCCGGAAGAGCTTCGGGTGCACGCGATCGAGCTCGAGGTTGCCGTGCTCCTCGTAGAGATTGTGGACGAGCAGGAGCCGGGACGCCTCGTCGCGCACGTGGCTGATGGCCGCCGCGAGGAAGAGCGGAAACTCGTGCGAGAAGGCGTAGAACTCCGTCGCCAGCGTGCGTGCCGTGACGTCGCTGCGCGTCTCGCCGCGCGCGAAGCGTTGCATGGCGTCGCTGCGGGGGATCGCGAACTCGAGGACGACGCGATCCAGGTGCGCGCGCTTCACGAGCGAGAGCGCGCGCGCGGGCGTGGGACACCCGACGGCCGCGACCAGGCCGTGCACCACGATCGACGGCGTCGCGCGGATGCCTTTCTCCTCGAGCGCCGCGGCCGGCGTGTCCGCGACCCGGCGTTCCGCCACGTGCAGCTTCCCTCCGGCGGCCGCCGTGGTGATGCGCCGGACCGCTTCGCCGCACAACGCACAGCCGTCGGTGTAGACCTCGATCGTGTCGCTGACGACCGGGCGACGCGGTTTCTCGTCGGGACTCTGCATGTGCCGCTTCCCTCGCTCTGCGGCGCATACGACCCGCTCTCCGCGCTGTCAATCGGCGCCGACGGAGACGAGCGTCGCTTGACAGAAAGCCGGCCGCTGCGTAACGGTCGGCGCGCGATCATGTGCCGCTTCGTGCTGTACCTCGGCGAGCCGATCGTCCTGGAGAACCTGCTCACCAAGCCGGTCAACTCGCTCATCAACCAGAGCTTCGACGCGGAGCTGCGCGACTCGCTCAACGGCGACGGCTTCGGGGTCGCGTGGTACATCCCCGAGCTGGGCGACGCGCCGGCCGTGTACAAGGCGGTCACGCCGGCGTGGAGCAACCGGAACCTCTCCAACCTGAGCCGCCTCACGCGCACGCCCTGCACGCTCGCCCACGTCCGCGCCGCGACGCCCGGCGTGGTCACGAACGAGCTCAACTGCCATCCGTTCGTCGCGGGTCGCTTCGCGTTCATGCACAACGGCGAGGTGGCGGAGTTCGCGGCCATCCGCCGAAACCTCCTCGCCCTGCTCTCGGACGAGGCGTTCGCCACGATCGAGGGCTCGACCGACTCGGAGCACCTGTTCGCCCTCTTCCTGGATGCCTACCGGCGGCGCGAGGCGGCCGCCGGCGGTCCGCTCGAGGCGATGGCCGCGGCGACCGAGGAGACGATCGCGACGCTCCTGCGCCTGCTCGCGGAGCGCGGTGTCACGACGGGCGCCCGCCTCAACATCGCCGTGTCGGACGGCCGGCGCGCGGTCATCTCGCACTTCGCGAGCCCGACGCCGCACGCCGCGCCAACCCTCTTCTGGCACGAGGGCCGGCGCTACGTCTGCGAGGAGGGCGTCGTCCGCATGGTCGACGCCGACGTGCGCAGCGACACCGTCATCGTCGCCTCCGAGCCGCTCAGCGCCGATCCCGGCTGGGAGCCCGTCCCGAACAGCTCGCTCATGCTGATCGACGAAGCGCACCAGGTGACGATGCGCCCCGTCCGCACGACCGGGGCGAGCGCTCCGCTGCGTCACACCGCCTGACGCGACGGCCCGTCAGAACTTGACGACGAACTCGCCGCGGCCGCCGTACGCGGGCGAGTCGTGGTACTGGCCGGCGATGAAGCTGTCGAGCTCGACGAGGAAGTGCTTCCCGAGCGCCTGCTGGAACTTCCCGCCGATCGCGAGCGCCTTGCGGCCGTCGTTGTTGAAGGCATCGCGGCCGCCGACCTCGATCACGACCTGGCGCCGGAATGCGGCGAAGAAGCGCTGGTAGCCGAGGGCGGCCCCCCACGAGTCCTGGGCGCCGTTGCCGAGCGGCGAGCCGTAGCGTCCGAGCTCGAAGGCCTCGAAGAGGACGCCCATGCGTCCGAGCGGCCCGCCCTTCTCGGGCCCGCGGGCCGCGGACGTGAACCGGCCCGCAGCGACGAAGGCGGTTCCATACACGTAGTCGAGCGTGTTGGCCGGCGTGTGACCGAGCTCGGTGAAGATGAGCGCTCCGGTACCGTTCGCCGGTGTCTCCCCGTTGATCGCCTGCGAGCCCACCACCCGCGCCGTCCAGTTGATCGTCTCGCCGCATACCGCGCCGCGCGTGACGAGGCCCATACCGCCGTAGAATCCGTCGCCGGTCTCCGGCTTCGCCGTGACGTACAGGGCGTCGAGGTCGATCGATCCCCAGTAGAAGTCGGCGAACGCCTCGCCGCCGTACAGGCGGGCGGAGTGATCCGGCAGGTTGTTCCCCCGATCGATATTGCTCCAGCCGTAGAAGAGGTTGAGACGCAAGCCCGACGTCCAGGGCGTGTGCAGGCTGTTGCGCACGACGCCGACCGAGTCGATCGTGTCGTCGAGGAGGAGCCCGTCCTGCATGAGCAGCGGCTGGCGGCCGACCGAGAACCCGTAGTCCAGGTGATAGTGGTCCTCGCGGTCGAGCTTCGGGAACATCTCCCCGATCTCGCCCTCGAAAAAGAGGGTCCGCACGTTGCCGTTCGCGATGGACTCCCAGCGTGCGTCGGGTTCCCAATAGCGGCTGAGGTAGTGGTTGCTCTTGTCGAGCGGACGGAAGCCGATGACGATCCGCTCGGTACCGCTCAGCTGCAGGTTGCCGAACACGTCCAGCCGGTTCGCCCACTCGGTCTTGCGCGGCTGCGGATCGCCGCGCTCGAAGGTCTCGAACGCGGTCCGATAGGTGCCGAAGAGCAGGAACGACGGCTGCACGACCCAGCCCGTCGGCAGCTCGAAGCCGCGCGTCAGCGGTCCGGTGTCGAGGAACGGGCCGCCGATCTCGAGGACCGAGCGCGGCCGCTGGATCGACGTGTCGAGCGGCGTGGGCTCGTCGGAGAGGCGGTTCGCGGCGTCGGCGACACGGGTGTGACCCGCGAGCGCCGTGCCGAGCACGATCGCCGCGCAGATCCACCTCCGCCGCATACCCCCCATCGCGTCGCCCCCCTCAGCGCTCCGTCACGGAGCCGGCGTCGGCAGCTGGATGCTGCGCTCCCAAACCACCTGGTATCCGGCGCTGACGGCGTCGCCCACCGCGCGCGGGCTCATGTTGTAGTCGAAGCCGACGATCTGGATGATCGTCAGCAGATTCACCGGGATCATGCCCGCCATGAGCTTCACGTTCGCGACGTAGGGCGGCGTTCCGGCGGCGAGCTGCTCGCGCGTCACGCGATACTCGGCCGTGCGTTCGCCGAGCGGCGGCAGCCCGCGCTTGTGCTTGCGCGAGCGCGACGGCCGGCCCGTGAGGACCGCCGGTCGCACCTCGGGCCGCACGAACGGCAGGGCGTCGACGGAGATGTTGATCGGCGAGACCTGCTCGCGATCGCCGCCGTGCGCCATGTTGACGATGAACTTCGAGCGCAAGGCGAAGAGATACGGATCGAGCGGCAGCTCGCCGGCGTGGACGTAGGTCGAGTGCTGGTCGCGAACGTCGCCGTTCGGATCGAGGTCGCCCGACTCGAAGAGTACTTTGCCGTTGGCGTCGCTGACCGTCACGTGGAGGTAGACGAGGCGCTCGTTGTCGAGCCCCGTCGGCACGTTGTGCCCATCGGTCCCGTTGTGCACCGGCACCCGGAAATCGATGCCCTCGCTCGTCGGCCCCCTCACCTCGATGTCGCCGAGCAGGTAGCCGATCCGGAGGATCTTCCGCCGCTCTTCCGCCATCTCGTCGAGGGACTTCAGGTTCTCGTCGATGACCGCGCGCGCGTCGATGCGATCGTCGGCCGAGCGCCACCGCGGCGGGAACTGCGTACCGTCGGGGACGTGGTCCTCGAATGCCTTCGTGCCCCATCCGGCCTTGTAGTCGAACGTGATCCACTCCGAGATGTTCGCGAGCTCCTGCGCCTTGTCGTTGAACGGGAAGATGCCCGGATGGACGACCGAGTAGTCGGGGCCCGCGAACCGGTGATCGGTCCGCTTGCGGGGGCGCGTCGGCACGCCGCCGACGATGGCGGCCGGTCCGTAGGCATAGCCCGCGGGGCGCCCGGGCTCGGTGCTCATGTGGCAGTCCTGGCAGGTGACGCCGCGCGCGGCCGCCGGCGAGTTCTTCCATTCGCTGAACGCTTCCTCGAGGCGCAGGTTGTCGGCGAGCGTCACGTCGTGGCACGTGCCGCAGAACGCCGACGTCGTGATGGGCTCGAACTTGACCACGTCGGCGTGGATGCCGCGGCCGGGTTTGTCGGGGTCCGGATTGACGTTGTACTCGCCCGGGCTCCCGATCACGCGCTTCAGCTCGGAGTTGCCCGTCGGACCGTAGACCGGCGAGAAGATCGGCCCTTGCTCGATGTAGAGTCGCCCGCTCACCTTGCCGTAGGGCTCGGACATGCGATGGCACACGATGCAGGTCGTGCCCTCGCGCGACGTCGGATGGCGCTCCATCGTGCTCGTGAAGAGCGGCTCGCCGAGGTTCATGCCGATCGGGTTGTGACAGCGGATGCAGAAGTCGCCGTTCGTCCCATTGGTGAGCTTCAGGATCAGACCCTGCATCGCCTGCAGCACCGGACTGATCTGCGTGTACGCGTGCTGCGACTCCGCCCACTGCTTGAACTGCTCGGGGTGACACTGCCGGCACACGGTCGCCGACGGATAGCGATTTTCGGCGAAGAGCTTCTTGTGCGCCTTCGACGCGTCCTCCTCGACCTTCGCCTCGGCCGGCGTGACCTCGGCCTTCGCGGGCTCGGCTTTCGCCGGCTCGCCCTGCGCGGGTTCCGTCTTCGGCGCGGTCGCCGGTGCGGGCGTGTCCTCGAGCAGGAGGTCGTCGCCGGCGCGCGCGACCGCGGGCAGCCCGATGCCGCCACTCACCACCGCCGCACCCAGCAGGAGGAGCCGAGCCCACCCACGTGAGCGATCGATCCGCATCGACGCCTTCGGCTTGTGCGCCTCCGCCGGGGCGGAAGTCAAGACTTCGCGGCGCGCCGCCACCACTGCCGGCGACCCCAGAGCATGCGCTCGATGCTGCGATGGAAGTCGGGCAGCGTCGTGTAGAGCGTCTCGAAGTCCTCGCGCCCGAGCACTGCGACCCGCACCGGGCCCACCGCGCGCGTCGACGCCACGCGCGGGTCGTTCGACAGGAGCGCCATCTCGCCGAAGTACTGACCCCGCCCGAGCGTCGCCACGATCAGCGTGCGACCGTCGGGCTCCTCGTGAAACACCTCCACTTCCCCAGCCATGACCGCGTACATGCGGTCGCCCGGCTCGCCCTCGCGGAAAATGACGTCCCCACCGTCGTACTGCTCCTCCGACACCCCGCGTGCGGCGAGGAATTCCGTCACGGCGACGGCGAGGTAGAGGAACACCGCGAGGAGCATCGCGGGCTGGGCGACGAGGAGGAACAGCATCAGCAGCACGGGCCCGGGCCGCAGCACCGCCAGCAGCGTGATCGTCGCCGCGAGGAGACTCGCCACACCCGACGCCGCCAGCATGCGGCGCCGGCGGGTCCGATTGCGCAGGAAGCGCGCGGCGCGATCGGCGAGGGTCATTCGTCCACCGTCGGCGCGCTCGTCCCGCGCAGCTTCCACTGCGCGAGGGTCACGTGTGCGGGTCCGTGGCACTGCAGGCACGCCCGCGCGGGCTTACCCGTCGCGGGATCGGTGGTCGCGAGCTCGCGGGCGACGTCGCGGTGCACGCCGTTCTTCACCTCGAGGAAGCGCTTCGATCCCGCGTGGCACGTGAGGCAGAGCGAGTTCTTGTACGGGCCGTAGTGGGCGATCTGCTCGTCGCCGAGCGCCGTCGGTGCGCCCTCGATCCAGTAGTAGAGATGCCGCAGCCCGCGCACCTTCGCCTTGGCGGCGCCGAAGAGCCCGTAGTCGGCGTGGCACGCGTAGCACTGGTCGTCCTGGATGTATCGGTTGACGAAGTGCCGCGCGGCGAGCGTGCGGCTCTGCGGGCTCTCCATGTCCGCCACGTAGGGATCCATTGCGGTGTGGCACGAGTGGCAGAACTCCACGCGCTTGGACGTCTCGAAGGTGGCGAAGTTCCCGATCGGGAAGAGGACGAGCGGGCACACGAAGAGCCCGATCAGGCGCACCGCGCCGAGCAACGGCGAGCGCACGCCACGGCGCTGGAGTACGAGACTCACGAGCGCCGCGACGATCATGGCGATCGCGAGCACGGTCGTGGTCGACACGGCCCAATCGACCGCGCTGCCCCTGCCGTGGAAGGGCTGCTCGATGCTCGCGACGGGCGTGCCCGGCGCGGGTCCACCGGCCGGTAGCAGATCGTCGCCGGCGAGGAGATCGTCCGAGCCGTCCGCCGCCGCCATCCGCACGCCTTTCTACAGTCCGACGAGCGCTCGTCAAAACGACCGGCACGCGGTATAGCCGCGGCCTCGTGAGCTGGGATCGCCTCGCCTGGATTCAGCCGACGCGGATCGAGCTGGCGGCGCTCCTCCTCCTCTTGTTGAGCCTGCTCTTCCTGCGCCGCGCGATCGCGCGCGAGCAACGCGGGCGCATGCGCGCCTCGGCCGCCTTCCTCGTGCTCGCGCTCGCGCTCCAGGCCATGCAGGCCGCGTGGACTGGAAGCGGACCCGTGTGGGCGCTCGTCGGCCCGCTCTCGGTGCTGTGCTTCATCCTCGGCGCGACGGGCATCGCGACGCTGGTCGTGTTCGACGTCGTGCTGGCACGCCTCGACGTGCGCACGCCGGCGATCCTGCGCGACCTGGTGCACGCCATCGCCGTCATCCTCATCACGCTCGTCATGCTGCGCATCGCCGGGGTCGACCCGTTCTCGCTCGTGACTACGTCGGCGGTCCTGACGGCCGTGATCGGTCTCGCGCTCCAGACCAGCATCGCGAACATCTTCGCCGGGCTGGCGGTGCAGATCGATCGGCTGATCCGCATCGGCGACTGGATCGAGGTCAGCGGCTACGCCGGGCGCGTCCTCGAGGTGAAATGGGGCTCGACGGAGCTGCTGACGAAGACCGGCAACCTCGTGACCGTCCCGAACAACCGCCTGCTCACGGCCGAGGTCGTGAACTACTCGCAGCCGACGCGCGCGCTACGGCAGGCGATCCGCGTGGGCTTCCACTACCGCCACCCGCCGAACCGCGTCGCGCGCGTCATGATCCACGCCGCGCACGGCGTCCCGGGCGTGTTGCAGAGCCCGCCGGCGGAATGTTTCCCGTGCGAGTTCGCCGACAGCGCCGTCACCTACGAGCTGTTCTACTGGATCGACGACTTCGAGCACGACGCGCAGATCGCCGGCGCGGTTCGCGCGCGCGTGTGGTACGCCGCGCAGCGCGCGGCGCTCGCCATCCCCTACCCCATCCGCACGCTCCACCAGGAGGAAGCTCCGGAGGTGGTCGTGGTGTCGGACCAGGAGCGGCAGGAGCGGTGTGCGGCGCTGGCGAGCGTCGAGCTCTTCTCACGTCTGCAGCCCGAAGATCACGAGGTCCTCGCGCGGCGCCTCCACAAGATCCGCTTCGCGGCCGGCGAGCGCATCATCGGCGAGGGCGACGCCGACGATTCGCTGTACGTCATCGTGAACGGCGAGGTCGCCGTCCACATCGACGCCGACGGCGCGCGGCGCGAGCTCGCGACGCTGCGGGCGGGCGACTTCTTCGGCGAAATGTCGCTCATGACGGGCGAGCCGCGCGCTGCGAGCTGCACCGCGCGTACCGAGGTCACCTGCTACGTCGTCGACCATCGCGCCTTTCAGGCGCTGCTGGACGTCCACCCACAGGTGGCGAACGAGGTCTCGACGATTCTCGCGCATCGCAACCTCGCCCTGCACGGCCAGCGCGTCGACCTCTCCGCCGAGGCGCGGACGCGCGCGGCGGCGGCGCGCTCGGACCTGCTGGCGCGCATCCGCGGCTTCTTTCACCTGGAGTAGCCGACCGCGGCGCGCACCTCCGGCCACGCCGCCGAGGCGGGATCGACGGGCTGGCGATGGTCGATCCCCGGCAGCGGGATCAGCGTCGCATCGTCGCCGCGCACCTTCGCGATCTCCACGTAGCGCTCGCTCATGGCGAACGGGACGACGGTGTCCGCGGTGCCGTGGAGCAGCAGCTGCGGAACGCCGAGCGGGAGGAGCTCGATCGGGGAAACGGCGGCGTAGCGGTCCGGCACCGCATCGGGGCCGCCGCCGAGGAGCTGCGCGATCACGTCGACCTTCGCCGCAGCGAAGGCTCGCAAGTCGGCGACGCCCGCGATCGATATCGCGCGCGCGATCCGCAGCGGATCGTCGGCGTGGAGCGGACCCGACGCGATGCGGGCGCGGCCCGCGAGCCAGAGCGCGAGCTGTCCGCCGGCGGAGTGGCCGAGCGCGATCACGTGCCCGAGGTCGAGCCGTCGCTCGGCCGCCATCCCCCGCAGGGCGTCGACCGCCGCGCCGACGTCGAGGAACGTGCCGGGCCAGCCGCCGCCGTCGTTGCCGAGCGCGCGATACTCGACGTTCCAGGTGGCCACGCCCTCCTTCGTGAGGGCGTCGGCGAGCGGGTCCATGTACGTGAGCCCGGAGGCCGCGAGCCAGTAGCCGCCGTGGATGACGACGACGACGGGATACGGCCCCCGTCCCGCGGGCGTGCGCAGATCGCCGAACTGTCGCGCCGCGCTCCCGTACGGGATGCGGATGGGCCCGCTCGCGACGGGCGCCGGCGCGCTCTCGTGCGGCTCACCCTGTCCGCACGCGACGGCGAGGACTCCAACCCCGAGCAGCTGGAGGAATCCACGCCGCCCGAATCGCACGTCAGCTCCCGCGCAGGCCCGCGAGAGACCCGGCGCGCTCGAGCACGCCGTCGAGCCACGGCGTGCCGGCGACCTTCGCATAGCGCGCTCGCAGCGCCGCCAGCGACTTCGCGTGGTACTTCTGCGGCTCCTGCGCGAAGGGCTTCCCCTCGAGCGTGCAGGTGAGCTCCTTCGCGCCCTCGGCGACCGCCCGCGCGTTCGCCAGCGTCCACGGGAAGAACACGGCTCCGATCTCGTCGCGCAAGAGCGGCAGGAGCGTGGGCTCGAGGCGCGCCCACGGCTCGAAGGCGCCCTCGGCCTTGGGGTCGAGCATGCGCGCGATCCAGGCGAGCGTCCGCGGCGCCTTGGCGCGCATGACGGCGCCCGGCGTCGGGTCGGTCGAGCACTCGTAGAGCTGGGCGAAGAGGCCGAAGTCGCCGAGCGCCGGCCGGCCGCCGAAGAGATACGGCCGGGTCGCGAGGTGGGCTTCGAGGATCGCGAGCTGGCGCTGGAACGACGCTTCGATCGCGTCCTTGGTCTGCGGCGACGAGCCGACGAACGCGAGCCGCGGCACCATGCGTCCCTTGACCGCGCCGGTGACGGTCGGGAGCGCGTCTGCGTCGAGGCTGGGGTTCATGCTGCGCGCGATGCGGTCCGCTGCCGAGTCGGCGTCGGCTGGATAGAACCAGCGATAGTGGAACATGGGCTTGTTGCCCCACTCGTCGGCGTACTCCTCGATGAGCGCCGAGAGGAACGCGAGCCCCGGATCGGCGGGGTCGAGCGCCGGCTCGGGATGAAGCGCCTCCATCTTCTCGATGATGGGCGTCGAGTCCTGCAGCGCCGTCCCCTCGGGCGTGACGACGAGCGGGATCAGCGGCAGCTTGGCGTAGCGGTTGTACTCGTCCATGCGCGTGACGTCGCGCACGACCCATTCGTGCGGAATGCGCTTGTAGCGGAAGTACGACCGGACCTTCACCGAATACGGCGACAGCTCGACGCCGAAGATGCGATACATGCGACCTCCCTCAGCTCCGCGCGATGAAGTCGACGACCACGCGCGCGAGCTCCTCGCCCTTGTCCTCTTGCAGGAAATGCCCGCCGCCCTCGATCGTCGTGTGCGGCCGGCCCTTCGCGCCCGGAACGCGCTCCTGGAAGATGCGATCGGCGCCGCGCGTGATCGGATCCTGGTCGCTGAACGCGGTGAGGAACGGCTTCGTCCAGGTCGACAGGATCTCCCAGGCGGCGCGGTTGGCCGGCGCCGCGGGATCGTCGGGCGTGACCGGCACGAGCACCGGGAACTGTCGCGCGCCGGCCTTGTAGCGATCGTCCGGGAACGGCGCGTCGTACGCCGCGATGATCTCGGGCGAGAGATCGCTCGCGCAGCCGCCGCGCACGATGCCGCCGACGTGGAACTCCGGCGTCGTCTGCGAGTACTCCTTCCAGGCGAGGAACGCCGGGCCGGCGGGAACGTCGCCCGTCGGCAGGAACGTGTTCGCCACCACGACGCGGGCGAAGCGATCCGGATGCTCGGCCACGAGGCGGAGCCCCAAGAGCCCGCCCCAGTCCTGGCACACGAGCGTCGCGCCGCGAAGGTCGAGCGACACGAGCGCGTGCCGCATCCAGTCGACGTGCCGCTGGTAGGTGTAGTCCTCGCGCCGCGTCGGCTTGTCCGAGCGCCCGAAGCCCACCAGGTCCGGCGCGACGGCGCGATGGCCGGCGGCGGTGATGATCGGGATCATCTTCCGGTAGAGGTAGGACCACGACGGCTCGCCGTGCAGCATGAGCACGGGCGCGGCGCTGCGTGGTCCTTCGTCCAGGTAGTGGATGCGTAGGCCGTCCACTTCCGTGTAGTGCGGCACGAACGCGTAGCCGGGCAGGTTCGTGAACCGTTCGTCGGGCGTGCGAAGGTTCTCCATGACGTCTGTCTCCAGGGTGATCGGATATGGCAGCCTCGCCGCCTTCACAAGGGGCTCGCCGGGAGGCAGGATGCGCGCGCGTGAAGCTCGCCACCTGGAACGTGAACAGCATCCGCGCGCGCCTCGAGCGCGTGCTCGCCTGGCTCGAAGCGCATCGCCCCGACGTCATCTGCCTCCAGGAGACGAAGGTCGAGGACGGCGCGTTCCCGTCGGACGAGCTGCACCGCCTCGGGTACGAGTGCGCGTTTCACGGCCAGCGCACGTACAACGGCGTCGCGATCCTCTCGCGTACGAAGCTCGACGACGTCACGCGCGGCTTCGGCGACGGCGACGAGGACGCCCAGGCGCGTCTGCTCGCTGCCACCACCGCCGGCGTCCGCGTCATGTCGGTCTACGTGCCGAACGGCGAGAGCGTCGGGTCCGAGAAGTTCCGCTACAAGCTCGACTGGATGGAGCGCCTGCGCCGTTACGTGACGGTGCAGATCGGCGAGCGACGGACGGCCATCCTGTGCGGTGACTTCAACGTCGCGCCCGCCCCGCTCGACGTCCACGATCCGGCGGCGTGGGAGGGCGGGGTGCTGTTCTCGGAGCCGGAGCGCACCCAGCTCCGCAAGATCGTCGACGCGGGGCTCGTGGACCTGCTGCGCACCATGCATCCCACCGAGCCGCTCTTCACCTGGTGGGACTACCGCATGCTGGGCTTCCCGAAGAATCGCGGCCTCCGCATCGACCATCTGCTGGTGACGCCGGCGCTCGCCGAGCGCGCGACCGCGTCGGGCGTCGACCGGAACTCGCGCAAGGGCAAGCTGCCCTCCGACCATGCCGCCGTGTGGGCCGAGTTCCGCGACGCGTGAGGCGGCTCACATGGTGAGGCCGCCGTCGATCGAGACGATGGCGCCGGTCATGTAGCGCCCCTCGTCCGACGCGACGAAGGCGATGAGCGCGGCGACCTCCGCCGGCGTCGCGTTTCCGAGCGGGGTCTTGATCTTTCCGAGCTTCTTGAAGTCGATGCCCTCGGGCGCCTTGCGGAAGACGTCCTGCAGCGGGGTCTCGATGCCGCCCGGCGCGATCGCGTTCACGCGCACGCCGCGTTCGAGGTACTCGTCGGCGAGCGCACGCGTCAGCTGCACGACGCCACCTTTCGACGCACAGTATGCGGCGCTGTAGGGCTGCGACATGAGCCCGGCGTTCGACGCGATGTTCACGATCACGCCCCCGCCGGCGATGAGGTGCGGGAGCGCTGCCTGGCAGACGAGGAACGTGCCGGTCAGGTTGACGGCGATGATGCGCTGCCAGTCGGCGAACGGCATCTCGTGCGAGTGGTAGAAACGCCCGATGCCGGCGCAATTGACGACCACCGAGGGTCGCCCGAGCTCGCGCGTCGCGGCGGCCACGGCGGCGGTCACCGCAGCCGGGTCGGACACGTCGGCGACGTACGCCTGCGCGCGCCCGCCCTGCTCGCGAATCCCCGCCACGGTGCGGGATGTCCCGTCGACGGCGACGTCGACGCAGGCAACGGCGGCGCCTTCCGCCCCGAGCCGGGCGGCGGTCGCGGCGCCGAGACCCGATCCGGCGCCGGTGACGATCGCGGTGCGACCTTCGAAACGATGCATCGACATGTCCCAGCAAGATCACGCGCCCGGGGCAACTTCAACGGCCACCACATGCGCACGCAGCACGCCGACTTCGCCGAGTGGTTCATCACTCGTCGTGCCGGGGGCGGGTCGTCTCCCGCAGACGCGGAAGCCCGTCGGCGTGAACCTCGCGATCCGCGACGTCCTCCGAGGTCCGGCCCTAACGCGGGCGCCGTCGTCGAACCCCGCGATTCATCGCGCGCCCACACTTCACGCTTGACGCTCCGCGCGCGGCGAGCCTATGCGAATCGTATGCGTACCTTGCGTACCGTCGCCGTCGTCCTGGTGATCGCCGGGGCGGCGACCGTCGCTCGAGCCGTCGACTGTCCGTTCGGGATGGGTGCCCTGCCCGCCGACACCCTGCCGGCCGGCACGCCGCACGGGAGTCAGATCCCGATCGACCACATCGTCGTGCTGATGCAGGAGAACCGCTCCTTCGACCACTACTTCGGGAAGCTCTACGGCAAGAGGAGCGGTCCGCCGCGCCACGCCTCCAACCCCGACCCGCTCGGCGGCGCTCCGATCAGGGTGTTCCACCAGAAGCACTACTGCGAGGTCGCCGATCTCGACCACAGCTGGAGCGGCACGCACCGCGAGGTCGACAACGGCGAGATGGACGGCTTCACCGCGGAGAACGTGGATCCGGGCGATCCGAGCGGCAGCCGCGCGATGGGTGGCTACGCGAAGAGCGACCTGCGCTACTACTACAAGCTCTACAAGACGTTCGCGATCAGCGACCGGCAGTTCTGTGCGCTCCAGGGTCCGACGTTCCCGAACCGCTACTATCTCCTCGCCGGCACGTCGTTCGGGCAGACGACCAACGTGATCCCACCGCTGGGCGGACCCGAGTACACGCAACGGACGATCTTCAACCTGCTCGATGAGGCCGTGCCGCCGGTGACGTGGAGGGTCTACTACTCGGACCTCCCCTTCGCGGGGCTGTTCGGGTACGTCCGCACGGTCGGACTCGCAAACCTGCACCCGATTTCCGAGTTCTACACCGACGCGGCGGCCGGCACGTTGCCGCAGGTGAGCTTCGTCGATCCCGCGTTCACCGGCGAGGCCGAGAACGACGAGCACCCGCCGACGAACATCCAGGTCGGGCAGGCCTTCGCCGCGTCGATCATCAACGCCGTCATGTCGAGCCCGCTCTGGCCCAGCACGGCCCTCATCCACACCTACGACGAGCACGGCGGCTACTACGATCACGTCGCGCCGCCCGCCGCCTGCGTTCCGGACGGGATCGCGCCGATCCTGACGCCGACCGACGTTCCCGGCGCCTTCGACGCCTACGGGGTGCGAATCCCGCTGGCCGTCGTATCGCCGTACGCGCGCAAGCACTACGTCTCGCACGTGCCGCGCGACCACACCGCGATCCTGCGCTTCATCGAGACGCGCTTCGATCTCCCCGCCCTCACGGCGCGCGACGCCAACACCGATCCGCTGACCGACCTGTTCGACTTCACCAGCCCGGCGTTCGTGAAACCCCCGAACATGCCGAAGGCGTTCATCGACCCGAAGCGCCAGGCCGAATGTAGCTGACGGGGAGGGTTCGTCGCGAAACCGTAGCCTCGGAGCGCGGGGCGGGGCGGCGATGCGCCGCGCGAGCGGCGCGAGGTCGGGGACGGGGCGGAGGCGCCTGCGAAGCGGCGCGACGAAATGCAGGGCCGTGACGACGCGTGTGTTTCGTCGCGCGGCGGAGCCGAAGCCGAAGCCCCGTCCCCGACCTCGCGCCGCCCCCACCGACGCCCGACGGCCGCCCCCTACGACAGCACGAACTCGGTGAACTGCAGCTCCCGCGCCGCCGGCTCCGCCATCACCCGGTTCACCTCGCGGAGCATCTGCCGGCGGAGCGCTTCGCGCGCGACGGCGCTCGACACCATGTAGCGGCTCTTGGTGCGCAGGAGGTCGACGATGGCCGCGCGGACCTGGACCTGCTTGCGCTCGAACTCCCACTCGTCGGCACGATTGCGCAGGACGACGTCCGCGCTGAAGACGCAGCTCGCGTCGTTGAGCTTCGCCTGCATGCGCGTGATGTGGGCGACCGTGCCCGGCGCCGTCGCAACGTAGCCCCAGAAGCCCACGATGGTGAGCACGAGCGTCACGACGGAGGCCGCGATCAGCGGCGGAACCTTGCGCTGCGCCATCTCCGCGCCCCGCATGGGCAGCAAGGCCCGCGCCACGGACGGACCACGCACCGTCGCGGATCGCCCATGTGCCACGCGGCATCGGAACGTCGCGGCGCACGAAAATGACGAGTCGGCCGTGCACGGGTGTTCAGACATGTTCGGCGGCGCGCCCATGTGCCGCGATCCGGCGAAGCCACCACGCGGGCAGCACGCCGGCGGACGCCACGGCCGCCTCGAACCAGAAGAGACCCTGCGTCCCCAGACGATCGACGAGCACCCCGGCGAGCACGATGCCGATCGTCCCGCCGAACCCGAAGCCGACGAGTCCGTAGAGCGACTGTCCGCTGGTGGCGTTCGCAGGCGGCACGAGCTCGGCCACCAGCGCGACCGCGGCCAGGTGGAACGCCGAGAAGGTGAAGACGTGTCCCAGCTGAACTGCCACGACGGCCCACTGCGTCGTCACGACCGCCGAGAGCATCCAGCGCACGACCGTCACGACGAGCGTCACGAGGATCAGATCCCCGGGCGGGATCCATCCGAGCACGCGCCGTCCCCAGTGAAAGAGCGCGACCTCGCCCACGACGGCGAGCGCGAACGTGATACCTGGCAGCGAGTTCGGGAGACCCAGCGCGCGGACATGGAGCGCGAAGAACCCGGCCCAGGCGCCGCAGCTCGCCTGGATGAGGAAGACCGTCGCCAGGAAGGCCGCCATCGGCGGCGTCACGAGCGCCCAGGGTGGCTGCGCGTGCTCCGGATGCCCGCGTTGCCCGCGCGGCAGGAACGACATGACCGGTGCCAGGAAGACGCTCGGCAGCACGATGAGCGCCGGAACGATCCCCGCGCCGTACGCGTCCACGAGTGGCGCGCTCACCGCCGCGCCGACGATGAACGAGATCGAGCCCCACAGGCGCAAGCGCCCGTAGTCGTTCCCGAGCTCCTCCAGGTGGTCGACCACGATCGCGTCCACCATGGGTATGAGCGTGCCGTGGCAGAGGTTCGTTCCGATGAAGACGAGAACCAGCATCCCGAACTCGCGCACGAAGAGGAGCGGAACGAAGCAGAGCGATCCGGCCGCCGCCGTGATCACGAGCAGCCGCTGGCGGTTGCGACGTCGATCGGCGATCCAGCCGAGCACGATCGCGCTCGCCCAGCGCAAGCCGGGCGCCATGGCGCCGAGCAGGCCGATCTGCCAGCCGCCGAATCCGAGCGACGCCAGGTAGAGCGGCATGTACGGCAGCCAGACGCCGGCGCCGAGGAAGACGACGAAGTACGCGAGCCGGGCGATGTACGCCGAAGGTGCGATGCGGCGTTATGGCACGCGGCCGGCGGTTTCGCCCACGTCCCACATCGCCAGCTCGCCCTCGTTGTCGCCCGAGAGCAGCGTGGTGAAGTTCTCGGTCGCGGGACGCTCGGGCGCCTACGTGCTGGCCGCCGCGAACCTGCCGGTCACGGGAACGGTCGTCCTCGACGTCCCGTACGCGAGCGGCAACCAGTGCGGCGAGGCCGTGTTCCCGGGCCCCATCTCGATCTGCACCTGCACGGCCGCCGCGGGGCTCGTGAAATGCAAGTGATCGGCCTCGCACCGTCTTGACAGGCGTCACGCTTCGGGCGGAGATTCGGCCACTCGGGTGATCGCGACGCCCGTGTCAGACGCGAGGAGGGATTCCCCATGCCGGAGCACATCGAGGAATATCTGATCGCCCTCGAGGAGCGCGAAGGCACGCCGCGACGCACGCTCAACTCGCTGACGATCCGCGAGCCCATCCGCCTCCTGAACCCCCGCTCGCCCGTCTGCGTGCCGCCGGATGCGGCGTTGCGCGACGCGATCGGCATGATGCGCGAGCATCACATCGGCTGCGTCCTCGTCGTCGACGGCGACCGGCTCCTCGGCATCCTCACGGAGCGCGATCTCCTGCTCAAGGTCGAGATCGCGGATCTCGCGAAGCCCATCGCGGAGTTCATGACCCCGGCACCCGAGACGCTCCAGCTCGACGACCCGATCGTCTGGGCGCTCAACCGCATGAGCGTCGGCGGCTATCGTCACGTGCCGCTCGTCGATCGCGAGGGGAAGCCGGTCGGGATCGTGTCGGTGAAGGACATCGTCCACTACATCGTCGCGTTCTTCCCGAACGAGGTGCTGACGCTGCCACCCGATCCCGAGCGCGGCGACGTCTGGTCCGAGCGGGACGGCGCCTGATGAGGAAGGCGAGCATCGTCGTGGCGTTCGCTGCGCTGGCGTTGCTGCGGTGGGCGCCCGCAGGCGCACAGATGATGGCCTGTGCGGGGGATCGCGAGACGTTCTGCAGCGGCGTCCCGATGGGTGGTGGACGGGTCGCGGCCTGCCTGGAGGAGCACAAGGCCCAGCTCTCGGATGGCTGCAAGCACGCCCTGGGCGGCATGGGCGGCGGAGCCGAGAACCCGGTGAAGGCAGCGTGCCGCGAGGACGCGGTCCGCTACTGCAAGTCGGCCGCGGGCGACCAGGCCAAGATGAAGGCCTGCATGCAACAGCACGCGGCGCAGCTCTCCGACGGCTGCAAGACCGCGATGATCGCGCACGGGAAGTAGGCCCCGTCGGCCCCGGTTCGTTCGGGAGGCGCCGCCAGCGCCGATGCCCATCGAAGGACCGCGCCTCCGGCGCGGAGCGCACGGCGGCAGCAGGTGCGGGTGCCGGAGGCACCCGCTGATAGCAGTGTGGCAGGATCCGTTGGGAGATTGTCATTGCGGACATCCGCCGGCTGGGCGATGTTCGCGGCATGAAGCGCACCACAGAGGGTCAGGTCCGCACCATCGCGATGGTCGCGTACCCCGGAGCGGTCATGCTCGACGTCGTCGGTCCGCTCGAGGTCTTCGCGCGCGCCGGCGAAGCCGCAGTCGAGAAGGGACGCGCGCCGGCCTGCCCCTATCGGATCGAGGTCGTCGCGCCGAAGCCCGGGCCGCTGACGACGCAATCGGGCGTCACCCTCGTCGCCGACCGCGGCATCCGGTCCGTCACGGGCGGCGTCGACACGCTTCTCGTCGCCGGCGGCCGGGGCACGAGCGACATGATCGGGAATGCCGCCGTGCTCGAGTGGCTCCGGCGCATGGCACCGCGCGTCCGGCGACTGGGATCGGTGTGCTCGGGGACGTTCATCCTGGCGGCGGCGGGGCTGCTCGACGGGCGGCGCGCCACGACGCACTGGGCCTGGTGCGACGCGCTCGCGAAGATGTTCCCCAAGGTCGAGGTCGACCGCGACCCGATCTTCGTCCGCGACGGCAACATCTACTCGTCGGCGGGCGTCACGGCGGGCATGGACCTCGCGCTGGCTCTCGTCGAGGAGGACCTCGGGCGCGACGTCGCGCTCGAGACGGCGCGCCACCTGGTGCTCTTCCTGCGCCGCCCGGGCGGACAGTCGCAATTCAGCGCGCAGCTCTCCGTACAGGCGTCCGACCGACAACCCATCCGCGAGCTCCTGGCCTGGATCGTGGATCACCCCGACGCCGACCTCGCGGTCGAGACCCTCGCGCGCCGCGTCGCCATGAGCCCGCGCCACTTCGCGCGTGTCTTCACACGCGAGGTCGGCATGACGCCGGCCCGCTACGTCGAAAAGGTTCGCGTCGAAGCGGCGCGGCGCCGGCTCGAGGAGTCGCCCCACGGGGTCGACGCGATCGCCGACGCGTGCGGCTTCGGCACCGCCGAAACGATGCGCCGCGCCTTCCTGCGCACGCTGCACGTCCCACCCACCGCCTACCGCGGCCGCTTCCGCTCCGCGCTCGTTCACTGAGGAGAGCCAGATGACCACCGGAATCGTACTGTTCGACAACGCCGAGGAGCTCGATTTCGCCGGGCCGTGGGAGGTCCTCACCATGGCGGCGATGCTGAAAGGCGAGGGCCACGTCGTCATGATCGCCGAGCACGATCGACCCGTGCGCTGCAACAAGGGCATGCGTGTGGTCCCCGACCACACCTTCGCCGACGCGCCAGCCCTCGACGTCGTGCTCGTGCCGGGCGGTCAGGGCACGGTCGTCGAGATGGAGAACCCGGTGTTGCTCGAGTGGCTGCGCCGGGTGGGCGGCCACGCGAAGTGGGTGACGAGCGTCTGCACCGGCGCCGCCGTCCTGCACGCGGCCGGGTTCGCGCGCGGAAAGCGCGTCACGACCCATTGGATGTACGCGGATGTGCTCGAGCAGCGCGGCGAGGTGACCGTCATGCGCGGCTGCCGCTACGTCCGCGACGGCAACGTCGTCACGGCGGCGGGGGTGTCGGCGGGCATCGACATGGCGCTGTGGCTCGTCGGGCAGCTCTACGACGCGGAGTTCGCGCGCCAGGTGCAGCGCGCCATCGAGTACGATCCTGCGCCACCGTACACCGCCCACGTCTGATCCCGTGGTGACACGACCGCGCGGCCGGGGTACGAGGACCGCATGAACCTCGGACGCGTCGGCATCTGGCACTTCCTCGACATCTTCCCCACGCCGGTGGCGCAGGCCGCCGCGCGCGAGATCGAAGAGCTCGGCTTCAAGACACTCTGGATTCCGGAAGCGCTCGGGCGGGAGGCCTTCACGCACTCGGCCTTGCTGCTCGCCGGGACCCGGAGCCTCGTCGTCGCGACCGGCATCGCGAACGTGTGGGGCCGCGACGCGATGGCGATGTCGGCCGCGCAGAAGACGCTCGCGGAGGCATTCCCCGACCGCTTCCTGCTCGGCATGGGCGTCTCGCACGCGCCCCTGGTCGCGGGCATGCGCGGTCACAACTACGACAAGCCGCTGTCGTACCTGCGCGCCTACCTCGACGCGATGGACTCGGCCCTGTTCATGGCCGCGTCGCCGACCTCGCCGCCGCCCCGTGTGATCGCCGCGCTCCACCCGAAGAGCCTCGAGCTCGCGCGTGAGCGCGCGTGGGGATCGCATCCGTACTTCGTGCCGCCCGAGCACACGGCGCGGGCGCGCAAGATCCTCGGGCCCGGCAAGCTGCTCGCGCCCGAGCAGGCCGTCGTCTTCGAGAAGGATCCGGGCCGCGCGCGCGCGATCGCGCGCACCCACATGTCGACCTACCTCGGCCTTCCGAACTACGTCCGCAACCTCCTCGCCCTCGGCTTCACGCAGGACGACGTCGGCGGCGGCGGCAGCGACAAGCTGGTCGACGCGATCGTCGCGTGGGGCGGCATCGACGCCGTCGCGGCGCGCGTGAAGGCGCATCACGCGGCCGGCGCCGATCACGTCTGCGTGCAGGTCCTGCGCGAGAACCCCGCCGAGCTGCCGCGAGAGGAGTGGCGCGAGATCGCGGCGCTGCTGCGCTAGCGGTGCGCCTCGGAGTCGCGCTTCTCATGTGCGTCGTCATCGGCAGCGCCGGCGCGAGCCCCACGCATCACGCCTCAGGCGGGTTCCAGAACCTGGTCCCGACCGACCACGGCGGGCTCGACGTCACCCTCCCGTTCTTCGCGCGCCGCGTATGGACGACCATCACCGGGCGGTCCGGGAGACCGCCGGTCGTCGCGAACGACGGCGTGTTCCTGCGCGACAACGCGCGGCACAGCATTCCGACGGTCACCTGGATCGGGCACTCGACGGTGCTGGTGCAGATGGACGGCGTCACCTTCCTCACCGATCCCATCTGGTCCGAGCGCGCGAGCCCCTTCTCGTTCGCGGGTCCGAAGCGGCTCGTCGAGCCGGGCGTGGCGCTCGGGGCCCTGCCGCCGATCGACTTCGTCGTCGTCTCGCACTCGCACTACGACCACGCCGACGTGCCGACGCTGGTGGCGCTCGCGCGGCTCGGGCCGACGCGCTTCTTCGTGCCACTCGGCCTCGGCGCGTTGCTTCGCGACGCCGGCGTCGGGAACGTCGAGGAGCTCGACTGGTGGGACACCCGTCCGGTCGGGCGCGTCGTCGTGCACTGCGTGCCGGCGCAGCACTGGAGCGCGCGCGGCCTCCTCGATCGCAACCAGACGCTGTGGGGCGGCTGGGTGGTGAGCGGGCCCACGCGCCGATTCTACTACGCGGGTGACACGGGATACTTCGCCGGCTTCGGCGAGATCGGGGAGCGGCTCGGCCCCTTCGACCTCGCCGCCGTTCCGATCGGCGCCTACGAGCCCGCCGCGATGATGCACTGGATGCACATGAACCCCGAGGAAGCCGTTCGCGCCGGCGCCGATCTGCGCGCGAGCCGCGTGATCGGCGTCCACTACGGGACGTTCGATCTCACCGACGAGGCCCCCGACGAACCGCCGGGCCGCTTCCACTCCGCGGCTGCGGCGCAGGGCCGCCCGGCCGACGAGACCTGGACGCCGCCCGTCGGCGAAACGCGTCCCTGGTGACGGAAGCCGACCCGAGACTACCTCTTGGGTCGGTCCGCTAGAACACGGCGATCGGGTTCACCGGCGACGCCGTCCCGCGACGCAGCACGAGCGGCGCGATCGCGAGCTGAAACGCCCAGCGGCGCTCCTCGGCGCAGGCCTCGGCCAGACGGCGGAGGTCGAGGTTGTCGAGCAGATGGAGGCCCATCGCCACGATCGCGACCGTGTGGATCGGAAGGAGCACTCCTTCGACGCGTGACGGCAGGACGTCGGAGACGCCGTCGGACCCGAGCGCCGCGACGCCACGCTCCCGCAGCCATGGCAGGCACGATGCATCGAGCCCGGCCAATCGCTCGCGCGAGTCCCACGGCCCGCGTTCGTCGCGGCACGTCCAGCGGCCGGTGCCGACGAGGAGGACGTCGCCCTCCTCCACTCGCACGCCGCCCTGGTGCTCGGCGCGTTCGAGGTCGTCGGGGTAGATCGGCTGCCCGGGCGCCAGATAGGCGACGCCGAGGGCACGTGGCACGTCGAGGAGCACGCCGCGAGAGACGACGCCGTCGTGCAGCTCGTGGATGCCGAGCTCGAGCGCGCCGTGCGCCGTCACGCGCTCGATCGGGTAGCCGTTGTAGAGCTTCCCGTCGTGGAAGATGTGGCACAGGGCGTCGATGTGCGTCGTGGCGAAGCCATGCGGCGCGATCGCGAAGTAGTCACCGCCGTACTGCTCGGTCGCCGTTCCCGTCATGAGGTGCACGACCGGGCTCGGGTTGTCGGCGCTGGGCTCGGTCGGAAGCGCGCGCGCACACGACACCGTGCGCCCCGTACGGACGAGGCCCGCCGCCGCCACGCGCTTCTCGCGCGTGATGAGATTGAGCGCCCCCAGCTGATCGCGCTCCCCCCACCGTCCCCAATTCGAGAGGCTCGAGTGGAACGCCATCACCTCGGCGGCAGTCAGGGCAGCCCGATTCGCCGGCATGAGCTCCCGATAGCTCCCCCCGAGCCCCGCCGCCACGCCTACAGACGAATGAGCAGCACCTGACCGGGGCGGATCATCGCCGACCGGATCCCGTTCGTGACGCGCAGCGAAGGAATGGTCACACCGTGACGCTTGGCGACGCGCTCGAGGGTGTCGCCCCGCTTCACGCGATAGCTGACCATGCGGGCCCGCGTCAGCTCGGGGAAGTATGCCGGGACGTTCCCCATGACCTGCCGGGCCGCGAGGAACTCGGCGTAGTAGCTTCTCGACGCGAAGCCGAAGCCCGGGCCGTCGTAGCGACGGACGATCTCACCGAGGTCGTCGCTCCCCGTCGTCTCACGCGCGCGCTCGATGCCCGTGGGGCCATGGTTGTAGGCGCTGATGGCGAGGGGCCAGCTCTCGAACTGCTCGTAGAGATCCCGCAGGTAGCGGGCGGCGGCGAGGCTCGCGCGAAACGGATCCCGCCGCACGTCCGTCTTGCTCGCGACGTCGAGATACCTCTCCGCCACCTCGGGCGTGAGCTGCCAAATGCCGCTCGCGCCGGCGTGGGACGTGCGGCCCGGATGATAGGCTGACTCGACGAGCGGGAGGGCCGCCAGATCGAGGGGGAGCCCCGCATCCGTGAGCGCCCGGTGGACGGCAGGACGGAAGAGCCGCTCGGCCACCAGGCCCTGGGCGAACGTCTCGCGCAGGCCCCGCTGGACGCGAAGGCGCCCCAACGGCTCGACGTTTGCCGGCTGCACGCCGAAGAGCAGGTGCGCGTCGGGACGTCGGAGCGCGACCGCCGTCAGGCGATCGGCCACGACCCCCAGGCGCTCCCCGACGCGGCGATCGTCCCCGGGGCCGACGTCGCGCACGACCTCGTACACGAGGCCCGGCTCGACCCGATCGACGATCACGATGTCGGTCCGGCCGTAGTGGGTGAAGGTGTCGACCCAGAAACGCACCGCCGCCGCCATGCCTGCGGGCGTCGTGAAGACCGTGCTCTCGTTCGCGACGCCGACGCGCGGCGTCAGGATCACTACGAGCGATGCGACCGCGGCCGCCCTTCCACCCCACCACCAACCCCCCAGGCCGCGGCGTGCGAACCACGCCATGTGTCCCTCCGGAGATCGAGTGTGTGCGGCCGCGGTTGTAGGCCAGCCGGGCGCGGTTCGCAACTGAATTGGCGCCGCTCGGCACGAGCGGGCCGCCAAAATCCTTGACACCCTTCATCTCGGCTTCTTATAAGGCGGCGCCTCGTACGGATTAAGACGCTTCGGCCGATCGGAGGGGGGTTTCGATGACGAAAACGATCCGGCGGCAGCTCACGATCGCGTTGCCACTGGTCGTCGCGCTCGCGACGATCGTCGGTCCGCGCGTCGGCTGGGCGTACAGCCTCGACGCCAAGAACGAGATGAAGCTGAGCGCCCGTGCGTACACCGCCGTACGCGTCGGCGTCGAAGACATCGGGGCTCAGGACTCGAACCCGCTCAACTATCCCAGCTCCGGCGTCGGCCACGTGCGCCAGAACCGCTACTTCCTCCAGCTCGACTACGATCACGACATCACGCGGATCGCCAACACCGGCTGGGGCGCCGCGCGACTGTTCGGTCTCTTCGATCAACTCCTCGGCACGACCGGCTGGACGACGGCGTCCACCTGGAAGTACACCCTCGAGTACCGGTTCGAGGGCGAGGGCATCTACGCCTACGGGCCCAGCGAGTACAGCGAGTCGGCCGACAAGCTGCGCCGGGTTCGCCTCAACGTCCCGAATGTCACGATCCCGGGACTCGTGAACCTCTCGCGCGAGCTTCCTCCGGCGTACATCCGCGAGCGGACCAATCGGCTGCTGCGCAACGCGCAGATCCGCAACCGGCTCTTCGTCGCGTACCTCGACTGGGAGAAGGGCCCGCTCTTCATGCGCGTCGGGCGGCAGGTGCTGGCCTGGGGCGAGACCGACGTCTTCCGCCTGCTCGACAACATCAATCCGCTCGACGACAGCTTCGGCGGATTCTTCATCGCGCTCGACGAACGCCGTCTCCCGATCGAGATGGTCCGCACCAGCTACCAGCTCGGAAACGTCGGGCCCCTGCAGGACATGTTCGTCGAGGGCTTCGCCGCGAACGGGAGCCGCGTCGCGACCGTTCCCGGAATTCCGAACGGTTCGCCCTGGTCACCTGGCGGAATCGGGTACCCGAACCCGAGCGTCGCCACGAGGGTGAAGGCCCCCGAGCCGACCGACGTCCGCGGCGGTGCGCGGCTCGTGTTCACGACGATGGACGTGACCGCGACCCTGGCGCACTACTACACCTACCTGGACGTACCCGGTGTCTCCTTCCGCCTTCCGGGCGTGAAGCAGTGCGCCGGCGAGACGACCGCGAGCAACACGGCGCGCTTCTGCAATCCGATCATCGCGTACCAGAACTTCCCGCGCGTGGCGATCAGCGGTGCGGCGATCACGTTCCCGGTGCCCTCCTGGTACACGATCGTCCGCTCGGAAGTCGCGTACTTCAACGGCGAGCCGATGAACCGCCAGGGCCGAGGCAACCCGAACGACACGCTCGCCGCCAAGGGAACCCCCGGGTACAACCGGCTCGTCGCCCAGAACAACACCGAGGGCGGTCTCGATCCGTTCGTCTACCCGACGTTCATCGATCCCTTCGGCGCGCGCAAGAAGCCGCTGTACGGCACGGTGCTGAAGCGCGACACGTTCAACATGTCGCTCGGCTTCGACATCAACCGCTTCATCCGCTTCCTCAACCCGACGCAGACGTTCTTCTTCTCGACGCAGCTCTTCTACAAGCACGTCTTCGACTCGCCGGGCGACCTCGTGCTGCCGGTGCCGTACCGCAACATCGCGGTCGGCTCGGAGACGCCGCTCGTCGGCAACCCGAACGACCCGAACAACCAGTTCGCCGTCCTGGGGGGAGGCTGCGGAAAGCCCGGGAAGAAGCACGCATGCCCGCTGCGACCCCGCTTGTACCCCTTGGTCGACAACCACTTCCTGCAGACCCTGCTCATCACCACATCGTATTCGGGGGGTCGGATCGTGCCGCTGCTCGGCATGTTCTACGACTGGCAGGGCGCTTTCGTCCTCCAGCCCGGAGTACAGCTCGTGCGGGACCCCTTTCGGGTGGTTTTCGACTTCACGCACATCTCGGGAGCCCCCACGGGGCAGTTCGGGGCCGTCCGAGACCGCGACAACGTCCGGTTCCAGTTCGAATTCGTCTTCTGAGCTCGGACCACCCGCGGGCGTCTCGCTCGACACCGGGATGGCGTTGACAGCCGAAACGCCGTCCCGGTATGCCGATTGATCGATGCCAAGCGGGCCCCGGGGCTCGTGGGCCCGGGAGGTTGCATGACACGATCGTTCGCTTTGCTCGCCGCGCTCGCGCTGGCCGTTCCCGCGGCGGCCGCACCCGGCACCCCGATCGACCTGACCGAGGTCCGACAGAATCTCTTCGCGTCCTGCTTCCCGACCGATCGGGAGGGTTGGATGGTCGGCGAGCTGGGTCGCATCCTGCGCACGACCGACGGCGGCAAGTCCTGGCAACGCCAGGACGCCGGGACGAAGCGTCCCTTCCTGGCGATGTCGTGTCGCGACGCGCGCACGGCGTGGATCGCCGGCAAGGAGGGCATCGTCTACGGCACGACGGACGGCGGCGACACCTGGACGCAGCTCCAGACCGGTTCCAACCGGCACATCTTCTCGATCGAGTTCCCGACCGCCGAGCGCGGCCACGCGGTCGGCGACTTCGGCACTATGGTCCACACCGAAGACGGCGGAAGGACCTGGACCGTCTCTCGCATTCCGGAGTCGGTCGCGCTCCCCGATACCGCGCTCGACACCGGCGTCGAGCCCGGCGACGTCAACCTCTACGCCATGTCGTTCGGCGACGCCGACCACGTGTGGGTGGTGGGCGAGTTCGGCATCATCGTCGCGTCGGACGACGGCGGCCGCACCTGGCACCAGCAGCACACGCCGATCGAAAGCACGCTCTTCGGCGTGAAGTTCGTCGACGCCCAGCGCGGCTTCGCGGTCGGGATCGACTCGACGATCCTCGCCACCGACGACGGCGGCACGACGTGGCGGACCGTACCCCCGCCCGTGACGCAGCGGTCGTACTACGACATCGCGCTCCGCGGACAGAACGGCTGGATCGTCGGCGACTCGGGCACGGTCCTCAAGACCACGGACGGCGGCACCACCTGGAAGGTCGAGCCGCTGCCGATCCAGCTCGCCGCGAACTGGATCCGCTCGGTCACGATGGCGCCGACCGGCGGCGGGCTCGCAGTCGGATCCGAGGGCCTCGTCTTCCGCATCGAGGGCACGAACCTGCAGCAACTCGAGGGGACCCACACCACCACCGGGACGAAGTCATGATTCCGAAGCGTTGGGTCGAAGCATACCTCCGGTTCCTCCTCCGCCGCCGCACGGCCGTCTCGATCGTGATCACCGTCATGACGGTCTTCTTCATGTGGCAGTGCACGCACATCAAGGTGCTCCCGCAGTTCCTCGACTTCTACCCGGGGCCGCTCAAGCTCTCCTTCTTCGGCAAGGAGGTGACGATCCGCGAAGGACACCCGTACATCCGCATCTACAACGAGTTCCGCCGGATGTTCGGCAGCGCGAACGTCCTCACGATGATCGTCGAGGTGGAGAAGGGCGACATCTACAACCCCACGACGCTGCAGAAGGTCGACTACATCACCAAGCAGCTCACCGAGACGAAGGGCGTCGTCCCGTACCAGATCCTGTCGATCGCGCACCCGAAGATGAAGAGCATCACGAACGCGAACGGCGCGATCCAGATCCGCGAGGTGTTCTACCCGGAGGTGCCGAAGACGCAGGAGGCGGCGAACCGCGTGAAGTTCGCGGTGTACTCGACCAAGGGCATCCGCGGCCTCTACGTCTCGCAGGACGACACGGCAGCGCTCGTCACCGCCGGCTTCTGGGAGGAGGAGCTCGACTTCGCGTATCTCTACGAGCGCCTGAACCAGATCAAGGCGAGCGTCGAGGACGACAACCACAAGGTCTACATCACCGGCTTCCCGTGGCTCTACACGTCGATCCAGCGCTACGTTCCCGAGGTGGGCGAGGTCTTCGTGATCACGGTCGCCGCGCTCACCTTCCTGCTCTGGAACTACTTCCGGACCTGGCCGGGCGTGTGGGTGCCGGTCTTCTCAGGAATCCTCTCGAGCATCTGGGCGCTCGGCATGGTGCCGCTGCTCGGCCTCAACCTCGACCCGCTCGTGCTCGTGATTCCCATCTTCCTGTCGGCGCGCGCGCTCTCGCACTCGGTCCAGTCGATGGATCGCTATCACGAGGAGTACCACCGTACCGGCGACAAGGACACGGCGATCATCGAGTCCTACTCGCACCTCTTCCCGCCGGCGATCGCCTCGGTGCTCTCCGACGGCATCGGCATCCTGCTCGTCTCGATCGCGCCCATCCCTCTCATCCAGAAGTGCGCGCTCTTCTCCAGCTTCTGGATCGTGTCGATCATCGTGAGCGTCGTGACGCTGCACCCGATCATCCTGAAGGCGACGAACCCACCGGGCGTGAAGGGCGACTTCCCCGCCTGGCAAAAGGCGCTCGGCTGGGCGACGCTCGCGATCATCGGCGTCGCGTTCTTCGGCTATGCGCTCACGATCGCCTACGAGCTCCTCGGGCCCGTGCGCCTCGGCCTCGTGCTCGCGATCGCCCTGGCGCTCTTCCTGTGGCACGAGACGATCTACAGGGTCCTCACCGAGTGGACGATCGCCGCGTCGAACGGCTGGCGGCGCTACGCGGGTGTCGCGCTCACCATCGCGCTCTACCTCGTGTGCCCGTACTTCGGCTGGCGCCTGAAAGTGGGGGACATGACGCCCGGCGCGGCGCTCCTGTTCCCGAACCACCCCTACAACATCGCGTACGCCAAGCTGAACGAGAAGTTCGTCGGCGCGAACCAGCTCGTCATCATCGCCGACACGGGGAAGCCCGACGGCCTGAAGAACGTCCAGGCCCTCACCGAGATGGAGGAGTTCGCCGATCACATGGAGGCCGTCCTGGGCGCCGGGCAGTCGGTCACGGTGATCGACATCCTGAAGCAGCTGGCGCGCCTGTTCCGCGAGGGCGAGCCCAAGTGGGCGTTCGTCCCCGACAAGCAGAAGTACATCGCCGAGCTGTTCTACCAGTTCACGCAGACGGGCCAGGCGGGCGACCTCGATCGCTTCATGTCGCCCGACATGCGGTACGGCACCGTCATCACCCTCTTCAAAGGCTACTCCCACGACACGATCATGAACGCGATCGACGCCGGGAAGTCGTGGGCGGCGCAGCATTCGGACGAGCACATCCACTACCTCCTCGCCGGCGGGCTGTTCGGCGTGCTCGCGGCGGTGAACGAGGCCGTCGACGATTCCTACTGGACGACGCTCGTCATGGTGATGATCGCCGTCGCCGCGTGTCTGTACTTCACGTACGGGTCGCTGGTCGCGACGCTCCTCTTGATGATCCCCGTGATCCTCTCGCAGCTCGCGTGCGAAGCGTTCATGTGGATATGGCGGATCGACCTCAACGTGAACTCGCTCCCCATCGCGGCGGCCGGCGCGGGCGTGGGGGTCGACTACGGCATCTACCATTTCAGTCGCATGATCGACTGCGTGGACGAAGGACGCCCGCTCGACGAGGCCGTCGACTACGCGACGGCGACGACGGGCAAGGCGATCATCTTCACCGCCACCACCATGCTCGCCGGCACGCTCTTCTGGTGGTTCTCGGACCTGAAGTTCCAGGCCGAGATGGGGCTCCTGCTCGCGCTGCTCATGGTGTTCAACACCTTCGGCGGGCTCGTCCTGGTGCCCGCGTGGATCAAGGTCGTGCGGCCGGCGTTCCTCACCCGCCGTCCGAGCACTCCGGCGGCGGCGCCGACACGCGCCGTCGCTTGATCGAAGCCCGGCAGCTCACCAAACGCTTCGGCGGTCGCACCGCCATCGACGGCGTCACGTTGCGCGTCGCGCGCGGCGAGGTCGTGGGCTTTCTCGGTCCGAACGGCGCCGGCAAGTCGACGACGTTTCGCATTCTCGCCGGCATCTTCCCACCCGACGCCGGCACGGCGTCGATCGACGGGCTCGACCTCGAGCGCGAGCCGCTCGCGGCGCGACGGCGTCTGGGCTACGTGCCCGAGCGTCCCGCGCTGCAGCACGATCTCACCGTCGACGACCAGCTCGCGTTCGTCGCCGCGCTCCGCGACGTGCCGGCGGGCGCCGCGCGGCGCGAGACGATGGAGCACGCGATCGCCCGCACCGGGCTCGCCGACGTCCGCCGCCGCCGCATCGGGGCCCTCTCGCGCGGATTCCGGCAGCGCGTCAGCCTCGCGACTGCGCTCGTGGGCGATCCCCCGGCGCTGCTCCTCGACGAGCCCACCGTGGGCCTCGACCCCGCGCAGAGCGCCGAGACGCGCCGCTTCGTGCGCGAGTTCGGGCGCGACCACGCGGTGTTCGTGTCGAGCCACATCCTGGCCGACGTCGAAGCGCTCTGCGACCGCGTCGTCGTCCTGCATCGCGGCCGCGTCCTCGCCGACGGCGATCCGGCGACGCTCGCCGCCCGCCTGCGACGGACCTCCTATGTCGACGTCGAAGCGGCGGCGCCCGCCGAGCGTCTCGCGGGCATCCTCGCGAGCGTCGCCGGCGTGCTCGGGACCGCGCCGCTGGCCGGACCCTCCGAGCCGGGCCGCTGCCGGGTCGAGGTGGCGCTCGGTCACGACGTGCGGCCCGCGATCGCCGCCGCGATCGCCGCCGCCGGCATCGGGCTCTTCGCGCTCGTCCCGGTCGAGCCGTCGCTCGAAGAGGCGTTCCTCGCCCTCACCGAGGGGCCGCGCGCGTGAAGAAGGCGCTCGCCATCTGCCGCCGCGACCTCGGCATCATGTTCGGCGGGCCGCTCGCCTGGACGCTGATCGGCGCGTTCACGTTCCTCTCGGGCTACTTCTTCTACAGCGACCTCACGTTCTACGTCCTGTTCGGCGGTGGCGGTCTGCCGACGGGCCTGTGGCGGTACGTGTTCCTGCACTACCGGCTGGTCGCGATGCTCGTCGTGCCGCTGGTGACCATGCGGCTCCTCGCCGAGGAGCGGAAGCTCGGCACGCTGGAACTCATGTGGAGCCTCCCGGTGCGCGATCGGGAAGTCCTGGGGGGCAAGTTCCTCGCCGCGGCCATCGTCTATGTGATCATGCTCGCCGGAACGGCCGTGGGGCCGGCGGTCCTGTTCGTGCTGCATCCCTTCGCGGTCGGGCCCGTCCTGGCCGGCTACCTCGGCATGGTGCTCCTGGGTTTCGGATTCATCGCATGCGGGCTCGCCGCCTCGGCGATCGCCGAGAACCAGGTCGTGAGCGCCATGCTCACGTACGGCGTGATCGTCTTCCTGTGGTTCGCGTCGACCAACGAGGCGGCCATCGGCGAGGGCGTCGCCTGGATCGTCGTCGGCCTCTCGCTCTTCGATCGCTTCTCGGGGTTCGCGCAGGGTGTCGTCGATCTCCGTGACGTCGTGTTCTTCGCCGCCTTCGCGGCCCTGTTCCTCTTCCTCGCGCTGCAGACGCTCGGCGCGCGCGCGTGGCGAGGGGTCGCATGAGGCGTGGTCCCCTCCTCCTCGCCGTCCAGACGGCGCTCGTCGCCGGCATTCTCGCCTGCGTCGTGCTGATCGCGCATCGGCATCCCTGGCGCCTGGACCTCACACCCGAGAAGCGCTTCACGCTGGCGCCGCACACGCGCGAGGTGCTGGCGCGCCTTCGGGACGACGTCACGGTCACCGGCTTCTACTCGGGGCAGGACCCGGCGATGCGCCAGGACCTGGCGGACCTCCTGGCCCTGTACGAGGACGCGTCGTCGCGCGTGCACGCGCGACTGCTCGACCTGGATCGGAGCCCCGGGGCGGCCGAGCGCCTGCGCGTGCACACCTACAACGTCGTCGTGGTCGAGGTGGGCGAGCGGCGCGAACGCGTCGACCTCACTACCGAGGAGCGGATCACCTCTGCGATCCTGCGCGTCGCGGGCACGCCGCCCGTCCCGACCTACGTCGTGCGCGGGCACGGCGAATGCGACCCGCGCGACGACGAGGGGCGCGGCGGCAGCGGCCAGGGCGCCGAGGCGCTCGCCGCCGACGGATTCGACCTCCGCGTCGTGGAAGGCGCGGCGGCGCTGCCGGACGACGCGGGCCTGGTGATCGTTGCCGGTCCGACGCGCGATCTCGCGCCGTCCGAAGTGGCGGCGATCGACGCCCACGTCCGGCGCGGGGGATCGCTGCTGGCGCTCGTCGACCCGCCGACACCGCCGAGCGTCGCCCGGCTCTTGCGGGGCTTCGGCGTGGAGCTCGGCAACGACGTCGTCGTCGACGAGCAGGGACGGCTGCTCGGCACCGACGGGCTCGCGGCGCGCATCGCGTTCCTGAACCAGAGCCTCGTGCCGCAGGCGCCCGAGGTGAACGCCATCCTGCCGATTGCGCAGTCGCTGCGGCTGCTCGAGGGCGAGGGCGTGCGCGCGGAGTACCTCGGCGTCACGGCGGAATCGACCTGGGCCGACGTCGATCGGCGACCGCTCGGCAACGGCGAGACGCACTTCCGGCCCGACGTCGACCGTCGCGGTCCGCTCCCCGTCGCCGCGCTCACGCGCGTCGACGCCGGCCAGGGGCGCGAAGGACGCGTCGTCGTGGTCGGCGACGCGGATTTCGGGACCAATCTGCACCTCGGGGTGCTCGGCAACCGCGACTTCCTCTTGGTCGCGGCCGAGCTCGCGACCCGGGCCGACGCCTACACGGCCGCGCGCCCACCCGTCCCCTCGACGTCGACATTCTCGTCGCTCGCTCTCACGGCGCGCGAAGCGCGGCTCGTCCTGTGGCTGGCGGCGATCATCCCGGCGCTCGTCTGCGCGGGCGTCGCGGCCGCGACGGCGCGGCGCCGGCGATTCGCGTGACGGGTCGAGGCACCATCGGCCTGGCGGTCACGTTCGCGGTCCTCGCGACCTACCTCGCGCTCACCCGCCAGCCCGCGGCGCCGCGCGAGGAGGAGGCGCCCGTCGCGACGCTCCTTTCGGCCCCCATCGATTCGATCTCGCGGGTGGACGTCGGGCCGGATCTCATCGCCGTACGCCGCGGTAGGGAGTGGAGTGTCCCCCCGGTGGAGGATCTGCTGGCGGCCCTCGCCACGCTGCGACCCATCAGCGTCGTCGACGACGCGCCGAGCGACCCGTCGGTCTACGGTCTCGGCGCTGACGCGCCGCGGCTTCGCGTGCTCTCGGGCACTCGCGCGGTCCTCGACCTCGAGCTCGGTGCGCCGAACCCGGCGGGCACCGGCTTGTACGTGCGACACGCCGGTCAGCCGCGAGTGCTGCTCGTCGGCTCTCTGCTCCGCTGGGAGCTCGAAAAGGTCCGGAGAGTCGCTTCGACAACCGCCGCGCCTTGACAACCGTATTCGAAACGGGCGAACCATGCGCAGCTCGGAGGGGGTTCCAATGATGAGAATGATCCAATTCGCGTGGCTCGGCCTCGCGCTGGCTGCGCTGTGCCCGGCCGCTCCCGCGCACGCCGCCGACGACCAGCCCTGGGTGCTCGACGCCAACAACTGGCAGGAGGGCGAGAAGCTGCTGCCCGAGCCGGTGGTGAAGCGTCTGAAGGACGGGCAGTACTGGTTCAAGGTCGTTCCCGTCGATCCCAAGAAGTTCCGCGAGAACTATTCGGGCAAGTTCTGGGACGCGACGGCATCGAACGCCGGCAAGTACGACGTCGAGCCGAAAGAGTGCGGCCTGGTCGACAAGTCGACCGGCAAGATCCCGGACTTCCTGATCGGGCTGCCGTTCCCGACCGTCGACAAGAGCGATCCCAACGCCGCCTGCAAGATCGCGCACAACTTCGCCTTCGCGGGCAACGCCGGCGGCGGCGGCGGCGCCACCTTCACGCTCAACGGCGTCGATGGCAACGGACAGTTCCGTCGCGTGAAGGCCTTCTTGCACGGCATGATCTACCAGGGTCGCCTCGAGGGGCAGATCCAGGACAACCCGGAGAACCTCGCGGTCCAGGCCGTCGGCGGCGCGCTCGAGCCGCAGGACGTCGAGGGCGTCTCCACGCTCACCAAGCGCTACTGGGACTGGGACAGCCAGGACGCCATCTGGGCGTACGTGCCGTCGACCCGCCGCGCGCGCCGCGTGAACGCCGCGTCGCGCTCCGATCCGGTCGCCGGCCTCGACATCTTCGCCGACGATCTCAACTGCTACGCGGGCAAGATCGAGTACTACCAGTGGAAGCTCGTCGGCGAGGGCACGGTGCTCGCGCCGGTGCTCCAGCCGTATCCGTTCAAGATGAAGCCGGGTCCGAGCCCGACTCGGTTCGCCGTCGACACGCCGTACATGTCGGCCGGCTACGAGAAGCCCGGCAGCAAGGGCGCGCCCTGGTGGATCCAGGAGAACCTCGTCTTCGTGCCGCGTCCGGTGTGGATCATCGAAGGACAGTCGAGCGACCCGTACTACAACTTCGGCAAGGTCATCATGTACTTCGACAAGGAGATGTACCGCATCTACTGGAAGCTCGTGCACAACCGCGCCGGTGAGTACTTCTACACCGCGATGTGCGGCTACCACTTCGTGAAGAACGACGAGACCTACCACGCCGTGTTCCCGAACCTGGTCGTCGGCGTGAACGACAAGACGAACCGCGCCGCGCTCGGCGGCCGCTATCAGGAATCGTTCATCGAGAAGAAGTGGGATCCGGCGTACTTCTCGCTGCGCACGCTCACGCGCATGACCGACTGATGCGCGTCCGGCTCTTCGCCCTCGCCGTCGCGGCGCTCGTGTGGAGCGGGAGCGCGACGGCGAGCGCCGCGGACGCGGAGATCCTCGAGCACAAAGGCCGCTGGGAGTCGGGGTACGGCTCCACGTGGTACAACGTCGTCGGCCGCCTGCGGAACACGACCGACCACGCTCTGCGGTGGGTGAAGCTCCGCATCGACGCCGTCGACGACAAGGGCAAGGTCGTCGCGTCCACTGACACGTACAACGAGAGCGCCGAGGTCCTGACCGTCCCCGAAGCGAACCCGCAGGACCTGCTGAAGACCGGCAAGGTGAAGCCGCTCGCCGCAGGCGCGGAGGAGCGGTTTCGCGGCAGCTTCCTCAAGGACGAGACGCCGCCGTTCACCGGCTACAAGGTGACGGTTGTGGAGACGCCGAAGGCGCAGTAGGAGCGCGGGGGGAGACCCGCGCGGTGGATCGCTGGGACATCGTCACGATCGGCGGCGGCCTCGCCGCCAGCGCGCTCGCGAAGGCGATGGCCGATCGCGGAGCCCGCGTCCTCGTCGTCGAACGCGAGCGGGAGTTCCGCGATCGAGTGCGAGGCGAAGCGCTCGCGCCCTGGGGCGCCGCCGATCTCGCGACGCTGGGCCTCCTCCACGACGTGCAACCCGCGATCGCGGAGGAGCTGCGCACTCTGCGCCTCTTCGTCGCCGGCACGCAGGTCTCCGAGCGTCCATTCGCCGCCACGACGCTGCAGCGGATGAACTGGTTCTCCTTCTATCACCCAGACCTGCAGCGCATCTGCCTCGACGCCGCCGTGCGCGCGGGAGCCGAGGTGCGGCGCGGCGCGCGTGTCGTCGGTATTCGCCCCGGACGACCGCCCGTCGTCTCGGTCGAGCAGGACGGGCGTCGCGACGAGGTCGCCGCGCGCATCGTCGTCGCAGCCGACGGGCGTGGCTCGGCCGCACGCGGTGTCGCCGGCTTCGAGACACGCCGCGATCCGGAGCGGCTCCTCTTCGCCGGCGTGTACGTCGAGGCCGTCGCGCTCGAGCCGGGCCACTTCTATCAGTTCGCCGACCCGGCGCACGGCCAGATGGCGTACGTCTTCCCGCAGCGCGACGGCCGTGCGCGCTGCTACGTCGGATGGAACGCGGCCAGCGGCGAGGCGCGCCTGCAGGGCGAGGCGTCGTTCGAGCGCTTCAAGACCCGGGCCGAAGAGATCGGCCTTCCCCACGACGCCCTCGCCGCGGCGCGCATGGCGGGTCCGCTGGCGACGTTCGACGGCGCCGATTCGTGGGTCGAGCATCCGTACCGCGACGGTGTCGCGCTCCTCGGCGATGCCGCGGCGACGAGCGATCCCACCTGGGGCCAGGGCATGTCGATGGCGCTGCGCGGCGCGCGCGTGCTGCGTGACGCGCTCGCCGCCGGCGACGACTGGGACGCCGCCGGCCACGCCTACGCGGCCGAGCACGATCGCATCTACGCGATCGTCCATCGCGCCGACTGCTGGTACGCCGACCTCTTCATGGACATGAGTCCGGCGGCCGACGAGCGCCGGGCGCGCGTGTTCCCGCTCTTCCTCGAAGACCCGACGCGCCTGGTCGACGTGCCCAGCAGCGGCCCGGAGAGCCCGTGCGACGAGCGGGCACGGCGGCGTTTCTTCGGGGAAGAGTAGACGCCCGGCAGCCCGCCCGGCTATCAACCGGGACAGCCATGGAGTGCCCGAGCTGCGGGAAGGCGAGCCGGCCCGGGGCGCGATTCTGCAGCGGCTGCGGCGGCGCGCTCGCGCCCCGATGCCCGGAGTGCGGCGCCGAGGCAGAGGCGGGGGCCCAGTTCTGCGACGCCTGCGGGGCGCGTCTCGTTCCGGCCCGGCCGGGGGACGAAACCGGTGCGCGCAAGGTCGTCACGATCGTGTTCGCCGACCTGATCGGCTCGACCGCGCTGCACGAGCGCCTCGACGCGGAGTCGACCCGCGGTCTCATGGAGCGCTACTACCGGGCGCTGCGCGCGCCCATCGAGGCGCACGGCGGCCGGGTCGTGCAGCTGCTCGGCGACGGCGTGCTCGCGGCCTTCGGCGTGCCGCGCGTGGCCGAAGACGACGCCATCCGCGCCGTCCGCGCCGCGGTCGCCATGCAGCAGGCATTTCACGACCTCGCCGGGGAGCAGGCGGGGCTGCTGGGCGGCCTGCGGGTCGCGATCAACACCGGCGAGGTCGTCGTGAGCCCCGACCAGGCCGAGATCGTCGGAGATCCGGTCAACGTCGCGGCCCGCCTGCAGCAGGAGGGCGCGGACGGCGACGTCCTCATCGGCGAATCGACGCGTCGCCTCGTCGGCGAGCTAGTGACCCTCGCGCCGCTCGGAACCTTCGCGTTGAAGGGCCGCGCGGAGCGGGTGGCGGCGTACCGCGTCGTGTCGCTCGAGCGCCCGGCCGGTGTGGCGGCAATCCCGTTCGTCGGGCGCGACGACGAGCTGAGACGACTCGAAGCGACGTACGATTCCGCGGTGACGATGCCGGCCGGACGGCTCGCCGTGGTCCTCGGCTCCCCGGGGCTCGGCAAGTCGCGCCTGATGGGCGAGTTCGCACGCCGGCTCGGCGATGGGGCGACCGTCCTGTCCGCGTCGTGCGACGCCGCCGGCGGCGCCACGTTCGCACCGCTCGCGCGCGCATTGCGGGCGTATCTGCGTGTCGAGGACGGCGCCGGTACCGACGACGTCCGGGCGGCGGTCGAGCGCGCCGTCGCGGGCGACGACGCCGAGCGGGCGCGGATCGCTGGCGGCATCGCGGCCCTTCTGTCCGACACGCCCGCGGCACCGGAGGAGACGTTCTTCGCCGTGCGGCGCTTCCTCACGGCGCTCGGGGCCACCCGCCCCGTCGTGCTCGCCATCGACGACCTCCACTGGGCCGAGCCGCTGCTGCTCGACCTGGTCGAGCATCTGGTCCAGTGGGGCAGCGGCGTCCCCCTGCTCGTCCTGGGCGCCGCGCGGCCCGAGCTGCGAGACGTGCGCGCGCAGCTCGCCGTTCCCGGCGGGAGCGTCTCGGAGGTCGTGACGCTCACGGGGCTCGACGCCGGCGCGGCGACGCGGCTCGCCGCCAACGTGATCGGTGCGGACGCGTTGCCTGCCGCCGTGGCGGGCCGCGTGCTCGCCGCCAGCGAGGGCAACCCGCTCTTCGTCGGTGAGCTCGTCCGCATGCTCGTCGACGACGGCACGCTCCGGCGCGAGGGCGATCGCTGGACGGTGGACGTGGAGCTCGCGAGCCTCGAGATGCCCCCCACGATCCACGCCCTGCTCGCCGCCCGCATCGAACGCCTGCGGCCCGACGAGCGCGTCGTGATCGAGCGCGCCGCGGTCGTCGGGCGACAGTTCTCGCGGACCGCGGTCGCACACCTCCTGCCGGCCGAGGCGCAGGGCGATCTCGACACCCGGCTCGAAGCGCTGCGGCGCAGCGAGCTGATCGAGCCCGATACGAGCTGGTTCCTCGGCGAGCCCGCGCTGCGGTTCCACCACACGCTCGTCCGCGACGCCGCCTATCGCCGCGTGCTGAAGGGTACGCGTGCTGAGCTTCATGCGCGCGTCGCGGAGTGGATCCTCGCGCGGGCCGGCGAGGCTCAGTACGACGAGAGCATCGGGTGGCACCTGGAGCAGGCGCACCAGAACCTGCGCGAGCTGGGACCACTCGACGACCGCGGGCGTGCCCTGGGCGAGCGGGCCGCCCGGCACCTCGCGGCGGCGGGCCGGCGCGCGCTCGCACGTGACGACGTGCGCGTCGCGGCGAGCCTCCTCGGGCGCGCGTTGGATCGCCTCGACGGCGCGGACCCCGCTCGCGCCGAGCTCGCCCTCGACTGGTGTGAGTCCCTGCTGGCGGCGGGGGATGTCGAGCCTGCCGAGAGCGCGCTGGCCGAGCTCGGCCGCTTCACGGCCGGCTTCGAGCGGCTGCGCGCGTGGCACGTGTGCTTCGCCGGCCAGCTGGCCATCCTCACCGATCCGACGTCGCTGCACACGACCGCAGAAAAAGTCGCCGCCGCGGCCGAAGCGCTCGCGGCGGCGGGCGATACCGCGGGCGAGGCCAAGGCGCACTCCGTGCACGCCCTCGCGCTACAGCGGCTGGGGAAGATCGGCGCGTGCGAAGCGGCGCTCGATCGCGCGCTCGCGTCGGCGCGACGGGCGAACGATCGCCGGCGCGCGAACACGGTGCTCGCGGGCGCGCCGGTCGCCGCGCTCTGGGGGCCGAGCCCGGTCACGCGGGCGAGCGGACGCTGCCTCGACGTCGTGCGGGTCCTGCGCATCACGCAAGGCGCCCCCGCGGTCGAGGCGGTCGCGCTGCGCTGCCAGGCGGTGCTGGAAGCGCTCCGCGGCCGAACCGATGCGGCCCGGCGCATGATCGGGTCGTCGCGACGGATGCTGGAGGACCTCGGCATCGCCAACCGCCTGCTCGAAGCCGACGTGTTCGCCGGCCTGATCGACCTGCTCGAGGGTGATGCACCCGCCGCCGAGCATCGCTTGCGTGGCGCGTACGAGGGCTTGCGCGAGAACGGGCTCGCGATCGACGCGGCGCAGGCGGCGGCGTATCTCGGCCGCGCGCTT
>Ga0187894_10000697_pt1 | contig 45257 bp, 38 predicted proteins | sample GBC1701081metaG_FD_136650 | JGI IMG/M metagenome (GOLD analysis project Ga0187894, IMG submission 136650) | White microbial mat communities from a lava cave in the Kipuka Kanohina Cave System on the Island of Hawaii, USA - GBC170108-1 metaG ... | reverse complement strand
GCCTGCATCTGCCCGCCGGCACCCGCGCGGTTGAAAATGTAGTGGATAAAAATGCCCTCTAAATCGTGCAAGTGCCTGCCAGCACGAACCCGAGCTACTCGAACTGCGGAAGATGGGTTAGCCAAGTCAGCCGGCGCCCCGCGCGCCGGCTTTTCATTCGCAGTGGGTCCGATACCCCGGAGCTTGCTCCGGCTTGGTTGGGATGTAGCAGCCTGCTTGCAGGCGATACAGCTCCTGCGCGGTTGGCATGTGCTCCGAATCGCCTGCAAGCAGGCTCCTACAAAAGGTGACACGATTCGCGGACATGGTGGGATTGATCAAATGCCCCGGAGCTTGCTCCGGGGATCTTTACTTCGCCGGATCGAGCTTCAGCTTCGCATAAACCGCGCGGTGGTCGCTGCCCTCGGTGCCGCCGGGAGCGTCGAAAATGTGCCCGCGCCCGCCGATGATGAACGGCTTCAGGCTCTCGGAAACCACCAGATAATCGATGCGGCTGTAGGTGTCCTCACGGCGGTAGTAATGCGTCCACGCTTCGCCGCGCGAATCAACCGCGCGGAGCAGCTCGCCAACCGTGGTCTTGCCCCGGGCCAGCAGCGAGCGGACGGGTTTGCTCATGCGCGTGTCGTTGAAGTCGCCGCAGATGATGAACTTCGCTTTGGCCGGGTCGGGAAACCGGCTCAGCACGAGATCGCGCACGGCCTCGGCCTCGAGCTCGCGCTGGATGGCGCCCTCGGGATCGTCCTTCCGCTCCGTGCGGCGGCTCTTCAGGTGGACGACGAAGAGCGTCAGGTCCCCCTCGCTGGTGGCGAAAGTCAGTTCCAGCACACCGCGCTTCACCACCTCGCGCTGGCCGAACAGCGTGATCGGCAGCGCGATGTGCCGGCGGACATCCTTGAACGGCAGCCGGGCGAGCACGGCGACGTGGCGGTCGGCGTCCGCGCCCTCCAGCACCGTGCCGTGTGGCAGGGACACGCCCTCCTTCGCGAGGTCGCGCTGCAATTCCTCCAGGAAGGGCGGCCCGCCCATCTCCTGCATCACGATGATGTCAGGCGCCACGGACTTGATGACGCGGCGCACCGCTGCCTTCTCGTCCTCCGGCTTCGGGTAGGCCTGCCGGTAGACGTTATCCACCATACGATCGGCGATGTTGTAGTTCTCGACGTTGTAAGTGGCGATCGTGAGCGCCCGCGCCAGCGTCAAACCGGTCAACCAAAGAACCAAACATAACATCCCTCTTGTCATTCTGAGACATCCAACGAAGGCGCCACGCTTTCGGCGGTTTCCGAGATGAACTCACCCCGGTCTGTCACCCTGAGCGGAGCGAAGGGTCCATCAGGGTATCCGGTGCGCTCGCTGGCTGCGTTCTCCCGACTGGATGCTTCGCCGCGCTCAGCATGACAAACAAGGGAGTTCAGCAGCAGCGCAGCGAAGTGCCGAGGCCGCAGGCCGACAGCTTGCCATCCAGGCTCAGGCCTGCCAGCGGGGAAAATTCTGGATCCTTCTCCCGCTGTCGCGGGATCAGGATGACACTGCAAATTGGCGTTCATATGTTCCGCAGCGCCCGCTCGCGCTCGATGAGGGTCGGGTGCGAGTAATGCACCGCGCTGTAGAGAGGATGCGGCGTGAGATTGGAGAGGTTTTTCTGGGCCAGCTTGCGCAGGGCGCCGATGAGCGGTGCGGGCGTGCCCAGTGCGTCGCGCGCGAAGGCGTCGGCCTGGTATTCGTGCTTCCGCGAGATCCAGTTGCCGATGGGCGAGAACCAGAAGGTCACCAGCCCGCCCAGCAGGCCGAAGAGCAGGAAGGCCGGCGCGAGCGCGCCCGCGGGCAGTTCGAAGGCGGTGTTGAACCACGGCGCCTGCGCCAGCCAGGCGATGACGGCGAAGGCGCCCAACTGCATGACGGCCATCGTCGCCAGCCGCTGCGGGATGTGGCCGCGCTTGTAGTGGCCGATCTCGTGGGCGAGCACCGCCTCGAGCTCCTCAGGCGTAAGCTGGTTCATCAGCGTGTCGAAAAGCACGATGCGGCGGAAGCGGCCGAAGCCGGTGAAGAAGGCGTTGGAATGCGCAGAGCGCTTGCTGCCGTCCATGACCTCGATGGTCTGCGCCTTGAAACCGGTCCGGTCGGCCAGCGCCATGAGCCGCGTGCGCAGGTCGCCCTCGGGCAGCGCCGTGAGCTTGTTGAAGAGCGGAAGGATGAGCTTCGGATAGAGGACGATGAGCAGCAGTTGAAAGCCGAACACCAGCGCGAAGCCCCACACCCACCACAACGGGCCGGTCAAGCGGACGAGCGCGAGCAGCGCCCACGCCAGCGGGAAACCGATGACGGCGGCCAGCAGCCAGCCCTTGAGGTGGTCGGTGACCCACAGGCCGGGCGTGCTGCGGTTGAAGCCGAATTTCTCCTCCAATCGGAACTGCGCCCACCACTCCAGCGGCAGGCCGGGCAGGCTCAGCACGATGCCGGTGGCAACGAGGAACAGCGCGCCGCTCCACGCCGCGCCGGGCGCGAGGGAGTCGAACTTCATCCACAACCACGGGAGCAGCCCGCTGAACAGCACGCCGCAGAGCACGAGCGCATCATAGGCGAGTTCCCAGGAGGCGAAGCGGCTGCGCGCGAGCGTGTAGTCGGCTGACTTGGCGAAGGTCGGCTCGTCCATGATGCCGACGTAGGCCCCCGGCAGCACGCCGGAGTGCAGGCCGGTTTCCGCGCGGTTGAGCGCCTCGAGCACGAGCTGGGCGGCGGCCCGGAGCGCAATGAGGCCGAGAACCACGGCGGGGAACCAATGCATGTCGCGAGTCCAAACTAATTTGCGGACCCGCCAATCCTAATCTGTCCGCCTGCGGTCCAAAGATTTATTGAAATCACCGCCGCCGGAACCATCGTGGCGCCGTGGACACAGACAAGACCGCCAAGCTCAGTTTCGAGGCCGCCCTCAGCCGGCTGGAATCTGTCGTGGACGCGATGGAACAGGGCGATGTGCCGCTGGCCGAGCTGCTCGCCAAATACGAGGAAGGCAGCAAGTTGCTCAAGGCCTGCGAGGCCCGGCTCAAGGACGCCGAGATGAAGATCGAGAAGCTGAGGAAAGCCAAGGACGGCGGCACGGCCTTCGAGCCGATCGAGAGCCGTCGCGCCGAATAACCGCCTTCCTCGTCCACCACGCACGATGAGCATTCCTCCGCTTCCTCCCGCTCCGCGCCTTCTCGACGGCATCAAGGGTCCTGCTGACGTCAAGGCCCTTGACCCGGCACAACTGCCGCAGCTCGCCCACGAAATCCGCGAGGAGCTGATCACCGTGACCGCGCGCAACGGCGGGCACATCGGCCCCAACCTCGGCGTGGTCGAGCTGACCATCGCGCTGCACCGGGTATTCGACTCGCCGGAGGACCAGATGGTGTTCGACGTGGCGCACCAAGGCTACGTCCACAAGCTGCTCACCGGCCGCGGCGGCGAGTTTTTCCGCAAGCTGCGCAAGAGCGACGGCGCCTCGGGCTTCCTCTACCGCCGCGAGAGCGCGCACGACGCGTTCGGCGCGGGGCACGCCGGCACGGCGCTGTCGGCCGCGCTCGGCATGGCCACGGCGCGCGACCTGCGCGGCTCGCACGAGCACGTGGTCGCGGTGTGCGGCGACGCGGCGTTCACCTGCGGCGTGACGCTGGAGGCGCTGAACAACGTCGTCGGCTCGACCAAGCGGCTCGTCGTCATCCTCAACGACAACGAGTGGTCCATCGCCAAGAACGTCGGCGCCATCGCCAGCTACCTCAACCGCATCAGCACGAGCCAGACCTACAACAAGCTGCACCACGACATCGAGGCGTTCTTCCGGAGCTTCCCGACCGGCGTGGAGATGAACCGCGTCTATCACAAGTGGAAGCGCGAGACGAAGGACTTCTTCGTCGAGTCGTCGCTCTTCGAGAAGTTCGGCCTGCGCTACCTCGGGCCGATCGACGGCCACAACCTCGACACGCTGGTCAAGAACCTCGAGTTCGCCAAGCAGTGCGACGTGCCCGTGCTCATCCATGTGCTGACCAAGAAGGGCAAGGGCCTGGAGGCCGCCATCGCGCATCCGGAGAAGTTCCACGGCGCGAGCCCCTACAACCCGGCCACCGGCGAGAGCATCAAGCCCGTGCCGGGCACGCCGCCGAACTACCAGGACGTGTTCGGGCACGCGCTGGCGCGGTTTGCGCGCACGAACGAGAAAATCCTCGGCATCACCGGCGCCATGCCGAGCGGCACCGGTCTGTCCGTGCTCGCGTCGGAGGTGCCGCGGCAGTTCTTCGACGTGGGCATCGCCGAGGAACACGCGGTGTTGTTCGCCGCCGGGCTGGCGACCAAGGGCTTCCGGCCGGTCTGCGCCATCTATTCCACGTTCCTGCAGCGCGCCTACGACCAGGTCATCCACGACGTCTGCCTGCAGAGCCTGCCGGTGACATTCTGCATGGACCGCGCCGGGCTGTCGCCGAACGACGGGCCGACGCACCACGGGTTGTTCGACATCGCCTACCTGCGCTGCGTGCCCAACGCGACCGTGATGCAGCCCAAGGACGAGGATGAGCTGGTGGACATGCTGCACACGTCGCTCCGGCTGCCGGGCCCGGGATTCATCCGCTACCCGCGCGGCGCGGGCGCGGGCGCGCCCATCAAGGCGGAGCCCGCCGAGCTGCCCATCGGCCAGGCCGAGGTGCTGCGCGAAGGCTCGAACATCATCCTCTGGGCGCTCGGCCCGATGGTGCAGGAGGCGCTCAAGGTGGCCGGCCGGCTGGCCGACGAGTCCGGCCTGTCGGTCGGCGTGGTCAACGCCCGGTTCATCAAGCCGCTCGATCGCACGCTGCTGCTCAGCCAGGCGGCGGTGGTGCCGCTGCTCGTGACGATGGAAGACCACGTCCTCGCGGGCGGTTTCGGCAGCGCGGTGATCGAGACCTTGCAGGAAGCCGACTGCCAGGCGCCGGTCGAGCGCATCGGCTGGCCCGACAAATTCGTGGAGCACGGCAACAGCGTCGAGCAACTGCGCGCCGCCTACGGACTCTCCACGGACGAAACCGTGCGGCGGATCCTGGAGCGCTACAAGCGCCTCGGCGCGGCGGCGAAGGTCGAGGCGTGACGCGCGCGCATAGCTACGCGCGCGTCACGCCCTTTTGGCAACCCCTGGCAGTTATCTGCGCACTACCAGAAAAAATACCGTTCGGTGTTGGCGAGGAACGATTCGGTGACCGGCTGGAGGACGACACGCCACACCGTGGCGTATTCGGACCACGGGCCGGGGATATCCCCGTCGAAGACCACCTCGGGCTCGCCGGCAGGATTGGCCACGGTGCTGCGCGACCGGGCGAGGAAAAGCTCGTGCCCCTCGGGGGTGGAGAAAAACATGCAGCGGCGCTCGAAGAGATCGATCGGGCGGCTCGCCGTCCCGCAGGCCAGCCAGTAGCGGCGCAGCACGTATTCGTTGCGGGCCAGCTCGATGATGGCGCGCTCGCAGGCTCCATGGAAGGACGGCGCGGCGGCATGCCCGTAAGCGTAAAAACCAGGGTCGCACCGCTTGAAGACGATGACCGTGCGGCCCTGCTTGAAGGGGCTGTCAATCTCCAAGGCCGAGACGCCCGGCCATTCGGTGTCGCGGATGCGGCACTTGGCGCGGCCCTCCCACCAAGCGATGAGGCTGTAGCGCTCGATGGCCTCGAGGAAGGCGCGGTTGCGGCTCTGATAGGCGAAGAGCCCGGGAAACGCCGCCATGCCGCTGGAGGAGCGGTCGGTGTCGAAGCCGTAGAGGATGCGGTCGGGCGTTTGGGAGATGGTGCGGAACGCCCACCGCTCGATGGCCTCCGAGATGGCCATGTGACGCGCCACCGTCGCCACCGGGTGCGTGCCCGTGCCGTCGGCATTGCCGAAGATCACGAACCGCTGCCGCGGCGGCAGGACGGAGGCGTCGAGATGGACGTTCGCCTGGAACATCGTGCGGCCAAAGACGGAGCACTCGCCCGTCTGGACGAGTGCCACGGGGCCGCCGTGCGCGGCCATCACGTTGCGATACCGGATGCCGGCTATGGCGAACATGATGAACAAGCGATGGCCGTGAGGAGGGGACGAGACTGACGATTAATCCGGATTGTCCTGACCGCCGCCGTCGCAGCCAATGCAGGGCATAGAACAATTTGGCGCGGAGCCATCGGAGGTGAGACAGGAAGTGTGGCCAGCATCGTTGCTGATCGGATCGAAATGCTCCGCGGCGCGGGCGAGGCCGGCCGTGAGCAGCAATGTGGTAATGATACCAAGGAGGAGTCGGGTTGCCGTTTTCATCACGATTCAGTTTGCCCGACTTCACCCCGGTCACCACCCTGCCGATTGCATATCTTTCCCGTTGGGCCTACGGGAAATCATGTAACTGCTGACCGGATGTATAAGAGTCGCCTATTTACGACTGGGATGGCGGGCCCACGCCTTGGCCTAAGCCTCGCATTGGCCGTGCTTTCTAGTGCAACCCACGCAGATGAGAACCCCCGCGGACTGCCACTGGCGGACTCCTATGCCATCGGCAGTGTGGGTGGTTCCGGCTCCTGCTGGGTGACCACCCAAGGCCCAGATGGGGTGCTTTATTTCGGCACCGACTCTGTGCTGAGCTTCGATGGGGAGAAATGGGAATCCCGTCCTGTCGGTCGCGGCGGCACAGTCCGATCACTTGCTTTCGATGAGCAAGGCCGCCTCTGGGTCGGTGCTTCCGACGAGATAGGTTACTTCAAAGGAGGATCGTCAGGCTTGGGCGAGTTTCAGTCCCTGACAGACAAGCTGCCGGCCGACAGGAATCGTATCAGTGATGTCTGGGGGGTAGTGTGCATCCGGGGACAGGTCGTATTTGCAACGTCTGATGCAATCATTCGTTGGGATGGCCGAGCTATTCAAGCATGGGATCTTCCCGGCGCACGCCGCATCGGCCTGTTCAGCTCGGGGGGCGTGATATATATTTCACATCCGAGACTCGGACTATTGAAGTTAGAGGAAGACGGCCCCAAAGAGTTCATTCCTGCGCACGAATTACGAAACATGCCGGTGGAATGGGTGGAAGCATCTGACCGCGGCGTGCTGCTAGCCAACAATCGAGGACTCTTTGAATACAACCAAGGGAAGCTGGCCTCCAAAGCCAACGACGTGGAATCGATTTTCCACTCAGGGTGGATCTCCGCAATCTGCCGACTGGATTCTTCTCTGCTGGCTGCAGCCACCATAAATGACGGTTTGGTGATATTCGATTCCGACGGTAACAGACGACGTGTGTTTGGCACGAAGGAGGGCCTGACCAATCAGACCATCCTGCATGTCTTCGCAGACCGAGACGGTGTGCTATGGGCTACCTCGCCTACTCATATTTTCCGCATTGTAGCGCTGCAATCTACGTCCCATTTCGACTCCACAACCGGGCTGGACTCCGGAGCAGTGACGGCCGTCACCCACTGGGAAGGCGGCCTCACTGTGGCGACCAACGGTGGCGGCTACTTCCTCAGTGTCAGTGCCAAAGGAAAGTCCGCACATTTTGAGCCGAGCAATGATCTGACAGGACTGCTTTACGACGCGACAGCCGCGCGCCCTGGTTTGCTTGTGAGCAAGATCGGCCAGCTGATCCATCGCATTGGAGAAAATGCGCGTCCAGTCCCTCGGCCCTCACGCGATGTCCTGCGGCTTTTCCCGTCCATGCTGGATCGCTCGTCCTTATTTCTTTCAACGGATCATGGACTCGACCGGTTCAAGTTCGATGCTGATGGAGGCACGCAGATTCTTGCAGAACTTCCCACCTACGTCCGGACCCTCGTCGAGGACTCCCGCGGCGATCTCTGGCTCGGGATGCCGACGCGCGGGCTGATGCGGGCAAGGCGGAACGGCTCCGCCTACGAGCTGCGACCGGAGGGCGCCGGGAGCGGGGTGCCCGCGGAGGCAACTTCAGTCAACGTCGCGGCAGCGGGCGATGCAGTCGTGGCGCTCACAGAGCGAGGCGCCTTCGTCAAGCCGCCGGGTGCAGCGATGTTCTCCCGGCTCCCGACCCTCGATGATTTCAGTTTTGGCGCGGTGTCGAAGCAGTCCCGCGATGGCATCGCCTGGGTGGCGCTGACCCGGCGGTTTTCCCCGTCGTTGCACTTCCCCCTGCTCGCGCGCCTGTCCCCCGCAAACGATGGCGGAACAAAGGTGCAGTTCTACGAGGTGCCGGGCCTCGCGCGCATCGGCTCGGTGAGCACGCTGTTCGCCGATGGCGATGCCGCCGATCCGTGCTTGTGGATCGGCGGGGCCGAGGGCCTGCTCCGAGTGGAGCTGAACAACCTGAAGCCCGCCGCCCCGCCGCGCGCGCCCCTGCTCCGCGCGCGCTACGAGGAAGCGCAGGCCGGGACGGCTGCTGCGGCCGGCGCCACCCTGCCCTTCGCGGCAAACCGCCTCGCCTTCGACCTGGCCTCGACCGAGTTTGCGCGCCGCGATACGCTGCTGTTCCAAACCCGGCTGGTCGGACTCGACACCTCCTGGTCGGCGCCGGCCGCGACCACCCGCAAGGAATACCCCTTCCTGCAGGAGGGCGACTACCGCTTCGAGGTGCGCGCGGTCTCACCCGCCGGTCTGGCCAGCACGCCCTCGGTCTGGGCATTCAGGATCCTGCCGCCGTGGTGGCGCACCCGCTGGGCCTACGCCGGCTACGCCATTCTCGGCGGGCTGCTGCTGCTCGGGGCGGATCGCATCCGCATCAGCGCCATGCGCCGGCGCAACCTTTGGCTGGAGAAGGAAGTCCACGCCCGCACCGCCGAGCTGGAGAAGGCCAACGCCGCGAAGACCGAGTTCGTCGCCCGTGTGAACCACGACATCCGCAACCCCATCAACGGCGTGCTCGGCCTCACCCTCACGCTCGAGCAGAGCGAGCTCAACGAGGAGCAGCGCCGCATGACCGGCTCCATCCGGCAATGCGCCAAGTTCCTCGCCGCGCTGGTGGAGGAGGTGCTGGATTTCGCCGAGATCGAATCCGGCGGCATCAAGATCAAGTCCGAGTCCTTCTCCCCGCGGGAGGCCGTGGCGGCCTCCGTCGCCACCGTCGAGCCGCTGGCCGCCGGCGCCGGCTGCAAGGTCGAGGTCCGCGTGGACCCGCACATGCCGGACCGGCTCGTCGGCGACACCGCGCGGCTCCAGCAGATCCTGGTCAACTTCCTCAACAACGCCGTGAAATTCGGCGCCGGGAAGCCCATCCTCGTGACGGCGGACGCCCTCCACCGGATGTCGAACCGGCTGGTGGTGCGCGTGGCGGTGCGCGACCAGGGCCCGGGACTCGCTCCCGACGAGCAGCAGCAGCTCTTCCTCAAATTCTCCCGCGGAAAATTCGCCGAGGAGAAGAAGATCAAGGGCACGGGGCTCGGGCTCGCCGTGTGCCGCCTGCTGGCCGAACACATGGGCGGACGCGTCGGCGTGGAAAGCGTGCCGGGCTTCGGCGCGGAGTTCTTCATGGAGCTTCCCTTCGAGGTGGACACCGCAGGCGCCGCCCCGAGCGCCGCGCCCGCGCCCATCGCCAGCAACGCGCACGTCCTCGTGGTCGAGGATGAGGACTACAACGCCATCTCCCTCATCGCGATGCTCCGGCGCATGGGCTTCAAGGTGGACCGGTGCGCGGACGGTCTCTCCGCCCTCGAGCATCTCCGGGAAAACCGCTACGACATCGTCTTCCTCGACTGGGAGCTGCCCAAGCTGAACGGCCTGGAAGTGGCCCGGCGTTTCCGCGCCGAGGAGCCCGGCGGGCGCCGCACCCTCATCATCGCCACGACCGCCTACACCACCGTGGAGAAACGGCAGGCGTGCCGCGAGGCGGGCATGGACGAGTTCGTGGCCAAGCCCCTCACACCCGACCGCATCACGTTCGCCATCCGGGGCCACAGCAGCGTGTTCAGCGCCGCCACCTCCATTTTGGTGCGCGACGAACCCGCCGCCCCATCGGCCGGGTTGGATCTCTCGCTCTTCACCTACCTGGCCGACGGCGACGGCGGCCTCGAGGAGAAGGTAGCCGGCTTCATCGCGTCATGCGAGAGCGAGCTGAAGGAACTCGCCGCCCTCGTGGAGGGCGACCAGGCGGAGGAGCTGCGGCGCGGCGCGCACCGGTTCCTCAGCCAGTGCCGCTTCATCGGCGCGGCGCGCCTGGCCGGCATGGCGCTCGAGCTGGAGAAGCTGTCGGAAAACCCGGCCTCGCCCGACGTGCGCCGGCTGTTCGGGGCGATGGGGGCGGAGTTCGCCGCCTTCAAAAATGAACTTCAGACTTCCCTCGACGCCCGGGCGGCAGCGGCGCCAGACCCATCTCGATCGCAAACCTGATGAGCTTCGGGGTGTTCGGGATGCCGAGCTTGCGCAGGATGGAGCCGCGGTGCGTCTCGATGGTCTTGCGGGCGAGGCCGAGCTTCACGCCGATCTCCTCGTCCGTCATCGACTGCCCCATGTAGCCCACCAGCTCGCGCTCGCGGTTGCTCAGCGTCTTGATGTAGGAGTGCGGATCGCGGTGCCGCTCGAGCTTGGCCTCCATGTAGGCCGGAGAATAGTAGCAGTGCCCCATGCCGACCGCGCGCAGCGCCTCGCGCAGCATCTCGACCGACTGCGTGTTCTTGTCCACGAATCCATGCACGGCCGACTTCTCGACCCGATACAGCGCGTAGTCGCTGCAATAGGACGACAGCACGAGGAAGCGCACGTCGCGGTTCTCGGGCTGGATCTGGTCGATGACATCGAACCCGTCGCCGTCAGGCAGGTTGAGATCGAGCAGCACGATGTCGGGCTTCTGCGCGCGGATGATGTCGGCCGCCGCCCGGCCGGTGCCGGCCTCGCCGACCACCTTGAAGCCGAACTCCTTCTCGCAGAGCTTCCGCAGAACCTCGCGGAACAGCGTATGGTCTTCCACGATAACTAGCTTCACGCTGGCAGCTTGCAGCTAGACTTGCCGCGAACAAGTGAAATGCACTGTCACGGTGGTCATAGGACCTCATTCGCCGCCGGGTTTCTCTACGGGTTTTCCCTTAGATGAGGTTCTCGCACTCGAGGGGCATAACCGGGATTATTCCTGCCAACTCGCCGCCTTATCGCCCGGATTCCATCGTCGATTCACCGTCACGCCATCATGCTCTCACTGCCCATCTTCAAACGCACGCCGCCGACTTTGTCCGGCCCGGAGCAAGCGTTGCCGGGAGGAATGGGGCTCTTCCCGACCCTGCCGCTGGCCGCCAAAGTGTCCTCCACCGCGCCGATGCCGGCGCCGCTGTCGAACTCCGCTGCACCGATGCCAGGAACCGGAGAGCTGCACATCACCGAATCGCTCGATCAATTCCACACGCTCGTGCGGCAGCATCGCGGCGACCGCGTTTATCTCGACCTGCTGGAGCTGACACCCGACGACAGCGAGCCGCAGAGCGCCAGTTACTATGTCCTGTTGAGCGCCAGCCGCCAGGGCACCGACATCCTGGCGCGGTTGACCTATCAGGGTGAAAAAGGCGCCGGCCGCGCCAATTCGCTCAAGGCCGCCCAGACTTATCTCAATGTATTGCGGAGCCGCTTCCTGTTCCTCGGCTATGCCGTCAGCGACGGCCTGGCTTCCGCCCGGCTCGCACGGGAGTTGCAGACGCCTCCGGCGCAGAACAGTCCTGCTTGAACCGGCCTCAACGGCCGCCAACCACCGATCTCAATCCGGAGACGCAGTTCGGTCGATCTCGAAGGAACATCCGGTCTCGGCGGCGTCGGAAAGAGCGCAGGCCAAGGCCAGGCCAAGTGCCAGGATGGCGGCAAGCCGGAGCAATCTCATGGGGTGACGGGGGTGCGTGTGTGGGAGGGACTATCCGCCGATCCGATGCGAGGGGGCTTCATCGGATGAGGCTGGCCTGCCATGCGAAGCCACTTGGGTGTCGTCGCGAGTCAAAGGCCATCCTTCGCCAAGGCTTCGGATGGCAGCCTTCGCACTCGCTTTGCTCGGCGAAGGCTGGTGCGCCATGAGGGAATCGAACCCTCCTCTCAGGCTTGGGAAGCCCGCATAATAGCCGATATACTAATGGCGCGCAAAGAACGGCGGCAGTAAGAGTGAGGTTCCGTTGTCCGGCAATCACGAACTGCTCGGCGCCGGCTCGGACCCGTAATCGCGCCGGCCCTCGAGCGCGCTTTTGAGCGTGACCGCGTCGGCGTAAAGCACCCCGCCGCCGCTCGGCAGACCGAAGCCGATGCGCGTCACCTTCACCCCGCCCTTGGGCAGCCGCTCCGTGAGATAATGGCAGGTCGCCTCGCCCTCGACGTCGTTGGAGAGCGCGAGGATCAGCTCGTTCACCTCGCCGCGCTCCAGCCGCGGCAGGAGCCCGCCGAGGTTCAGGTCCTCCGGCCCCACCCCGCGCAAAGGCGACAGCTTGCCGTGCAGCACATGATAGCAGCCGCGGTAGGCGCCGGAGCGCTCGATGGCGGCCAGGTCGGGCACGTTCTCCACCACGCACACCTGCGCGCGATCCCGGCGCGCATCGGCGCACACGCCGCACAGTTCCTCCTCCGCCAGGTTGCCGCAGCGCGCGCAGCGCCGCACGCCGCGCGCCGCCTGCTCCAGCGCGGCGGTCAGCTCGGGCAGCCGCGCCGGTTTCTCGACCAGCAGGTGCAACGCGATCCGCTCCGCCGACCGGTAGCCGATGCCCGGCAGTTGCTTGAGCAGTTTCTGGAGGTTTTCGAGTGCCGGCGTCACGGTAGGGCGGGAGGGGGGGCGGAGGATTGCGAAACGATTTCCGGTTGGAGCAGGCGATGCGCCGGCCATTCCGCACTCCGCAGTCGCCAATCCGAAATCAGAACATGCCGGGCACCTGGAAGGCCGCGGAGATCTTCTGCATTTCCTCGTCGTGGAGCGCCTTCGCCTTCTGCGCCGCCTCCTGCACCGCGGCCAGCACCGTCTCCTCGACGAGCTTCGGTTCCTCCTTGAGAAACTCCGGATCGAGCTTCAAGGCCGTGAACCTGCCCGCGCCGTTGATCTTCACCTGCACGGCGCCGCCGCCGCTGGACACATCGATTTCCCGCGCCTCGAGCGCGGTCTGCATCGCCTCCATCTGGCGCTGCATCTTCTGGGCTTGTTTGAGGAGTTTGCCGACACCGGGCATGATTGGAGGGGGTTGGGAGGCGGATTGGGCCGCGCGCGCACCGCCCTGGCAAGGCTGGATTTGCCCTTGCACGTCCCGCCACACCGCCCCTGCCAGATGAATGTTACATGTGTAACATTTATCCGGCTCCCAGCGCCGACCAGGCGGTCCCTGTCATCGTCCGTCACCCGGGCGCAGAGGAATCAGGGCAAAAACGAGCTGCCAGTTTATTGTTACAGGTGTAACAATAAACTGGCAGGAGGCAATGCACGGCTTTGGGCGGCCCGGCTGGGGGGCCGGGGGCCGGATCAGCGGTCGGCAAAAGGGTGAGGGCCGCGCCGAGGGAGCATCGCGGCAAAGCCCCTGCGGAAATCTTGATGCCGCGGCGACCAGCCGAGCTGCCGACGGATGCGCTCGTTGCTGATGATGCGATCCGGGATGCCTGCTCCACCACGCCGGATGCTCGGGCTGGTTTCATCAAAGGCCGGTGACGGCCGCCCCAGCCTCTCCGCCAGCCACGCGACGACCTCCTCCTTGGTGGCCGGACTGCCGTCGCTGACGTTGAACGTCCCTCCGCGCACCGTCGCGCCAGCACCCACGCAGGCCAGGATCGCCGACACGACATCGTCGCGATGAACGAGATTGAGCCGGTGCGTGCCGCGGCCGTTGAGCGTCGCCGCCCCGGCCCTGAGCTGGTCGAGCAACGAATGCCGGCCGGGACCGTAGATGCCCGCCAGCCGCAGGATGAACGAGCGGGTCACCGCGCTGGAGGGCGCCGCTCGCAACAGATTCTCCGCCTCGACCAAAATGCGGCCGGTCGGCGACACCACCTCTGTTTCAGCCGATTCATCCACCAACGCTCCGCCGCCTTGTGGATACACGCCCGTGCTGCTGGTATAGGCCAGCGTGCCAACCGGCGCTCCGCCCCGACCCGCCCATGCCAGCACCGAGCGGATGCCCTCGACATACGAGTGACGGTAGCCCTCCGGTGTCGCGGCCGAGGCGCTAGCGCAAACAACCGCAAAGTCCGCGCCGGTCCCCATCGCGGCGTGCCATCCTGTTCCCGCCAGATCATCCACGACCACCTCGATGCCCGAGCTTCGCAGCGCCGCGGCCTTGCTTTCATTCCGGGTCAGCGCCGTCACCTTTGCCCCGTTCGCAGCAGCCTGCTCCGCCAACGCGCTGCCGACATAGCCGCAGCCGAAGATGACGAGGCGCTTGCCCGTGAGGTTGTCCATGCAGGCCGGGAGTAAGCCATGCTCCCGGCCCGCCTGCCCACAAAAATATGTGGCACGCCCCCGCATTCGTGGTTCTCTGGCTCCATGCCCACCGTCATCGTGCCGCTGGCCGACGGCTTCGAGGAGATCGAGGCGTTTGCGCCGGTCGATCTGCTGCGCCGCGCCGGCATCGAGGTTGTCACCGCTTCGCTGGCCGACAACCGCCATGCCACGGGCCGTAGCGGCATCACGGCTCACGCCGACCTGGCATTGAAAGACCTGCCCGCCGTGCCCGCCGACCTGCTGTTTTTGCCGGGTGGCGCCGGGGTGAAGCATCTGCGCTCCGACCCGCGCATCCGGCAGCTCGTGCTCGCGCACCATGAGGCCGGCCGGTGGCTCGCCGCCATCTGCGCGGCGCCCGCGGTGTTGCACGATTGCGGGTTGCTCGCCGGCCGGCGCTACACCGCGCACTTCTCCGTGGCCGGCGAGTTGAAGGACATCCTTTCCGCCGAGCGCGTCGTCACCGATGGCCATATCACCACGTCCCGCGGGGCCGGCACGGCGGTGGAGTTCGGCTTGCATCTGGTCGGGCTTCTGGCCGGCGCGGAAAAGGCGGCGGAAATCGGCAAAGCCATTTGTTTGTAAGGCTTTGGGCAAATTAGGACATTGCCACGCCAACCGCATTCCATTGCATGAACCCCGGTTGGGAACAGGCACCCGTCCGCATGTTGGCCCCCGCACACGCTGAAGGCCGCCGCTCCGACACCCGGAAGCGACGCGGCGAAGCTCGCCCTAGAGTCATTCCCCTATCACTACTGCGTTAAGTTCCCGGCCGAATCTGCTCCGTTTCCCAGAGGAGATGTCACCTAATAGGTGACATCCTTGCCGTGGTTGCCGGACGGGGTGAATGTAACGGAGTAGTGCTATGCCCCGTGCGTCCGTTCTCCACTGAGCCGCCCCATGTCCGCCTCGCCGGAAACCGCTGAACTCGTCCTCGAGCCCGGCCGCGCTTCGCGGCATTATTGGCGGGATCTCTGGCGCTACCGCGAGCTGCTGGGCTTCCTCGCCTGGCGCGACGTCAAGGTCCGCTACAAGCAGACCGTGCTCGGCGTCGCTTGGGCCATGCTGCAGCCGCTGGTCACGATGGTGATCTTCAGCTTCGTGTTCGGCGTCCTCGCCGGCATGGGCAAGGGCGACCCCGCCTACCCGCTCATCGTCATGGCCGGGCTGCTGCCGTGGCAGTTGTTCTCCGCCGCGCTCACCGGATCGAGCGGCAGCCTCGTCTCCAACGCCCATCTCGTCTCCAAGGTCTACTTCCCCCGCCTCATCGTGCCGCTGTCCTCCCTCGCGGTGGCGCTGGTGGATTTCCTGATCGTTCTCGCGCTTTATGCCGCGATGGCCGCGTGGTTCGGTCTGGCGCCGGACTGGCGGTGCCTGCTCCTGCCAGCGTTCATGGCGTGCGCGCTGCTCATCGCGCTCGGCGCCGGGCTGTGGCTGACCGCCCTCACCGTCAAATATCGCGACTTCCGTTTCATCCTGCCGTTCATCCTGCAGGTGGGGGTCTTTCTCTCGCCCATCGGCTTCCGCACCGACGTGCTGCCCAACTGGCGCGACCTGCTCGCCCTCAATCCCATGACCGGCATCATCGAGGCATTCCGCTGGGCCCTGCTCGGCGGGCAGTCTGAGTTCTACTGGCGGGGCTTTGCCACCTCGATGGCTGTCGGCACCGCGCTCCTCGCCACCGGCCTGTGGTATTTCCGCCGCACCGAGCGCAGCTTCGCCGACGTGATTTAGGGAGAGACCACGAGGCAACCGACCACGGACCAAGAGACCTCAAACGATGAGAGATTACACCATGATCGCCTGATTGCTCCGGCGTTTTCCTCCTTCTGCCGGAATCCCATGATGCCAAGATCCCTGGTCTCTGGTCTGTAGTCTCTGGTCTGTAGTCTCTGGTCTGCCTTTATGTCCGCCCCCGTCATCAGCGTCTCGAATCTCGGCAAGCGCTACATCATCGGCCACGAGGCCCGGCATGACACTCTGCGCGATACCCTCGCCCACGGCGCCCGCGGCCTGCTGAAGCGCTGGCTGGGCCGCGGCGCCGCGGCCCGCACCAAGGAGGAATTCTGGGCGCTGCGCGACGTCTCCTTCGAGGTGAACCAAGGCGACGTGGTCGGCATCATCGGCCGCAACGGCGCGGGCAAGTCCACCCTGCTCAAGATTCTTTCGCGCATCACCGAACCGACGACCGGCTCCGTGCGCCTGCGCGGCCGCGTCGCCTCGCTGCTCGAGGTCGGCACCGGCTTCCATCCCGAGCTGAGCGGCCGGGAGAACATCTTCCTCAACGGCGCCATCCTCGGCATGAGCCGCGAGGAGATCCGGCGGAAGTTCGACGAGATCGTCGCCTTCGCCGAGGTCGAGCGCTTCCTCGACACCCCCGTGAAACACTACTCGAGCGGCATGTATGTGCGCCTCGCCTTCGCCGTCGCCGCGCACCTCGAGCCCGAGATCCTGATCGTCGACGAGGTCCTCGCCGTCGGCGACGCGCAGTTCCAGCGCAAGTGCCTCGGCAAGCTGCACGAGGTTTCTCGTGCCAGCGGTCGGACAGTCCTGCTCGTCAGCCACAACCTATCTGCCATTCGCAACATCTGTTCGGAGGGCGCTTATCTTGAGTCCGGAAGGCTTGTGACTAACGCAGATGTGGCCACATGCCTGAAGGCTTATCTCCAGCGTTCCGCTGGAAGCGATGGCGGCTTGAAGGCCAGCACCCGTCGTTCGGGTGACGGCCGGATTCGCTTCACGGGGTTTCATGCCGAGGATGCGGCCGGACGCCGCATCACCAGCATGCCGAGCGGCACGGAATGCGCCTTTGTGTTCCAATTCAAGAGCCATGTCCTGCAGCCCGGCCATACCGTCGATGTCGGATTTGGCCTGCATGCCCCCACCGGCGAGCGCCTGCTGTTGCTTTACGCTTCCATGATGGGACGGGAATTCACCGCCTTGCCTTCCGCAGGCGAGTTTCGGTGCAAGCTCGCCAACCTTCCGCTCGCCGCTGGGCGCTACTTCATCTTTCCGCGGATCGAGGTCAATGGCAGCGAAGCCGACTTTCCCCAGGACGGCATCGGCAGCATCGATGTCGAGGAATGCGATTTCTACGGCAGCGGCCGCACCATGGGACCAAAGGGTCACGCACCTTACTTGATCAGGGGAATCTGGAGCCATCGGCCGCTTCCTCCGCCATGAGCCGACAGATCCGCCTCGCGATGATCGGCTGTGGAGCCGTTGCCGAGCAGGCTCACCTGCCCGCCGGCAGATTGTTGCACAACGGATGCTTCACGCTGCTGGTTGATACGAACGAATCCAGGGCTGCCGCCCTGGCCCGCAGCTTCGGCATCGACCGGTCGGTCCGCGATTGGCGGAAGGCGGCGGACTGCTTCGATGCCGCGCTCGTCGCCCTGCCGCACCATCTCCACGAGCCGGTTTGTTGTGAACTGCTTGCGGCGGGCAAGCATGTGCTGGTAGAAAAGCCGCTTGCCCGCTCCGTCCGTGAGGCCGAGGCCATGATCGCAGCGGCCAATCGCTCCGGCACGATGCTCGCCGTCGGCCTGATGCGTCGTTTTGGATGGGCCCCGCTCGTGGTGCGCCGGCTCGCTGTCAGCGGAGCCCTCGGGACGATAGAATCCTTCGATTTCCAGGAAGGCGGCATCTATGACTGGCCGGTCGCCTCTGACTTCTTCTTTCGCCGGGAAACCGCCGGAGGCGGCGTCCTGATCGACACGGGCGCGCACACGCTCGATCTGCTGCTTTGGTGGCTGGGCGATTATGCCGAGGTCGAGTATGCGGATGATTCCGCAGGCGGAGTGGAAGCGGATTGTTGCCTGAACCTCAGCCTGCAGTCCGGTGCGCAGGGTGTGGTGGAGCTCAGTCGTATCCGCGGGATGCGCAACACTGCGATCATCCGGGGCCGGTGCCTGACGATTGAAGTCCACCTGCATGTCAACCGCCTCCGAGTGCGCGCCACCGGCACCGACATCGATCTTACGGGTGAGCTGGTTCGCGAAACCCATTCCTCCCCCCAATATTACCCTCAACTCGTCGCCGAGCAGCTTCAGCAATGGGTCGATGCGATCCGGGCCGGCTGCGAACCGCACGTCCCTGCACCCGCCGCCCTGCCCTCGATCCGTCTGATCGAGCAATGCTACGCGCGGCGGCAGCAGCTCATGCACCCCTGGATGGCAGCGCCTGCGATTACGCGATGACCGCCGGCCCCCGGGACCTCGCGCTGATCACAGGCGCAACCGGCTTTATAGGAGGCCGGATCGTCGAGCTGCTCGCCGCCCGGGGTGTGCGGCTGCGGGCGGTCACTTCCGATTTCCGGCATTGTTCGCGCATCGCGCGATTCCCGCTCCAACTCGTCAAGGCCGATCTGCGCGATCCGGTTTCGTTTGCGCTCTCTGCGGCCGGCTGCACCGCCGTAGTGCATGCTGCTCACCGATTCGACGGCGACAAAGCCGAGCAGACCTCGGTCAACGTTTCCGGAACCCGCGCCCTCGCCGAGGCCGCTCTGACTGCGGGTGTGCGAAACTTCGTCCATCTCAGCAGCGTCGCCGTCTACGGCCCCCCGGGTGATCGGGATATCAGCGAGGGCTCACCCGTAGTGCGCTGCCCCGACGCATATACATCGGCCAAACAGGCGGTCGAAGAAACCTTGACTGAATTGCACCGGACACGCGGCCTGCCTCTGACCATCCTGCAGCCCACGATCGTGTATGGGCCCTTCGGCGGCGCCTGGACCACACGGCTGATTGCCCAGATCAAAAACCACCGCTTCATCCTGCCCTGCCGGGGCGAAGGCGTCTGCAATGCGGTCTATGTGGATGATGTGGCTGCGGCGGTCATGCTTGCCCTGTCGGTCCCGGCCCCGCGCGGGCAAAGGTATCTGGTTTCCGGGCCCGCTCCCGTGACTTGGAGGGAATTCTACGGAGCATATGAGCAGATGATGGATAGGTCCACCGTCGCCCCGGTCGATGATGCGGGCTATCGCGAGGAGGAACGGCAACTGCGGCTCGCGCATTCGTGGTCACGTCAGATGCGCTCCTTCCTCGGCCGCCGTCCGGCGCTGCGCAATCGGTTTCTCGATCTCCCGCCACAGCGATGGTTGTTGCGCTGTGCTCGCGCCGTCCTTCCGGCATCCCTCCAATCGACAATTGCGCGCCGTTATGCGCAGCTCTGGCAACTGCCGCCTGAGCCTCCGTTGCCTGCCCTCCTTCCCGACCCCGGTAATCACGCGCTTTTTTCGGCCCGCCAGCGCGTCCAGATCGATCGCATCCGCAACGAACTCGGCTACGCTCCGGCCTACGACCTGGCTGCAGGCATGAAGCTAACCGCCGCTTGGGCACGCTGGGCCCATCTCCTCGAAACGTGATCTCTCCCGGCCGGCTCTCTGTCATCCTATGCGCGCACAACCCGCGCACCGATCATCTCCGGCAGACGCTTGCGGCCCTGCACGCGCAGAGATTGCCATTGGCCGACTGGGAGCTCCTGCTCGTCGACAACGCCTCGGCCGAACCGCTGGCCGCACGCTTTCCGCTGGACTGGCATCCACATGCGCGACACCTCGTCGAGCCGAGACTCGGCCTCACCCCCGCCCGTCTCGCCGGCATCGCGGCGGCCACCGCCGACGTCCTCGTGTTCGTCGACGACGACAACCTGCTCGCCCCGGATTATCTGACGCATGTCCTCACCATCGCCCGGGAGTTTCCGTTCCTGGGCGCCTGGGGCGGGTGCGTCAGCGCCCGTTTTGAGCAGGAGCCGCCGGATTGGGCCCGCCCTTATCTTCCGCTGCTCGCGGTGCGGGACATCAAGTGCGACCAGTGGAGCAATCGCACCGACAATCTCGACACGGTCCCGTGCGGCGCCGGGCTGTGCGCGCGCCGCGCGGTCGCGGAGCGCTACCGGACAACGGCAGGCAAGTCGCCGCTCCGGCTCGCGCTCGGACGCACCGGCGCCTCGCTCAGCTCCGGCGAAGACACCGACCTCGCCCTGACGGCCTGCGACCTCGGCCTCGGCACCGGTGTGTTTGCGCGCCTGCAATTGATGCACCTCATTCCCGCCGGCCGGCTTGATCCCGGCTACCTGACCAAGCTGGCAGAGGGCATTATGCGTTCCTACGTGCTCGTCATGAGCCTCCGGCAGCCGGTAAGCCGCCCGCAGCCATCCCGGGCCGGGAGGTTGTTCAGCGCTTATCGGCGCATGCGCCTTCCCGCGCATGTGCGTGCAATGGAAGATGCGCTCGAGCGCGGCCGCCAAGCGGCCTACGACCTCCTCGGGCTTTGATCTTCCCCGGATCGCTCCCGACGATGCAAGACCGACCCGTGGCCGCACGCTCGCTGCGCATCCTGTATCTGTCTTCACTCCCGGCGCGCGGCAGCACCTCGGGCGCGGTGGTCATCCAGCGTCATTTCGCGCTGCTCGGGCCGGGGTTTGAGATCCACCACGCGCACGACGTGCCCGCGCCGGACCCGCCCCCCCGCTATCACGAGTTGCCGCGCCGCCGGTGGTTTGCCCGGGCCTGCAACACCAGGCTCTTCCCCTGGCTTCATGAACTCAACCAGGGCCTGTTGCTCGGCGTGGCGGATGCGACCGTGGCCGGACTGGCGGATGAGATCCGCCCTGATCTCGTGCTGACAGTCGCGGAGGGCGCGCTCCACATCGCGGCCCGACGGCTCGCTCTTCGCCGTGCGCTGCCACTGGTGACCATCTTCCACGACTGGCCTCCGGGCTGGCTCCGCACTTCCGCGCTGACCCGCCGGCTTGCGGCGCGGCAGCTATGCTGTCTCTACCGGTCCAGCACCGCGAATCTCTGCGTCTCGCAGGAATTGCGCGACTTCCTTGGCGCTGGCCATCCCGGAACCCGCGTGCTTTATCCCATGCCCGATCCGTCTCAGTCACGCGCGCCCGCAGCGGAGGAGGCCGATGGATTCCATGTCGTCTACGCAGGCGTCATGCATGAGATTTATCGCGAGGAAATGCAGGCTCTTGTCCAGGCCGCGCTGGCTGCGCACTTGTCCGACCGCTTCCGGTTCTACGGCCCGCCGCCCGGCTGGGAGACACAGGGCATCCATCGCGGGTTCGTGAGTCGGGAAGAGCTGGACCGGGCGCTCGCCCGCGCGTCGGTTTTGCTCGTGGTCAGTCCGTTCGTCGACCGCTGGCGGTTCATTACGCGTTTCAGCTTTCCGTCCAAGATTCCCGAGTATTGCCGCGCCGGAAAACCCATTCTCCTCTGGGCCCCGCCCGAATCGGCCGCGACCGCCTGGGCACGTCGCACCGGCGCCGCCCGCGTCGTTCACGATCCCTCGCCAGACGCGGTTCTGCATGCCGTGCGGGCACTCGCGGCTGACCCGGCCGGCCGGCGCCGCCTGGCCGGACTTGCGGCGCGATGCGCCGCCGGCGAGTTCAATCCCCAGCGGATCCACGCCGAATTCGAAAGGGCCCTGCAATCAGCCGCCACCACCGCCCACCGATGAACCAGCCGCACCTGAGCCGCATCGTCACCGTCTACGATCAATGGGGTTTCCTCGACTGGCTCGATGACGACGCGCTCTTCACACCCGAGACCGAATTCATTCTCGTGGACGATTGCTCAAAGCAAGCCGCGCCTCCGGACCTTCTCTCACGCATGAAGGCGCGCGGCGTGCGCCTCCACCGCCTGCTGCGCAATTCCGGCCGCTGTGTCGCCCGCAACACCGGCGCGCAACTGGCCGGCGGTGAATTTCTCGACTTCATCGACGGCGACGACCGGCCGTTGCCGCTCGCGGCCGATCCCGCCTGGGCGTCCGCCGACGTGGTGTTCTTCCATTTCGATGTCCACGGCATGGCCACCGACATGCGGCGCTCCTGGGTGCGCCATCCGCTGCTGGCCGCGGCCGACAGCCCCGAGGGTTATCTCGATCCCAGACCCGCTGCCGTGCTGTGGCGCAAGACCGCCTTTGCAAGCCTTGGCGGCTTCGACGCCCGCTTCGAGACCGGCGAGGATCTCGAGCTCGTGCTGCGGGCGCTGGACCGGCCGCGTGCCTTCAGCACGAAGCCCAAGCAGTCCTACAACGAGCAGCCGCGCCCGGATTACACCGAGATGCTTCACGTCGTCATCCGCCTCGCCCTCAACCGCCGGCTGCCGGCCGACCAGCCGCTACGCCAGGGTTTGCTCGACGAGGAGGTGCGCCGACTCTCGCTGCTGGCGACGTGGAACCTGCTTCGGCGCGGGCACCATGGATTCCTGTTCCGTTCGTGCCTCGCGCTTCTGTGGAATCTGGCTAAGACCAAGATGGGGTTGTTGAAGTCCCCGGACTGACATCGGCGTCGCTTGGCAGGGTTCGACGGAAAACGCGAGATGGCTTAAGTGCAGATTCTACAAGAGACCATTTTGTTTCCGATCGAATTCAGACCAACCTCCTGCGCGATATCGGCGAACTCGTGTGGCAGGCTCGACTTAATCCACTGATCGAGAAGCTCAAATTGTTGGGCTGGGGCGTCGCAAGATGGCTGAAATGGGGACAGCCTGACGTCTCCCTCGGCTTTCTCGGCGGCATCGGTGACGATCTGCTTTGCACCACCGCCATCGAGGAACTACTGCGTCGAGGCGCCGGCCGGATATGGTTCTTCTCCCGCTTCCCTGAGCTCTACAGCCACCTCGACCGGCGTGTGAGCATCATACACGAGGACGCGCGGTGTCGTCGGCTCGCAGAGCGACTGGGCCAGCCGATGCGGGCCTTGTCGTATTCCAACTTTGATGAAGCCACCGACCGCGACACGGCCTGCACGGAACACTTGCTGGTGGAAATGTGCCGGCGGGCCGGGCTTTCCGGACGCATCGCTTTGCGCCCCTATTTGAGGTTGACCCACGCAGAATTAACGAGGGCGAGCCCGTATGCCAGGTGCGTCGTCGTGCAATCGGGCGGTCTCACCGCTTTTGTGCCCATGCAAAATAAGCAATGGCCCGCCGAGCGGATGCAGCGGGTCATCGATCATTTCTCAGAGCGCCTGCGTTTCGTCCAGACCGGCTCGGCGCTCGATCCACCCCTTGCGGGGGCACTGGACCTCCGCGGCCGCACGTCGCCTCGTGAGACAGCGGCTATCCTGGCACAAGCGCGCCTGTTTGTCGGCTTGGTCGGTTTTCCAATGCATCTCGCCCGTGCAGTCGATTGTCCTGCCGTCATCGTCTATGGAGGCCGGGAACCGCCAGCAATCTCTGGCTACACTTGCAATCTCAATCTGACCCGCCGGCCAGCGTGTTCACCGTGCTGGCAGCGTAACCGATGCGACCACGGGCGCACTTGCCTCGAGGATATCCCGGCCGCGGAGGTGATTGCCGCAGTTGATGCCGCACTAGCCCGACCGCGCAGCCCCCTGGCTGTCGAAGAGCGAGTCTTGTGAAACTGCTTGGCAGCACTGCTCGTTGCCTTCTCATCAGGACAGGCTCGTTCCGTTAGAAAAGGCCTTGTTCGCTTGAAGCTCTCGATCATCCTGCCCTCGCACAACCCTGACCGCGCGCGCCTCCAACGCACCCTGGCCGGCTTGCGGGCCCAGACGCTTCGGCAGGATTCATGGGAGTTGCTGGTGGTTGACAATGCCTCCCGACCGCCGGTCGGCGGCATCGAGGGCGGCAATGCGCGCCTCGTTGTCGAATCGCAGCTCGGCCTGACCCATGCCCGGCGGCGTGGATTCAGCGAGTCCCGGGCGGAGTTTATCGTGATGGTGGACGACGACAACGTGCTTGCGCCCGATTACCTCGAACGCGCGCTGGCTCTCTTTGCCGCGCACCCGCGCATCGGCGCGCTCGGCGGGCGGAGCGTGCCGGAGTTTGAAACCGAGCCCCCCGCCTGGGCGCGTGAGTTCGACGACCTCCTGGCCTGTCGCGATCTCGGTCCGGAGCCCCTGATTTCGTCCGGCCTGCGTCCACCGGGCGCGGCGCGCAACGAGTATCCCCGCTGCGCGCCCATCGGCGCCGGCATGGCGCTCCGCCGCGCTGCCGTGCAATGCTGGCTGGACGCTTCCGGCTCGGACGCTCCGCCGGACCGCCAGGGCGGCGATCTCAGCTCGGGGGGCGACAACGACATCGTGCTCTCGCTCATGCGCGCCGGCTGGGAGGTCGGCTACTTTCCGGAGCTCTCCCTGACCCACCTGATCCCCGCCGCCCGCATCGCCGTGGACTACCTCGCCCGCCTCAACTTCGGCATCCAGAAGTCCTGGATGCAGGTGCTGGCCCGGCACGACGCCAACCCCTGGCCGCCGCTCACCCCGGCGGGGGCGGCCGTGCGCAAGGCCCGGGCTTGGTTGACCCACCGCGCCTGGAGCTCGCCCGCCGCCCGCATCCGCTGGCGAGGCGCCTGTGGACATTTCGAAGGCCGCACCCTAATCAATGCCATCCCCGCCCCATGAGCAGCATTCCCGACCGTCTCAGACTGCTACGCACCGCCCTGACCCGCCGCTTCATCTACGCCGATGTTGTCGCCATGTCCGAGCGCTACGGCCTGAGCATCCGCGATGTCTGCGCCGACGTGGAGCCGTTCGAGCTGGCCGACCTGACCCAAGGCGGCAAACCGCCCGGCCTGGATTTCTCCGCCCTGCGCGAGGCGGAATTCACCGCCACGGAGAGCTACGCTACCGGCTGGTCCTCCGAGCCGACCGTCGGCCGGTTCCTCGCGCGCCTGACCGTGGCGCGCAAGGCCCGGGTGGTCCTCGAACTGGGCTGTTTCGTCGGCTGGGCCACCGCCCACATCGCCACGGCACTCTCCCGGCATGTGCCGGACGGGCGGATTCACTACCTCGACCACAACCCGCGCTATCTCTCCGCCGCCACGGCCAACCTCCGCCGCCTGGGTCTGGATGGGCTGGGCGTGCCGCATCTCGGCCTCTCGACCGATCCGCGGATCCAGCAATCCCTGCCCGCCAAAGCCGATATCATATTCATCGACACCTCCCACGACTACGAGCCCACCTTGCAGGAAATCGACCATTTCGGCGCCCGGCTGACTCCGGGCGGGTGCCTCGTGTTGCATGATTCGCTGTCCGCCGCCGGCGTGCGCCGCGCCGTCCATGAGCGGCGCGCGGCGTTTCGCGTCGCCACCTTCGCCACCGAGCGGAGCAACGGCATCAGCGTGCTCTGGCCCCGATGACTGCGGCGAAACCAACCTGCGGCTTTGTCTACGTCGCCACCGGTGCGCGCTACGTTGCGGAGGCCTGTGCCTCGGCCGCGACCTTGCGCGCCGCCATGCCCTCCGCCCGCGTGGCGCTGATCACGGATGCTCCCCCGACCGACCCGGCCGGGCTTTTCTCGCCAGTGGTGGTGCGCACCGACGTCCAGCATCGTCCTGTCGACAAACTGCTCTGCCTGGCGGCCCCCTTTGATCGCTGCGTGTTCCTCGATACCGACACGCATGTGAGCGGGGATCTCTCCGGCTTGTTCGACCTGCTGGAGGCTTTCGATCTGGCCGCCGCCCCCGAGACCCTGCGCGGGTGGCACTACAAGCTGCCCGGGATTCCCGACGCCTTCGCCGAATACAACACCGGGGTCATCGCCTTCCGCCGCAACGCCGCGGTGGCGTCCTTCTTCGGGGCGTGGCGGCAGGATTACGATAAGCTCCATTCTTCGCACGGTTTCGTTAGCGACCAGCCGGCCTTCCGCTCTGCCGCGTTCCGCTCCGTGGCGCGCCTCGCTCCCCTGCCCAGCGAGTATCACTTCATCACCTCGACCCCCAACTACACCATGTGGCAGGTGCGGCTCCTGCACGGCCGGGGCGATCTCGGCCGGGATGCCGCCGAACTGAACCGCCGCCCCGGAGCCCGCGCCCATGTGCCGGGCTTGGGGGCAATCTCGGCCTTTCAAGGCCATGGCCATTGGTTGCGCCAGTGCCTCCGGCTGATGATGCGCTGCGTGCAGGTCCCGCTTGCCGCACTCTTCCGGTCCGGCGGTTCCGCCCCGCGATCGCACTGGACCGGGGAGGAGAAGAGTCTCACGGAATCCAGACGCGATCCCAAACCCTGAAGTGAGTCCCGGCCAGTTCCTGCTCCGGTTCTACCACACCCCGCTCGGCCGGCTGCGGGATTGCATACGGGAGGGCGGCCCGCTCGAACAGCGCCGCACCGAGCGCGGGCGGCGTGAAATGGAGCTTGCAGCGCGTGCGCTGCCAGTCCCGGCGGAGGCAGGTGGCGCGCCCGTGGAGCTGCATCTTCTCACGGGGAAGCGCTTCTGGTATCAGACCGCCTTCTGCCTCTGGTCGTTCGCCCGCCATGCCGGACGGCCGCTCGCTCCCATCATCTACGACGACGGCACTCTGACCGCCGAATATCAGGCACCGCTTTCCCGGCTGTTCCCCCGGATCCGCTTCGTCACGCGCGCCGAGACCATCGCCCGGCTCGATGCCCACCTGCCCGCCGGCAGGTATCCGGCCTTGCGCGAGCGCTGGCTCAACTACCCGAACATCCGCAAGCTCACCGATCCGCACGCCGGCGCCACCGGCTGGAAGCTCGTCATCGATTCCGACCTGCTGTTCTTCCGCCGTCCGGACTTCCTGCTCGACTGGCTCGATGCGCCCGACCGTCCCCTGCACGCCGTGGACTGCGAAACCTCCTACGGCTACTCCCGCCCGCTGATGAACGAGCTCGCCGGCGCGCCCGTGGCCGACCTGGTCAACGTGGGTCTCACGGGCTTGGTCGGTGGTGAGCTCGACTGGGAGCGCCTTGAGCATTGGTGCGCCACGCTGATCGAGCGCGAGCGCACCAGCTACTATCTCGAGCAGGCGCTCATCGCCATGCTCGTCGCGGGACGCGGCTGCGCCATCGCGCCCGCCAACGACTACGTGACCCTGCCGCGTCCGCCCGAGGCAAGGGAGTGCCGCGCTGTCATGCACCATTACGTCGCCCACTCGAAGCGCTGGTATTTCCAGCACAACTGGCGGTGCCTCGGCTCGTGAGCGCTCCCCTCGTCAGCATCATCATCCCCTGCTACAACGCCGCCCGCTGGCTGGCGGCGAGCCTGGAGTCCGCCTTGGAGCAGACTTGGCCGCACCGCGAGATCATCGTGGTCGATGACGGCTCGACCGACGGTTCCTTGGGGGTGGCTCGGGGGTTTGAATCGCGCGGTGTGCGGGTGGTTACCCAGTCCAACGCGGGCCAGTGCGCCGCCTGCAATCACGGCCTCCGGCTCGCCAAGGGCGGGTTCATCAAGTTCCTGGATGCCGACGATCTGTTGTCGCCCGAATCCGTCGCCCTTCAGGTCGCGGCGCTCGCAGCCAAACCCGGCTGCCTCGCCTATGGCGAGTGGGCTCGCTTCCACGCTGACCCGGCTGAGGCGGCGTTCACTCCGCGGCCGGGCTGGCACGATGCCGCGCCCGCCGACTGGCTCGTGGAAATCTGGGCCGAGGCCCAGCCCATGATGCAATGCGCCCAGTTTCTCATCCCGCGCGAGCTGCTCGAGCGAACCGGGGGCTGGGACGAGCGCCTGTCGCTCATCAACGACTTTGAGTTCTTCGCCCGCTTGGTGACGGCCAGCCGGGGCATCGCGTTCACGCCCGGCGCCCGGCTTTTCTACCGCTCCGGCCTGCCGGGCAGCCTCTCCCGCAGCCGCAGCGCGCGGGCTTGGGAATCGGCCTTCCTTTCCACCATCCTCGGCACCGGGCATCTGCTCGCCCTGGAGGACAGCCCCCGCACGCGCCGCGCCGCCACCGCCATCCTGCAAGGCCTCATCCACGACATGTATCCCAACATGCCGGCTTTGGTCGCGCGGTTGGAAACCCGCGTGGCCGAGCTGGGCGGCAGCACGCTGCAGCCGCTCGGGGGTAAGGGATTCCAACTCGCCCGGCGACTGCTCGGTTGGAAAGCCGCGCGCTGGCTGCAGTTCCTTGCAGGCAGATACCCGCGCCCGCTCGTCCGATGAAGCGCATCCTCATAGTCAGCGGCGCGGCGCTCAGCCGCAACCCGCGCGTGGTCAAGGAGGCGGGCGCGCTGGCGGAATCCGGTCATGCCGTCACGGTCCTCACCCTTCGCAATCATCCGGCGGCGGAGGAGCATGACCGCGAACTGCTGGCCGGGGCTCGGTTCAGCCGGATCACCCTCGATGTCGCGCCAGTGCCGGGCGCGCCGGTGCTGCCCGTTTTCTGGCGGCGGGCCCGGAGTTCGCTGGCCCGCCGGCTGGCCCGCTGGACGGGACGCTCTTCCATCGAAACCATCGGGCCCGGCGGCGAACTCCTCCGCGTGGCCCGGCGGCAGACGGCCGACCTCGTCATCGGCCACACCGAACTGGGGCTCTGGGTCGCCGCGCAATTGCTCGCGGAAGGCCGCAAGATCGCCGCGGATTTCGAGGACTGGCATTCCGAGGATCTGCCCCCGGCCGACCGTGTCGGCCGGCCCGTGAGGTTGCTGGCCGAGGTCGAGCGTGCGCTGCTGCGGGACGCGAGTTACACCACCACGACCTCCCTGGCGCTGGCCCGCGCGCTGCACCAGCAGGGCGGCGGCAAGGAGCCGGCGGTCGTCACCAACTCGTTTCCGCTGCAGCCGGACTTCAGGCCGGGCTCGCCGGGCTCGCGGCCGGCGTTCTTCTGGTTCTCGCAGACGCTCGGCCCCGGCCGCGGGCTGGAGGAGTTTCTCGCCGCCTGGCAGATGACGAAGGCGCCCGGGCGGCTGGTCGTGCTCGGCGAGGACCGCGCGGGTTACCGGGAAAGCCTGCTCGCCACCCTGCCGTCTTCCCGACGCACCGCGGTGCAGTTTCTGGATCTGGTGCCCCCCGCGCGCCTGCCATCGCTCATCGCGCAACATGATGTCGGCCTCGCCCTCGAATCCTCCGCCACGCGCAGCCGCGACCTGACCATCACCAACAAGATCCTCCAATACCTCAACGCCGGCCTCGCCGTCGTCGCCACCCCGACCGCCGGCCAGCGGGAGGTTCTCTCGCACGATGCGACCGCCGGCCTGCTGGTCGATTTCCGCGCTCCAGCGGCGGCAGCACGCCAGCTCGACATCCTGATCGGCGAGCGGGCCGCGCTGGCCGCCAGCCAGCGGGCCGCCCGGCGGCTGGCGGAAACCGTGTATTGCTGGGAGAAGGAGGCCCCGAAGCTGCTCAGCCTGGTCGGCGCTGCGTTGCAAAGCTGACCATTTGTCCATGCGCCGCGTCCTCATCGTCAGTCCCCATTTTCCTCCGGTCAACGCGCCCGACCTGCAGCGCGTCCGGCAGTGCCTCCCGCACCTCGCGGATAGCGGCTGGGTGGCGGAGGTGCTCGCCGTCGATCCGCGCGACGTGGCGGCCCCGCAAGATCCGCTCCTGTGCGAGGCTTTGCCGGGCAGCGTGCCGGTGCATCTCGTCCGCGCATTGCCCCTGCGTCTCTGCCGCCTGCTCGGACTCGGTTCGCTCGGCCCGCGGGCCCGGGGCGCACTGCGCCGGGCCGGCGAACGGCTGTTGCGCGAGCGGCGCTTCGACCTGGTGTTCTTCAGCACCACCCAGTTCATCGTGCTCACGCTGGGCGCGGAATGGAAACGGCGGTTCAACGTGCCCTATGCCGTGGACTGGCAGGATCCGTGGCTGACCGATTACTACGAGCGCCCCGGCGCGCCGCGCCCGCCGGGCGGGTGGAAATACCGCTTCGTCCGGCGGCAGGCCCGGCTTCATGAAGGCCCGTGTCTGCAAGCCGCAGCCGGGCTGGTGAGCACGAGTCCGGACTATCTCGAACAACTCGCCCGCCGCTACCCTTGGTTCGGGCAAAAGCCGTCCACGGTGATCCCCTTCGGGGTCGAGCCGGCCGATTTCGATCTCGCCGGCCGGGCTGCGCAGCCCGCTTTCGCGCGCCGGGATGGCGTCCGCCATATCGTCTATGTCGGAGCCGTCGGCCCCATCATGCGGCCGGCGCTCGAGCTGCTCTTCGCCGGCCTGAACAAGCTGCTCGCGGATGAACCGGCCCGCCGCGCCTGCCTCCGGCTGCATTTCATCGGCACCAGCTATGCGCCGGAAGGACAGGCCGCCCCGAGTGTCGAGCCACTGGCCGCAGAGCACGGCGTGGCGGACCTCGTCGAGGAGCAGACCGGGCGCGCCGGGCACTTCACCGCCTTGAAAACCATGCTCTCGGCCGATGCCTTGCTCCTGCTCGGCTCGGCGGACGAGGGTTATGCGCCCTCGAAGATCGCCACGCTCGCCTTTTGCGGCAAACCGGTGCTTGCCCTGATTCCCGGTGGCGGCCAGTTGGAGCAGACGTTGCAGCGCCTCGGCTTCGCCCGCATTGCGCGCTTCGCCCAGGTCGCCGATGCCGCCGCGGTCGCCTCCTTCCTCGCCCGGCCGGAGCGCCCGGCGGCCAACCGGGAGGACTTGGAAAAATTGACCGCCGCCCGCCGGACCCGGATGCTGTGCGCATTCTTCGACCGCGTCATCGAGCCTTCAACCACGACCGCCGCGGCACCTTGAGCGCCGATATTCCAGAGCACGGGGCGCCCCCCGCCGCCCCTCCCGAGCCGGAACAGCCCCCGCAGTCCTACGAGTTGATCGGGCGGCGGACGGAGAGCCAGCAGCGGAGCACCGTGGCCGTGGCGTCGGGTCTGCTGCTGCTCGCCCTGGGCTACTTCGGCTGGAACGCGGAGGTTCGTGATCCGCTCCATCTTTATCTCGGCCTGCTCATCATCCTGCTGTCCGCCCTGCCAGCCATCCTATGGCTCAGGCAGGGCGGCTCGCGCTTCCCGGTGTTCGAGCCGATCATGCTGCTCTGCGCGAGCGCCTACGGCCTGCCGCTGCTCACGGGGCACCAATACACGACCTATTATCCGCCCGAGACGCTCACCAAGGCCGCGATCGCAGTCATCGCTTACCAACTGGCCTCCATCGCGGTCTACTCGCTGGCGGGCGGGCGGCCGGGCCGGGGCCGGTTCTGGACCGAGTCCGTGATCTCCCGCGATGTCGAGCGCATCGTCTCCTACGGTCTGGTGCTCTCCACCCTCTATATGGGCGTGAGTTCGTTCACCGACTGGATCCCGGCGGAACTGGGCAGCGTGCTGCGCGCCGTTTTTTTCGGCCTCAGCATCCTCTGCACCTTCATCGCCTCGCAACGCTGGGGCCGGGGCGAGCTTTCGCAGCACGAAAGGTGGATCTTCGGAGCCATGGTCCTGGTGCAGATGGTCTTCATCTGCACCAGTCTGATCCTCATCGCGGCCCTCTGCCAGTTGGGCATCGCGTTGCTCGGCTATCTTTCCAGCGGACGGCGGGTGCCGTGGGCCGTCATGTCCGGCTTTTTCGCGGTCTTCGCCGTGCTGCACAACGGCAAGGCCGTCATGCGGGAGATCTATTGGGAGGACAACATCCGCCAGCGGCCGGAGATTTCCGCGCTCCCCGCGTTCTACGCCGAATGGTTCGAGCACGGGCTCTCGACTCCGCTCGTCTCCTCCGGCGGGCAGGCCTCGGCCAGCAGCCGCCTGCTCGAGCGCACCTCCCTCTTTCACCTCCTCTGTCTGGTCGTCCACCACTCGCCCGAATACCAGCCCTACCTCAACGGCGAGACCTATGGCTACGTGCTGCCGCAGCTCATCCCACGCTTCTTCTGGCCGGACAAGCCGCCTTCCCATATCTCCACCTACCGTCTGTCGATCTACTACGGGCTGCAGACCGAGGAGGGCACCGAGACCACCACCATCGCCTTCGGCATGGTCACCGAAGCCTACGCCAACTTCGGCTGGCTCGGCTGCCTGCTGCTCGGCCTCGTGTTCGGCGCCTTCCTGAAGAAAATGCAGGTGTGGAGCGCGCACAGCCCGCTCTTCTCGCTCGCGGGGCTCACCATGATCATCCTCACCGCCTGGTCGTTCAACTCCGAGATGACCATGGCGGTCTGGTTCTCCTCCTTGTATCAGGCCCTGATCATCGTCCTCGGCCTGCCGCTGCTGTTGCGCAGCCTGATCGGCCTATGAATCGCGCCCCGGCCGATCGCCCCCGGCGGCTGGCCGTCGTGCTCTCGCATCCCGTGCAGTATTACAGCCCGTGGTTCCGCTGGCTGGCCGCGCAGACCGATCTGTCCCTGCGCGTGTTCTACCTGTGGAACTTCGGCGTGACCGCGCAGCGCGACCCGCAGTTCGAGGCCACGTTCAAGTGGGACCTCGACCTGCTTTCCGGCTACGGGCACGAGTTCGTCCCCAACACCGCCCGCGACCCCGGCACGCACCATTTCCGCGGGCTCGTCAACCCGGCCTTGCCGGAGCGCCTCGCCGCCTGGCGCCCCGATGCGCTCCTGCTCTTCGGCTACAACTGGTCGTCGCACCTGCGAGCCCTCTGGTGGGCGCGGCGGCGGGGCGTGCCCGTGCTTCTGCGCGGCGACTCGCACCTGCTCGGCCGCGGCGCGCCGGCCTGGCCCAAGCGCCTTCTGCTCGACCTGCTCTTCCGCCAGTTCGCCGGCTTCCTGTGCGTGGGCGCGGCCAACCGCGACTACTTCCGCGCGCTGGGCGTGCCCGACGGCCGGCTCTTCGCCGCACCCCACTCGGTCGAGCACACCCGCTTCGACCCCGCGGATGAAGCCACCCGCCGCACCGCGGCGGAATTGCGCGAACGGCTGGGACTGGCCGGCCGGCGCGTGGTGCTCTTCGCCGGCAAATTCCACGGGCGCAAGCAGCCCGTCGAGCTGCTCGAGGCGTTCCTCCGGGTCGCCACGCCGCAGGACGCGATGGTCTTTGTCGGCGCCGGACCGGAACGCCCTAAGCTCGAAGCCCTCGCCGCGGGCAATGCCGGCGCCGGCGTCCGCTTCCTTCCCTTCGCCAACCAGACCGAGATGCCCTCGCGCTACGCGATGGCCAGCATCTTCGCGCTGCCCTCGCGCGGCTTCTACGAGACCTGGGGCCTCGCCGTGAACGAGGCCATGCATCTCGGTGTCCCCTGCCTGGTCTCCGATCTGGTCGGCTGCCAGCGCGACCTCGTCCTGCCCGGCGAAACCGGCTGGGCGTTCCCCGCCGCGGACACGGCCGCGCTGGCCGCGACGCTGCGCACTGCCCTGCAAACACCTCCCGAGGAGCTCGCCCGGCTCGGCCGCAACGCGCTCGCCCGCGCCTCCCGCTACACTTATCGCGAGACCACCGAGGGGCTCCGCCAAGCGATGTCCCGCATCCTGCCCGGCTGACACGATGCGCCTGAACATCGTCCACGGCTTCTTCCTGCCCGTGCCCCCCATCAGCGGCGGCGCGACGGAAAAGTCCTGGTATCGCCTCGGCCGCGAGTTCGCCGCGCGCGGCCACGAGGTCACCATGTTCTCGCGCCGCTGGCGCAACCTGCCGCACACCGAGACCCGCGAGGCCGTGCGCCACATCCGCCTGCCCGGGCGCGACCACACCCGCAGCCTCTGGCGCAATCTCCTCCTCGATTTTCTCTGGAGCTGGCGCGTCCATCGCGCGCTCCCGCCCGCCGACATCACCGTCGTCAACACCGTCGCGCTGCCCGTGTGGCTGGGCCGGCTCAAGCCCTCCGCCGGCCGGGTCGTCATCATGACCGGCCGCATCCCCAAGGGCCAGTATCGCCACTACCGCCGCATCGCCCGGGTCGTCGCCGCCAGCACCCATGTGCGCGACCTCGTCGCGGCCGAGAACCCCGCCCTGGCCCCGGTCTCGCGCATCTACGGCTACCCTATCGACTGCTCCCTGCTCCGCGCCGGATCGGCCTCGCCGCACCCGTTCATCCCCGCCGCCGTTCCCGGCGAACTCACCCTCGGCTACGTCGGCCGCCTCCACGAGGAAAAGGGCCTGCTCCTCCTCGCCGACGCGCTCAAGCTGGCCGGCGCCGACCGCGCCCTGCCTCCGTGGCGCGTGCTGCTGTGCGGACCCGCCGACGTGGCCCGCGGCGGCTCCGGCCCGGATTTCCGCCTGCGGCTCCTGCAACGGCTCTCCGCGGCCCTCGGCCCGGAGCGGGTGCATGTCATCGAGCCGCAGTTCAACGAGCGCGCCCTCGCCGGGCTTTACCGGAGCCTCGATGTCTTCTGCTACCCCAGCCTCGCGGAGAAGGGCGAGACCTTCGGCGTCTCCGTCGCCGAGGCCATGGCCGCGGGCGCCGCGCCGGTGGTCTCCCGGCTCGGCTGCTTCAGCGATTTCGTGCAGGACGGGCGCAACGGACTCGTCTTCGACCACCAGGCGTCCGACGCGGCCGGCCGGCTCGCCGGATGCATCACCCGGCTGCTGCGCGACGCCGGGCTGCGCCGCCGGCTCGCTGCCGCGGCGCGCGAGGCCACGCGCCGCTACGACTATCCTGTGTTCGCCGCCGCGCTGCTGGCCGACTTCGCCGGCCTGCTGCGCGGCGATTGACCGGCCGCGCCCCGCCCCCATGCTGCACCCGTGAGCGACACCGCCCCCTATCTCGGCCGGAATTGCGGGACTCCTTACCCGCGCGGCGAGGTGCTGCGCCGGTGGCTGTGGCTGCTCGTGCAATCCACCCTCTTCCGCTGGAGTCCGCGGCCCTTCCACGCGTGGCGCGCGTGGCTGCTCCGGTTGTGCGGCGCCGACATTCCCGCGCCCGGGCAGGTCGTGATTTTCCCCACCGTCAAGGTCACCTTCCCGTGGCGGCTGCATCTCGCCCCGCGCAGCATGGTCGGCCCGCACGTCAACCTCTACAATCTCGCCCCCATCCGCCTCGGATTCGGCGCCAACCTCAGCCAGCATTGCCACCTCTGCGCCGGCACCCACGACTTCACCCGCTGGGAGATGCCGCTGGTCACCCGGCCGATCGAGATCGGCCCCAACGCCTGGCTCGGCGCCGAGGTGTTCGTCGGCCCCGGTGTGACCGTGGGCGAGCTTTGCGTCGTCGGCGCGCGCTCCGTGGTCGTCAAGGACCTGCCGCCGCGCACCGTGTGCGCCGGCAGCCCCGGCCGCGTCCTCCGGCCGCGGCCCGATCCCCGATGAAACGTCATTCCGGATGTCACCTATTAGGTGACATTCCTCTCTGAGCCGCGATGCGCGTCGCCCAGATTGTGCCCAGTCTCGAGGATCGCCACGGCGGTCCCTCCAAATCGGTTCGCGCCCTCGCCAATGCCCTGGCCCGCTCCGGCGAGCCTGTCGAGCTGCTCACTACCGCCGTGACGCCGCCGCCCCTCTCCGGCGACGACGCCAGGGTGCATGTCTTCCCCCGCGTGGCCCCGCAGTGGCTGTGCCGTTCACCGGCGCTCGCCGGGCATCTCGCCGCGCAGGACTACGACTGCGTGCATCATCACTCGCTCTGGCTGCTGACCTTGCGCTATTCCTGCGCCGCCGCCCGGCGGACCGGTGCGCCGCTGGTCATCTCGCCCCGCGGCATGATGAGCGGCTGGGCGTGGGAGCATCGGCGCTGGCGGAAGAAGCTGGCCGGACTTCTCGTGCATCCCGGCGCCTTTGCCTCCGCCGCCGGCTGGCACGCCACGAGCGAGGAAGAGGCCGCCGACATCCGCCGGCTCGGCTTCACCCAGCCCGTGTGCGTGGCGCCCAACGGCGTCGGCTTGCCCGCCGCCGCGAACCTCGCCGCCGCCCGCGAACACTGGCTGCAGGCCTGCCCCGCCCTGCGCGACCGCCCCGTGGCGCTCTTCTACTCGCGCTTTCATCGCAAGAAGCGGCTCCGGGAGCTGCTCGATCTCTGGCTCTCCGCGTCGCGCGGCGATTGGCTGCTCCTCGTCGTCGGCCTGCCGGAGGAATACACCGCCGCGGAGATCACAAGCCGGGTGACCGCCGCCGGCGCGCAGGAAAAAATCTTCGTCTTCGACGGCACTGGCCGGCCGCCGCCCTACGCCGTCTCCTCCCTGTTCGTCCTGCCCTCCCACTCCGAGAATTTCGGGCTCGTCATCGCCGAAGCGCTCGCCGCCGGCGTGCCGGCGCTGGTCACCGACACCACGCCGTGGCGCGGACTGGCCGGCGGGGATGCCGGCTGGTGCGTGCCGTGGGCCGGTTACGGCGCTGCGCTCACCCGCGCGCTGGCCACTGCTCCCGCTGAACTGCGCTCCCGCGGCGCGCGCGGACGCGACTGGATGAAACGGGACTTCTCGTGGTCGCGCACGGCGACCCTGCTCCAGCACTTCTACCGCCGGCTTCCCCATGGCTGACCGCTCCGAAGCGTGGAAGGAAAAGGCGGTGATCTGGCATCTCGGCCTGCTCACCGTCTTCACCGCCTGGGCCTTTGGCGGACAGGCGCCGTGGGTGCGGGATGTCCTGCGGATCGCCGGTTCGGCGGGCATCGTGCTCTGGATTGTCACCGCAGGGGCGCTCGTCCGGCGGCACGGCGGCGGGTTATGGACCGCCGCGCGCTGGCTCTGGCCGCTCCTGCTCTATGATGTGTTCGCGGTGGCGGCCGCCTTCAATCCCTCCTTCCGCCAGGCGGTCCTCGGAGGCGAGGCTTACTACATCGCGCAGGATCCCCCGGTCTCCTGGCTGCCCAGCACCGCCCTGCCCCGCGCAGCCCTGCTCGAGCTGTGGCTGCTCAACGGCCTGGTGTTCTCCGCGCACAACCTGCTCGTCGTGTCCTCGCGGCGCCTGCTGCGCTCGCTGCTGCTGATGCTCGCCGCCAGCGCCTTCCTCCTCGCCGTCTTCGGCACCTTCCAGAAGCTCCTGCGCGCCGACGGCCTGTGGTTCGGCCTGGTGAAGTCGCCCAACGAGTTCTTCTTTTCCACGTTCATCTACCACAACCACTGGGGCGCCTTCGCCCTGCTGAACACCGCCGTGTGCGCCGGCCTCCTCTTCCACCATCTCCGCCGGCCCGAGCATCGCGACCTCTGGCACTCGCCGGTCCTCGCCGGCGCCGTGGCCGCGCTGGTGCTGGCCGCCACCGCGCCGCTCAGCGGCTCGCGCTCCGGCTCGCTGCTTCTCTGTCTGCTCGTGCTCGGCGCGGCCGGGCATTTCGCGCTGCAGATCGCGCGCCGCCGCCGCGAGCGCCACGAATCCTCCGCGCTGCCGCTGGCCGGGCTGGCGCTGGCGGTCGTCCTCGGCGCGGGCGCGGTGTTCTGGCTCGCCCGCCCGGTCATCGAGCAGCGGATGCGCCACACCGCCCGCCAGATCGAGGAGATCAAGTCCTCCTCTCCCACCGACGTGAACGCCCGCCTCGCGCTCTACCGCGACACCTGGCGCATGGCGCAGGACAAGCCGTGGTTCGGCTGGGGCCTCGAGAGCTACGCGCACGTCTTCCAGATCTACAACACCCAGCGGCCGGTCGAGAAGGTCTTCCGGCAGCGCTTCTACACCGAGGCGCACAATGACTGGTTCCAGTCCCTCGCCGAGTCCGGCTTCGTCGGCACGGGACTGCTCGTCCTGCTCGGCGCGCTCCCGCTGGCCTCCGTGCGCTGGGGCCGCGTGGACTCGCGGCTCCCGCGCTACCTCCTCGCCGGCTGCGGACTCGTGCTGCTGTATGCCTGGGTCGAGTTCCCCTTTGCCAACCCCTCCGTGATCCTCGCCTTCTGGACCGCGCTTTACGCCGCCGCCGCCTACGCCCGCCTCGATCTGCGCGCGCAATCGGGCGGCGCCGGCTGACCATGCCCGGCCGCCTGCCAGTCTCGGTGCTCATCCTCGCCCTCAACGAGGAGCGGCAGCTCCCCGGCTGCCTCGGCTCGGTCGCGGATTGCGACGACATCGTCGTGCTCGATTCCGGCTCGACCGACGGCACCGCCCGCCTCGCGGAGGCGGCGGGCGCGCGGGTGTTCACGAACCCGTTCACCGACTTCGCCACGCAGCGCAACCACGCGCACACCGCCATCGCCTTCCGGCATCCCTGGGTCTTCCATCTCGACGCCGACGAGCACATGTCGCCGGAACTCGCCGCGGAATGCGCCGCGCTCGATCCGGCCGCGCCGTTCGACGGATATTATGCCGCGCCCCGCATGCTGTTCCACGGCCGCTGGCTCAGGCGCTGCACCGACTATCCCGCGTGGCAGGCGCGGTGCGTCCGCGCCCGGGGCTTCCGCTTCATCCAGGTCGGCCACGGCCAGCGCGAGGCGCCGGAGATGCGGATGGGTTTCCTGCGCGGCACCTACGACCACGACATCTCCGTGCCCGACGAGGCCGACTGGGAGGCGCGCAACCGCCGCTACGCCCGCGCGGAGGCCGCGGAGCACCTGGCGCGGAAACTAACAACGCCCGGCGCCCTCCGCCAGCTTGCCCGCGGCCCGGCTCTCCAGCGGCGCCGCGCGCTCAAGCACCTCAGCTACGCGCTGCCCTTCCGCCCGATGCTGCGCCTGCTCTACCAATACGTGCTGCGCGGCGGCTTTCTCGACGGAAGCGGCGCCTGGCGCTATTGCCGCCTGCTCGCCCGCTACGAGGGCTGCGCCGGCGAGGAAATCCGCCGGCTGCGCGCCGCGCGCCCATGAACCGGCCCCGGCTCATCTTCGTCAACCGCGTCTATTGGCCCTCCACCGAGGCGACCGCCCAGTTGCTTACCGACCTGGCCGAGGCGCTCGCCGCGCGCGGCTGGCCGGTGCAGGTCATCGCCTCGGGCGAAAGCGACGAGGCATTGAACGGCGTCCGCGTCCACCGCACCGGCCCGGCCGAGACCAAGCGCAGCCTCTTCGGGCGCGTGTTCGCCTACGCCCGCTTCGTGGAGGAAGTCCGGCAGCGGCTCCACGATCTGTCGCAGCCCGGCGACATCGTGGTCATGATGACCGACCCGCCCATGCTCGGGACGCTGTCCGCCGGCAATGTCCGCCCCCGCGATGGCGCGGTCGTCCGCTGGATCCAGGATATCTATCCGGAGATCGTGCCCGCCCATGCCGGCGCGTGGTTGGCCGTGCCGCTCGCGCCCTTGCGATGGCTTCGCAACCGCGCGTGGCGCCACGCGGCCGCCTGCGCCCCTGTCGGCACCGACATGGCGCAGCACCTCATCGCCGGGGGCGTGCCGGCCCGCCGCGTGCATCCGGTCCACAACTGGGCCCCGCGCGAGCTCGGCGCGCCTCCCGCCGCCGCCGCCATCTGCTCCGTGCGTGAAAAATGGGGCGTCGCGGACAAGTTCGTCGTCGCCTACTCCGGCAACCTCGGCCGCGTGCATGAGTTCGCCACCATCCTTGGCGCCGCCGGCCTGCTGCGCGCTGAACCCGGCATCGTCTTCCTCTTCGTCGGCGGAGGTCCGCGCCTCCCGGAGGTGCGGGCGGCGGCGGAGCGCGCCGGCCTGCCCAACATCCGCTTCCTGCCGCCGCAGCCGCGCGAGGAGCTGGCCGCGAGCCTCGCGGCGGCCGACGCCCATCTCGTAACGCTGCTGCCGCGCTTCGCCCGGCTGGTGAATCCCAGCAAACTCGCGGGCGTCCTCGCCGCGGGCCGGCCGGCGCTCTTCATCGGCCCGCCGGAAGGCGAGATCGCGAAGCTGCTTGCCGCGGAGGATTGCGGCCGGGCTTTCGCCGTGGGCGACCCCGCGGGCCTCGCCGCCGCCTGCCGCCGGTTGCGCGACCGGCCGGAGGACAGCGCCCGGCTCGGGCGCAACGCCCGTGCCGCCTACGCCCGGCACTTCACCCTCGCCGGCGCCGTTGCGCGCTGGGAGGAGATCCTGAACGCCGCCGCCCGGACCGCCTGATCTGTCCGGCGGCCTGACCTCCCGACCCCGCGCCATCCCGCGCGACTTCGGTCTCCCAGCCGGCGCCGTGCCTGATGAGATTGTCAATCATTAGTTGACAATATCCGGAGCGGGCCCGCGGCCTGACGGAAGCGAAGATCAAGTTCGGTTTGCCATGGGGCGAAGCCTGCCCGTAGCTTGGCCGCCGCATGACCCACGGCCGGCTGACCTCATTCCTCCTGGTTTTGCTCGACGCCGTCGCCGTGGTCGTGGCCTTCAATCTGGTGGCGTGGCTCCGCGAAGTGATGGTCCTGGGCCACTTCCTCGTCGCCCCGCTGCTGCTCCCGGTGCTCATCCACCTGGTCGCGGTCCACCTGATCGACGGCTACAATCCGCGCACCGACATGATGTCGGTCACCTACACCAGCCAGCACACCATCGCGCTCCTCGCCGTGCTGGTCGTGACACTGCTGCTCACCTACGCCATCATACCCGCGGGCTTCACCCTGCAGACCTCCCGCCTGGTCACCGCGCTGGCGTATCTGCTCCTGATCCCCGTGACGCTCAGCTACCGGCGGGTGATCTACCAGTCCCAGCTGGCCCGGCAGCACCAGCGCTATTTCCTCTTCCTCGGCAGCCCCGAGGCCTGCCGTGAGTTCCAGGAGGAATGCCGCAAGACCAACATGCGCCAGGCCGTGCTCTACGCCACGCACGAGACCCTCCTCGGCGGCCGCAAGCCCGGTTCCTCCGCCTCCACCGCCCCGTTTGGCGAGATCACGCACTACCTGCGGGAATACGAGGGCGAGCTCGAGGCCATCATCCTGCGGGAGTCCCGCCACGAGCTGCCGGCGGCCGTCACCCAGAAGCTCATCAACCTCCAGTTCAACGGCGTGCCCACCTACACCCTCGAGCTCTTCCACGAGGTCTACTGGCGCAAGATCCCCCTCTACCGGCTCAACCAGACCTGGCTCTTCCAGGAAGGCTTCCAGATCGCCCGCGAGCCCGTCTTCGAGCGCCTGAAGCGCCTCAGCGACCTCGCGCTCTCCCTCGCCGGCCTCGCCCTCGGCCTGCTCCTCCTGCCGTTCATCGCCGCCGCCATCTGGCTGGAGGACCGCGGCCCCGTCTTCTTCACCCAGCCCCGCGTCGGCCGCAACCACGCCGTCTTCCGCCTCCACAAGTTCCGCACCATGCGCGTCCAGCCCGCCGCCGGCGATTCCTACACCCGAAAGGACGACGACCGCATCACGCGCATCGGCCGCTTCCTCCGCGCCAGCCGGCTCGACGAGGTGCCGCAGCTCTGGAACGTCCTCCGCGGCGAGATGAGCCTCATCGGCCCCCGCGCGGAATGGACCAAGCTCGTCGAGCGCTACGAGCAGGAGATCCCCTGCTACCACTTCCGCCACCTCGTGAAGCCTGGCATCACCGGCTGGGCTCAGATCAACTACCCTTACGGCGAGAGCCTCGACGACACCCTCCGCAAGCTCGAATACGATCTCTACTATATCCGCTACTTCTCCTTCGTCCTCGACGCCTCCATCGTCCTGAAGACCGTCCACGTGATGTTCTTTGGCAAGGGCCGGTGATGGCGGACGGGGGACCACGGAAGGACTCACCACGAAACACGCGAATTACACGAAACCGCGCCGAGCCGGTTGAAAGATCGGAGCGCAATGCCGGCCGGCGTGCATGCGCTCATGCCGGGGCAGATCTGCTCAACCACAGATGGACACAGATTAACGCAGATGCATGAGGACTTGGGACACACCCATGAAACGGACGGGTGATTCCACTCTATCTGTGCTCATCTGTGTCCATCTGTGGTTTCTAACCCGCAAGAGTCTGGTTTAGTCTTTTAGTGCGTTCTGTGTATTTCGTGGTCACTCCCTCATGAAAACCTACGACCTCATCTGCCTCGGCGGCGGCTCCGCCGGCTTCAACGCCGCCCGCGTGGCCGCCGGCCTCGGCCTGAAGACCGCCGTCGTGGACGGCGCGAGGCAGCTCGGCGGCCTCTGCATCCTCCGCGGCTGCATGCCGTCCAAGACCCTGCTCTACGCCGCCGAGGTGCTGCACCACGCCCGCCATGCGGACCGTTTCGGCCTGCGCGTCACCGGCGCCCGTGCCGACATGAGGGCCGTCCACGCCCGCAAGAAGCGCATCATCGCCGACTTCGCCAGCTACCGGATGAAGGCGCTCACCGGCGGCAAATTCGACCTCCTCCGCGCGCACGCCCGTTTCCTCGACCCGCACACGCTCGCACTGTCGAACGGGAAGACGATTCGAGGCCGCCACTTCCTCATCGGCACCGGCTCCAAGGTCGCCGTCCCGCCCGTTCCAGGCCTGCGCGACGCGAAGTTCTGGACCAGCGACGACGTGCTCGATCTCGATTTTCTGCCCAAGAGCGTGATTGTGCTCGGCGGCGGCATCGTGGCCTGCGAACTCGCCCAATACCTCAACCGCATGGGCGCGAAGGTCACCCTCGTCCAACGCGGCCCCAACATCCTCCGCGACCACTCCGACGAGGCCTCGACCGTCGTGCAGAGGGCGTTCGTGGACGAGGGCATCGCGCTCTTCGCCGGCACCAAGATCGAGGCCATCACGCAGGACAAACGCGGCACCACCGTGCGTTTCCAGCACGACGGCCGCACCGTCACCCGCCGCGCCGCGCACCTCTTCAACGCCCTCGGCCGCGAACCCAACACCGCCGGTCTGGACCTTGCCGCCGCGGGCGTGAAGGCCCGCCCCGACGGCCAGATCATCATCAACCGCTGGCAGCAGACCAGCGCCCCGCACATCTACGCCGCCGGCGACTGCTCCGGCCCGCACGAGATCGTCCACCTCGCCATCGCCCAGGGCGAGCTCGCCGCCCGGCACGCCGCCGGCGTCAAGCGGCTCGAGCCCGTGGATTTCTCCCTGCTGCTCGGCGTCGTCTTCACCGACCCGCAGCTCGCCACCGTCGGCCGGCTCGAGCGCGACCTCGACGCGAAGGGCGTCAAATACCTCAGCGCCTCGTATCCCTTCGACGACCACGGCAAGTCCATCCTCATGGAGGCGAAATACGGCTATGTGAAGGTCATCGCCGAGCCGCGGCGCGGCCGCATCCTCGGCGCCGAGATCGTCGGCAAGGACGCCGGCGAACTCATCCATTGCTTCAGCGTCGCCCTCGCGCAGCGGGCCACCGTCCGCGACCTTCTTCGCGCGCCGTGGTATCACCCCACCCTCGCCGAGATCCTCACCTATCCACTGGAAGAAATCGCCGGGAAGCTCGGCGATTGAACATTGCCGCCCGTTCTCTGGCCCGGAGGTTTGTAATACATTACGTTACAAACGATCGGGGCAGCCCGTCGGATAACTTGTAACGCATTACGTTACAAACGGACCGCAGCGCCCCCGGCGGTTGTAATACATTGCGTTACAAGCGGGCGCGGAGCGCGGCCCCGGACTTTGTAACGCAATGTATTACAAACAGGCGGCGCCGGGGCGACGACGCTGCGCTGCATCGCCCGCGATCGGGATCAGGCCAGCAGCTCGCGGCCCTGCTCCTTCGCGCCAGCCAACACAACAGCATCAACGTGCGCTCGGCATCGAGACAGGCTGAACGCGCCTTGAGACAGTCCTGCAGCCGCTGGCGTGGCAGACCGAGCATCCGTGCCAGTTGCGCCTTGCTGCCGCGCTTGCGCAGGTGCGGCGCCGCCCGGGTCAGCAGCACGTTCCACAGCGGCGTGCCCGGACCAGGACTGAGGATCAAGCCGCGCTTGCGGCGCGGGAAAACCAGGCGGCCGGCCCTCGCCGCCGCCCGTGCGCTTGCGGCGGCCGCCTCGAACAGCGCCAGGGCCAGTCCGCCCACCAGTTCGATTCTGGGATGCATCATGGGGGACTCCTCTCGTCGGGGTGTTTGTAACGTAATGTATTACAAAGACGCACGGCCGTCTTACGTCACGTCCAGCGGGCTGCGCACGCCCAGCCCGGGTTTCCGCATGACATGCGTGTAGATCTGTGTCGTCTCCACGCTTGCGTGTCCCATGAGTTCCTGAACGGTGCGGATGTCAGTCCCTGACTCCAGGAGGTGGGTCGCGAACGAATGCCTGAGCACATGCGGTGTCACCCGCTTGTTTAGTCGGGCTTCCCGCGCCGCGGTCAGCACCGCCTTCTGGAAAGCGCTGTCCGTCACATGATGCCGGCGGCGAACCCCGCTGGCCGGATCGACACTCGTCTCACGCGAGGGAAACACCCACTGCCACTCCCAGCTTTCGCCCGCCTTGGGATACTTCCTCGCCAGCCCCTCCGGCAGCCATACACCGGGCAGCGAACTGGCCCGGTCCTTTTCCCACAACTCGCGCAGTTCGACCAGCCGGGCCTTCAGCAATGGAAGCAACTGCTGGGGCAGCACCGTAACGCGGTCCTTGTCGCCTTTCCCGGCGATGACCTGCAGCCGGGCTCTTTCCAGATCGAGATGATGCACCCGCAGTCGCAGCAATTCCATCAACCGCAGGCCGGACCCGTAGGCGAGCTCAGCCATCAGTCGCGGCGTGCCTTCCATTACGGCAAAAAGACGGTGACACTCCTCCGCCGCCAGCACCGTGGGCACCCGCTGACGCGGTCGGGCCCGACGGAAATCCAGCTCCCCGAGGCTGCGGTGCAGCGCCTCCTGGATGAGGAACACCAAGGCGTTCAAGGCCTGCTTCTGCGTGGACGGGCTGGCCCGTTCCCGGACGGCCAGCTCTGAAAGAAACGCCGCGACGTCCTCCGCCTCCGCGGCATACGGCGACCGCGGAGCGATAAACCGGGAAAACCGTGCCGCCCAAGCGCGGTAGGTCTCCTCGGTTCTCGACAGAAATCCCCGCTCCCGGCAGGCCTTGATCAAATCACGCTCCCAATCCGCCCCGCCCAGGTCTTGCGCCGCGGGCGGGGGCACCAAGGCCCGGGGAGGCCGGGCCGGAACCGGCGCCAGCCGCGCACCAGCCTGGCCAGGTTTCTGTCCTGCCGTGCCGGCCGCCCGATAAAACCACCTCAGGGCCTCTCGCGCCGGAGCGTTCGTCGCCTTCTCGCGCACCTCCAGATACTGCGGGCCAGCTCGCCCGTGGCCGGGACATGCTGCTGCTTGCAGTGCTTCAGGAAGGAGATGATCTCCTTCGTATAAGCCGCCTTGACCGCCGGGCCTAGCCGGGCTTCCGCCAAAGCCTCCTTCCAACGGGGAAACGATATGGGCCGGTTGTTCATTGCGAAACGGCCCGTTTCGCCGCCAGTTCGGCTTTTGCCGGGGCATACCGCAACCTCAAAAAGCCGAACCCAAAATCTGCCCTCTTGAATCAGAGGAGCTTAAGGTATTTCCTGTTGCCATGAACTCCCTCCCACTTCGGCTTGTCAGCGGACGGGCTAATGCAGCCAGGTAGGGTCGGGTTAAATGCAGCCACTTTGAGAGGTTAGTTTACGTCGGCGGCGAAGATCGCTTTTGCCGAGGGCGTAATGAACCAACTCAAAGTG
>Ga0187894_10000696_pt1 | contig 45333 bp, 27 predicted proteins | sample GBC1701081metaG_FD_136650 | JGI IMG/M metagenome (GOLD analysis project Ga0187894, IMG submission 136650) | White microbial mat communities from a lava cave in the Kipuka Kanohina Cave System on the Island of Hawaii, USA - GBC170108-1 metaG ... | reverse complement strand
GTTTTTGCCTTCCCCCGCATCTCCTCAGCGCGACTTTGATAATCCAACGGCCCGGCCAGCTCGTCCTTGGCGCGCGAAATCGCATTCAGAATGTCACGCAGGAACATGGCGGGGTCATAAAGATTCTGATAGTGATCGAGGCCGAGTTCAGGCAGCGAGTTCTCCATAAAAAACAGCGCATCGACCGGATCAATGACTGTCGGCTTCTCGGGTAAACCGAGTTTCGTCCCGTATTTGCGCAACAACTCAAGTCCGAAAGCATGAAAGGTACCCATCCAAATGAATGGGGCTTCGGACGGGGCGGCGGCGGCCACGCGCGTTCGCATCTCCTCGGCGGCCTTGTTTGAAAAAGTCAACGTCAGGATGGAGGATGGCGGCGCCGGCGGCTCCTTCATTTTTAGCAGGTGGAGGATGCGCCCAACCAGCGTGCGCGTCTTACCTGTACCAGGCCCGGCTTCGACCAGAAGCGGCCCTCGTGGAACATATGCCGCTGTTTCCTGACTTGGATCGAGAGTCAAATCGGCTGGCGGCGATTCCTCTTCTTCCGGCGTCGCAGTGTCCGGAGTAAGCAATGAGAGAGAGAGCTGGTGGAAGACCAATCCTTCGGGCATGCTCGTCCGCGCCGCGATCGCCGACGCGTCCAGCCCTTCCTCAATGAACCAGCGCTTCAGTTCGTCGCTGGGAAGTAAAAACTCCCGCGCGTAGACATTGGCCTCCAATTCGCGACGCTCGTGCGGCCCATAACCTTCCACGCGCTGCGCTCCAAATGGGATGCCATCTTCCGACGCTTCTATATCCATGTCCGATTCGGCGCAGAAGGAGCTATCGCCGCCGCCGTGATGCCAGTAGTGCGCATACTCGTGCGCCTGGTAGAAAAGCGCGCGCCAGGGTTCGACATCATCCCTGTACCAGATAACCCCTGAGTGCAGCACCGCCTCCGAGCCATAGAGAAGCGTGTCATCGGGCGGAACCCCTACTCTTCGTAACCCGGTCAGCGTGTCAGCCGCGCTCAACAGCGCCGCCGCTGACGTATCCCCTCCAGTAGCGGCGCAAACGATCGCGCGTTGTTGGCGCGCTCTCGCCCGAATCATGTCCCAATGATCCATTCCGTCCTCCCGATGTAAATCTCAATTACCTTGCTCCATTGCCAACAGCCGCTGGCGCCTGGTTTCACTGATCGATTTGTCTCGCCGTACCGCATCAAAAAAACCCTCCACCTCTGTAATTCGGGGCGTCTGTTCCGCCTTGAACTCCGCGCGCAAAGGGATCAGCGGCGGCCCTTGGAGGTAATGTGAGACGCTCTCCACCGTTCGTTGTAGAGCGCGAGCCAGATCCTGAATGACTTGTCCGGGTATCGTGAGAAAATCGATCAGCCGGCGATCAAGTTTAGTAATCAGCGCAATACTTAATTCAGCGGCGTCGGCGAGTTGGAAGTTGGTCATCCCGCGAGCTTTTCCTTCGGCAAATAGTCCCGAAATGGGGGCTTCGCTGATCTGTTGAACGTCTTGCCTCTGTTCTCCTGATTCCAGATGAGGCAGTTTCTCCCTGAGCAGGGCGAGAAACTGACGTTCACTCGCCTCAACATCATCACCCAGGGCCTGACGAATTCGGCGTAATTCATCAAGCGAAGCATTCTCCAAATGTTCCATCCAATCGGTGAGGCAATCCAAGGGATGGCGATCTTCATTGTTGGTTTCGGCTCCCATAATATTTCCGGCGTGTTGCGCGCCGCTCCTTCCTGTCGGGTGTTGTGGGTCGCCGCAACCCGAAAATCTCAGTCTCGATTTTTTCCGTGCGGCGGTGTAGAAAACGAATCTTGGCGTAAACATCTTCAGCGGTTGTCCCCATCTCACTGGCAATCTCGGCTGGCCCCAGTTGATCGCATAAATGTTCGAAGACGGTTACTATGTCCGGACGGTCCTTAATAGCCTCTCTAACCAGTCCTCGAACCTGTTCGACAAAGATTTTGTCTACGGGAGAGGAGACTGGCGGAGGTCGGAACCCTGCGGCCCCCTGGGCCGCCTCCACCTCACGCGGATAGCCGTCTCCATCTGCGCCCAATGCCTTGCTCTCATCTTCCAGTGAGGCAGCCGTTTTGTGAGCGCTGCTATGACCAAGTCGATAAATAATGCTGTCGACAACACTCTTCAAAAAAGAAATAGGGTTATTTCCTGGGTAGGCGTCGTGATTCCACTTTCTCTTATCACCCAGCAGTCTGAGGATGGCCTCGGTTGCTATCGCATCCGGGGAATACCCCTTAGGCAGATTATCCTTGCCTGTTCGCCACTGCCATTTGCGGCAACGGCTCTCAGCGTAGAGCGTCAATTGGTGTAAGTATTCAAGCCATTGGTCTTGAGTTATGTTTTGGATAATTTGGTCGGTGTCCGGGTGAACGTCTTCCATCCTGCCGCCTCCATCTCATAATTCATGTAATCCCTCCTCCTCGTTGATCTTTATCATCGGACTACTTCGAAGTGAGGATTCAAGTCAGCCTCTGGCCATCATCCAACTGCGTCATGTTCTGTTTATGCTCGCGAGTGGGGGGTATTGGTCATCCCCATAAAATATTTTTGCCCAGTCCACTTTTGAGTCGCACCCCTTATATATGTCCGATCACAAAACCTGCCGACCCTCCACACTAGCTCAAAAATTTTTACTGTCGCCTGGCTAAAAGCCCTCAGTTGTGAGCAATCCCTTCCATGAGACGCAAATCGCGTCCCGGAAGGAGTAAATAGAATGGGTTCGGAAAATAGAACATTGGTCGCTGACAAAATATTTGTTGATCGTTGGGTTGAAGACCTCGACGCCGAGTTAAACGAAGCGGTCATTGCCGCCAAGGGGCATGGACGGCTGCCGGAGTGGGCGAAAATTCTCAAAGTGCATTTGGGGATTCGAGAACTGCCCGACGGCGAAGAAATAAAGTTTGTTGCAGGGCTGAGCGATACTCTTCGACAGGTTTTCGAGTGGGGAGCGGATAATCTTGGTAAACCGCTCTTGCCTCCGGGGGGAGCACCGCCGCTCGATATTCTACGCTGCCGCGAAAGGAATGGCCACCGATGGAGCGATCCGTTGACAAATCTGGAGCAGCCTCTTTGGCTCGCGCTGGCCCATGGCTGCACGCGCCACTTCGGGATTGAATATGTTTTAGCAGTAAAGATCAATACCCGTTGGGGGATCGCGCCTTCGGCCAACGCCACGCCGCGCGAGTTACTGACGAGTTTCGGCTTCGATCCGGCGGAGTTCAGCCTCTACCGGGCTGATGGCGCCGATCTGCTTCCACCGGATACGCCGCTGTCCATTAAACGCGGCGACATGTTCGAAGCGCAGAAAGACGGGCGATACGGGGGGGGCCCCGTGCGCGGATCCCAAACCATTGAGGACGACCTGAAGGCGGCGCAGGAGGCGGGAATACACGCCCGCCTCTTTATTGAAGGGGGACAGAAGTACATTGAAGCGCGCGACTTGGCCGTACCATCGCCACCTTGGTCGCTGGACAGGGTTAGTATCGTGATCTCCGTTCCCGCGACCTACCCGACAGGCGGCCTTGACGCTTTCTATGTTGAGCAAACTGTCGCCCACGCCTATGGTTCCATCCCGTATCAGCAGGGGACCGCAACTATTGATGGCCGTCCGTGGGCGCTCATCTCCTGGCACTACGCGACCAACCGGCCTTGGAACCCGCGCCAGGACAATCTCGCCAGCCACATCGAGCACTGCCGTGGCTATTTCCTGAAGCGAGGTGTGTCCCAATGAATCTACGTATGGCCGAATTTCATTTTCAGGAGATGCGGCGACTGACCTCCGTTTCGTTCCTCGAAGAGATTGCGTTCCCGCCCGAGACCGGCTGCATCCTGCTGGTGGGGAGCAATGATCATGCTTCGCGCCCGGCGCTGCTTGTTCATGACGTCCTGCCGCCCCTGGTAGGAGAGTTAACCGAACAGGAAGCTGACGGGCTTGTCTTCTCAAGCCGCTACCTGCGTCGGGCGATGCTGCAGGCGAGAGAGAAAGGCCTGGCCGGGTTTTTGACCGTGCACACTCATCCATTCTCGGATGAGCAAGTGAGATTCTCGCCCTACGACGATTTGAATGATCCGGCTCTGATGGCAAATCTTTATGATTTGCACCCCGATGGCGCGTTCGGCAGCCTGGTCTTGGGGAAGCGATCCGCCGCCGCGCGAACGTGGCGAGCTGATGGAAGCGGATTTGACCAGTTGCACGAACTCGTCATCATCGGCGAGCAAATAGAGTCCCTTCCCCTTGACGGTAGCGCCCGGCCAGATCCGCCGGAGGCGGCTGAAATCTTTGATCGCAGTCTGGCCATCACAGGGCACGGCGCGCTCGCCGAACTATCGAGGATGCGCGTTGGGGTAGTTGGCGCGAGCGGTACCGGCTCCCTGGTGGCCGAACTCCTCACGCGCGCCGGCGCGGGAGAGGTCGTCCTCTTCGATTTCGACCGTCTTGAAGAATCCAACCTCAATCGCGTTCTCCACTCGCGTCGCCGTGACGCGGGATCCGCCGCCGATAAAGCGACGCGGCTGGCTAACGCCATTAACGAGCTCGGTATGCCAACGCGCGTGACCGTTGTCGAAACCGGTGATTTACGACGTGAGGATGTGGCGCTTGAGCTGCGCGGTTGCGATCTCATCTTCGGCTGCATTGACAGAGACTGGCCCAGACTCATCCTCAGCGAAGTGGCTTTCCAATACCTCATCCCGTACATCGATCTCGGCACGGAGATCGGCGTGAGCGACACAGTGCAGAGTTTAGATTCGCGCGTTTCGTACGTCGCCCCTGGCCGCCCGTGTCTGGTTTGCTCCGGCATCATCTCGCCGGAACGCATACGCCTCGAAGGATACGAAGATGACGAATTCGACCGGGTGATCGCGATGGGCTATTCCAGCGACATTCGCCTGGCAGCCCCTTCTGTAATGGACCTGAACATGCGGGCAGCGTCTTACGCGGTTTTGGTCGCGCGCCACCTGCTTCAGCCTTTCCTCAGCCAACCACTGTCGACTCATATTAAGGAGTCGCTGACAAACTATAGCGTCCGCGGTGTGCGCCATCAGCCGCATGCGGAATGTGTCATCTGCAATTTTGAAGGGCGTACCGGAAGAGGCGACTCTCTGCCGTTGACAACACGAAATTCGTCACCTTAGCGTACAAACTTCTGCCCCCCTTAATTTTGACTTGGCTCAGGCCTCTGTATGTTCTCTGCAAGGTTTATATCGCCCCCTTCTGGCTACTGCATTTCTGGCCGCTCCGGAGTCACCTCCCGTGTCTTAGCCTCTGAACCTGCTCGCTCATTCGACTGATTTCCATTCGTCTCTCTTTCGAATCGGTATTTGCGGCGAAACGAAATGCGTAGATTATCTTTCAGATAACCTTTCAGCTCTTCTTTCCAATATCTATCTACCCCCTCCCACTCTGCTGGGCAGGTTTTAGCCCGCTCATCCGGCAAAAGATCACCACCTACCATATGACGATATTTTTTGGCGTTAGAGCCATAGACCAAGCAAAGAGTGGTATAGCGCCGCTGTTTATTTAAGAGGTGCGGATCATGTAACGATGTCTCATTGTACATCACATCCCTACTATTCAAATATTGGGTGAAATATTTGGCCCGGTCGCTTCTTGAGGACACCGTCATTAACCAGGTTGAGAACCTGTCTGCCATGTCCTCAACATTCGCTTGTCGATGCAGCCCCAGGATATCCATTAATGCATGCCCTACTTCATGGTACACAACGGACAAGATTGTACACGTAGCGGCCTCCATCTGTTCAGGCTGGCCGCCCTCAAAATCTATAGAGTCAATCTCTTGGAGGATTTCATAGGAGAGTGTTATCGTGCGGGTTCGGTTATCATAGAAGGCATTAGTGTCTCGCAAAGGGCCAAGGGCTACGGTAATGTTCCTAGGCAATGCTAATTTACCGTTGAGATCATCTGTAATATTCTTGAGAAACTTATGCCGTTTAGCGAGTTTTTCAAAATCTTGAAACTCGGCCGTCGCTTTCAGGTATTTAGGAATAAATGCGCCTCTACGTGATTCTTCCCCATTATCGTTCTTGCGCAGATACGATTGTTCGCGTCGACATTGCGTTAAAAAGATGATGCCTATGAATACTATAACTGTCAGGGCTACTCGATACATAAGGTTCCTTCTTTCAAGAAAAGGCTTTTCCCAACTCGCTCATACTGTGTTGAATCCGTCGTGGCTGATCAATACTCGAGAGACGTCTCCGAATTCTTCACGAAATACATCGACGACTTCCCATAAAGCCTCTAAACTGGTCCACTGCTCGAACCCGCTATTAATCAGCATCTGGGGAAAGCCGCTTTTCCGGGTACGCAGCCCATGCTTGCTGCCATCGCCGATCAGAAAATGATCCAGGATGACCCGGTCGCATGCTTTCTCAAGTTCTTGCGCAAAAACTCGGACATCATCGAGCGGCAGTAATGGGCTGACCACGCCTACGGTCTTGATGCCCGCATCGCGAAGCTCTCGCAGAGCGGCGATTCGGCTCTTCGGCAAATACATATGGCGCGGAAACCCGCCGGGCATTTCTTCCATGTCGGTTTCGACAGTAATGTTGACTTGAAGCTGGCAGAGCGCGTTCAGCCGTTGGAGCAAGGCCAAGTCATCAACTGCCAGAGGCGTGTGCGATTGGATAACGAGCAAATCCGGTGGGCGCTTGATCATCTCTTCGAGCAACGATCTCGTGTGCCTGAGCGTTCGCTCCCACGGCGAGTACGGATCCGTCACGCTGGACATATAGATTCTCAGCGGTTGTCTTGATCCGTTCCGCGCATTTCTGATCCTGTCATAGTCTTTGCGATATGCTTCGCGGAACCCGGTCTTGATGTCGAGAAAGCTTCCCCACCTACGGCCCTTGGTATGAAAGCGATTCCATTGCGCATAACAGAACCGCCCGCAGAGAGCGTTTCCCAGCGAACAACCTCGATATAGATTGATTGTGTGCGTGTATCCTTCTTCGAGGAATCCAGAAGTGGGATTGAGAATTGTGGTAACAGATATTTCCTGAATCTCCATTGAAAGCATCCATTTATAGAAGTTGTCTGTGCGTCGGCGTCATGATAAAAATTATACATCTCGTGTCATCAACACCGAACAACCGGCTGTCGTTGGCGCTGATGATCGCATCCTAAGCAAAGGAAATTATGAGGGATAGACAGATTGTCCCAGAAAAATGGTGGACGGTTTCGCTATCCTTTTGCTTGCTGTTCGATTTATTCTGATTCTTTATCAGGCAAGTAAATGAGATTGCAAGAACCAGTGCCTCTACTCAAGACATTTCCGCCGGACGATCCCCGCCTGACAAATATGCTTGATAAAGCTGGCAGGATGGGAAAACTGTTGCCCGAATGCCGCAATATAGGCAAACTGCTGATTCAGATGAATAAAGCTGGTTTCTTGCTGTTGCAAGATCAGGAAAGTGTTAATGCCGCCTTGACTCGCGCTCTTGACCAATTATCCCGGGAATTAGAATCCGAGGCAAATCGCCGAAAAGAAGCAGACAAACAACGACGGAAGAGAAGGAAATCTGCCAAGTTAGAATCCGAAACGCAGATTGATGCGATAATCGAAGCGATGAATATCGAGCAGAAAATAGGAACTGGTCCCCAATTTGCGGTACGAATCACCAATTGTCAAATTCTCCAATTGTTGTTCTATGAGGAATGTGAGGCGATTGAAGTTTCCGATGAAAACAACCTAGCAGAGAGCTCATCAGTCTGGCAATCTGATTTGTGTGATGAGATTGTGATGTTCCGTTATCTAAAATTTCTTGTTACCCGCTATATTGAGAAATACAAAGTACAAATGAGAAAGGCTGTCGTTGGGCAACTGAATTTTGTTTATCACGCGAAGAACAAGGTTGATGGATGGTGGCACTATTCAGCAATTCTCGATATATCGGGAGTGAGCTGCCACCGTGGCAGCCCCCTAAGTCAAGAGGAAGCAAAAAGTGAAACAGGGGAGCACAGTGATAGGCTCATCAAACAATTGAGGAAAAGGTTTACTTGCCGGACAGCCGCCGGACACGAGCACTGTCTGTTGCGGATAGATGCGGATGGTAGGAATTCGGCGATCCATGGGAAACGAAAATCGGGCGGAGAAATCGTCGGCCGTGATGATTCTAGTAATTGGATGGATTTTGTTAGAACCGCCCTGGATATTCTGAATTTTCACCTTGATGAAGAGATACCTGGAAAACGAGAAGCAGTGCAACTGACTCGCCATTGGTCAAACAAAGAACGCGAGTTATCAGATGAAATAAAACATAAGCCGTCAGATAAAGAACGCGAGTTATCAGACGAAATAAAACACAGGCTATTAGACAAAAAAACCGAGTGCAATGGCAGATTTCTGCTCTTTTCGTTGCTTAGTCAAGAGAAATTTGAGAAGTGGTGGTGTGCTAAGGAAGATTTACTCGGTGAGGCAGAAGCTAGGCTTGGTTGGGAGGGTTACAAAATGAATTACTGGAAGAATCTCGCTGATCATTTGCGGCTGCCGAAATTCAGCTTCCCATTTCCATCACATACGCCGCCGGCAAAGCCGCCTCCACATACGCCGCCGGCAAAGCCGTCTCATAATCTCTTGCAATCCACGGCTGCGGATGACCCTGTAGCGGCGCCGGCTCTGCTCTCCAAAGGGCAAGGCCCCGATCCGGACTTCTTTCGGATTCCTGATTGGACTGGCGATAATATTCGGAAAATAGATGGAGATTTGGAACGACTTTCCCGCCAGCGCAAAAAGGCAGGCGCCAGGGAACTGATTGTGATGCGCAACGGGAGAGAGTATGACCGAATACCTCTCGATCGTGAGAGAACCAATTCCAAGATTGTTCCTGTCAGCGACGGTGATCTGCTCCAATTGCGGTCGGAAGAGGAGGGCATGATTATTCCATTGGGACGCTACAAATTCAGTCATGACGATATGGTAGATATCCCAGTGATCTCCCGGTTTGAGGGCGGGCAGCGCGTTTCTTTCGTCGTCAGGCTGCCTCAGAATGAAGAGTATGATACCGCCGCCGAAGCCGAGGTCGAGATCACCTATCACTTTCCGCTTCCAGGGCGCTTGGCAGCGCTGAAAGCGTGGTGGACAGATTGGACCCAGGGAATCCATTTTCCCAATCCAAAGTTAGTTGGAGTAGGAGCACTGGTTTTCGCCTTGTTGTTTTTAGCTTGGAAGTTCTTTCGGAAGCCGGAAAGTCCGCCGATCGTTAAAACGCTTTCTCAAGACCCAAGCCCACAGATCAGTCCGGCGCCGTCTCCGACATCGGATTTTGTACAACAGCAAAAACGCAATGAAAATAGAAAGCCGCAAGTCATTCAATCACCACAGAAGAATAGTGGCTTATCACCAACAATCGTCGAAGAACTTGTCATTAATGATGGAGGGAAAACGCTCAAGGTCAGAAAGGATGGACGGCCGCCGATAGAGATTGCGTTGCTAGGCGAACACGAAAAGCTCTTTGGCGCTATGGTATGGGACAAGCGTCTTCCCGATCCGGTGGTGAAGATTCCGAAACGCGATACCCCGGGCGTGGTTGCTGGCATCGGCGGAAATGATATGATGCCCAAAATCGAATTGTTGAAACCAAAGTACACATTAGTGCGCGACGTTCGGCCGGAATTCGTCTGGAAACCTCTGCCCGGTATCAAAAAGTATACTGTCTCAATCACTGATGATGGGGGGAATCGATATGGCGAGGGGAAAGTAATTGGTAATCGTTGGAAGGCTGATAATGATATTCCGAGGGGAAAGCCCTTACTTTGGATGGTCAATGCTGTTGAGACCGCCAAAAATAATAAACCGTATTCTTTCTCTGTTCCATTTCGAGTTTTATCAGATGATGAGTTGAAAAAGTTGGAGGAATATGAAGATCACTATAGGAGTTCTCGCATTATGCGCGCTGTGCTGCACATTCAATATGGCCTACTTGACGAAGCGGCGTTGGACCTGAAAAAACTGGAAAGAGATAACCAACGCTCGTCGTTTGAGCCTGTCGTACGAGCTTTGAAAGAGGAGCTTGAAAAACTGCGTAAAAGATTGCATCGAGGAAATAACAACTAACGCTACTTAACTTTGTTCCGGAGCATATCTAAAATCACTCTCGCCTTACTCTGTTCGGCATATCTAAGCGCTTCTCCAAGCCCATCTTTCGACCCGCTCCGCTGATAAAGCTCAACCAGAATATCAATCAAATCTCTGTGCGGATCAGATTTCGTCTCAAAAAACAGGTAAAGGTTCTTCCAGTCGCCGGCCGCCATCCCGCGCTCATTCTCAGCGGACCGGACAGCTTCTCGCAAAGCATCTGCCGCCTCCTGAAGTCGCCCCAGCTTCCGTAACGCCTTGCCCTCGATCTGTTTTGCGCGCGTGAATAGGTCAGGTTTTATGTACTGGCGTGCCCTCTCACTCGCTCTTCTTGCTCTCTTCACAGCGCCGGAGTAATTTCCCTCATCATATTCAAGCCTGCTCAAATTTACATCTACAATTACTCCGCCGCCGTTTTTCAAGCTGCTTAAGTAAGCTGTTCGCGCCGCATTAAACAACATTTTATTTCGTACTTTGTCTGCTCTCACTCGCGCCAGATAGATATTTCCGAGCGTATTCTGCGCAATTGCTATGTGTTCGTTAGCGCCGATCCTTTCAGCAAGTTTTGCAGCTTTACGCGCATTTATCTCCGCCTCGCCCAGTTTGGCTTCATAGTATGCGACGATTGCAAGATTGTTCCAGGTTATTGACTGCTGCAAGGTATCTTGCTTGAATCCGCTAAGCGCCTTCTTGTAGTACTCTCGCGCCTCCGTCAGATTTCTCATTGCCGCGTAAACACAGCCGATGTTTGCTTGGGCGTACGGGATACCTTCGGTGTCATTGAGGGCCTTCATCATTTCCAGTGCTTCCTGAAATTTTACGAGAGCCGTTTTGAAATTGCCCTGTTCTGCGTGCGCAATTCCAATTTGGTCGGCCACATAGGCCCGTTTCTGTGGGCAACCCGCGCCCGGACACTGTTTGTAAATGCTCAGGGCCGCTTCATAATTTTCGAGCGCCTCATCATACTTTTGCAGGCTGACCTGAACCTTACCCAGGCCAGTAAGGGCATCGGCTAGAAGGTCAGGTTTGTTAAGCCCATTGGCAATGTCTCGGGCTTCTTGCAAACGGCTAAGCGCCGCCTCGTTTTCTCCAACATAATTGAGCGACTGCCCGGCAATAAGTAGACCGCGGTATTTTTCGTAGCTCTTCAAATGGTTTATTTGTGCGCCAAACCGCATATCATTAATCCGTGACTCGATCTTCACCAATCCGGCAATAACCTCTAGACTTTTCTCCGCCTCCCGCTTCGCCCCCTGATAATCTTTCTTTCTGAAGAAAACATCGGCTATGCAAATATGTGCCATCACCGCAGCGGGTTGTGTCAAACCGGCATAAATTCTTGCGCTTTCCCGACAGACTTCAAGCGCCTGATCCAATCGATTCTCATCTATATGCTGGTATCCACTTAGAAGGAGTTGCCCCGCTTTCTCATATTGCCGCTGTCCCTCTTCCAGCGAGCGTGGGGGCGGCTGTTTCGCATGCCGTGGAGCAATTCTTACAGATTGTGTTCTGTTTCTTCCTTTACCTGTGTTTTGCGTTGCGGCGTCAATTATCTGCGCATGGAAATAGAATAGTGCTAACAGATATGCGGTCAGCTTCATCGGATTTTCCCTCAATAGAGGCATAATGATATCAGTCCTGGAATAACCGAAGAAGTCTCTCCGGCCATTAACGGCGTTCCTCAAGACGATTGCTAGCCTAGCTCCCACTTAAGCGTGTACGCGGCGTTTCGCGCCTTCGCTTGATCGATCTGGCGGCTGGCCTGGATTACAGATTTCATTGCCACAGACGCTTCCACCACTGTCGCTGGTTCTGCGTAATTGGCTCCAACATCGGATCGCCATTCCACCGCTTCACCCACGCCCGCCAAGCCTTCCGCGTCGCGGCTGAGCGAAGCGCTGACAGGCAAGCATTTACATCTTCAGCGAGAGTATTCGCCCCGCACATCTCCGACGGCGCAGCCACGTTGAGCAGCGCGCCTGCCAGCGATTGTGGCGATGGCAAGTGCCCCAGAAACTCAGCCACCAGTCGACCATCTCCTATTAGCGCGCGCGCCACCGCTGTCCCTGAACGCTCCCACAAAGCCTTACACGCCTTCGCACTCGTAGGCAGAGAATTTCTGCGAATCTCTCTCCCGTACCTCAATCCGTCCAGCGCGCCATTGAACGCAATGATCTCTCCCCATCGCCTGGACAACAGACAGTCCGCCAACCAATCCGCGTATGCGCTCGCTGGCGGGATACGCGTGAACTCGCCGTCATCGAGATCGAAGACCACATAATTCTCTTGCGCCGGCGCTTCCGCCTGCGACCTAACCGTGGCCAGCGTGAACAAAGAACGCAAGTGGCTCGACTCGTAAAAGTGGGTCGAGAACGTCAGATGTAGCCTCTCCTCCGCCGCCATCGCCGCAAATAACCCCCGTAACAAGCCCTCTGCCTTCGCCTCGTCACCTATGAGCAACGCCGTTTTCTCCCCTCGGTCTACCGATGCCGCCGCCAGATTGGCCAGAAGTTCGTGTCTGATCCCATCAAAACAATAGAAGTCTGGTTCGACGGGCGTGACATCAATCACCAGCGGTGGCAATGCGCGCGGCGTCAAATCTATCCCGACTCCAGCCAGTCGCGCTGCATCGAGGATGACGAACGGATTAGCTCCCACTGCAAGCAATTCGTCACGGCTGAGGATGAGGTGATACGCCAAATAATTCCCCTCGCGCCCCACCGAATCCGTCCCCCAGTCAACCGTTTGCCCGATAGCGAATTTATCCGACGGCAGTCGGAAGAACGTTTGTTTGACGGGAAAGTCTCCAGCCGCACGCCGCTCGGGGCTTACTGTATAAAACGCGGCATCTTCCAGCGCCCGCAAATCCTCCGTCCTGACCATCTCCTCTGCTACAGCGACGGTCTGAAAACCCCGTCCCTGGTTCGGGAAGTAGCCACTGGTGGCGTTACAAAAAATGTGTTGCGAGGCATGGAGCCTGGGCATAGCTACATTACTCCGGCGGAGCGAAAGATCCAAAACAATGGATCGCGGACTCGGAATGGTTCTGGTTTTCTGAACAGACGTAACTTTATAGGTTTCCGGTACACGCCGCATTTGGAACACTTATCAAGCGCGCTATGATTGATTGTGTGGCAATTAGGCTCGAAACATTGCCAGAATTCGTTATTCTTCTTGCCGCAAATACTATTACTGCATGACTGCTTTGTGCTTGGATTGGTTGTTTTACAATGAGGACAATCCCAGACATTATAGCATTTATAGCAAAACTGAAGCATGCTAGGGTTGATCTCGTTACAACTAGGACAATCCCAAACAGGCTGATGCCCTAGTGAAGAAAGCGCGCAGAAGCGAGTGTTTTTAGGGAGAGCGCTGATAAGATTATTCGCTTCCTTATCATGCGTCCACCAAGCGCGCCACATCTTGGAGAGTGAATCCATCTGTCTCAGATAGCGTGGCAAGTCTGAATGTGATGGTGGAATATCGGGCCAGAGATCGATTATTGCATTGGCCCACCACTCATCATTAGCGCGCAACTCATCCATTTTGGTGAGGGTGATGATGAAATTTTGCCGTTTATTACGACCTGGAGTACGATAGATAAGATCTACCTGTCTCGCCGCTGATAATGGGCTGAAGTCAGCGTGAGTAGGGTCAAAGAGAAAGATGAGATCATTGGCCTCTGCTACGAACGGCGCATATTTCTTAATCGCTTCGCCGTCATTAAACGCTTCCCCTGCAACATCGTAGAAGGTGAGTTGGATGCTTCGGCGCCATCGGCGACTGGCCTGAGGTATTCCATTGAATTCCAGTATGGCTGGCTCAGGCTTTGTGCGTGGATTGGCCAGTGGAAGAGCCAATTTCTCAACAGTCATCGCGTTGCGATAGAACACTCTATCAGCCTCATCATTCAGCGCGCGAACAAAATATTTCCGCCTCTCATTCTGAAACGTCTTGGATAAGGTAAAGAAGCTATCCCCAAACAGGCTCGCGAGAAAGATACTCTTGCCGTGTCCTGGATATCCAATGGTGGCTACAATCCTCTTAGTGTCAGGGAGCAAGCGCATAAGCGAACATCACTTGTTTTCTAGCGAACGGAGAGGTTTGTGAAACGGGCAATCGAAGAGAAGATGGCTAAAACCTGTATTTAGCCAATCATTCTTATGGAACCGTAGGTCGGCGTTTTTCAACACCAGCACAGCAGATTTACCGTCGATCTCTACAAGCAATTGCGCTGCCCTACCGACCACTGAAATATTATTATCCTCGATTAGCTCTTCCAATGCAGGTTTGGCCTTTTTATCAAGTTTTATCAGTATCTGATTCGCATTAATCTGTATATGCATAGACTGATCTCTGAACGCATTGACTAGCCCAGGCAAAGCACGTATATCTAGCCTAATCACTCTCTCTGCCTCTCCGAGAGAAACTAATGACCATACTACATTATTGCGTACCTCCTCATCATCGTTCGCCCAGAATGTATCAATTAGCTTGTCGGCAACGGAGCCGTCACCAATTTTCCCCAGCGCCTTTACAGCCTTCGCACGCACATCGACGTCACTGTGTTTGAGCGCAGCAATTAGTGTGGGCACGGCGGTTTGATCGCGGGTTTCTCCTAACGCTTCTACCGCTCCATGACGCACCCAGGGATCGGAGTTTTCAACCTCAGAGATCAATACAGACAGTGCGGGTTTGCCAATCTTGCCGGCTGCTTCCACTGCGACCGAATACACCTTGGCGTCATGTGACTTGAACCCATCAATGAGCAGGAGGGCGCGTTTACCGCCGATCCAAGCCCACGCGCTTGAATTACTGAATGGAAGTTTATTGGCGATGGCAAGCGACAATGTTCCTTCAGTAACAAGGACAGTGGAAATGACCACAGCAACAACACTGTAAAGCGGGGCGCGCCATTGCTCGCTTAGGAAAATCGCTCTCGTCGCTAACAAGGTAGAGATGGCTATCACTGCTGTTAGCAGGATTGCATGACCTGACGGATAGGAGGCGAATAGTGATAACACTACTACCCCTAGCAATAAGAGAAACAACATCCGCCCATATCGCTGCTCAGCTTTTTCCAGATAGTCTTTGCTAAGCCGCCCTAACTTCAATAGCGGAAAGCTCGCAACTGCTCCGCCAAACAACGCCGAAAGCACGATAGTTGTAGTCATTGGAATCACCTCCACAGTTTGCAAATCTTTTTTTCGGAGCGGCCAACATTGTATTTCTACCGTCAAGAAAGTCCGCCGCCGCGACTTCATACTCGATACCTTTAAACCGCGTCTCCAACACGTTTTTCACGGCGTCGCCTAATTCGATCTGAGGCACGCAGACTGTCAACGTCTTCGCCAATCCTGTTTGTCTGTCAAATCTATCGGCGGCTTCTCCCATTTTCAGCGCCACCTCTATTTCGTTCCCTGCCGCGTCTAGCCAGATTGATTTCAATTCCCACAAAGCGTGCGTGTCTGGAAGAGCGCGCGCTGTGTCAGTCAGGCTTTCGAGGTTCAGAAGATAGGTCAGCCGCACGCCATCATCGTCGCGAGCATAACTTACGCCATTTCCAGTTACCGGCGCTAGCTGGAAATAGTGCCGCACGCCATCATCGTCGCAGTCGTAGCTTATGCGGCCTTGGGCTGATCTCTCCTGCGCGCCAATGGTTTGACAGATCGTGGCGAAATCGGCCGGTAGTAGTGTTGCCATTACGAAGACTCGACGATAATGATGAGTGGCGCAATCACGATTGCTCTTGCAATGTTCACAATAAGTTCGCACGCTACGCCCATTCAACCCATCACGGGTGAACAGACGCGCGCGGCAATGAGGACAATCGTTGATGTAAGCGCCATTGGTGTGAACGAGGAAGGCTTCGACCTTCTTTCCACAAGCGCCGCAGCCGAAATCGAAGCCGCCGAAGTGAAGGCAGTCAGGACAGAGAAAGCGATGACACGAAGAATGGTGTCGGGCGCTCTCGCGCAAAGCGACGTACGCGCCGTGCCCCCACGCGGCGCCAATCATGCTTACGATGGCGGCGATGTAGGCGGCAGCGCCCAAACCTGCCATCCACAAGCCTCCCTCTCCGCCAACTCCCCACGCAGCGACAAGCGTCAACGTAGGCAGCCACCAGAGCCGTCCCAACAGGCGTAACAGAGGGTTACGGAACAGAGCCAGCATCGCTCAGGCCTCCTGATGCGCAACAGTCAAGTGAATAATAAGGATAGTGTGGTTGATCGCAACAGGTCAATTTATAAGTTCATCGCTTAAGGGTGGTCTACCTGTCCCGAGTTGATTCACTGTGCGGAACCACAGTCCACAACAATTCTTTGCACTCCAGATGTGATCGGTCAATTCCGCTGCCATTGCTGGAGTGCGTGGTTGAAAACGGCGCTCTGCTTCGTCAATTTCGACTCGCAGCGTTTTGACTCCGCGCGTCAAATTGTAGACAGCGTCTTCCCAGACCGATGATGCCTTGAGCATCTCTAGTTCTTTCGGGAACGACAGCATCTTGCGCACAAGGCGCCCGTTTATATGTCTTGAAGTCAAGGTCACTCCAGCCCTACCGACGTTTCTCAAGACGCGAAGTTATCCGCTCAATAGCAGTGTTTATGTCCTGTTGTATGCCTTCCTCAAGTGATTTCTCTGGCGCTCTCCGGAACGGGCCTCTGGTTCTGGTTCCGCTAAAGTTGAACCGCTTGAGCAGCAACAGCGCTCTTTGATCACCTATTTCGCCCAGGATTTTCGTACAACCTGTGATCATCCTGATAACCGCAAACCATTCCTGTCGCAATGTTGCGTAACTAGGACCATTTGGCTCAATATCGGCAATTTTTTCGAGGCCGTCTTTCATAGGGCCGTAAGCCTGTACCGCCGCCAGCATCGCATTCCCAGTGGGAACAATTGCTGGTTGCCCAATTTCGATCAACCCGAGTACGGCGGTTGGAGAGTCCAGCAACATTGCGTTCAGATACGCATAGATGCGTCGCTCTACGCCGGTAGTAGTCTCTGCACGGGATAACACATCATCAAGTTTGGGCTGAGGCTCACGCGCCCCGCATCTACGAACGAATTTCTCGGATACCCAGAAACTGCTTCCTTTATGTTCGCCCTCGCTCATCTCGACTTGCCATGCGCCATTATTCCATGCGCGAACCACTCCCTCGTCGGGAAATATTACTTTTTTGATTTGTATGCACTGACCGTCCGATCCCATTTTTGCGATTACCTGTCTATCGCCTTGCTTCAGCGCAACGGCAAATTCTTCCAGTTGGCTGCGTTCTTTGCAGGCTAAAGGGATAATATCATCGGCCGTCTCCAGGCAAACTGTTACGCCCGGCCGTATCAACACCCAATGTGCCGGGGTTCCAGCAGGCCAAGGACCGATTGCAGTCTTATCCGGGCCGGCAGATTGCGGCTGTTCGGTTTGAGACTTCTTGTAAACTTTAGGAGGCGTCTTGCGGTTTGATTTCGCTTGTGTGTTAGTCTTGGTTTTCCCAGACTTCTGTTTATTTGCCATTGCCGGCGCCCCGATGTTCGCGCCTGAAACAATGAGAAAAGCAACGCCAAGCAATAAAAGAGACTTCCGAAGCGATCGAAATACCTGGAAAGGCGTTTTAAACAGCGCCGGATTTATCGGCAAGCGTGTGCTGGCGGTCATAGGTTCTCCTTCGTTATAGCGTCCACCACTGTACAACTATTGACGGACGGCGTATGTGGTTTACGGCGATTTGGCAGTATGAAAATTGCCATTGAATTGTCGGAACGAGTCGTTGCCGACCCTGATTATCAGTACGCGTCTCCGATTATGATGAAGGGGGCCCACAATCCTGGATAGGGATAAACCTTCTTGACCTCTAAAATTGCCTGTGTAAGCGCCTCTGCCCGGCTCAGTCCCTGCGTTGTCTTCGCTTCCATCGTTTGTTTGATTCGCAGGTGAAGCGGCTTCATCAAAGTTGCTATAACATAATCAAACGCCTCCCATTGAGTCGCAACTGTTGACTTGCAGCCGGCGGCCTGGAAAGCCCAGGCCAAGCTGATTGCTCCTTCGCCAAGGAAAGTCTTGCCAAGTGCCGAATTGCATGATGCGATAATTACGATATCGGCGTTCAGATTAAGTTTTATGATCTCGTCAGCCTCCCATAACCCATTCGGTTCCAGCACGAGCCCTGACCTCATCGGATCGCTTAAGTCCACAAGCCCATGTGCGGTGAAATGCAGAATGCGGTACTGACCGGCCTGATTGGCGACATCCTGCTCTGTAACCCGATCGTCAGGAAAAATCTTCACCGCATGTCCTGATCCGTAAACAGTCACCAATTTTTTTGTTGCCTCTCCAGCCTTCACGAGTTGGCCAAGTATTTCATTCTCACCCCCTTTAAGGCTCGGATCTGCAACCGCCAAAAGGTTGTTGCCAGCGGCGGCTTTCCTACGTCGGCGAACTATTTGTTCTCGAAGACTCGTGAGAGAAAAAGCGTATGAAACCGCGTATTGATCAATAAGGTAGATGTCCTTCGAAGGTTTTAGCGCCTGAAATGGGACGTTCCAAAGCGGACCATCCGGCACAATCACGAGATGCTTCATTCCGGCGAGTTTGTCTCTCAGTCCCTTCATTTCCGGCCCGCCAAACAGTCCGGCGTAGATGGCCATAAGTGAGTCATTAATTTCAGACTGTAAAGTCCGCCCCTGACTAGCAATTAACTTGTCCAGAGAATCCACAAGCTCTTGCATCGACTCTTTTTGTTGGCCAACGCGTTGGCGCCGACCAGGTCCACTGAGCAATTCCTGCATAGTTATGTTCGGCTGGAAGGCATCAAGCTGCACCACCCCTTTCTTTTTGGTTAGAAGAAAGACGACGATCCTATTTGGGGAAACGACAAACTCCAACAGAGCCGTCTGTTCATTAGGCAGGAGAAGATCGGCCTCCTGGACGGAAAGTGAACCAATGATGTTTTTAGAGCCTTGCTGCATCATATCCAGCATCACTCTACCCTTGCTCAATTCAGCATACTTGAACGCCTCTTCCAGAAGTCCTCTTTCCGTCGGATACTTCTGATGGAGGTCAATGAGCACATCTACCAGTTCATTGTGAGAGCCAGCTTTCTCATCAAAAAATAAATATGTATTCTGCCACCCGCCCCCAGTCATCGCGCGCTCGTTTTCGGCAGATTTAACGGACTCTCGCAGCGCTTCGGCTGCCTCGCGTAACCTTCCTAGTTTCCTTAGCGCAACTCCCTCGACCAGTTTCGCGCGTGTCAGGATGTCATGCTGTTTCTTTTGACTGGCTTCATCTCCTACTCTCCGAGTTTCTTCAATTGCTTCAAGGTATTTCTGACGTCCGCCGATTTTGGTGTCGAGAGAGCTCAGATTCAGTCTCGCAACCAATCCATCCTTATTATATACCTTACTCTTCTCGAATGACTTTCGAGCTCTATCAAACAAGGCATTTTTGCTAGCATTGTTCAAATATCCTTGGGTCTCATAAATGAGACCCAAAAGATTATGCAGAAGCGATAATTCCGGTCGGAAGACGTTCCCGAGAAGCTTTCCCGCTTCCATACAACGCTGCTCAGCTTCACCAAGAAGCTTAGATTTACGATCAATCAGTACCTTTCCAGTCTTAGGGTCTACTATTGTTTCCCCGCTCTCAAGATACGCTACAGTAGCAATATTAAGCAATGTTATCGCTTGCCTTAGACTATCTTGCTTGAAGCCCTTGAGTATATCTGTAAAAACCTTTCTCGCCTCTGGCAAGTTTCTCATGGCCATATGCACATTGCCGATATTGCCCATAGCATATAGCTTTCCATAGTTATCGGAGATATTCTCCAACTCTTGTTTGGCGATTTCAAACTCTCTGAGAGCTGCTCTGAAGTCGCTCTGTTCTGCGTATGCAATCCCCGTTTCGTCTCTCACATAAGCTTTTTCGCGGCGGTAATCTTTTTCACTCCGCTTCTGATCACAACTTGTGCCAGGACATTCTTCTAACCCCATGAGCGACATTTTGTATAGGTTAATTGCTTCACTATACTTTTTAAGGCTAACTAAGACTCTCCCAAGAGCCGTACGAGCGCTGGCTTGCAGATCGATCCGGTTGAGTTCACTGGCTAGCTGAACTGCTTCCTGCAAACGAGTGTGCGCCGGTGTGTACTCGCCAATATAATTAAGCGATTGCCCAGCAATTAGCAGAAGGTGATATCTTATCACACTTTTATTAATGTCCTTGATTTGCGCGCGAAGACTTTCATCCTCAATCTGTAACTCTGGCTTCATCAATTCATCAATGACGAATAGAGCGCGCGAAGCATATGTCGCCGCCTGTGAGTAATCCTCCGTTTGCTTTTTCCTTTTGAAATAGGCATCTGCCAGGCAGTGAAAACTGAAAATAACTCCAAGCGTATGTTTCATGCCATAATATTTGTTCAAGCTAGCCTGACAATCTTCAATGGCCTGATCTAGCTTTCCTTGATTAATATTGTTCCCTCCACTTTGTAGTAGAGCCGCCGCTTCCCTAACCAATTGCTCCAAATCTTGTGGTGATTGTGGGAGGGGTTGATTATTATGCGGCGAAACAGTCTTTTTCGTCTGCGCTCTTTTTCCTATTTCCTGAGCGTTTGTGGCCGATATATATATCGTCAGTAAATACATTGAGGTCAATGTCAAAAGCAAATCGCGTAGTCTCATTCAATTATCTCCTATTGAAGCCAATTTCTTCTTACGCAGGCAAGACCCAGCAATTTCACTGCTTGGAAATCTACGCTGAACCAGGTTTTCATCTAGCTCCGAGCATACGGGTGTGGGACGCTTTCATCCTCTGCACGTATGGCTCTTCCTCCTTAAGATGGCCTTTTCTGATCGCTTGAGTAAACAGCTCATCCTGTGAGTATGTTTCCGACGCGTTTCTCCTATTCACCTCCAAGGATTTGTACATCATTGTGGGGAACATGCCAAAAAGCGTATCCATAGGGTTAATCGAAAACCCGATTGGAACTTGACCCACTTGTATTTGGGTCTTGCCCATAGCATTTCTCGCGGCTCTCAATGCGCCAGAGATCGAATTGAGTTCCTTCACAGAATAGGCGGCGTTTTTCGTGATGTCGGCGGCGAGCGATCGCAGATCTTCATCGCTCTTCCCTTTCAATCTTCCCTCTTCATGAAGCCTTAAGGCCTCTGCGCTCGCGCGCCAGGTGAGATATTCCACCTCAAAGGTATAGGTTCTCTTCTCTGAAGGCCAATAGAACCAAATATCCGCACGATTGAAGATGCGCATGACACGAAGATCCTGAAAGAACTCCACACACTTTCTCCCATCAAAATCGCGCAGGACAAACAATGACGATAAGGCGTCACCGAACATCTCGTCCCGGTGAGCGCCATAGGCGCCATCGCGCTCAAGAACCTTGCCCATCTCCCCACGACCTTTGAAGGACTGATCAATCATGTGGGCGAGTTCATGTATTCGCATAGCGCCAACCAACTCCTCAAGTGACACCGGAAACTTGTAGTCGGCAGGCAACGTTTGGGGGTCAAAAAGAGAAGCGTTGGCTGCGACGATGCGAGGGTCCTGTTCCATCTCGGGAATCACAAGAACCCTCACAGGTCGTCCCACTCGATTCTTAATGACTGCAGTGACTGGAAACTTCCCGACTAGAGCCTGCTCAAACGCCTTTTGAACCAGCGTTATCTGGTCATCGTCAACTTTGAGCCTCTCTTTCAAATCCTTCTCAACCAGTTTGAAAATGTTCTCCTGCGTGTATTTCGCCTTCAATCCGGGATAATCTACTATGGAGTATCCATGATCCGGGTTCAACTTCGTTGCCAGCTTGAGGATCGGATGATCCTCAAGCGCCGCGTGAGGATGATAAATGTCGGGAATTCTTTTCGAATCCTCGCAGGCAACCAGGGCCATTGTGGCAAGTCCAATAAGAACGGCCCAGGCCACCTTGAAGAAGCAACGCTGTCTGAGGCCGACGAAGTCTGATCCCGGGCCGGAATCAAAGACTGGAACGGCTTTGCTGATGAGCGATTCTCCAAGTAGATAGTATTTAATCCTCATACTCCATTCGCTTTCCTTTAATATCCCGTACATTCTCTTTTATGATTTGAGGCGCCTTCGTGTTGAGGATTCTTGCTGAGTACCTCATCGAAATCCTTTACGGCCAATTGACATTGTCCAAGCCTGAGATAACAAATACCGCGGTTATAGATAGCACCTTCCCGCCCCGTGATGTTTGGATCAATAAGAAGCGCGCGATTATAACTGTCAAGGGCTGGCCTCCATTTATGTTGAGAATGTAGAGCTAGTCCGAGATTGAAATGAAACCCGGCATTATTCTGATCAAGCCGGGCTGCTTCGCGGAACTCCTTCTCAGCCTGACTGTAGGATTCTTGATGGTAAAAGATATTCCCCAGCAAATTATGAGATTCAACGTGATCAGGCTCAAGTTTTAATGCCGCAATGGCGTACTTCTTGGCCTCGGCATATTTATTGAACTCCACAAGTGTAAGTCCGAGATTGTAGAGATACTCGGCATCATCCGGATTCAATTTTACAGATTTACGGAACAGAGCCTCTGCTTCTTGATATTTACCAATTCTATAGATAAATGCTCCCAGATGGTTGATATATGATGCCCTCTGAGGACGCAAAGCGACCGCCTTGCGGTATTCGGCCTCAGCCTCTTGAAATCTTTTCTGTTCCTCCAAACATAACCCAAGACCATTATGGGCAAATGCGCAATTAGGATTGAGCTCCAATACTTTCCGGAATTTGGCTTCAGCTTCACTCAGTTTTTTCTGGTCTATAAGAGCATGTCCCCAATTTGAGTAATAGAGCGGATGACATGGGTCCAGTCTGACTGCCTCTTGGTAAGATTTCTCTGCCGCAGCGGGCTTATCCTGCCTTCTGAGCACATTGCCTAATATGTTGTACAAGACCGCTCTGTCTGGTCTAAATTGTAGGGCATGTTTAAGTTCAACTTCAGCTTCAGACCATTTTTTCTTAATTTTCAAAATCCTCCCTCGAAATTCATGCCTCCTTCCCTCATCCGACTCCAAATTCAGCGATTTTTGCAATGCGGTAAAGGCTTCGCCAAATTTCTCCTGATCACTTAAGGATATTCCCAGTGCGGAAAGACAAACTGGTTCTCTAGATTCTAGTCGCACAGCTTCGCGAGCAAAGCTCTCTGCTTCTTCCAAATTATCCTGTCTGCCAAGGATGTATGACAATACAGCATACAAGAGTGGGTTCTGATGGTCCTGATTTGGCTTCTTACGGTATTCGACCTCAGCCTCTGCCCACTGGCATTCCCTTCTTAATCTCGCCATGGTCTCCCAATATTCGTTAGCGAAGGAGTTAGACTGAATAGGCTTATCGGACAAACCAGGGGATATCAGATTAGAACGGCCCTTAGTACAAACCACTAGGCTGAACATTGACAATATTACCAACAACAGCATTAACCCAAAACCTCTACGCATATTCTCCCCTATGTCAACCTACCAAAGAACAACCTACCAAACCAGGCAGATATCTGTCTGATTACTGAGTATCAAAATACACCCCTTACGTAGGGCAAAATCTTGAGATCGTCTCCTCACTCGAGTGAAAGCTGCTGTAATGTATGACTTCGGATGATGGCTCAATCGGGGTTCCAACTTGTAAAATTGCTGAAACCAAGCCAGCAAACCCGGAACAACTCCGATGGAGTTATCTTCCAAAGTCGCACATCAGATCAACTTTTACTTTTCCCTTGACAGCGCCTCGGTAAAAAGCCGCTCAAATCCTCTTCTCATGGCGGCCCCATCATCCGGCTCGAGTTTAGTAATGGCATTAAATTCAGTGTCAGTTGACGTATATCGCCCCTTTCGCGTGAACGCCTGCTGGCCATTGCGGAAGACAACAAACGTCGGTATCATCGTGAGCACCGTATCCCCAAGCTGCCTAGCCCCATCCCCATATTCCGCATCGGGTACGGGGATTCCTTCAACGCCGTCGGCTCCATCCCAGTCAAACGATCTCACCGCGACGACTTTTCCTTTGTATTTGGTCGCGAACTCAGCCAGCAGGGGGGCTTGAACAGTGCAGTGCCCGCAACTGGTTTGCCAATACCAAAGGATCACGGGTGTATCTTTCCTAGAAAGCGCTTTCGCCTCCTCGTAAGTCTTCCGTTCCACCTGTCCAAGCAGTCGAAGCGCCTCTCGTACCTTTTGTAGATGCGCCGCTTCGCGCTGCAGCGCTGCCTCTCTTGCCTCGCTCTGTACCGCGTAACTCTTATGAGATTTCTCCCGCTCTTGTAACTTGGGCTGGGGCAGTATGATCTTCTCCGTCTGGACCTTATCGAAACGGTACTGTCCGCTGCGCGAGGGGGCGACGGAAAAATTTGCATTGAGTGTCAACATTACGCTAACCAAGGTAACTATCACTGCAACGATTGGTAGGATAATGTGTTGTTTTTGCTGTGCGGGTTGGTATTCAATTTTCACTTTATTCTCCTCCGATTTAATGAGATCGAGCTTATTCCATTCAGGAACTCAGCCTGATGTGGAATGCTTCAACGCTTCAATGCTTCAATGCTTCAATGCTTCAATGCTTCAATGCTTCAATGCTTCAATGCTTCAATGCTTCAATGCTTCAATGCTTCAATGCTTCAATGCTTCAATGCTTCAATGCTTCAATGCTTCATAACAATCAGTACGCTCCTGAGCTTTAGTCATTGGGGTCAAGAGAAACGCTATCACAATAATGGATACTAATAAGGAATAGCCGGGACAACATGGTTATGACTCCTTTCATCAGTAATTCAGTTGAGTTTTTGTATTAGTTGTCAACAGAGACCTACTTCAATACTTCAATTGCATGTGATGTTCTTTATAGCTTCACAAGCCGGAACACTGACTTGCATCCATCGAGCAAGAGCTTTGTTCTCGAATTCCTCCCGAAAAGCAGGTATAAGCGAATCGCGGGCAGCTATAAGCTGTTCCTTAGGCTTCATTGATTGCCAATAGCTAACATCTGATTTGATACTCTCAAGCCGCGCTTTTATACCGAGTAATTCTCCGTCAATCTCTGCCCTATGGCTGGCAAGCCGTTGCTTTTGTTGTTCCAGCTCGAAATATGGCCCTAGCTCGGCTGCCCTACAAAACCATCTTACGATCGGAAGAGCGCATATACCTTCTCGAACGACCCAGCTCTCGAAGGTATCGCCAGGCTGTGGAAGTGGGAGAAGCATATTTATGCCTGCCTGCACCAAAGCGTTTTTCCGTTCTCTGTCTAGGTATGCAATTTTGGAATCAATGCCCTTTATCTTGCGCGCATAGATTCTTTGCTTTTCGACAAGCTCTCTACTTTCACTCTTTAATTGATTAACAAGCCGCCTTGCTTCTCGCGGAAGGTCTATTATCCTTTGCGAGGTCTGCTGATATTTATGAACGTTATCGCGAGTCATCTGGCTAACCCAATCTACCTCACCACAAGAACCTGGTAGATCATTACCAAAAGACTCAAATTTTCTATAGCAGTCCCAAGCTTTAGAAAACTCGTGTTGAGGATAATTCGTTTGCAGCGTGTCCATCCTCGAACTTCTCTCATCAGGAGAATTTTTAGTCAATATAACGAGCGCAATCAGCGGGTCTGGGCAGGGGTGCGCTTCGTAGGCCAGGTTTGAATGCTCTTTTGCTTTGTCATAATTGCCGGAGTCAATATCAATGTTGGCAAGCGCCATCCAAAGCTGCGAGGACCTTTGATTTTCTCCGGCCTGCTTGAAAAGTGACGCTGCTTCTTCGTATTCCTCATAGGACATGCCAGAAACGTGCGTCAGAATAGCCCATCGCGTAAGATGAACTGCCAGGAAACGAGGAGCGTAATGTGCGGCAAAGAAAAGAGTCCCTTGTGTAGGACGTCGCCAGTATCTTGGCGATCCAGGGTTCCAGAATCCTACTGCTGCAAGGACAATCATTGCTATGACGATGATTGCTCCGCTTATATAGTGGCGGAATGTCAATTGTAACCGAAATTTCACTGGCAGCCTCCTCTGTAGGCAAAAGAAATATTTCGTGCAACAATGCCCCTTTATGCTATTCGGGCTCGGACAAGTTATGTGTGCCGATCTTGGAGTGACCGATTTAGCCACAGTCATCACTCCTTCTGTAAGAGTTTGATTACTTTATTAACCTTTTCTTTATACATGTCCGGCGTTATATCATTCATTTGTTTGAGCGGTTCGATCGCATTCTTGTCACCGATATCACCTAATGCCGACAAACAATAGGCAATCACCCTGGCGTTAATGGCGCTCTTTGCCATCATTTCATCTACAATCCGGCGCTGACCTAACATTTCCGCCCTCTCAATGGAACGCTCAATTTCTTTCTCTGATGCAAACGATCCGCCTAGTTCTTTAAGCAGCCGTACAACTGCGCTCTTTCCTATTCTAACCAACTGATTTTTGGCATTAACAGCAACCGCCAGATCAGGAGCCCCGAGTCTCTTGATCAATATCGCTACATTTGTGCCGGAAGCTTCACCACTTTTTTGTTGCGCAGGGAGCTTCGATTTTTGAGGCGATCCGGAAACCGCTTTTGTAGATTGATTCGATTGCCCTTTGCTTCCGGCTGACTGAGTTGAAGCCTGAGAATAATACAAGGTACTTAAACCCAGGCAGGCAATGCACACCGAAGCTATTAACCAACGAAACAAGATTTCCTGAGAACCAATGACTTTCTTCTTTAGAGACTGCTTTATAGTTAGCTCCTTAGTTTTAAGCAGAAGTATTATGCTTGGACAAGTTAAGCTGCTTTGCAAAACTCGGCTTGCATAATGCTCTCTCTGCCAAACGCTCCTCAAACGTCCAATAAATGAATGCCCCTACGATACAGCGAGACATTTGTTTCTGCACATCACCTGATGATCGCAGTATAGAAAGTGGCAGTTATCGAGGCTAGAGAAATCGTCCCAGAAAAAAAGTGGACAGTATCCTTACCACTTCACTTAGTCATCACATCACTTACGACATAGCCGTAGCTTATAAACATCTCCTGCAACCAACAAAAAAGCCTTTTTGCATTGGTCGGATACTCGACGACCAACACTCTCATTTCATCCTCAGTCGATTTCATCAGATCGTCGCCCACTTTGTTCAAGGCGTCGGCTTTCTTCATCAGCTCCGCCCTTTCTTCGACGGGTATTTCTCCGCTTTGTGACGCCTCACGGACTTTCCTGGCGTCGGAATAGCATCTCACGACTCTTGCAATCGCCGTTTTAGTCTGATCATAAATATCCCATTCAAACTCGCTTAGCGTCGGTTTTGCGCATCTGGAGAGATCCGGTTTGCCGGGCAATTGATTCAAGGGGACGATCATCGGCCCACGAACGAGTTCCTTCCTCTCCCGCCTCAGCAATATGTTGATCTTTGTAGCAAGCGTTTTCGGGTCGTCCTTTTCCATCTCGACGGCTGTTTCGAAGTCTGAGATCGCATCTGATAGATCTTTCGAATAGGATTCCTTATCGCTGGCGACAATCCTGAGATAAGCCAAGATGGCGTAGAAAGCCGGTTGCGGAAACCGCGATACATACGACACGAAGACATTTTTGAGATCGCGAATGCGATTTTTGTCGTCCCGGATTTTGTCGATGTACGCGACCGCTTTGTCAAACTTTTCGCTCGCTCCCTCTTGCGGATCGACAAGAATTTTTTTGATCTCTTCGGCGTCTCTGTTAATGGCGAATCGACCTGCTTGCGCTGGCGCAAGATCAACAAGAACGAGCATCATTACAATCATCGTGGTTGTTCTCATTTAATGTCGCATACCTCCACGATCTTTCGAATCATTTCGTCCGCATATCTATAGTGATCTTGGTTTTGACCTTGCCCCGGCCGGTAACCCAGGAAGTGATATTCCCCTCTCGACGTTTTCAAAAAGAGACCTGCTGCGTCTTCTCTGCGCTGGTTTTGCCACCATGTCTTTGTCTCTATCTTCGGATTTCTGATGTCGCCGCAGGGAACAGAGAAATTGTGTTTGACATCGAGGTCTCCCGAAACTTCTCTGTAACTGATCGTCTTATCGCGAGCGGATATCGTTAAGCTGCCGATCCCATACTTGGTATCTTTCTGGACCAGTCTCTGTGCGGGTGTTCCGACGCCGATGCTCCATGGGATAGGCGTTCCGTGATAATGCAAAACGGGGACTGTGTATTCATTGGTCGGCGACAACGGAGTGGGCGTAGGTGTAGGTCCCCCAATCCTACAACCCGCATTCGTCCAACCTGCTTCAATTGCAGCAAGCCGCTGTCTTTTGCCCGGATGAGTTGGCGACGCTTCCTCGGAACCCATAGCTTTCATCGCCGCCTGCGCCTGATCGAGAGTGGCGCCTTGTCTGCATAGGTTGTACCCGGAGAATTGGTCTGCTTCGATCTCCTCCAAGCGACGCTTTGTCTGTTCATCGGAGGTCATCACTTGCTTTGCCGTAAGGCCTTTCAATGTGTGCGAGTGTAGGTGATGGCCGACTTCATGCGCCATTACGCTGAACGCCCCCCAATCAGTACCAGCGCCTCTGTTGATTTTCCGTATGAATTCACGGCCATAATAGATCACACGGATGTACTGATCGCCGCTCAATTTAATCTCCGCCGCGGCGTTATCCTCAGTCCAGGCCCGGAGCACGAAATTGGGCTTCAGTCCGACCTTTTCTACGATGCGAGAAATAACCTCTTCCGCCTCCCGGTCGGAATCGAACGCGTAGACATCTCTCTTGATACCATCGGGTCTCCCTGTGTAATTACAGTACCCACCTGATCCCACCATCTCCACTTTTTGACCTGCCTTGTTTTGAAGCGGGAAAGCGGGTAAGACAATTGCGCTCAATACGACCAGCGCAACCAACAACCTCATCATTGTTCGTCTCATGCTTTCTCCTCGTTGGTCTTCAAAGCGTCATTGTTATTCGAGCGCAAATGGGAACGCTTGAAGACATGGAATGGATAATCAATTGTCGTCATCGCCTATATCCTCCAAACACCACTTGATGATCGCAGTATAGGAAGTGGCGGTTATCGTGCCCAAGCGGATCGTCCCAGAAAAATAGTGGACAGTAACCTTGCCAACAATCAATTGTGATCATCGCCTAAGCGGCTGTTTCCGGCGGGATGCGGCAGTTGGTTTGATCTGTTGTGTTGGGCAGCAGGGGCGCAGTTCGATCCAGGCGGCGCCGAGGCTGTTGGCCTTCGTGTCAACCACATCTCGAGCAATAGGCCAGTCTCCGAATTCAATTGCGGATGGCGCAACCGGGCCGTCGGAGGTCGGGATCAGGGTCACTACCACCACCCGCCGCCGTCCGGCGACGAACGTTCGGCCGGGAGGTAGGGCCAGCGCGATTCCAATTTGCCCCTTGATGGCTTCGTTGGCCTTAACGACGAGCGTGGCGTCGCTCGCGTCGCGGCCAATCGCCGCCGAAACAAAGCGCCATTTTGCCGAATCGAAGTTGAGACTGAAACCGAGCGCGTTCTCATTGCCTTTAGCGTCAAGTTCGATCTCGAAAGATACGCTTCGATCCTGACCAGAGATCCCGCCCGATGCGCGCACCGTGCGCGATTCTTTATTCCTGGCGGCACCGTTAATCAGATCAGAGGACGCAATCGCCAAACCGGTAGACGGACTCGTAGGGCCGCCAACCGGAGTCAATGGATCCAAACCAGCCGCATATCGTCCGGCCTGAACCCAATCGGAGACTGTAATGCGACCATCACCTAGTGTGCTCCTTGGCGCGCAATCTGCTCGTTGGAATTCATTGCTGTTATTCGGAATATCCACGGAATTAGCGAAGCGCCCTACCTGAACCCAATCTGCGGCTGTAACTGCGCCGTTAGCCGCGCCACGCGGGGCCACGTCAGCCTCATAGTTGATGGGAAATCTATACTCGGCTATCGCGGTCGTGTCTTGATCGAGCGTGAGATTTATCGCTCTTTGCCCTATGGAATAAGGACTGTTGTTAACTATCCAGCGGTAGAAGGGAGTTATGACCGGTAGCATGCCGCATTGATTTATCTCCGCAGTGAGCGTCTCCAGCCTCACGGATTGCCCTTTAGTGTAGGTTCGGCTGACGGGCGTTGTGAAATTGCCTCCCGGCGTGATACTCACATTTATGCTGGTGATGGCGGTGCAGGCAACCGATACGGCGAGAGTTACCTGTGTGGGCGAGACCGCGCCCGCTTGTGTCACGGTGAAGGTCTGGCCGGCAATGATCAAAGTCCCCGTGCGCGCATTTGTGGAAGTGTTGGCTGCCACAGAGTAAGCGACCGCGCCATTGCCGGAGCCGCTACCGCTGGATGTGATTGTGATCCAGGCGGCGTTGCTGCTTGCGGTCCAATTGCAGCCACTTGGCGCGGTAACATTTACGCTGCCGTTCCCGCCACCGGCGCCAATGGATTGACTTGTAGGAGAAATCGAATAAGTACAGGTCGGCCCGGCTTGAACAACATCGAATATGACATCCACGGTTTGCGGGCTTTTCTCAGCGCCCGGAGCCGTGATCGTGATATGACCGGCGTATTGGCCCGGCTGAAGACCGGACAAGTCGGCTGTTACTGAGATGTTGGCAGGCGCTGCGCCGGTTGTGGATCCCAATCGAATCCAGCTTTGATCGGCGCTCGCCGACCATGTCAATTGGCCATCGCCGCTATTACGAATGGTTATTACATCCGAGCCGGTTTGTCCGCTGCCACTGATAGCTTCAAAATTTAAGTCCAACGGAGCAACTGACAGGGTAGGGGGAAAAACCGGGCGCATGCGAGAGATCTTGACGGTGACGTTGGAGCTGCCAGTCTTACCATCCTTATCCCTGGCAGTGAGTGTGATGGTATGGGTTCCTTCGGCCAATGTTGAGGCTTTGACCTCTAGAGATGTTCCGTTTCCTAAAGCGCCATTCAGATTGGAACTCCAGGTCAATGCCGCGCCGTCTAACTGTCCATCCTCAGTGTCGTACGCGCTGCCTTCCAAAATGATAGTCTCGTCTCCGAAGTACAGACTATTGTTTTCTGGGCTAAAAATACTTGTCTGTGGGGCCTGCCTGGCGATTTTGAACGTTGCGTCTGACTGATCCTGCGCTGTATGAAATCCATCGCTGGCGAGTATCCGTAGCAATCCCTGATCGGTTCCGGAGATTCTGCTCAGATTCAGTGTGTAAGTGGTCGAAGGGTAATCAACTGCCAGAGTTTGCCAGGTCATTCCGGCATCGCGGCTATATTGGATGAGGTAACTGAGTGTATCCTTGTCGGGATCACTGGATGACCACCGGAGTGTTGCAGTTGCGCCACTCAGGGACTCTCCGCCATTGGGATAGTTTACAGTGACCGCGGGCGCGTTCGCAGATGCGCGGCGGGAATGAATTTCCTGGCCATTGCGCAGAAGCACGATTCGCACCGTGTTTGTATTCCAGGGGAGACGTAAGGCAAACACAGCCGTTGTGCCTTCAGAGGGCTCGCTCGGCTTAAAACTGTAGGTCGCGAACGCCTGCCCTTGGCTATTCTCCAACCGAATGGCGTAAGGGCCAGGATCAGGAACTGGTAACGACGCTGAGGAATTGAGAATATAGACCGATCTGATATCGCCTGTACCCTGATTAGGAGAGACGAACCCACTAACCAATACCACCTGTTCTCCTGTGGCCTGCAATTGATTGGTCCCTGCCACTCCTGACAATGCAGATGCCGAGGCTCCAAAACGCGACTCTAAACCTTTTCCGATTTCCTCATAAGTATATTTGGAAGGCCAGCGTCGGTTGGCATGTTTCATCAGATCATATGTGTTAGGACCAAGAATTAGCTGGTTGCTAGCATTGAAAAGATCGAAGCCGAAGAAGCCACTATCACTCCTGTCATTACTAATTTTCACAGGATTTTTAGGATCCCGATCGGGATGTTCGCGACCAACGGTGTGGCCTAGTTCGTGCGGAGGCGTTAAACTTGTTAAGTAAGCTGCCGCAACATCGCCAGGTATGTTATTGGCAATGCCTATTACCTCGCCGCCAGATAAACTGATTGGTGGGTTGGTTAGTATGCCCAAGTAGAGTTGCTTACAAGTTTGGGCAGAAACGCCGCAGTCCGCTTCATGGAGCACCAGCAGCAATCGTACTATGTCCCAAAATTGAGGAAAAGTGGTAGGCTGCTCTCGAACATTTAAGTAGAGGTCTTCTGAGATGGAAGCTCTCAGTTTTGAAATGGGGAAAGTGCCCATAATTTCCCGGGCGGCTTTCTCAAGATCGAAATTTGAAGGGACCTGTGGTTCACCGCCAGCTTCCCATATTATCGGGATGAGCCTCACTTCCGGAATCGAAGATTGCTTGAAGTTTAACTTTTCCACCTTGCAATCTTTGTTGGTATCCGGTTCGTTGCATGTAATAAAATGGCTTTCGCTTTGAAACTGCAGTGCGATCTCCCCGTTGAGCCAAGTTGCTGGCAGTCGAAAGTAAAAGCTGTCATAAAAATTTATGCGGCGGGGATCATTCAGCGCGGTGATTGATTTAAGTCCTGTTGAGCCTAACGGAGTACAGACGCCATTCACTGTATGCGTTGCGATCAGCCTCCCGGCCACATTGCTAACGCTACCTGATGGACTCCTGACATAGACACGAGCAACTGTGGGTCTGTCCTGAATTAAACCGACGCTATTTGCCAGGTTCTGAATTCCCTGAGTCACTTCAATCCCAAACAGTTCCAATCCCACACTAGCACACTGGGAGAATTCCGAAGTGTTATTGTTTTGATCCGTTGCGGTGGCAGTTATTGTTTGGCCTGCGAGAGGGCTAGGAACCGAGAATTCTATGCTATTTCCACTACTATCGGTTGTCACATTTACTTCACCTAGATACTTTTCACCTTGAATCGGAGTGGAAGAATCGCATCTGGCGGCAGAGAAGAATTGAACAGTGAAAGCGGAATTGGGCGTGCTGATGAGCCTGCCTTTCAAAGGGCCACTGGAGTTAAAGTATATGATAGGAGAGTTCTGTAAATTGTTGGGGCCGGTGTCAACATCGGGCGGTTGGCAACCATTCCCATATAAATCATTGGGAGTCACTCCATTACTGCCGAGGTCAATTCCCAATCCTTTGTTAGAAAAGATCGAATTGCGGAGAATGGCATTTCCGATACTAGAGCCAGTCACTACTACGCCAGCTCCGTTATTAAAAGCAATCGTATTGCCAACGCCGTCCGTCATCCCGCCAATAAAGTTGTTCGATGAATCACTGATGAGCACACCCCTGGAGTTATTACCCAATGCCTGTGTTCCATCGGCATTGGTTCCGATGGAATTGCCCTGCACTTGATTACCTGTCCCACTAGAAACCCAAATGCCATTTTGGTTGTTGCCTGATATCACATTCCTCGCCACCTCTGATATCCCGCCGATCGTGTTAGATGAACCATCGATGTGCACACCTTGGTAGCCATTGCCAAGCGCCAATGTGCCACGGGGATTGGTCCCAATGTGGTTGCCCTGCACTTGGTTCCCTGTCCCACTTCGGATCCAAATTCCGCTATGGCTATTGCCCGATATCACATTACGCGCTCCTTCTGCTGTCCCGCCGATCGTATTGGATGAGCTATTGACCTCCACGCCAACGTCGGCATTGGCCAGCGCCTTTGTGCCATCGGCGCTGACCCCGATATAGTTGCCTTGGATTTGGTTCCCCGTTCCACCTATAATGGAAACGCCGTCATAACCAATACTGGAGGAAACGTCGTCGCGGCCATTCCCCGAGATCACATTACGCGCCGCCTCTGACGTACCGCCGATTATGTTGTTGGATGAGCTAATAACAATGCCATTATGGTCATTTCTCAAGGCAGTGGCGCCGCTATAGTCTGTGCCAATATAGTTGCCTTGGACTTGATTACCCGACCCACTCTGAATCCATATGCCGTCCTGAGTATTGCCGGAAATCACATTACGCGCCGCCATTGATGTCCCGCCGATTACGTTGCTGGATGAGCTAATAGTTATGCCGGAGAGAGAATTCCCCAGCGCCTTGGTACCACTAAAATCGGTGCCGATGTAGTTGCCCTGGACCTGGTTCCCTGTTCCGCTCTGAATCCAAACGCCATTCTGGCTATTGCCTGAGATCACATTACGGGCTTCCGTTGATGTTCCACCGATTATGTTATTGGATGAATTGGCAATCTCAATGCCGCGGTAGCCGTTACCCAGCGCCTTTGCGCCATCAATACCGACTCCGATGTAGTTGCCTTGCACTTGATTACCCGACCCGCTGTAAATCCAGATACCGTCCTGTTTGTTGCCCGAGATCACATTACGCGCGGTCCCTGATGTCCCGCCGATCGTGTTGGATGAACTGCCGATGTCCACGCCTCTATAGCCGTTGCCGAGCGCCTGCGTGCCATCGGCGTTGACTCCAACGAAGTTGCCTTGCACCTGATTCCCCGTCCCGCCTCGAATCCAAACGCCGTCCGTGGTGTTGCCTGATATCACATTTCGCGCCGCCGCTAAGGTCCCACCGATCGTATTGGATGAACTGTTGACCTCAACGCCAACGTCACCGTTGCCCAGCGATTGTGTGCCGTCGGCGGTGACTCCGATATAGTTGCCTTGCACTTGATTTCCAGCGCCACTGAAGATATAGATGCCATCCTGGCCATTACCTGATATCACATTACCCGCTCCTGGCGATGTCCCGCCGATTATGTTGTTAGACGAGGTAATAACTATGCCGCTCCCACCAAAGCTATCAATAAAAAGCCCTCGTACAACAGTGTTCGGCGCCGCAATGGTCAGGCCGTTTCCAACAACGCCGAAACCATTCAGTTCAATGTATCCGCCGCCATCAATGATCACTGTCTCTGAAATTTGCGGCAACTCAGCCTGAGGTCTTATTGGAGGTATGGGAAAAAATTGGATGATATCCGCGCCAGGACTTGCGTTAGCTTGCTGAATCGCCGCCCTCAACGTGCAACGAATAGTAGGATTGCCATTATCATCTATGATAGTGGCGGCGCAGATATTATCGGCCGGGTTGTTGTCTCCTCCGTCTTTATGTGTATCAACAATGAAAGCGCGCGCCGCCGCGCTCAATGCCACCGTCAGTCCATTAGGGTTACCTTTGAGGACTACCAGATCGTTCAGGCCATCGGCATTCAAGCGCATCGGCAGCGCCGCGACCGGTTCGCCTTCGACATCCAGCGTCACAATCGTCTCAGGCGGGGATTTATGCAGGTTTGAAGACGGCTCAACCTGCCCACTTTCCCTGGCAAGCCGCAAGATATGCATGCGATGGTTGACGCCATCAACGATTATCAGGTCATCGCCCGGCAAGCTCGAAATTCGCGCGGCGGCCAGGATTCCCTGAGGCGCAATGCCGTCATGGATTCGGTAATCGGGGATAAGCGTCGAGCCAGCCTCGCGCCATCCGGTCCTGGCTTTAGGTTTATCGGCCGCAGCTTGCTCATATTCCATCAAATGCGCCGTTCCGTCTTCTGACATCAAAGCCAGCGCGGCGCGCCCGTTCCCGGTGAAATCACCGACCGCCAGTGATGTGATTTTGGAAGAGAAGGAATGCTGGCTGATACCCTTCGGAGAAATCCCTGCCTGCCTGGTCTCGCCGAGCGAAGTTTTTTGATCTTGTCCGTGCGCGATCACCAGTTTGCTGCCCGCCGCCACCGCCACATCCGGCGTCTGATCATCATCCAGTTGACCCGACGCCAAAGCCGTCGCTTCAGCCGGCAAAGCGAAGGCCTGTGGTTTGATTTGAAGCAATTCTTCAGACCCTCTGAAAACAAGCGCCTTGGGACCTTCTTCTCCCACGATACCTACCGCAACAGTCGCTGCGCTATCCCCTCGGTTGATTTCTCCAACCATCATCGCCGTTATTTTCCCAGGCAATTCCAACTCCCGGGCCTGCCCAAGGTTCCCTCTACCGTCCCCTGACGACAGGTAAAGCGCATTGCCGCCACGGGCAGCCGAGAGCGCGTCCAGATGGCCATCGCCGTCGAAATCACCAGTTCCCAAAAAATCCGGCGCATCCGTTGTCGCAAAGACTTGCGCTGTTGGCAGAAACGGCGGAGGCGCATCAGCCATTGCGCCATTGAATCCCGGAGGAACAGTCTGCTTGCGAAGTTGCTCGACTGTCGCGCCGCCCGAAAGGAGAGATTCCGGATTGCCACGGCGCAGGCATAGCATTCCCCCGTAGGAATCGGCGTATCCGGCAACCAGGTCCGTCATGCCGTCCTTATCGAAATCGCCAGCTGCGAGCGTCAGAGGACGGGCTATATGCTGCGACAAACTCTGTTCGAGGTTGGCCGCTCCGGTGTAGACGGTTGGCAGATCATAGCCATCGCGCAAATTGATCCAGGGATTGCCTCGCCCGGCGGCATGCAACGTGACCTTATCTCCGGCCCAACCGTCTTGAGCCATCGCTCGAGAATCCGATGGGACTACTTTGAGAAGAAATAAGCCGGGCGCCGAGACTGCAATCGCCAGAATGACGCTAAATATTGAGGTGAGACGAGAATGCCACTTCATCATCAAACTCCATGGATGTAATTGGAGCCACAAAGCCTGGCTCTTGCTCAGGTTTCCCCTTACTGCATCAGCTTCATTGGTTCGGTTTCCGCTCCGGGTAAAGCGGGCGCGGCATAAATCCCCGCTCAATCTCTAAAGCGCAAGTAAGCGGCGAAATGGCTCATGCCGAGGAAGGAAATTTATAGGTTGCATGAGAATCGCGGGCGTCAATGTCCCCTAACCGCCTTCTCCGGGTTGAACCCATCACCGAAGACCATCACCAATCCGGAATCCCCGGTTACGATCAAGTTGTTGTCGTCGTGTGTGAAGACCAGTGATCTGGCGGCGCCAGGAAAGTCGATGGCAAGCAGTTCGTAACCATTGTTTACATCCCAGATTCTGATCGTGCGATCCCCGCCGGCAGTCGCCAAACGACGGCCATCGTGGGAAAAGGCCAGTCCCCAGATGTTGTTTGCGTGGCCAGTGAAGCTAACGATCTTTCGATATGTTCGAGCATCCCAAAGGTGCGCGTTGTAATCGCTACCTGCAGTGGCCAGCGTCTTGCCGTCAGGCGAATAGGAGATTGTATTTGTGCCGTTGCTGGCATACATCCTGCTAAAGCGCGTGGGCAATGCGAACTTTTTCTTCCGATCCGGCACAGACCAGAAGATGATCTGCGGATCATCACCAGCGGCGACCAATATTTGGCCGTCGGGTGAGAAAGTGACGGCTCTGACTTTGTCGTTGAGGTCGCTGATAACTTGCCACTCACGTCCTGTAGCGACTTCCCACAGCCTGGCGGTATGATCCTCGCTCGCTGAGGCCAATAATTTGCCGTCCGGCGAAAAAGCCAGCGAGCGAATCTGGTTGGTATGGCCGGGCATTGATTTGACAGGCTGCCCTGAATCTACGTCCCAAACCCTGATAATCTTATCGATGCCGCCGGTTACGACGTAGCGGCCATCGGGTGAATAGGCGACGGCGCGAACCTTATTGCATCGGCAGTCGATCGTTTTGACCTCCCGCCAGGTCCTGACATCCCATATCTTTATAATTTGATCATCGTTGCCGGCAGCGAAATATTTTCCATCTGGAGAAAGAGCCGATGCCCACGATATTCCGCCACTCAAAGTGCTGTGTAGAGTTAAACCATTGCCGGTGTGTTGTGGATCCCATAACTTCACCGTGCCATCTTTACTGGCGGTGGCCAGAATGCGTTCATCGGGTGAAAAAGCGACAGCGTAGACGCGGTCAATGTGGCCTGGTAGTCGCGTCAGCTCGCGTCTGGTAGCCACGTCCCATAACGTCGCGGTGTGGGCGAAGCTGCCCGCGGCCAATTTCTGTCCCGAAGGCGCAAAAGCGACGGACCACGATATTTCCCGTGTGGTGAAGGCCGATATCTGCGCGCCTTCCGTCAAATCCCACAGATTTATGCTGTCGCCAGTCGTCGCCAGCGCGATCGTGCGGCCATCAGGCGAAAAAGCCAGCGAGCGAATTTGCTCCCCGGCGACAGTAGTCGTCAGTAACAATCGCCCGGATTTCAAATCCCAGAGTTTGGCGGTGGAGTCTGAACTGCATGTAGCGAAGGCGCGACCGTCGGGCGAGAGCGCGATTGCATTGATTGAATCATTATGAGCTTCGATGGGCGGAAGCGACCGCCTGGCGCGCAAATCCCACTTTCTGATCGTGCGATCGTCGCTGACACTGATCATCGTTTGCCCGTCAGGGGTGATAACAGTACCTCTGACTGCGTCGGTGTGACCGGTAAAGCTGTATTCGGTCTGACCGGAGCCTACATTCCAGAGCCTGATTGTTCTGTCGCTGCTGCCGCTAACCAACTTCTTATTGTCCGGGGTGAATGTGACAGACCAAACTGCGGCAGTGTGTCCACTCAGCGGCAGCAACAATTCTCGCTTCGCCACATCCCAGACCCTCACTATTCCATCACGACACCCCGCTGCCAGTACTCTTCCGTCAGGAGAGAAGGCCATTGCTTGCACCTCACTGCCATTTTCGAGCGTCGCCAGTTCCTGGTGAGCCAACCTTTGCAAGTAGCGCCACTCGAATCCCCGCAGGTCCGGCTCGCCCGGCCGTGGTTTCTGTTGTTCGAGCAATTCGTGCGCACGACGAATGTTTCCTTCTTTGAGCGCCTGCTGCGCCAGGCTGATCTGCGCGGCATACAGAAGTTGGCGGTTCTGCCACGCCAGCGCTTCCGCGCGTCGCTTCTGTCGTTGCGAGGCGAGAATGCCGCCGACGAGCGTCAGGACCACCACCAGGGTAGACGCGACAAGCAGTTTGTAGCGTTTGATAAATCGGGCCGCTCGAGGAACAAACGTTTGGGGACGGGCTTCCACTGGTTCGCCGGCCAAATGTCGCCGAATGTCTTCGCTCAGTAGCGCGGCGGAACTGTAGCGATTTCTCGGATCTTTCCCCAGCGCCTTGAGCGCGATTTTGTCCAGATCACCCGACAGGTTCCGCCGCAACTTTGCCGAATCGCGCTCGGCAAAGCTCTCGCCAGCTTTAACCGAGCGCGCAACGCGCGCGCTCGGCCGTTCCACTTCGCTTTCGCAGACGACCTGCGGCGCCTCGTACGGCGCGAGGCCTTTAAGCTGATATGGCCGCTCGCCGGTGAGCAATTCATAGAGCACAACACCCAGGCTATAAATATCGCTAGCGGTCGTCGTCTCCGCGCCACGGATCTGTTCGGGACTGGCGTATTCGGGTGTCATCAGATACAGCCCGTCGCGCGTCAGAGCTTCAGGATGTCGCTCCGGTCCGAGCAGCTTCGCGATTCCGAAATCGAGCAGCTTGACTGCGCCCTCAGCGGTAACGAGGATGTTGCTTGGCTTCAGATCGCGGTGCACTACCAGATTCTGATGCGCGAACTGCACAGCGGCGCAGACATCTTGAAACAGTTTCAATCTCTCCTTGATCGAGAACTTGCGCTCCGTGCAATAATCAGTGATCGGCAGACCGTCGATATATTCCATCACGACGTAAGGCCATCCGTCCTCTGTTGTTCCGGCGTCGAGCAGTCGGGCGATGTTTGGGTGATCGAAATTGGCCAGAATCTGCCGCTCCTGTCTGAAGCGCCTTTCAATCTCGGCGCCGCTGAGTCCCGGCCAAACCAATTTGATAGCGACCTGTTTCCGAATGACGTCATCGGCGCGTTCAGCGAGATAAACCGCGCTCATTCCTCCATGCCCAATCTCGCGCCGCAATTCGTATGGGCCGATTCGCCGCCCCTCAACTATCTCTTCCCAATCTCCTTGCCTGAATCTGGCCGAGTCAACCAGAGGGGGAGTTTCGAGAAAGTTTGCGGTTTGTCGATGAGCGAGCAGGAGCCGTTCGACTTCTGTCAAGACAGCCGCATCGGCGCCACAAACCTGAGCGAGGGAAGCCGCTTGCTCGTCCGCTTCCCGCTCCGAAACCGAGTCGAAAATCTCTCGTATCCGCCGTAATTGCTCGTGGGTCAAGGTCTTAACCATATTCACTCTCAGCCGATCGCTCCTCACTTCGGCCTCTTCCACCGTTATGCGCGCAACTCAAGTCCTGCTCTATTTGTCCTCTACCAGATAGAGCGCAAAACTGCCGTCATAAGTCTCATCGCTGAATAAAAATCTTGAGCGCAGGCCACGGCTCAACATCTCAAGGGCGAAATTCTTGGAGTGAAAAAACAGTTCGTGCTACATTGTCGGCGCATGGACAGCATATCTCTGTGACGCTAATCCTGGCGTCCACACCGTGCTTCTAAAGCCAACTCAATGGCTTCTCTTATTGGTAGTTCTCGATCTAGGTGAAGAGGTGCTTTTATGCCTGTTGGCGTTCATCAGGATTTTAACGCCTTGTTGGACGGGTTTCGAGCAGGAGATTCCGCCGCCGCCGAAGAGCTGATTACACTTGTCTATCAGGAGCTACGACTATTGGCGCACCGCTATCTGAAGCGCGAGCGTACCAACCATACTCTGCAAACTACCGCGCTCATCAATGAAGTATTTGGGCGCTTGTTTGGCAAGGAAACAGTCGAATGGCAAGACCGGGATCATTTCTTCGTAGTGGTCGCGCAGGAGATGCGCCGGGTCCTCGTAGACTATGCGCGCAAATCCCGTTCGGCTAAACGAGGAGGCTCAGCCATCACGATCTCCTTGGATGGGCTACCTGAACTCCCTTCAATAAGCGATCCAATCCTGGTGGCGCTGGACGACGCGCTGCGCGATCTGGAGCATGCCTATCCCAGAGAAAGCCGAGTGGTGGAATTGCGCTTCTTCGGCGGGTTGACTGAAAAAGAGATCGCTGTCTTACTTGACACCTCGCTCATAACCGTCAAGCGGGACTGGCAATTTGCAAAAGCGTGGTTGTTTAGTCAACTATCCCAAAGCCCTCAGCCGGGCTCCACTATGCCCATCCAGACGCCAGGCGCTAGTTAAATCTCGAAAGATTGAATTAAATTTTTGCCGGCATGAGCTTTTTCGCCTCTAGTCTGCGCTATTAGGGGCAGGGGCGGATCTATCGCCGCCTCGCTCCTCACTGGGCAGAAGGCCGCTGACATCTTCTCGTTGCCCACCGGTAACCTTCTGAAATAACTCTATATTCCCGGTCGAGGTGTGTTTTCATGAGGTTATCGATTCGCATGCGCGTATTTCTATTTGGGGCGCTGAGCCTTGTCTTGCTCGCCCTGGCGCTAAAGTCTGGCAGTCCAGCTTGGGCCGTTCAATCCGGTCAAGTTCAGATCGCGGAGCTTAAGGGAGTTGTCTATGCCGATGGCGGCTACCGGCAGATTTTAACCAACGCCTCGCAGGGCTTCACCTCGAATTTCGACGCCAGCGGTTACGGAAGCTTCGGGTGGCAGTTCACCAATACAACCGGCGCGACGCTGCGAAATGTCAAGCTCGTTGTCTTTCTCGATGCTGATCTTGATCGGGATACGACGACTTTCTTCAATGAATACGGCGCGCTGGTCAATCTGTCTCTTTTATCACAAGCCGCGCCCGGCGACATCGCCCCCTCCGGTTGGGAGATTGACGAGCCTGGATTTCTCTTCGGCGACTTCGCGCGACATCAGAGCAACGGGGCCTTCGACAATGCCAACAGCGTCCCAGCCAATGCGCCGGACGATGTCGCGCTCGCGCTCAGCTTTCAAATCGGCTCGCTGACGCCTAATTCGCCCATCAAATCATTCTTTTTCATCAGCGCGTCGAACATCGGCGGATTGAGCCAGACTGACAATGACGCGAACACCAAAATTTACTTCAATGGCTACGTCAACCTGAACAACCCGCCGACGATTACGGCCTCTACCATTACGCGCCAGCAAGGCGGCCCGCCCGCTTCAGCCGGTATAGCCACGGTCAGCGATGACATTACGCCCGCGGGCAATCTGGTCGTGACCGTCACGACGCCTGCGGCTGGCGTCGTAGTAAATAACATCACCAACAGCAACGGCGCGATCACCGCGGATGTCTCGGCGGCCTGCAATGCAACGACCGGCGCCCGCTCCGTTGGCCTGACCGTGACTGACGGAAGCGGTTTGACCGCGACGGCCAATTTGATCGTCAACGTCACGGCCAACACGCCGCCCGCGCTGGCCGCTTATCCGGCGACCGGCGTCGGCCTGGGCGGCGGCGCGATTGTCACGCCAGTCGCGGCGCACGCGGACAACGGCTCGATCACTAACCTGAGCGTATCCATAGCGCCAGGCGGCTTCACCGGCGCGGTCACGATCAACCAGACAACCGGCGCAGTGACGATCACGAACGCCGCGCCCGTCGGAAGTTACACCGTCACAGTTACGGCCCGTGATAACTGCGGCGCGATTTCGACGCGAACTTTTCCGTTGGCCGTCAATCGCGTGCAAGCGTCAATAGCCGCCACTAGCGGTTGCGTCTCGAAAGGCTCGATCCTCACTGTCAACGCGCAGGTTACGAGCGGCGCCGGCGCGTCGCAAGGCTTTGAATTCACCGCCGCAATGTCGCCGCAACTCGTCGCGCTCGTGGGCGCGTGCGTGACTAGCGCGGGCTCCTGCTCGGTTACGCCCAACGCGGTCCGCGTCGCCGGCTCGATTGGCGCGGGCCAATCGGTCAACGTCAGTTTCAAGGTTCAGGTAAAAGACGACGTAGCCACAGGCGCGCGCTTCTGCATAAATTCGAACGGCCGCTTCGATATCAACAACGACGGCGCGTACGATTCATTGCATTCGGTGGAAGCCTGCAGCGCGACCAATTGTCCATCAGCCGGACCGGGAACCGAGCTTGCCGCCGGCTCCGTGCTGATTTTCAACCTCCACGCCTCTAACCCGGCCAACCAGAACAGCGAAGACACGCGCATTAATCTGACCAACACCGATCCGGCGCGAATGGCGCGCGTCCACCTCTTCTTCGTTGACGGCGTCGCCTGTTCGGTCGCCGATTCCTACATCTGCCTGACGCCGAACCAGACGGCGAGCTTTCTTACTTCGGACCTCGATCCGGGAACGACCGGCTACATTATCGCCGTAGCAGTTGACGCGCAGGGCTGCCCCACTCATTTCAACTATCTGATAGGCGATGAGTACGTCAAACTGAGCGGCGGCCACGCGGCCAACCTGCCTGCAGAAGCCATCTCCGCTATCGCAGGCGCGCCTCCCGCCTGCGATAAGTCTTCGACAACGGCCACGCTCAAATTCGACGGCGTGAGCTACCAAATGCTGCCCCGCATGCTGGCCGTGGACAACCTGCCCAGTCGCGCTGGCGGCAATGACACGCTGCTTGTGCTCAACCGCATCAGCGGCAATCTGAGCGGGAGCGTTGACACGCTCGGCTCGATCTCGGGCATCCTCTACAACGACACTGAGACCGGTTACAGCTTCGGTTTCTCAGGGGGCTGCCAGCTCCGTTCGACGCTGAACAACAACTTCCCGCGCACCACGCCGCGCTACGACCAGGTGATCCCGGCGGGACGCAGCGGATGGATGAAGCTGTGGACGAGCGCTGACACGGCCATTCTGGGCGCCATGATCAACTTCAATCCGAACACAGCGACCAGCAGCGGGGCATTCAATCAAGGCCATAATCTGCACAAACTGCGACTGACCGCGGCGGCGAGCCTGACTATCCCGGTCATCCCCCCGAATTGCTGAGGTAACAAGAAAAAATCCACGAAGCCCCACCATTGACACGAATATGAAACAGACTACACACGGAAAAACACTGCCCTTCGCTTTTTCTATCCGCTTCTGCCTGACCTGGCTGTTGTCGCTGGCGATGATTGCGCAAACGGCGACCATTCCAGCCGCGCGCGCCGCCAACTCGAAGACTTCTCCGCCTTCATCCAATCCAAAAGAATCGCCAGCCACACCGCAAGGCAATGTGGACCTTACGGTGACGGCCTTAAACACATCCGCCGTCGTGACCGACAGCCAGACTCTGGTCATCTCCGGCGATCTGGGCGTGACAATCAGGAACATCGGCGCGGACAGCGTGAACGCCCAATTTCGTGTGATAGCGTTTGAAGACCGCAACGGCAACGGGGCGTTCAATCAAGGCGTGGATCTGCTTCTCGGCTCGAAGCTATTCATTGACGGCGTACCTGCAACTACGAGCGCAAGTTTGAGTATCAGCTTGAGCGGTACAGTCACTTTCAAAGGCAATCTGATCTATGTGGGAGTAGATAGCGAGAACGCGATCGCGGAGACAAATGAGGCGAATAACATTAGGAATACAGGGCAGAACAGTCAGCTATTTCCACCTGTAGGACAATTCAACCCGGTATTGAAATGGTCTTGGACCGGCAGCAATGTAGAACCAGACTATAGACAAGTTATTGTGACTCCCATAGTAGCCAATCTCAATGACGACAATAACGATGGAAGAGTAGATACGAACGACATCCCGGATGTCATTTTCGCTACATCAAACCGGCTGGATGGCAATCTTTGCAGTTCAAATGAAGGCATCCTCCGAGCAATTAGCGGGCGTGACGGAAGCCAGCTATTTAGTATTACCGCCACCCAGCATCGAGTACGCCCCTGCTCCCCCGTAGCGGTTGGTGATTTGGATGGCGATAGATTGCCTGAAATCGTGGCAGTTCAGCAAGGCAGGCTTGTCATCTTCAAGAACGACGGCTCTTTTAAGAGCTTTTCAGCATCGGTCGACACAAGACCACACTCGCTTGGCGGACCATCTATAGCTGACATCAATGGAGACGGGTCACCTGAAATCATTTACGGGGCGACTGCGATGAACAACAACGGGGGGATCATTTTCTCTTTCCCGGATGTTGGGAATGGAAGCTGGGGGGCTTTTTCCACAATCGCCGATCTCGACTTGAACGGTGCACAGGAGATCATTACCGGTTTTCGGGCGTACAAAGCCGACGGTAGCGCATTCTATAACGCGGGCGGGGGTGACGGCTGGCCCGCCGTGGGGAACTTTGATAACGACGCGAACCCGGAGGTAGTAGTTGTACGGGACGGCTCTGTTTATCTTCTTGAACATAACGGAGTAACGAAATGGGGACCGGTTAGCATCGGCGGCGGCTTAGGCGGACCTCCTACAGTCGCAGATTACGACGGGGATGGCCAGCCAGAGATAGGCGTTGCGGGCAGTTCCTTCTATTCAGTAGACTTGTTGCGACAAACAAAATCGCCGTAAACCGTTGATTCTACATAGCATTGCTGCCATCAAGGAAATCTGTTAATTTGCGGGCATGAAACTCCAAATAGCAGAATTAAAAACAGAACGT
>Ga0187894_10000695_pt1 | contig 45340 bp, 38 predicted proteins | sample GBC1701081metaG_FD_136650 | JGI IMG/M metagenome (GOLD analysis project Ga0187894, IMG submission 136650) | White microbial mat communities from a lava cave in the Kipuka Kanohina Cave System on the Island of Hawaii, USA - GBC170108-1 metaG ... | reverse complement strand
CGAAGAATACGCGGTCGAATGCTCGATCCTGAAAGTCGCGGGCAGCGAAATCCTGGCCTACTGCGCCGATGAAGCCGTGCAGATTTACGGCGGCAACGGGTTCACCAGCAGCTATCCGGTTGAATCCATCTACCGCGACAACCGCGTCAACCGCATTTTCGAGGGCACGAACGAGATCAACCGATTGTTGATCCCCGGAATGCTGCTCAAGCGCGCGATGAAAGGCCAATTGCCGCTGCTGGCCGCCGCGCAGAAACTGCAGGAGGAACTGCTGGCCGGGCCTTCGTTCGACATGGACGAAGACGACTCGCCGCTCGCCGAAGAGCGCAAGTTGGTGGCGAACTCGAAGAAGGTCGCGCTGGCCGCGCTCGGAACCGCCGCGCAAAAATTCATGCAGGCGCTCGAAAAAGAGCAGATGGTCCTGACCTGGATCGCCGACATCATCATCGAGTCGTACCTGATGGACAGCGCCCTGGGCCGCACTCTGAAGCTAATCGAACGCGACGGCGTGGAGAAGCGCGAGGCCGCGATTGACGCCACGCGCCTGTACATCAACGACGCGATGGCGCGTGTCGAGGCTGCGGCGAAAAACGCCCTAGCCGCGACGGTCGAAGGCGACGAACTGCGCACGCTGCTCGCCGCGCTGCGCCGCTTCACGAAATATACGCCGATCAACGCGTCGGCGATTCGTACGCGGTTGGCTGACAAGGTTGTGGCGAATGGCGGCTACATCTTCTAAATTTCGCTGACGGTTTAGCCCCGGATGGTTTCCACGTCCGGGGCTAATTGTGTCTGCGAGTTGTTAGGATTGTGACAAAGAGGTTGAAAACCGTGGACAGGAAGATCATTGACGCATGGGCGCAACCTGCGCTTGCGAACGCGCTTGAAAAACTGCCTGAAATCGCGAGGCTCTTCAAACAATCAGGCTCGTCGCATCTGCTCGAAACCGGGTTGACTACCGGACAGATTGTCGAGGAGATGGATCGGGCGGGCATTCAAACACTGATGCTCTCGGCCTGGCATCGTCCGGGCCAGTGGGTCTTTCATAACGACCAGATCGCGGAGATGACACGGCAATTCCCGGATCGTTTCGTCGGTGTCGCGGCGGTCAACCTGGAGAAGCCCGTTGAAGCCGTGCGCGAGTTGGATCGCGCTGTGAATGAACTCGGCTTCAAAGCTTTGCGCGTCGTGCCATGGCTATGGAACCGCCCGCCAAACGACAAGCTCTACTTTCCACTCTACGTCAAATGCATCGAGCTGGGCATCCCGTTCTGCACGCAGGTCGGGCACACCGGGCCGCTGATGCCTTCGGAAACGGGCCGACCCGTGCCTTACCTCGACGAGGTCGCGCTCACGTTCCCGGAGTTGAAGATCGTGGCTGGACACATAGGCTTCCCGTGGACGGAGGAGATGATTGGCGTAGCGTGGAAGCACGAAAACGTCTACATTGACACTTCAGCCTACCTGCCGCGTTACTACCCGTCGCAGTTGATCCACTATTTGAAAACTTACGGCAAAGAAAAAGTGCTCTTCGGAAGTAATTTCCCGCAGCTTTCGCTCGAAAAATGCGTTCAGCAGGCCGAAGAACTGGGTTTGTCCGATGAAGTGAAAGAGAATTTCCTTTATCGAAACGCCCAGCGCGTCTTCAAACTCGCGGATCAATACTGATCCAGGTCTCGACAACGCCAAACACTAATTTCATGCGCATTGAAAGACTGATTATTCCGACACCGTTCCCGGTCGGCCCGATCAACATCTATCTCGTTGTTGACGATCCGATCACACTCGTGGACACAGGACCGAAGACCGATGAAGGCGCCGTCGCCTTGCGCGAACAGTTGCGCAAACTTGGATTCAAAACCGAAGACATCAAGCGCATCGTCCTTACGCACACGCACGAAGACCATTGCGGGCTGGCCGGAATGTTGCAGCGTGAATCCGGCGCGCGCGTCTACGTCCACGAATGGGAGTTTCAGAACATCTCGAACCTTCGCCACACGCGGGTCAATCCCGATTTGCTCAAACGCGCGGGCGTTCCCGGGGAAGAGTTGGAAAGGATGGCGGCGCGCTACCAGTTAATCCACCACTTCGCTGACGCCGTCGAGGACGTCGAAGCTTACCGCGATCAGCAGGAGTTTGTTTTTGCTTCAGGCGCGCTGAGGGTGGTTCACACGCCAGGCCACACACCCGGCAGTTCTTGTTTGCTTCGCGAAGGCGCCCGATTGATGCTCTCCGGCGATACGATCCTGAAAAACATCACTCCGAATCCCGTCTTGAATCCTGATCCGATTGATCCGAATCGCCGCTTCCCTTCGCTGGGCGAGTATTTGGTTTCACTGGCCCGCATCCGGGCGCTCGCGCCGACACTGATCAAAACTTCCCACGGCGACGATGTGACCGATTACGAAGAGCATTTTCACCGGTTAGTCCGTCACATCCACGAACGATTGGCTAAGGTCATCAGCTTGGTTCCCAAACTGGGCATCACCGGGTGGGAGATGTCGAAACTGATGTTCCCTAAAGCGAACGACATTAACCGATTTCTGGCCGTATCGGAAGCCGTGGCCAATTTGGACCTGGCATTGGCTGAAGGGAAGCTGCGAATGGAACAGAACGATGAGACTGAGGTTTATTTTTACAATATATTTACAGCCGATTAACAACTGTTTGACCGCATTGCGTAATAATGGCAACTCCCTAGAAGTCTTTAGAAGGTCTTCAAAAAAAATTGATTGGCTGTTGAAACCTTTGCGCTTTTCCAATCACTAACCTGAGTGAAACTGAAAAAGCGGGATCGTTTCTGGGAGAATCGTTATAAACTGCGCCTGTTACCATGGCCAGAGCCGTATCTGCTGTTGAAACGACATTCCTAAACGATTCGACATTGAAATGACTCGAAAGTTTTGGGGAAGGATCCGACCGTCGCTGTTGTAAAGTTCAACGCGGCGTTCAAAACGATGGAGTTCAATATGGTTGGCAAAGCTGCTATACGAGCGTTCCTCATCCTTGCGTTGATCGTTACGGCTCACATTATCAAACCGTTTTCGGTCAAAAGCGTCACCCAGCATCTGCTTTACTCAACCAGGTCATTCAAGTTCGTTCTCCCGGGGCAATTGCGTGATAAGTTCGATTACGCCAATTACCTCGCGATCAACCTGAGTAACAGCCTGTTCGAGGGGGGCAAGGGGATTCAAAATTTCGCGAAAGATACGGCTGCGAATTTCTCTCTTGTGGCGATGGCGATAAAGGTTCAGCCCCTGGATGAAGTCAATAAATTGGCGACAAAACAGAGGTCCGGCGCGAAAAAATCAGCGCCCGCCAAACGCGTCATCAGAACCGAGAAGAACGAGACCGCCGATCTATCCAGTCTGTCTGGTCTTGTGGCGAGCGTGAATTCGGACGAAATCGCGCCGGTTGAACTGCCACCCGCGCCGGTGATTGAAACAACTCGTATCATTGCGCCGATGGTTCAACCCTGTGTAACGAAGTTTTTCCCATCCAGAGTGGTCGCCGCCGCGCCGCCGCGTCCGGTTGAACTTCTGGTTGCGCTTCGGAAAAACGATTGCGAGAAGCGCGAGGCCGCAAAAAGCTCTTGGATTATCTGGATCGAAGGGGCGACAGGATTGAAAGCGACCATCCGAGGCGCCGAAAAGCGCAGGGGCGAAAAGACCGGCCTGCTCACTTCGGAGTGCGAAGACTGGAAGACCGAGGTTGTGACCGAAGAGCCTGAGATAGAGATTGCGGAACCGGAAGAGGAACCAATCCCTCCACAGATGAAGGTAAGCCAGTTTTCGGAACTGTTTGAGAAGTGTTCTAAAGAACCATAAATTTTTATGGGATTTTGAGTAAAGAAAAGGCGGGGCCCCGGTTCATCGCGCCCCGCCCGATTTGTTTGTAGTCCCGCCTTCAGGCGGAATGCTTTTGATTCCGCCTGAAGGCGGGACTACAAACTTTACGGCTTCGATTTCTGTCCGCGCTGTTTGAGAGCCGCCTCGGCCTCTTCGTAGGCTCCACCTTCAACCTTGCCCAGTTGGATTGCCAGTTCATAAGCGGCGGTGGCTTCAGGCGCCAGTTTTTCGGCCAGGGAAGGATTGGTCTCCACAATGAAATCGAGGATCTTCGCGGCGGCCACATAGCTGCGTTGCATCAGCCATTTCTCGGTTTCGGGCGAAGCGTTCTTGGCGGCCTGGCGGTAATATTCGATTGCGGTGAACAAGGCTTCCTCGACGCGGTCGGCGTCTTCCATCGTGGTCGCCTTTTTGCTCGAGACATCGGCCAGTCCGAAGAGAGCGCGCGCGTTATTCGGCTTCTCCTTCAATGCCGATTCGAGGGCTGTTTTGGCCTCGTCGTACTTACGCGCTTTGATCATCTGGTCAGCTTCGACTATTCGCGCCACCAACTTATCATCGGCGTTCGAGATTGTCAGTGGAGGAGCGGGCGCGAGCGTCGCCTCGGTGCGCAACTGTTTGACGCGCGTCAGCCGTTGCGCGTATTCATCCAACCGTTTCGATTCACGCTCGAAATCTACGGCGCCGAGCATCGCCGAGAGGTAATCGCGGACGTTGACGCCGACGGCTTCATACGCCTTCATCTGGTCGTAAAAGTGGTAGACCAGCACCGCGCCACGGTCGTAACCCAGACTCAAATCATAGAGCGCCTCGTCCTCTGAAGATCTACGGCGGGCGGCGAACCCCAGCGCGTCCATCCGCGCGTCAGTCGCGCGAACCAGCGAATCGGTGATTAAGAAATATGCGCTGCGCTCGGCGTATTCCTTGTCCAGCCTGTCGCCGCGCGACTCCATCAGTTTTCTCAGCGGGCCGCGGATCGCTGCAACCTCCTTCACCTGACGTTCGGTCAGCGGATCAATCACAAAGGTCAAAAATGCGCGACGCATCGCCTCGACATTAGGTTCGGTAGTCGGGCCGAGCAACAAGAAGTAGGTGTCACGCACAACGCGCAAGTTGGCTGCGCCCGTAGCGTTGAGCAGATCGGGCACAATGACGAACTGGCGGACACGATTGGGAAGATCGAGAGCAGTTCCTTCATCCTTCTTCTTCTCGTCTTTTTTATCGCTCTTCTTGTCATCGGCCTTTGGAGGCGGTCCTGAAGTCCGGCGCGGGATGTAAAGCGGCGGCAATTCCAGAATCGGTTCAGTGTGCAGGTAGGAGAGCGCCGCGCCTAGAGCCAATCCAGCAGGCGCGCCGTAATTTTGCGCGACCTTCACATAAGCTTCCAGGTATTTCGGCGCCAGTTTTGAAAACCCCGTGGTCCGGTAAAACTCTTCGAGCAGCAACGCGAAATCGGTGATCTCGCGCACATCATCGGGCAAACGGTCGGCGGGCACATCAATCGTGAACGCGGGCGGCTCGGTCAAACTCAGCGCGAGGCTCAGGTACGGCGCAACCGCCGCGGCGTCATTCGCGCCTTTGCGATGCGATTGAAAATAGTGGTTGAGACGCCGGACAAGGTCGGGATTGGCGCCTTTCAAATCTTCACGGATTTGCTGTCGCAGCGCGGAAAGCTGGCGACCGCCGGATTCGTAATCGTAGCCCGCAACGTTGAGCGCGGCCATCATCACGATCACGCGCCTGTCAACGCCGATATCCGTATTGACATCGGCGAGCGAAAGGTTGGGCCGGTCGGCCAGGGGCAGTTTCCTGCGGTCAATCACCGGAGGTTGCCGCTTTTGCTGTTGCTGCGATTGGGCCTCAGGTTGTTTCGGCTGGCGCTCGGATTGGTTTGAGGATTGCGGTTGAGATTGCTGCGCGGCGGTATTGAGGCTCAAAGCACTCAGCAGCGTCAGAGTGATCAGAACAGTTCTTTTCATTCGACTCAATTCCTTTTCAGAATTTCTCCAGCGTTCTCTAAAAAAGCGAAGGTAATGGAACAGATGGACATGCAAATCTTGCGACAAAAGTTATTGGAACAGTACCGCGCGCGTAAGCAAGCGGTTGCCCCTGCGCGCAACCGCTTGCTTACGCGCGCGGTGCTGTTTCTGGCGCTTCAGACTTGATCCCATCACTCGAGTTCTTATAAAGCCACGCCAATAGCCTTCGCCCGCGCGCCTTTATCGCAGGTGTACCGACGCGCGCTTTTCGTTCAATCAGCCAAATGAACTCTTCTCTTCTGCTCGAATCAAGCAGCGCAAGTTCAGCCAGGCCTTCCAGGGCGCTGACGCTCAAGGCGTTCTGCGAGCTATCGAGCAAGACTTGAAAAATCTCGGCGGCGCGTTCGATGTCGCCGGAGTTGAGCCGCAGGCGCGGTAGGATCAGGCAGAGCCGGTAGCGCACATACCATCTCTCCTGTTCGATCAATTCGCTGAAGAGCGTCTCTTTATAAGGCTGGAACAGATCTGGTCGTCGCTGGGAGACGATCAACAGGGCCTGTGATGCGCGCTTGCTAACTCCCTTGTCGGGACTCAACAGACATTCAAATAACTCATCAAACCGTTTCGGAGACCGTAAAACGGCCGAGGCTACTTCATCGGCCAGCCCCTCCGCATACCACGGGCCGACGGAAAGTTGTTGCTCGATCGAATTGGATTGCTGTTTCGGACGCATTTCCGCGGCGCATTATAGCCGATGGCGGCGGCAGGACGTAACTCGCGCCGCTACTGTTACCGCGCTCTCACTCGTACCTTAACGCTTCGATCGGATCGAGCCGCGCGGCTTTCCACGCGGGCCACAGACCGAACCCCACGCCCAACCCAACCGAAACGACGAAACCGACGACCGGCGCCCACAACGGCACGAAGGTCGGCATGACCATCTTGACGATCTCGGCCGTGATCCAGCCGAGCAGGATTCCGATCAGTCCGCCCGACCCGGTCAGCGTCGCGGCTTCGACCAGGAACTGGAGCACGATGTCACGGCGGCGCGCGCCGATGGCCTTTCGCACTCCGATCTCTTTCGTGCGTTCGGTCACCGACACGAGCATGATGTTCATCACGCCGATTCCGCCGATCAACAGCCCGACGCTCGAAATGGCGACCATCAGCATGAAGATTCCGCCCGTGATCGCGCTGAATTGCTCGATGATGCCTTTCGACGTCTGAATGCCGAAGTTGTCCGGCTTGCTGTAAGCGACCTTGCGCCGCTTGCGCAGCGTCTGGCGTATCTCATCAACGGCCTCCTCGATCTTACCCGGCGCGGCCATCGCCATTACAAAATTCTCTTTCACGTTCGGATAGACCTTCCGGATCGTCTCGTAAGGGATGTAGACCGCTTTGTTTTCATTCCCCGGGTCATCCGATGGCGAGAGGAAAAGCTCGCGTTTTTTGAGCACTCCGATCACACGGTAGTTGCGGCCGTTGATCGTGATCTCGCGGTCGAGCGCATTGAGGTTCGGGAAGAGCGTGTTGGCGACATCGACGCCGATCACGCACACGTCCGCCCGTGTGGCGTTTTCGCCGTCGTAAAAGAAACGTCCCTCGGTCACTTCCGAAGTGCCCATCCTGAAGAAAGACGGCATTACGCCCTGCACTGTGGCGTTGATCATCTCGGTGTCCTGATAGCGAATCTTCACTCGATCGGCCATCGGCCCCTGCATGAAATCCACCGGTGACATGAAGGCCGTGACCTCGCTCACCGAGGGGCATTCGGCGTCAATCGCCAGAGCGTCTTCGTAACTGATCGGCTTCCGCATCCGCTCTTCGGCGGAAGGGTTGAAATTGAACCCCGGCTCGAACTTGAAGACGTAGATTGAATGCGTGCCGTAGGATTCGATCTCTTTGGACACGCCCGTATTAATGCCCGAAACGAACGCCGCAATCACAATCACCGTCATCGTTCCGACCACCACGCCGAGGATGGTCAGGAACGATCGGAGCTTGTTCTGCCAAAGCGTGTCGAGCGCCATCCAAATATTTTCGCGAAAATCATTTCGGGTCATAAAAACCTCGATTGTTGTTTATCTTGTTTTCTTCTTGCCGCCCTTTTCTTTCTTTGCAGGCTTGAGCTTTTTCTCTTCAGGGGCTCTTCCGATTCTCGGATCGCCGTTCAGGATCAATTCGCAGGCTTTCAAAACCTGTTCTTCAAAATCCACCGCGCCCGCCGGAATATGAAGCCAGGGATGTTTGCCGATTTTCTTAGGCTCGGTGTCACGCGTTGACGAAAATTCCTGCGCGAGGCTGCGGTAAAGTTCAGTCGTAGTGGCCAGCGAGACACCCTTGAATCCAGGCAATTTTTCCTGATCGTAAAGGAAGAGCGTCATCTTCTCGCCGATGTAAACGATGAAGCCGCCGAACATCGGTTTGATTGTCGGCGAAAGCGCGTCGAGTTCTTCGAGCGCGAAGTCAAAGGGGATCTTCTTTTTGGTGTTGAGATGTTCACCCATGGCTCAATCTGACCTCATCGCCGCGATCGGATCAAGGTTCGCCGCCCGCCACGCCGGATAAACTCCCGCAACCAGTCCCACGCCCCCAGAAACGAACAGAGCCACTGCGACCGCGATCAATGGCAGCGCGGTTGGGATCGGCGTTAACGTTGCGACCAGTTTGCTCAAAAGGTAGGCGATGCTCACGCCAATTGCCCCGCCGGAGAGCGCCAGCGCGATTGATTCGGCCAGGAACTGTTTCAGAATGTCACGGCGGCGCGCCCCGAGGCTTTTGCGAATGCCGATCTCTTTCGTTCGCTCAGTCACGCTGACCAGCATAATGTTCATAATCACGATGGCGCCGACGAGGAGCGCAATCGAGGTCACGCCGATGGCGACGGTCTGAATCGTGCCGAAGATTCTTTCGCGCAGGTTGTTGACGGCGCTCGGCGTGATGACGCCGAAGTTGTCCTTCTCTTCGGGTTTCAACTTGCGGCGCGTGCGCATCACGACCCGCGCCTCGTCAATCGCGTCTTGATAGCTCACTTCGTTCTGCGATGTGATGAGTAGCTGAATCGAGCGGCGATTGCCGTAAATGTTCATGAACGTCGTCAACGGAATCGAGACGAATTTATCGCGCGATTGGCCGAAGACCGTGCCGAGGGCTTTCGCCACGCCCACGACCTCGAACGGGCGTCCGTCAATCTTGATCTTCTGCCCCGTGGGCGAGCGCGTGGGGAAGAACCTGTCCGCCACGTCCGCCCCGATGAAACAGACCGTGCGGTCGCTCATCTCCTCCGCCTGTGTGAACGGGCGGCCTTCGGCGATCTCCTTGTTTTGAATCTCCACCACGTTGGCCGTGATCGCCTGCAGGCTGACGCCGAAGAGAGTCTGCGTGCCGTATTTCAACTCGCACTGAGTCTCTTCCTGCCCGCCCACGTCTTTGATCGCGCCGCCCCGCATGGCCCGCAACGCGCTCAGGTCGTCCATCGTCACGTCCTTGTTCCGCCGCCGCGCATGCTCGTAATTGTCCAGGCTCGAAAAATCTTCAATCGAAAATTTCTGCACGCTGAACGCATTAGTGCCGATGTTGGCGATCTTCTCGTCAACGTATTTATTGAAGCCTTCGATCAGCGACACGACCACGATCACGGTCGCCACGCCGAAGATCACGCCGAGCAAAGTCAGAAATGAGCGCAGCTTGTGCGACCAGATGGCGTCAACAGCAAGTTTTATGGACTCGAAAATATTCATAGCCAGGTGCTCGTCGCAATGTTTTACGAATTAAACAATAGGGTGTTCAATGAAACAAGAGAAACACTGGCGGGAAATTAAGCGGAAGAAGTCACGGCGAGCGGTTTCGGTTCAATTCAATCAGTTCAGCTTCGGCTCGCCGGCTCAAAACCCGATAACGAGCCGAAGCCTTTACCGGTTCGCGGTTTCTATTGCTGTCGTTTTTCCAGATACGCCCGTTTGATCACGGGCAGGTCTTTCACCTTATCAGTAGCTCCTGCTTCTGTCGGGACGTTGGAGATGATCTGGACGTTGCTCAACCCCTGGATCACTTCGCCGAAGACGGTGTATTTGCCGTCCCAATCGGGGTTGGGACGCAGGCAGATGAAGAACTGGCTCGACGCGCTGTTCGGATCGCTCGCCCGCGCGGCGCCGACCGTGCCGCGGATGAATGGGCGCGTGCTGAATTCCGCAGGCACTTTGGGTTGATTCGGGTCGCCCATTCCCCAGGCGGCGCGATTTCCGCCGCCGCGAGTCTGCGGGTCGCCGCCCTGAATGATGAAATCGGGCAGTACGCGGTGAAATCCGAGACCGTCATAAAATTTCTCGCGAATCAACTTCTTGAAATTTTCGACGTGGCGCGGCGCGACGTCCGGATAGAGCGCGATCTTGAAATTACCGTAATCGGTCTCGAATACGGCGACTTCATCATCAAGCACAGGCGATCCCGCGGGCTTTGGCGTGGGCATTGTTGATGACGTTGATGACGACCCATCCGCGTTGTTCGTCGCCGGTTTGTCGGAACAAGCGAGAGCGAAAATGCCAAGTAAAAATGCGACAAAGAGTTTTTTCATAGCTTGTTATCTATTTGTGTCTAGAGTCAATTCACCGCGGATTAACACAGATGCGGCGGATGCGACGGATCTTATCCGCAAAAATCCGTCGCATCCGTGTTAATCCGTGGTTTCAATTTCAACCATCCAGCTTCTTCTTCAAAATCTCATTGACCGCTTGCGGATTGGCTTTGCCACCGGAGGCCTTGAGCGCCTGGCCGACGAAAAAGCCCATCAGCGCGGTCTTGCCGCTGCGATAATTTTCGACCTGCTTCGGATTGGCCGCGATCACTTCATCAACGATCTTCTCAATCGCCGAAGTGTCGGTGATCTGCGCGAGACCTTTCTCTTTGACGATCTCCGCTGGCGCCTTGCCGGTCGCGAACATCTCCACGAAGACGTCTTTCGCAATCTTGCCCGAAATCGTCTTGTCGTCAATCAGTCGGATCATCGCGCCCAAGTCTTCAGCCTTGATCTTGCATGCGGCGATGTCAACATCCGCATTCTTCAACTCGCGCAGCAACTCGGACAGAATCCAATTCGTGGCGGCGCGGGTGTTGTTCGCGGTTTTGGCGGCGGTCTCGAAATAATTGGCCAACTTGCGCTCACTTGTCAGTGTGAACGACTCGTCGGCGTTCAGATCGTAATCGCGCATAAAACGCTGGCGGCGCGCTTCGGGCAGTTCGGGCAATTCATCGCGCAACCGTCCGATCCACTCTTTGCTGATTTCGAGCGGCGGCAAATCGGGTTCGGGGAAGTAGCGGTAATCGTGCGCGTCCTCTTTCGAGCGCATCGCGGCAGTCTTGCCTTCCTTCTCGTTCCACAAACGGGTCTCCTGCGTGATCTTTCCGCCGGTCTCCAAAACAGTGATCTGGCGGTCAATCTCGTAATCAATAGCCTTTTGCAGAAACCTGAGGGAGTTGACGTTTTTGATCTCGGCCTTCACGCCGAGCTTTGTGGCGCCCACGCGGCGCACCGAAACATTCGCGTCGCAGCGTAGATTGCCCTCTTCCATATTGCCGTCGCACACGCCGATGTATTGCAGCGTGCGGCGCAGGAAGTTGACGTAATCGTAAGCCTCCCAACTCGAACGGAAATCCGGCTCGCTGACGATCTCCAGCAGCGGCGTGCCCGCGCGGTTCAGGTTGACGTGCGATTTGTCCGAGGCTCCGATGTCGTGGACTGATTTGCCCGCGTCCTCTTCGATATGCGCGCGCGTAATGCCGAATCGTTTGAGACGCCATTCGGCGGCTCGTCCGCCTTCGTCACGCTCGCTGGTCAGGATCTCGACCGCGCCGCGTTCCGAAAACGGCTGGTCGTATTGCGAGATCTGATAGCCTTTCGGCAGATCGGGATAAAAATAATTTTTCCGCGCGAAGAGCGATTCATCGTTGATCTTGAGATTGAGCGCGAGAGCCGCTTTGCCCGCCGATTTCACAACTTCGCGATTGAGCGCGGGCAACGCGCCAGGAAGCCCCAGGCACACGGGACAGGTGTTGCTGTTCGGCTCCTGCCCGAATTTGGTTGAACAGGCGCAGAAGATTTTCGAATCGGTATTGAGTTGCGCGTGGACTTCCAGGCCGATGACGGCCTCCCAACCTTCTTTCACTGACGATCTCCTTGCTTGGCGATGTGAACGAAGGTTTGATTCTACGGCAAAGCGTCGAACCGGACAATCAACAGATTCGCGAGACGCATTGCTATGCCACGAACGCGAGAATGTAGACGGCGCTGGCGGAGATCGTCGTAAAGCAGAGGCCGCCAATCACAAGCCAGCCTGCGGTCTTGTATTTGCGTGAGAAAGTTCCTGGGAGGGCCGAGCGATGCAATCGCCGGGAAATAATCACCAGCAGGATGAGCGATCAGTTCGTGTTCGTTGAGCCAATTCGCCGCGAGTTTTCGCCTTCAGAAATGAGCGAGCAGTGAGTGCGGCATGAGGCGGCTCTCGATGAGTGTGTCCGGAAATCGGGTTGTTTGACCGAAGCATAGGCTTTAAGATTTATATCAGCAATTCCCGCTCAGGCGACGCGTGAGAGTTCAAGCGCCCCGGCATCATTCCGGATAGAGCAATCTGCAGACACTTTCTCTTGATTTTCCCCGAAGAACGCCCCAGTGTCGGCGCTTTGCTTATTCAGTCTCGTGAGCGTGGTTCCTTACATTTGACTTACGGTTGGTTGGTTACTGCCTGGCCGCTTCTATTTTTCGCCCCGGCCTGAGCGTTGCAGATTTACGGACTGTGAGCTTCATCGCTCAAGTGGTTGAGCAACAGCGCATCCCAACTCTCGAATTCGATCAGGTAAAACGCGCTCCGTAACATCGTCCACAAGCCTTTCCGCGACTCATCCTGTCGGCATTGTTGATAAAGCCGGTCTCCAAACTCCAACACCTTGTGCGCCAGAAATGCCAGCAGGTTTAGAAAGTAAAAGACCATCGACAACGTCTGCTGGCCGTGCCCATAGTTGTGTTCCAATTCATAGCCGTGATTCTTAAGCACATTGAATTGCTCGCTGCGCGATCTTCCAGCGCGAACGCCCAATGCCAATGACCTGAGCCGCATTCTCCGCCGTCACCTCGAAATCGGTAACCCAGGAGTTGTGGTAAATCACTTTTCCTTTTTTGTTGCGCTCCCAGACCTCGACAAAATTAACCATCACTTGGCCGTCTTGTTTGAGCGGCGCTTGGCTCGCGATCCGGTATTCAAAATAGCGCCGTTTGCAGGCTGGCCCTTCTTCCCATTTCCCCGTCACGCATTCGCCTAGCCGATCAAGGTCCTCGACCCAATCAAACAATTCCTCGAGCGAAGTCGGCTTGGCCACCAACACAAAATCCATCCGCAACTCTCGGAGGCTCAAGATAAACGGCTCGTGCGCATAAAGGTCATCGCCCGCCAGACAAATCTTCAGTTGCCGATGCTCTTGGCGCAGACGCTTCACCATCCGCTTGCCGGCATTGAGCTCGCAATTCTGTTTTTCCTGCCCATCCTCATTACGCACTTCTTCGGCATCCAGAGGCAACACCGCTCGGCTCCCGGCGCGAACCAAAGTCGCACCGACGACGACGTGCGAATATTGCGTCTCTCCATCTTTGCTCCTTCGCCGCAAACAACTCGGACATTCGAGCTTCGTCGAGTGAAAGTATTCGCTCCCGTCAAAAGCGACCGTGTAATATTTCTCGGCGCCAACCTCAGTTACGAACTTCGCCGTCCAACCGATGCGCCGCATCCGCTCGAAGACCTCAGGCAACACTCGCCGCAGCGACTCAGTCGCCACTCCGTCTAGGATTGTCCGCATCTGCGTGTCAGAAGGAATGTCTTCAACTTGAAAGATTCGTTCCAGGTTCGATCGCCCGCTTTTCTTTTTCATCCGCCGCTGATACTCCAACAAATTCGGATGTTGAAAGAAGAACATCGCGAAGGCGCTCATCAGCACTGCCGGCATTTCCCACGTAATTCGCGACGGATCACGCTGGTCAGGAATTTGCCGGAAGACGCTAGCCAGCAAGTCTCGAAAAGCTTCAAAAGTCAAACTCATCAAGGGTCTCATGGCCTGAGTTTAACTTCAGACTCTCCACATCTCACGCGCTTTTCACTATTCTGCTGGTCGAAGGCTCAAGCGCGGAAACTCTTTCGGTTAAATCAACCATTTTCAACCCCTTTCTGGTTGAGCGGGAATTGCTGCAGGCAAAGGCTCGATCCTTGTCGCCAAGGACAGTATAAACATGGACTACCGCTACCGGCGTCACATAACGGCGCCGGTTGAGTTCGAGCAACTCGTCGAGCGTTTTATTGGCTTCGACTTTACGCCCGGCGAGGCCATAACACATCCCCAGCACTCCGAGCGCGCCCGGCGCTCTGCTTGACAAGCGTGGATCAATCGCGCGCGGATGCTCACACGGTCTCCTGAACGCTGCATTGCGCCTTCCACCACCGCGTCCACATTCAGCTCGCTGGCGATCTCCGGCAGCGGTTTCTTCGCGCCCTTGTAGCGCATGGCCGAAGTTCGCGAGATGACTCGCAGCGCTCCGATCTTCGCCAGGTCCCCGATCAGCGCGTCGGTCATCCCATCGGCGAGGTATTCCTGCGCCGGATCGCCCGACAGATTCTCGACCGGCAGCACCACCAGCGATCTGATCCGCGGATCGGGCGCGGCAATCAACCGGCGCCGAGCAGCTTCCGCGCTCAACCTTTTGCTCTATAACAACCATTAGCCATTCGGGAGACAAGACTATGAAAAAAGTAGTTGGAATCACACGCTCAACTTCAAAACTTCGTCATGTTCCATTGCTGACAATCCATCGAGCAATGCCGGAAGACTCTCGCGTTGGGTCCGGATTTCATCAATGCGCGCGTCTGCCTTTATCAGGCTTACGCGTTGATGGGCAGGTACGACGAAGCGATTGATGAGTATTTCAAATTACAGACGCTCGCCGGCTCATAGTCTTTGAATATTAAATGCAACAACCGCCTGGTGGCAGCTTATGGAGTGTGCGGCGGGTTCTAGAACCCGCCGCACTCCATAAGCTGCCGCCGATCTTCTGGTCTGCCTCAACGTTGAATGGCGTTGTTGCGCCTATTTCTCAAAGACCATCAGCCAGGCGTTTTTTCGAGACCAGGGAGCGGCGTTGCGAAAAGCCTACGCAGAGTCAGGCGTCAGAGGCTTCTGGCAAACCCAAATCGCCCGCCTGCTTGATGATCCGTTTGGCGATTGTCAATTGACTATTGGCCATTGTTATTCCAGGAGAAAACGCTTTCTCTCCTGCTTTTCAATGACCAATTTCCAATAGCCAATACTCAATGGCTTCGCGCCGTGGGCGCATTTTCGCCATTGGGTCCGGTAACTTTCCAAGTCGCGTACCCGAACAAAATTGCCAGTTATTCAACCCGAATCGCTTAAACCCGCTCGCACACAACGATCCGCACATAATTCATCGGCGCCGCCCGCCCGGGGCAATATCTCGCATGCAGCTCTTCGGCGTCATAATCTTTCAGCAACTTGAAATTGAACGCCGCCAGATAATCGCCGACCATCGCCGGGTTCAAGCCGAACAACCACGGCTCGCCGAGTCTGGCGGCCGCGCGGGCTTTGCTGAGCGCGTCGCGGTTTCGCGTCTCGCCATCAACGACCTCTTTGAGCATATAGTCGCAGGCGAACCGCATCCCCGCGGCGCCGAGCGTATGAATCTGGCACAAGGCGCGCGTCATCGCCTGCGCCGTCAGGTAATACGTCACGCCCATCCACACGACCAATGAATGGCGCTCCGCCACGAAGCCCGCCTGGCGCAACTTTTCGACAAAATCGTCCCGCTCGAAATCAACCGCGACGAAGCGCAGATTTTCGGGCGCGCCGATGTTATTGATCACTTCGCGTTTGACCGCCTGCGTCGCCGGGTGATCAACCTCGAAGATTGTCACGTCGCGCAAGGCTGCTTCGATCCGCAGCGACATCGTGTCGAATCCCGCGCCCAGCAGCACGATCTGCTTGAGGCCATTGGCAGCCATCTCCGCGGCGATGTCGTCACCGAGTCTTGCGCGGATGGTCAGAAACTCCTGCGCGCCGGGCGCCCAGAAATTAATCGCGCGCGAGGTCAGGTTCGCCAGCGATCGTGACCGCGCGAGCATTTTGAAATACGGTTTGATCAGGAACCCGCTTGCGTGCGGGTCGTTGATGATGCGGCGTGATGCGGGCTGGAATTGCTCGAGCGCGCGTAACATCGCCATCCCTTCAGCGGTGCGGCTGTAACCTTGTCTCATTATTCAATCTTTGGGGAGATTGATGGACGTTCAATCTTTGGGGAGATTGATGGCGACGCGCTATTTCCCGCCGCGTTTGAGCGTGAGCGCGAGTTGCGCGACTCGCGCGCCGAGCCGGCGGCCCTCTTCCAATTCCTTTTCGTTGAGCGGCGACTTGCCTTCGCCGGTTGTGGCCGTCGCGCCGAGCGCCTGGCCCTCGCTCACGACGATCATCCGGTTGCCGAGCATTGCCGCAATGATCGTCACCAGCGCGATCTCTTTCCCGCTGGACATCTCGCCTCCGGTCACGAACGCGGCGCCGATCTTGTCTTTCATCGGGAACGCGGGCGGCAGCATCCGGCATTCCGTCGTCCAGCGGTCAAAAAAGCTCTTCACCTCTCCGGCCATGTTCGACCAGTAGACCGGCGAGCCGACGATCAACGCGTCCGTAGCCAGCAGTTCGGCGCATTTCACTTCGGCCACGGTTTTGACCGTTACCTCGGCCTGTTGATTCTTCTTCACGCCTTCGGACACCGCTTTCGCCAGCGCCGCTGTGTGACCGCCGCGTGAATGATAAACGACCAGGATGTTGACCTTCTCAGCCGGCTGGTTTGTTTGCGCGAATGTGGCCGGAGCCAATCCGTATAAGATCAATCCCATTGCCGCCATTCTCGCCGTTCTCGCTTCGGGCGTTCTCATCACTCGCTCTCTCCGGTTGAATCAGATTGTTTTTGCCAGCGCTCCATCATTCCGGCGCGCGCGCGGCGTTGGAAGACGATCAGCCAGATGCCGGTGAGGATCGTGGCGCTCCCAGCGGCGATGCGCCACGACAATCTTTCATTGAGCGTCAGTTTTCCGATCAACAGCGCGGTGACCGGCGTGACGAGCGAAATCAGCATCGTCTTCGTCACCTCGATCTTCGTCACCAGCCAGAAGTAGAGCAGGAATCCCAGCACCGAACCGATCAGCGCCAGATAAGCCAGCGCCAGCGCGGATTGCGCCGACCAGCGATGGTCGAACGGATTGCCTTCCCGGACCGCCGCCAACGCGAGCAGTGGAATGACTCCGCAAACCATCTGTCCCGCCGCGATCACCGAAGAATCAATATGCTGGCAGCGGGCCTTGATAAAGACGTTCGCGTAAGCCACACAGACCGAACTCAACAGCAGCGCGACGCCGCCCTGCAACGCCATCGCGCCTTCGATCTTCATCTGATCGTAAAAGATCAAACTAATGCCCGCGACGCCGATCGCCACACCCGCCAGCTTTCGCGCCGTGAGGCGTTCGTTCGGCAAATGATAATGAGCGAAGATGAGGCCGAACGCGGGGATTGTCGCCTGCAGGACCGCCGCCAGCCCTGAGTTGATGTGTTGCTCGCCCCAGAATATCAGGCCGAAATTCAACGCGATGGAAATGGTCCCCACCCACGCGAGTTTCAACCAATCGCGCCCGCTTTTCGGCAAGGGCCGCCGCCACGCGATAACGATTGCCCAGAGGATCGCCGACGCCAGAAGAAAACGTAATCCGGCGAAAGTGAACGGAGGCAGGTCGCGCAATCCGAGCTTGATGAAGAGCCAGGTCGAGCCCCAGATCAGACAGAGGACGAGCCAGACGATGAGAGGCGTCTTCATCGCGCCGGCTCCTGCAAGCTTCTTACCATCAAAAGGTCATTCTGCGCTTCGTCGCCCATCTGGAAAACGTGTGAGCCGACGACCTCGAAGCCACATTTGCGATAAAAGGCGATGGCGCGGTGGTTGTTTTCCCACACGCCGAGGTAGGCTGTTTTGTGGCCCGATTGTCTCGCGCGGTCGAAACACGCTTGCATCAGCGTATGCGCGATGCCTTTGCCGTGAAATTCCTGGTCAACATAAAACCGCTCGATTTCGATGGGCGCAACGTCTCTGACACAATCCGGGACGGCGCCGTCGTAAAGTTTGGCGAAGGCGACTGGCGTAACTTCGATCTCGGCGATCAGAAAAGTCGCGCGCGGGTCGGCGAGTTGCGCCGAGAATTTTTGCGGGGTGAAATTCTGCGATATGTAAGCTTCCATGTTCTCAGACGAGTTCATCGGCGCGAAAGCGTCGTAGAAAGTGCGCCGGGCAAGCTCGGTCAGCATTTCGGCGTCGGCGCTCGTAGCCGCGCGGATTGAAGGAGTGTTTTTCATTCAGATCGCCTCGTCGTGTGACGGGCTCACTTCCTTTTCCAAAACGATTTCATATAGCGCAGTGTCAGCGGTTAGCCGTTGGCTGATTTCATTCACCAGTGTTCCCAACGTCGAACGATCAATCGCCGAGACTGGAATCGCATTGTAGATACGGCGCCGGTTCTCCAACTCTTCAGGCTCAACCAAATCCATTTTGTTGAAGACTAGCAGACGTGGAATCGCGTCGAGCTGCAATTCGCCCAGAATTCGATTGACCGAGGCGATCTGGTTTTCGAGTTGCGGGCTGGAGGCGTCAACCAAGTGGATCAACAAGTCCGATTGCTCCATCTCTTCCAGTGTGGCCTTGAATGCGGCGAGCAGATCTTTCGGCAGATCTCGGATGAAACCCACGGTGTCGTTGATGATGATCTCCTGATCCTGTGGCAGGCGCAGGCGGCGGCTGGTCGGATCGAGCGTGGCGAACATCCGTCGCTCGGCGACGACCTGGCTGTTGGTCAGCGCGTTGAGCAGCGTGCTTTTGCCGGCGTTGGTGTACCCGACGATTGAAACCACAGGCATGTCGCGACGCGTGCGCCGGGCGCGGCGCTGGCGCCTTGTTTCGCGGACGCGCTTCAGTTTGTCTTCGAGCAGCGCGATGCGTTCACGCGCGCGGCGGCGGTCAACTTCGAGCTTCGTTTCGCCCGGGCCGCGACCTCCGATGCCGCCCATCAACCGGGACATCTCGACGCCACTGCCGGTCAATCGCGGCAGCAGGTATTTCAACTGCGCCAGCTCGACCTGAATGCGTCCTTCGGCGGTCTGCGCGCGTTGGGCGAAGATGTCCAGAATTAATTGCGAGCGGTCGAGGATCTTCAGGTCGGTGGCTTCGTTGATGGCGCGCGCCTGCGCGGGCGAAAGTTCGCGGTCAAAGACGATCATATCCGCGCCGAGTTGCAGGCTGCGGATGATGATATCGTCGAGTTTGCCGCGGCCTGCCAGCGTTTTCGGATCGAGCGTAGGGCGGCGTTGAATGATTTCGTCGAGCGCAACCAGGCCGCCCGAGATCGCCAACTCGCGCAATTCATCCATCGAATCGCGCGCTTCGGCCATCGTCCCGGTGGTTACGCCAACCAGGATCGCGCGGTCACGGTTGTCCGAAGCTTTGCGCGCGCCTCGGTTGCGCGCCATCTCTTCTTCGAGCGATGTGATCAGCTCGATGAAATCTATATCGAGGCGACCGGGCAGTTGGGGATCGAGGAAGCGGAAGGTCTCCGCCTCGCCGTTCTCGTCTCCGGCGCGCCCATTCGCCCCGGTTACCGCATTTACATAGACCGCCTTCGCCGGAAGCAGGTGAGCCGCGCGAACCATTCCCGGCAATCCCGTGTTCGGATCAACGTCAATCGCGGCCATCAAATCCAGCCGCAACAGCGCGAGGTCGGTCAGGTCGTCGCGCGTCAACCCCTTTTCGCCACGAATGTGCGTGTGCAGGCAGCGCAGCCCATTGAAGCGCGAGTGGCCCAGGCGCGAACGATCCTGCGCCGGCAACACGATCTTCGTCGCATCGCCCACGACGACATCGGTGACGTGGCCTTTGCGGTCAATCAGTACGCCTACCTGGCGGCCGATTTCATGCGAGATTTCGGTCAATTGGCGCGCAAATTCCTGCGTGATGATTTCATTCGGCCGGATGCGGCGTTGATACATCTTTTCCAGCCGTCGCATCTGGTTTGCCTTCAACCCTAGTGTCTTGCCTTCGATTTGAGGAATAGCCTAGACTCCTTTTTTAGAAAAAATATCCGCGCCCGATATAACGGCGCTGGATAAATGATGCCGCAAGGAATCGGATTGACGCAACCTGCGGACACGATCAATAGGCGCGATGGAGACTATGTTTACTCAAAATCACAACCATTTGAAATCAACCAAATTTAAGTTTGCCGCAATGAGCGGAAGTTTTCTATCCGCGCTCGCGTTGAGTCTGGCTTTAACGGTTATCGCTCTCGCTCAACACGAACACCATGCTTCAGGCAACGAACCGACGAGGCTGATGCCCGGTCTCGGCGACCTCCATCATCCGGTTTCGACCAGGAGCCTGGAAGCGCAGAAGTTTTTCAACCAGGGATTGGCGTTGATCTACGCGTTCAATCACGAGGAGGCGCGGCGTTCATTCGAGCAAGCGGCGAAGCTCGACCCGAAACTGGCGATGGCGCAATGGGGGATCGCGCTGGCCGTCGGGCCGAATTACAACGAGCCGCAGATTGATCCTTCACGGTTGCTGGCCGCCGACCGCGCTTTGGAGAAGGCCAGCGAGCTGGCCGCAGGCGCGCCGGAAAAAGAACGGGATTACATTGCGGCGCTGACCAAACGTTTTCACATCCCGACCGATTTGAAGAAGAGCGCGATTGATTACCGGGACGCGATGGCCGCGCTCCACAAAAAATATCCGAACGACGTTGACGCGGCGGTGTTGTACGCCGACAGCATGATGAACCTGATCCCGTGGCAGTTATGGATGAAGGATGGTCGTCCGGCTGAAGGCGCAACCGAAATCGTCGCGGTCCTGGAATCGGCGATCAAACTCGCTCCGAACCACATCGGCGCCCATCACCTCTACATTCACGCCGTCGAAGCGTCGAAGAATCCCGGACGCGCGTTGGAGAGCGCAAACAAGTTGGGCAAATTGGCGCCGAACGCCGGGCATCTGACCCACATGCCTTCGCACATTTATATCCGCACAGGCGATTACGAGGCCGCCGCGAAAGCCAACGAGGCCGCCGCCGAAGTTGATCGAGCGTACATCAAGGCCACGGGCGGGCGCGGGATGTACCCGGCGATGTATTACAGCCACAACCTGCATTTCCAGGTCGAGTCGTATAACCGCATGGGACGGTACGCCGAGGCGAAGCGCGCGGCGACGCAGTTGACCGGCAATGTGCGTGAACATTTGAAGGACATGCCGATGCTCGAAGGTTTTCTGCCCTCGGCGTTCTTCGTTGATCTGAGGTTCAACCGCTGGGACAACGTCTTGAGCTTGCCCGGGCCGGAGAAGGAGACTCCGATCACCGGCGCGCTATGGCGTTACGCGCGCGGCGTCGCCTTCGCGGCGAAGGGCAAAATCGCCGAGGCCCAAAACGAACGGCAACTTTTTGTGAGTGCGTCGAAAAGCATTTCGGGCGAGACGCCGTTCGGTTTGAACACGGCCGCCGGTATCTTCAAGATCGCCGAGCACGCGCTGGACGCGCGGATCGCTGCGGCCAAAGGCGACCGCCGCGCGACGGTCGAGCATTGGCGCAAAGCCGTGGCCGCGCAGGACGATCTGAACTATGACGAACCGCCCGGTTGGTATTATCCTGTGCGTGAATCCCTGGGCGCGGCCCTGTTGATCGCGGGCGACGCGGTTGAAGCCGAGAGAGTCTTTCGCAAAGACCTCGAAGACAATCCGCGCAACGGGCGCTCGCTTTTCGGTCTGGCCGAGAGTTTGAAGAAGCAGGGCAAGACGCAAGCCGCGCGTGAAGCCCGATCTGAATTCGAGAATGCGTGGAAAAACGCCGATGTAAAATTGAAGATCGAAGATCTGTAAAAAATGAAAATCGCCCTGGGTACGCATCGCTTCCAGCGTGCTTTGCTTCGATCAAAGACCAATTGAAGAAACCAGGCGCGCTCCCAAGCGATGCGTACCCAGGGATTTTCCGAGGAATGACAATGCGTAAACAGAATCTGCTTTCAATTCTTTTCTTCGCGGTTGTTATGACGTTGTCCATCCGGGTTGGCGCGCTGGCGCAAGCCGACTCCGGCGGCAAAAAGATGAATAAGGACGAACTCTATTTCAGCATCGGGCGGCGATTGAATGCGCTGAATGAGTCGCCCGTCACCGCGATCGTCAACGAACTAGACACCGTAATCGAAGTCACCGGCCTGACGATGCGCCCCGACGGCAGGGCTGAGGTCACGGTCAAAGAACGCGCGCCTTCCAGCGCGGCTTATACCAACAAATCAATTCGTCTGCTCTTCACCCCGCCCGCCCCTGGCGACAAAAAGGAGCAATGGACGTGGGAGCAGTTTGAAGACAATCGCAAGTTCTACCCGGTTGACAGACTCTTCCCTTATGCGAAAGACGAGCTTGGCAAACGCAAGCAGTTGACTGTCGCGAGCTGGAGCGCATTCATCGGCGCGATCAATAAACAGGGCGAGGCCGCCAGCAAGGCGCTCGAAACCGCGATGTCGATTTTGAAAGCCGAGCCGCATCCGTTGGCCGGGGTAAAAGCCGCGCGCGGCGCGCTGGCTGAGGCGATGAAGGAGAACAAGGTTGAGGAGATTCTCAACGCCTATCGCGATCTGAATCAGCAGACCGAACCGGTCACTACGCTCGGCGACACATACACGGATTTGAAGGCGAATGACGCTTACCTGCGTTTGGTTGAGGAGTTTAAAAATTCAGTTAATGTGACGAACGCGGCGCGCAAAAATTACGTACAGACGGTTGCGGCTTACAATGAAGCGATTCTGCGTCTGCCGTTCGGGCTGGTGGCTTACGGGCTGGAGTTTCACAAGGTCGAAACGAATATTCAGGAAGAGTAAAGTCGTTCACGTCGAAGTGAACGACTTCCAAAGGAGGAGTTATGAGCGAACATCACAATGATCAGAATCAACCGAATGATCCCGGCGCCCCGCTGACGCCGCAGTCTCAACATCAGGGCGGCGCCGGCAGCCGCGCCGGAGAAACAATTGACGAAATTACTTCGACGCTACGCGAATTTTTCAATCGAGTGCCCGACACCTTCAGCAAGGCTGTCGAGCGCGCCATCAACGTGCGCGACACGACTGTGCTGATCCGGTTGAGCGACGAGTCGTCGGACAAGGTGGACACGCTGGTGTCGGCCGGGGTTTTCAGAAGCCGCGCCGAAGCCGCGGCGTTTTTGATTGAAGAGGGAATTAACGCGCAAGCCGCGTTATTCCAGCGCATTCAGGATAAATTGACCGAGATCGAAAAACTGCGCTCCGAATTGCGCAACAGCATCTCGCCTGAAATGCCGAAGTGAGGATGTGAGAAACCCGGCGAGTGATCGAGGCATTGTCACGCTTCGATCGCTCGCCCGATAAGATAAAACGCGGAAGGGGAGTTTCCGCGTTTCCACAGGGCAAGTTTTTTGATCAACGATTAACGGTCGCGGTCCTGGCCGTCATGCTTTTGACGGTAGATGCGACGACTTGAGCGGTCCAACTGACGCTGGATTCGCGCCCGTTCGCGCGGCGTGAATTCGCCGCCCGAACGACGCGCAATGGCTTCATTGAACCTGATCTGCGCCTGCTGCCTTTCGAGCCTCGCCGCTTCGACTCTCGTCAATTCGCCGCTGCGAACGCCTTGTCGAATCCGCTGTTGTTGATGCCGCTCGCGCGCGTTGACGCCGTCCCTTCCATCTCGCCTTCGTCCCTGCGCCAATCCTGTCGCCGAAATTATCGCGGCCACCAGCGCCGCCATTACAAACCATTTCATAAAGCTCTTCATGCTACCTCCTTGTCCCGCTCAATCGAGCGGGAAACCTTGAAAAGTTATGCGCTGGGGGCGCTCTCGGATAAGACCGAGCTCAATGGGGTAAAGTCGGGAAAAGTTTTGTTAAAAGTTCGTCTTCCACTTCTATCCTTCCACGATCCATTTCCGAATGCTACTGCCTGAGCCATTATCAAACCTTCAAAATATATTTCTATTTTTTTTCTTCATGCTAACATCCGCCCCGCCTTGGTGACCTTGGCAATATTTCCAACTCATATTTGAATCTCGTTGCAACCCCTTAACGGCTGGAGATCGAAACGATACCCGACCTGCCAGCAATCAGGCGGAGGAATCCATGCCCCGAACGGATCCGCGAGAGCATGCAAACGATGATGTGGAGAATCTGTTTCTTCAAGCCATACAGCCCATCCTTCCAAAGATCGTAGGCAAGCCTTGCGCCAGTCTTGATCATAGTCAGATAGAACCTGACGACTCTGTTCAGCAGATCAGTGTGTTGCTGATTGAGGATGATTATCTCGTCCTGCGTTTATTCCATCATCGTTCCAAACCGAAGACGTGGTTATGAAAGCGAGCGATTTGACCGCGCCCGGAACGAAGCCTGAAAAACTTTTGCCCGGGAGCTTACGGCGTCCACTTTGCCAGTGGACTTTGAGGAGTGGGTATGATCGAGAAACCCAAAACAGAGCGCGAAGCCGGCGCTCCGGCAGTGACCGATGAAGAGTTGATCGCGCGCGTGAATCGTGGTGACGCAAGAGCTTTTGAAACGCTCTTCAATCGCTATCGGAAGCCCGCGTTGCGACTGGCCCATCGGTTAACGGGGTGGCAAGCCGAAGCCGAAGACCTGGTCCAGGAGGCCTTCCTGAAAGCCTACCTCCACGCTCATCAGTACGATCCGGAGGCCGCTACTTTCAAGACTTGGTTCTTCAAGATCCTCGTCAATCTTTGCCGAAATGCTGTCAAGAGAAACAAGTCTCTCTCATCCGCCGAGCTTCCAGAGGATGCGCGCGCAATTGACGATCCGGAGGAGGAACTTGCGCGCAAAGAACAACAAACCGCCCTGGCCGCAGCCATCACTAAACTGCCGCCCAATCAGCAGTTGGCTTTGATCCTGTGCTATGAGGAAGGGTGCAGTTACGCCGAAACAGCGGTGGCGCTCGGCCGTTCGGTCAATGCCGTCAGGTCGCTGTTGGCGCGCGCGAAGCGGACTCTGCGCCGGGAATTGACGGGGAGTGAAAAAAACTTTCTAGTGAGCAACACTTTTCCGCGCGATGTGTGTATTAGTAAGTGAGCGACTTTTTGAGACTCTTGGTCAATTGATGGAATCGCCCATTCTTCGTTTCAAAACCGAAGAAGAATTTGGCGCAGCGTTGCGCTATGGGGGGAGCTTGATTCTGACGAACATGTGGGAGTAGCGCTCCCTAGCTTAGAATCTGGAGGAAAAGAAAATGAACAACTATCTCAAGGTTAAGTATCAGATAATTCACTTGCTAGTCATAATAGCGATATTCGGAGGATTTTTCTCGTATCAGATAAGCTCTGCTCAACAGCCGGGTGGCGCTCTCCTCGGAAAGTTGAAGAATGATCTGGGTTTTCCCCTCATAGTTAACACTTCTCCTGAAACGCCAGCTATGATAACAGAATCGCTTTCCAGAGAAATATCAGATGTAGATTTCCGCGATTTAACAGGCATTGACGCTGGCTCTGCATTCCATTTCTCTTTTCCAGAAGTTAAAGTGTTAAATACTTCCGGGAAAGTAATAACAAGTTTCAGTGTGATACTTCAACTAAAAAATCCTGGCAGGTTTTATTTCGTTAAACCCTCAGAACTTAAGCTTGAACCGAATGACAGCTTTGTTGTTAAGCCCAATTATTGGGTTTCGTCTCGAAGGGTAAATATCCGCACGGAAGGAGACAAAGTAGAAAAGGTAAACCGCGTTCTTGATTTTGATTCTCCAGAAATGTGGATACCTGGACGTATTTCGGATGCCTCATTGATTATAGGTGGTGTGAAGTTTTCAGATGGAACAGAGTGGAAAGTTAAAGGCAAAAGCTGAAGCTTTCGAATGGAATAATGCTGCCAGAATTCCTGAAGAGAGACTTTTTGGTCCCTCCTTCAAATTCAGCATTCCCTGAGATTCTCGTCGAGTTGAGCGTCGCCGAAAGCCGTTTGGCTGCGTTGTGCTATTAGTTATTCTTCTGCGTGCTGTCCGCATTATTTGCAATTAGCGGAGCGGCTAAAAGTCCAGCGGCAGGGCCCCCTTGCGCGATGGAGGAAGCAGTGTAGCGGCCAGTCCTGCGCGCTGATATGAAGTCATTCCCTCGCTTCACGTGCATTGTAGTGCAATGTTCGCAGTGAATCTTTTTCTACAGGAGATTAAACATGATTGCTCGTATTCTATCAGTTCTGGTAATTGTCGTCTGCACATGCCAAATTAATTACACAAGCATTTCGACTAATTCAAAGGCTAACAGTGGTGTTTCTCGGCTACAATACGGACTAGCTATATTATCGCCATCAGCGGTAACGCCGCAATGTGGAGGCGGAGATTGTGCCTGTTCGTGTAACTGCAGTAAGAGATGTGAAGAAGGAAGGCCTATTTGTGATGGTGGGGGACACTGTTGCGGCAGCACTTGTGGTCCGGATGATTATCAAGGGTGTTTAAGTGGGTGTTGCGATTCAATACCCAATCCATGTGATGGAGGGGGGAGAGTGCCGGACTCGGATTGATTGAGTCGATTGACTTCCGAACGCGAAGTTTTTACCGGTCGCGTCATGTTATAAACACATCCTCCCACACCAAAGAGGTATTGCGGGTTCGTAGTAGCCTGAACAAGCAAATACAAGCCGCTGTAAAAATGAAGAAAAGTCTCGCCAATCTCAATTCGTTCCATCTGGTCTGGTTTGCGTTGATTTCAGGCCTTCTTTTTTTAGCGGGCTTAAACCCGTTTATCCCTAGCGCTTCAACTCAGCAACAGAATCCAGGCCCGCCTTTGACTCTGCAAAGGCTTGACGAATTGCTGCGCCAGTCCACCGGACGCAATATGGCCGAGGCAGACTTCGCGGCGTACGTCGAACGATTTGGGATCACATTTGATCCGACATTCGATGTGATCAGCCGCCTGCGCGTGAATGGCGCGCGTCAGCATTTGATCAACACGATTAAACGAGCAGCGGAAAAATCGTTGGCGTCTTCGGGGAGGAAGGTTGTTGCGATTGACGCACAGACTTCCGACCCATTTATCGAAGAAACCCGCAAAGCCGTGCGCGAACATCTGGATAACCTTCCGGACTTCATCTGCCAACAGGTCGTCGAGCGCTACTATGATTTAGGAGGCTACGGAACCTGGAGCAGTTTTGACACGCTGACTTACGAATTGACATACAACCGCGGGCGCGAATCGTACAATCCGATCAACGTTGAAGATCGCCCGGTTACACGCCCGATCGAGCAGACGCGTGGAGCTTATTCCATTGGCGATTTCGCTTCTGGAATTGCAGGACTCTTCGATCCTGAAACCAAAACCGTCTTCAAACCGGCGGGCAAGGAACGTTTAGACAATCGAGATACGCTTGTTTACAACTTCCGCGTGCCGTTGGAGTCATCAAATTGGGAGGTAAAAGCTGAAAGCGAGCCGGCAATCATTGCGGGTTACAGCGGCACTGTCTGGATTGACAAGGAGACAAAAAGGGTTTTGAGAGTAGATCAGGCAGCCGACGATCTGCCGAAAGACTTTCCAATAACCAACTCCGAAAGCTCCGTGCATTATGGTACCATCAAAGTGCGCGGTCTGGATGTAGAATTTCTACTGCCCATACGCGCCGAGTTCATCATCGCTGACCGGCGCCAGAAACACTATTTCCGCAATTTGATCTACTTCAAGTCCTACCGGAAGTTCGAGACCGACATCAGGATCTTAGACCACCCATCTCCTCCGCCAAAGAAGCCGTAAAGAGGATTACGCCAGTTTGTCCAGGTTCGGACGCATCGTATGCCACTTCGTCGCGCGCTCATAAGCTAGGGCCACACGCAGCGGCGCGGCTTCGTCGTAGAGATTGCCGGTGAACATGATCGCTTGCGGCAGGTTGTTGATGAATCCGCAGGGAGTGACGACTGCCGGATGGCCGGTCAGGTTCGTGATCAGCAGACTAGCGCTGCCCGGAGCGGGCGTGACGAAGACGTCCCACTTCGACATCAGAGAGTCCATCTCGCGCATCAGCAGAGTGCGGGCCCGCTGCGCGCGGATGTATTCGACCGCCGGGATGAAACGAGCGGTGCGGAAACTGTTCGGCCAGTCGCCGGCGTTTTGGCCCGACAGTTGATTGATGCGTCCGTCGCGCGTGATGTCGTCGAATGCGGTCGCGGCCTCCGCGTTCAGAATGATCCGCAGGCTCTGGGTTGAGAACTGCGGAAGCTCCATCGGTTCGAGCTTCGCGCCGGCTTGCCGCAGCGCGTCTAGAGCTTCCTGGCACATTTTCTTTCGCTCTTCACTGTTGGTCTGATTGCCACCCTGGCTGGGGCTTTGCTCGAATTCGGCTTTGACGTAGCCGATGCGCATTTGCGCGAGCGGGCGGTCGGGATTCCAGTTGAACGCGGCGTCGCCGACCGTGATGTCGCGCCCGTCGGGGCCGTAGATGGCGTCGAGCGCGAGCGCGCAATCTTCCACGCCGCGACAGATCGGGCCGATCTTGTCCATCGTCCAACTCAATCCCATCGCGCCGTAACGGCTGACGCGTCCGTAAGTCGGGCGCAGCCCCGTCACGCCGCAGCGCGACGATGGCGAAACGATCGAGCCTAAGGTTTCCGTGCCGATTGAAAATCCGACCAATCCGGCCGATGTCGCCGAAGCTGAGCCTGCGGACGATCCGCTTGAACCGGTTCGATCCTCTTCGGGCTGCCATGGATTGCGCGTCACTCCGGCGAACCATCGCCCACCCTGCGCCAGCGCTCCCATCGAAAGTTTTGCGACGAGCACCGCGCCAGCGTCGCGCAGACGTTCGACCACCGTCGAGTCGTAATCAATCATCTGATCGCGATAAGGTTCGGCGCCCCAGGTCGTCTTGATTCCCTTCGTGGCGAAGAGGTCTTTCACGCCGCAGGGGATGCCGTGCAGCGGGCCGCGATATTTGCCGCGGCGGATTTCGCGCTCGGCTTCTTCGGCCTGCTTCAGCGCCAGATCTTCGGTCAGCGTGACGACGCAGAGCAGGCGCGGTCCGTACTTTTTCAGCCGCGCCAGATACATCTTCGTCAGTTCGACGGGCGAGACCTGCTTTGTGCGGACGAGTTCGGCGAGCTGCGTGACTGTGCCGAACGCGAGGTCTTCGACGGATTTGAATTTCGGCGGCTCTATCCTGCCCGCTTTGATTTTTGTTTTCGCGATGTTGAACTTTTTGCCGGGCAGGGCCGGGTGAAAAGCGATTGCAGGCTCGGTGTCGAGCGGCACGTCAATTTTGCGGAGCGATTCGTAGTTCGCGAGGTTTCGATTGACGCCGGGGAGCGCCATCGCTTCCTGCGCGTCAGTCAATTCGACGCCGATCAGTTGCTCGGCTGCGCGCAGCATCTCTTTCGTGACCTTCTGAGGCGCTTGCTGCTGGGCCTGTTGCGCGTTCGCGATTGCGGCGCTGGGCGGGGCGTCGAGATTGGTTATCGCGGCGCCGGCGACTCCGGCTGCCGGGAGCAATTTGACGAACGAGCGGCGGTTGATCTTCGCTGATTTTTCGGTGGTGTTTGCGGGACGGCGCGGGCGCGTTTTTTTCATAAGCCTCCGGGGAGTGCGTTGCTTTGTTAGTGGAACACAAGATGGGATTTCCGTGCGATGGCAAATGCCAAATATCAAATGCCGAATGGAAAATGGTTTTCCTCTCCGATTACTGATTGTGGATTACTCTTTCAGTTCAGCCTTCCACCGGTCCAATCATCAAAAGCCTGCTTGCGTGATGGGCGTTCCGGGGTGGCGCGACCATAGCTGACGTCACCGCGCTCTTCGGTGCGCGCCAGTTTCTTTTGAGCGTACAAGCCTTCGAGCGCCAGCTCGCAGGCCGAAACAATCGCGCCATCGGACTCCTCTTTGATCCTGCCGCGGACGGCCTCGATCAATCCTTTGACGCTTAGAAGCTCGTCGAGAGCTTCCCGGTCGGAAGTCATATCGCTCAGCGTCAACGTATTTCCGAGGTTGAAATGGTCGAGCACAGGCCGGAAGTCAATCCCCGCGTAATGCGCGCCGAAGACTTCGCCGCAGGCTTTGCGGATCAGATCGCGCGCAATACGCTCGGCGCCGATCTGTTCGCCTTCATATTCAAGCTCGATCTTGCCCGTGATCGCCGGTATTGCGGCGTAAACATCGCTGACGCGCGGCGTGATCCAATAATCGTTGGTCGCTATGCTGCGCCGTTCGGCGTTTGAAAAGGCCAACTCCAGAACCGTAATCGGTAAACGCTGGCTCACGCCGGAGCGTTTATCAATCCGTTTATCTTCACGCGCGATGAAGGCTATCTGCTCGATGACTTCGCGGATTGCCTGCGGGATTTGAACCTTTTCCCACTTGGCGTCATAAGCGTCAGTGTAACGTCTGACCCACGCTTCTCCCTTGGTGATCTTGACGCCTTGTTTGATTGAGTCAGGATAATGCGTGTGAATCTCCGCGCCGATGCGATCTTTGAGCGGCGTAATGATTTTGCCGCGCGCCGTGTAATCCTCGGGATTGGCGGAAAAGACCAACAATACGTCGAGCGGCAGCCTGACCGGGTAGCCCTTAATCTGTACATCGCCTTCCTGCATGATGTTGAACAATCCGACCTGTATCTTTCCCGCCAGGTCAGGCAGTTCGTTGATGGCGAAGATGCCGCGGTTGGCTCGGGGCAGCAGCCCGTAATGGATCGTCAATTCGTCAGAGAGCAGTCGCCCGCCGTGCGCGGCCTTGATCGGATCCACGTCGCCGATAATGTCGGCTATGGTTACGTCAGGCGTCGCCAGTTTTTCAACGTAGCGGGCGCCGCGGTCAATCCAGGCGAGAGGCGTTTTGTCCCCTTTTTCCTTCACAATCTGTTTCCCGTAGGCGCTGATAGGTTTGAATGGATCGTCGTTGATCTCTGACCCGGCGATGATCGGGATCAATTCGTCAAGTAGGGCCGTTAGCTCGCGCATGATGCGGCTCTTGGCCTGCCCGCGTAATCCGAGCAGGATGACGTTGTGGCGGGCCAACAGAGCGTTGGTGATTTGCGGCATCACGGTTTCTTCGTAACCGACTACACGGCTGATAACTTTTCCTTTGTCGTCTTTGTGTGTGAAAAGGCCATCGCCGCCGCGAAGTATGTTGACAAGGTTGTCACGGATTTCGTTTTTGACCGGGCGAGTGCGGTACCCAATTGCTTTCAGTTCACCAAGGGTTTGCGGTAGAGACATTGTTGTAGGAATCCTCGAAGAAGTTTGGAGTTCCGCTTTCAGGCGGTCTTCGTTAGTCACGTCAATCACCTGAAGGCGGAACTCCGAATGGTAAGCGGTTCGATCTTAACCTTCGATAGCGGATGGCGCAAGAAAAAGGGCTGCCGTAATGGCAGCCCTTGAGAGGTTCGATTTGGTTAAGCCCTCGCTTACGCTGCGGGCTTTCGAAACAATCAGTCGCGATTGCGATTCTTGATCAAGTGGTACAACGCGCCGCCGCCACCGCCGATCAGCGCCCCGGCCGCCGCGCCTTTCCCACCGCCCGCCGCTGCGCCGATGCCGGCGCCGATGGCCGCCGGAGCGGCAATCGTCAACGCGGTTTTCAGCTTGGAACTGCCGCGGCGTCTAGCGGGAGCGCCCGACGGACGATAGACCACTTCCTGTTGGGCGACACGGTTAACGGGTCGCGCGCTCGCGCCAGCATTAGCTTTCGCCTGAAAGCCGTCGGCGTATCCGCCCTTGAAGCCATCGTTATAACCGGCGCGAGTGGTGCTGGCGATGCCGGATGATTGCCCGTTCATCCCAGCGTTGTAACCATCAGTGTAGCCGGTTTTGAAGTCACTCAAGTAGAACGCCTGGCTCTCACTCGAAGCCGCGTTAGTCGCTGGAGAGGTTGATTCCAACGTTGGTGAACTCGACGGGGAAGTCGCCGCCAACGCCGATTTGCTTTCTTCAGCGGTTGTTTTGGGTGTTTCAGCCATTCGTCCGAACGCGAAGCCTGAGATCAGCATCGCCGCCCCAATGACAATGGCCAACATTCGTTGTGATCTGGTCATGGTTATTCTCCTTCACGTGAAGCAAATAAGATATTGGAGAGCTGAAAACAGCCCCAGCAAACAGGGCGCCGTGATCAACGTGTAGGAGCTTGCCCGGATGAATCTTAGATAAGTCCCGCTATTTTTCAACATGCGTGCCCAGAAACTCGAATTGAGCCGGTCTTTAATGATCTCTTCTTTGTCTCATATCGCCCATATAGTGTTGATGGGGCTAAGAAATTACACGATAAGGTCGGCTTACGGCTGAAACTTTCACCCGGGTCCCGCCACTTACCCATCGTCGAGGCGCTTAAAGCGCAAGCGCGACAAATCCGATTTTGTATCAACCCATTCCACAAGGAGAGAAAAAATGTCCGAGAATAATTTGCTCAGATCCATGGTCGCTGGGGTCGCTGGGGTCGCTGGGGTCGCTGGGGTCGCTGGGGTCGCTGGGATCGCTGGGATTTTGTTATCGGCGATTCTATGTTTGGCTTGCGGTCCGGTGGTCGCCCAACGTGGCGAGCGCGAGGATCGTGGTAAAGAAGAGCGAGGGCTTTCATGCAACGACAATTGGGGCGGCGACCGCGGTTCGCATTGCGCGATTAAAGAGCAGATGATCGCCGCGACAGGCGGGACGATCACCGTTGACGGCAGGAAGAACGGGGGCGTGACAGTGAAAGGCTGGGACCGAAACGAAATCTTCGTGCGCGCGAAGATTCAAACCTGGGCGTACACCGACGCCGAGGCCCAAGCGCTGGCCGGTCAAGTCCGAATCGAGGCCAGCGGCGCGAACATTTACGCCGAAGGCCCGGAGACTAGAGACCGTCAGGGCTGGGGAGTGAGTTTTGAAGTCTCGGTCCCGCGCAATTCAAATCTTTCGCTCAGGGCGCACAATGGCGGCATAGGCGTTTCCGATGTTCGTGGGCAGATCGAATTCAACACGATGAACGGCGGCGTTTCGCTGCGCCGGCTTGCTGGGGACGTGAGAGGGCAGACGATGAACGGCGGGCTTTCGATTGATCTGGCCGGCAATGGTTGGGACGGACAAGGCATGGATGTTAGAACAACCAACGGCGGCGTGAGCCTATCAATTCCTGAAAATTATTCGGCGCGTCTTGAGACGGGCACGGTCAATGGCGGGTTGAAGACAGATTACCCGATCACTGTGCAGGGAGAAGTCAAACGCGAACTGTCGGTCAACCTCGGCGGTGGCGGCCAGACGGTTCGCGCCATGACGACCAACGGCGGCGTTTCTATCAGACGGAAATCGTAAAGTGTCAGTAGCCCAATCGTAAGGGCAAGGCGTTAAGGCAAGAGGAAGAGAGTACGGAAAAGACGGAAATAACGGAACAAACGGAAATTTTCATGCTTATGTCCAGGTCTTCTTCCGTTTGTTCCGTTATTTCCGTCTTTTCCGTACTCTCTTCCTCTTCTTGACTCGATTTCAGAACAGCCTTCTCGACAGATTGAACCCGATCGTCAACCCGTTGAATCCGTCATCCCCGAACAGCAATCCTTTGGTCATCGAGCGTTGCGCGATGGTAGTGCCTGATCCGTTTGTGAAAACCAGGCTGAAAGCGTGACGGCGCGAGGCGCTGGCCTTCTGAACGCCGAACCCGAAGACCGGGCGGCGAATTCCGACGAGGCCGTTAATGTAACGAGACTCTTCGTTCAATCGGTAATTCGCCTCCGCCATCAACGCGACCGACGGCCGAACGTTAACAGTGGCGCCGATGCCCAAGGCGATCGCTGTTTCGCCCGGCGCGTTGGTTTCCGGACTGACGAACGGACGGTCGCCAACGGAAAATGTGGGCACGACGTAAATTTGCGCGTGGCGTGTGACGCTACGAGCGAAGGTGAATTCAAAGCTCGTGGTGAAGTTGCGTTTGAAATTGTCCCGCCCTTCCAAACCCACGCGGGCCATCAGCGACAGCGGCTTACCTTCATGTTCGTTGAGCAGACTCGCTCCGGCGTAGAGCAGAATAGGGCGGCCAACGTCGCTCGACGAACGATACGCGCCAACGTGGATGCGGTTGGTGACGCCATAAAGGAACCCGAATGACGGGATCGCCAGGCCGTCCAGTCCGAACAACTCTTCGGCGTCGCGGCTGGTGAATGGGAAGCGGTGAGTGAAATCAGTCCACAGTGAGCCTTTCGGAATAGGCGTCGCCGTCGGCAGATTAATCAACCGCACGTCAACCTGACGATAGACGTTGGGGCGGTCTTCTATTTGCGGAGGCGCCGATGCGACTTTTTCTTTCTCTCCCGCTTGAGGAGAGGTGGACGCAAGCTCGTTAACGGTCTTCTCTTTCGTATTGATCGCATACCGCTTGCCGTTGATTTCGACAATAGCTTCGGAGTCGGAGCCTTGAGTGAAGCTGACAACAGGCTTGTCGCCCTGTTTCTCAAAGCGGTCGGGAAATTGGCTTCGCAATGCGGGTGTGATCTCGAATCCGGCTGCGGCGAAGGCTTTGCCGAACGCATTGCGCTCGCCACCGCCAGCGGGGTTGACGTGGCATACGGAGCATTTGCTACGCAACTCAGGTCGCGACAGCGGATCGGCGGCGAAGATTTTCAGGTATTCGGGGCGCGCCTTCACGGTTTTGACTGCGATGGGGGCAAACATTACGACGGCGAAAAAGACGATCAGCAATTTGGAAGAACTGATTCTCGACATAAATGTTAATTCAACTCCTGATTTGGGTTTCCGCGCAGAATAGTTCTGTGCGCTTTAGAGAAAAACCAAAAACGCACAGTTAGACTTCAACCCAGCCGCCTAAGGACAGTTTTTTTGTTTAATCCCGGTTCTCCTTATTTGCCCTTGAAATCCGGTTTTCGTTTCTCCAAGAACGCCCGGACGCCTTCTTCCTTGTCCTCGCTCGAAAAACATAATGCGAAAAGATTGATCTCCTGATCCAGACCTTCGCGCAGGTTGGTTCGCGCCGCGTTTTTTACTGAGGTTTTGGCCATCGCCAATGCGACCGGGCTTTTCTCGGCGATCCTGTTGGCCAGTTCCATCGTCTTCGCTTCGAGTTCCGCCGCCGGGTAGACCTCGTTGACCAGGCCGAGGCGATAAGCCTCCTGGGCGTCAATTATCTCGCCGGTCAGGATCATCTGCATCGCTTTGCCCTCGCCTATCAGACGAGTCAGCCGTTGAGTAGCGCCACCACCGGGAATGATGCCCAGATTGATTTCGGGCTGGCCGAATTTCGCCCGGTCGCTCGCGACGCGGATGTCGCACGAAAGAGCCAACTCGCATCCGCCGCCAAGACAGAACCCGTTGATCATCGCAATCAGCGGCTTCGGAAAATCTTCGGCGGCGGTGAAAACGCTTCTGGCCTTCATCACTGCGCGCTGCTCGACCGCGGTGCGGCCGGCGAATTCGTTGATGTCCGCGCCCGCCACGAAAGCCTTTTCTCCGGCGCCGGTAATGACGACGACGCGGATCTCCTCGTCGTCGCGCAATTCGTCAAGCCGATCGGCCAGGTCTTTTCTGGTCGCGATGTTCAAGGCGTTAAGTTTGTCGGGACGATTGATGGTGACGAGCGCGATACGCCCTCGTCGTTCAAGCAGAACATTTTCAGCCATGATTGGTTCAGCTCCTTCGAGATTGAGGTTAGGTGAATTGCGCGGGCATTATCGTGTCCGGGAAATTTGAAATCAAGCAACAGACAATCTGACCTTTCGTGGGCTGACGCCGATCTTCCGCCAATCTTAAAGATGCTTTCAATGGAGTGCTTGCGCGCCTTTCGGCTTCTCGTTATAGTTTCCGCGTTTCCCCAAGTCCATCAATCGCAGTCAACCTTTTGAACCTATCCATCAATCTACCTGAATGTTGAAAGGAGAATTTCGATGGTGAGCGAAACTGAAATCATTACAGGCAACACAAAGTTTACGGTCAATGGTCTGGAAGTTGACGCCTTCGTCGCGCGCCCCAACGCTGGTCACCCCAAAGGCGGCGAGAAGGCCCCGGTCGTCATCATCGTCCATGAGTGGTGGGGTCTCAACCCGCACATCGAGGACGTGGCCCAACGCTTCGCGGACGAAGGCTTCCTCGCCGTCGCTGTGGACCTTTACGAAGGCAAAACAACGAAAGACGCGCAGGAGGCTTCAAGACTGATGAACAAATTGAAGCCTGAAGACGGATTGGCGCGTTTGCAGGTCGTCCTTGAGCAGTCGCGCGCAAATCCCCATGTGGCGAGCGTCGGCGTAACCGGTTTCTGTATGGGCGGAACGTTCGCGCTGCTGCTGGCCTGCAACGCCAAGCTTGAAGCTGCAGCTCCGTTCTACGGCGATGTGCCGGTTGACACAACGCTGATCGGCAAGTTGAGCTGCCCGATCCTTTTTATTGGGGCGGAGAAGGATCAATGGATTACGCCCGAAAAAATGAATCGCCTGGACGCCGCGCTCAAGCAATATGGGAAGGAAGGCGAAGTGCGAATATATAAAGGCGCCGACCACGCCTTCTTCAATGACACGCGCCCCGAAGTTTACAGCCGCGCCGACGCCGAAGACGCGTGGAAGAGAGTGATCGAGTTTTTCAACGATCATCTGCGCAAAGGGCAAGCGGCTACGGCGTAGGGTCAGCGCCGCAAGCGGTAGCGCGCGGGCGTTGTTTTATCCATGATTCACGAGTTATCGGCAAACACAGTGGCGGTGATCACCGGCGCTTCATCCGGCATCGGGCGCGCGACGGCGCTGGCTCTCGCCGAAAAAGGTTTGCGGCTGTCTCTGCTGGCGCGTTCGGAAAACGATCTTTCCGAAGTCGCGAGGGAAGCCAAGGCTCGGGGCGCGAGCGGCGCCAGCCATTTTGTTTGCGACGTGCGCGATGAAGCGGCGGTGGATCGCGCGGTTGGGTCAACGTTAAACCATTTCGGCCGCATTGATGTGCTGATCAACAGCGCCGGGTTGAGTTTGAACGGCGAAGTTGATGGGTACTTACTGGAAGACTGGCGCGCGGTGATAGAGACCAATCTGACCGGGACGTTCCTGACCTGTCGCGCAGTGGCGCCTGCGATGAAGCGGCAGGGCAGTGGTCAGATCATCAACATTTCATCCGGAGCGGGCCGCAGCGGCATCAAGGAGATGGCGGCCTACTGCGCGTCGAAATTCGGCGTGATTGGTTTCACCGAATCGCTCGCGCTCGAGGTCAGAAATCAAAACATCCGCGTTTCGGTTCTGCTTCCAGGATCAGTGGCGACGGATTTTTCCAGAGTCGCAAAACGCGAAGGCTCCTTGGGTCGTGGCGAAGGCGGGTCGAGAGAGATCGGTTATTCGATGGCCGCGGAAGAAGTGGCTTCGGTGATTGTCGCGATGCTCGATCAAGCCCCGCAAGCCTGGATGAGCGAGGTCACGTTGCGTCCGCTGAATCTGGAATTGCGCAGGACTCGGAGTTTTTCCTGACGAGAATGATGATGGTGAGCGAAAGTATTTTCTGTTCCGGGTGTGGCATAACGCTCAGACCATTTATGAGGGTTTGCCCGCGTTGTGGCGCGGTGCGCGAGGGGGCCACGCCGATGCAGGGGCCGAAATCAGCGTCGGCGCCTGCGCCATCCGAATCGGATCGAGCTAACACTCAAATCCCGGCGGATTCAACCACATCCCAGGTCGCCGCAAATGGCCAGACCAAAACCCAAGTCGCGCCATTCGACATCGTGCGGCTCCAAAAGCCGGATAGCGCCGTAAGTAAAGATAAAGGATATTCCATGCGGGATACCGTCTTCCTCTCGCCGGAAGATGAGCGCGGGAGGTTTCCGCTTTTCACCACGGCGCAATGGACACTGATGGCGATTGGCGCCGGACTGTTGGCTCTGATGCTCGTGATAGCTTATCTGCTCTGGCGCCAGCAACAGCGCGATACTAGGCAAGCGGTAAACCGAAATATTGTCGCCACTCAACCGGTTCCGAACACGACCCCGACTCCGGAACCAAGTCCGACGCCGTCGCCGTCCAACGATCAGGTGATGTACGAACTGGTCAAAACCCAGTTGATGGCTTACAACCCGCTCGGATTTTCGCGCTACAGCTTTGAAGTCAAAGATGGAGTTGTCACCGTCAACGGCGAGGCCGAGCATCAACCGGAAAAAGACGGCGTGGAGAATATCCTCAAACTCGTCACCGGGGTCAAATCGGTGATCAATAATCTGAAGATCAAACCGGGTGAGTTGTTTGCGCCAGTCAAACTCAACACCGCCGAGGCGAAGATTTTGGATGACGCTCTTCGCCGGGAGATTGAATCGGGCGGACAGGCCGCCAGCGTTGATCCACCTCAACCGACGCAAGCGCAGCAGCCAAAGCAGGCGCAGCAATCCGACGCCAGCGCCCTCGCCCGTGAGAAAGCCTCGGCTAAACAGCGCGAAGAAGATATGGCGCTGCGTAAGGCCGCCGAAGAGAAGCTTCGCCGCGAGGCCGAAGAGTACGAAAGACGGCAGGAAGAGTTGCGCCAGGCGGAGGCCGAGCGCCGCGCTCGCGCCGAACAGGCGCGGCTCGAAGCCAGCGCGCTCCGTTCAGGCACGGTTGCCTGGAGCGGGTTGGTTGATGGCGTTGACGAAGTGGTCATTTCAGGCTCCAGCGCCTCGGTTCGCCACGTGAATGGGAATCCGCCGCGCGAAGTCAAAGCGTCGTTCAGCGCGCCTATCCCGCGTTCACCAGTGAAAGTCGCGCTGATTTCATCGAATGGGCGCGGCGTGATCAGCGTTGTTCAACAGCCATCGGCGGCGAACGGTTATACGACCATCGTCCGAGTTGACGATGGCGCCAAAGGTGGCGACAAACGTTATGAATTCACGCTCCGATGGTCAGCTCAGTGAATGGGAATGAAACCATATATACTCTCTCCCTCCGACCTCGCCGAGAAAAGACGTCTGGTCAGATACATCACACAAAATCTGGAGGCGACTTATGGCGTCCCGATCAATGACAGCCCTTTTGACCCTCTGGACGAATTGATACTTACGATCCTGTCACAGGCAACTACCGACACTAACAGCCGAAGAGCTTTTGAGAAGTTGAAACAGCGTTTCCCTGATTGGGAGTCGGCGCGGCGCGCCCACCCATCATCTATTGCCGTTGCCATCAAATCGGGCGGATTAGCCAACGCCAAATCGGTGGCTATAAAAAACGCGCTCAACGAGATCAAGACAAGAAGGGGAGAACTCGATCTGTCCTTTTTGCAAACAGCGCCAATCGAAGATGCCAGAAAATTTCTCACATCGCTTGCAGGCGTAGGTCCCAAAACAGCGGCCTGCGTATTGTTGTTTGCGTGTAACCGGGAAATATTTCCGATGGATACTCACATTCTTCGGATAACAAGACGAATTGGACTGGTTCCTGAGAAATTTAGCGACTATCAATCGCACGAACGGATGGAAAAATTGGTTCCGCCGAAAAAGCATTACTCGCTTCACGTCAATCTTATTAGGCATGGCAGGCAAATTTGCCGCCCGCAAAATCCGAAATGTGATAAATGCTCGTTGATTGAGCATTGCGATTACGGACGATCCCGCCTGTAACCCTGCCTGTTTTCACAGAACTGATTAGAAAACGATCAAAGCGCAATCTTTTATGTACCGTTTTGTTTCAAAAGTTGCGAGTAGGAATGAGTTGTAAGCACGGTAGAAGCAGTCTTTTAGTAATTAATCATCTGACTTAGTCGCTGATAGCAGAAGGTTTAAGACAGTCATAGGCGCAGTTGCTTGTGAAGAGTGGGGCAATGGTATGCTCGTTGCTCTAAGACCATAACGACAAGCAATGCTTCAGCAGTTTAGGTAAAAGCTCAGAGACGGGAGGTGTTGGGGGACATCAAACGTCAAAGAGATAGGATGGCTGCTCGGTTACGCATGGTTCTTGGGGGAGGCCATACGCAATCAAGCAGCCATTCTTACTTTACCAATTGTAAATCTCCAGCCTCATCCTTCCCACCAAAATATCTCTATTAAATTTTTAGTCCAAAGCAGAGAGTAGACACTCTAACTTGGCGTATATCACAAACGCTTTTCAATTTGCGATTTCATTTAACGCGCTTTAAATTTACGGTTGTGGCTCACTGACCGTGGGAGGATCTATGTATAAAGGGCATAAACGATCAACCAGAACAATGAGGTTTGTCCCGACCCTCCTCCTGTTCCTGCTCGCGTTCGGCTCGCCGATTGGCGCGTCTCAGGACGCGAAGGACCAGAAACGAAAGGCCAATCAGTCAGCGTCTCAAAGCAAAGTCACGAAAAAATTGACTGAAGAGCAGAAAGTCGCGCATCTGCTCGACCGCGTCACATTCGGCGCGCGGCCTGGTGATGTCGAGCGAGTGATGAGGTTGGGGTGGGAGAGATATTTGGACGAACAGTTGCATCCCAATCGCATCTCTGATCAGGTGGCCGAACAGAAGCTGAAAAATATCGAAAGCATTCACCTGAGCAACGCCGAATTGGCGAGGAGCTATCCTCCTCCGCAGGTCCTCCTCCGGGTTTTGAAGGATCGCGGCATCGAATTACCGAGCCTCGGCGCCAACGTCAATGAGAGCCAAAACCTGACCACTCCAAGAAACAATCCGCAATCCGGAGTTGATGATCGCGCCAAGCGGCGCGAAGCCTATCAAGCTCTCAAAGAGGTAGGCTACAAACCGCGGCAGCAAGTCGTTCAGGAATCGCAGCAGGCCAAAATACTCCGAGCGGTATACAGCGAACGTCAATTACAGGAGGTGATGACCGACTTCTGGTTCAACCACTTCAACGTCTACATTCAAAAAGGCGCAGATCGAGTCCTGACAACTTCCTACGAGCGGGACGCGATTCGCCCGAACGTCTTTGGCAAGTTTGAAGATTTGCTCAAGGCCACGGCGGAACATCCGGCGATGTTGTTCTATCTGGACAACTGGATGAGCGCCTCGCCGAATGTGATGATGCCCAATCGCGATGAACTTCGCCGGATGAGACGTGAACAGCGATTCGGCGCCTTTGGCAGAGGTAGGTTTGGCGATTTGGGCAATCGCGGTCAACGTCCGAATGATCGGATAGCGCGAGACGACGACCAGCAGATGTTGAATCAGAACGGCAAGGTTGCGAAGCGCGCTCGCGGGCTGAATGAAAATTACGCCCGCGAAATTATGGAGCTGCACACGCTTGGGGTTGACGGCGGTTATACGCAGAAAGATGTGCAGGAAGTAGCGCGTTGCTTCACTGGGTGGACGATTCGCAATCCGCGCGCCGGCGGCGAGTTCTATTTCAACCGGTTTATGCACGACGATGGCGAGAAGACCGTGTTCGGCAAAAAGATTCCCGCGGGTGGTGGGATCAAGGACGGTTACGCCGTGATTCACACGCTCGCCACGCATCCTTCAACAGCGAAATTCATCTCGACCAAATTGGCGCGCAAGTTCGTTTCGGACAACCCGCCACAATCACTCCTTGATTGCATGTCACGGACATTCCTGAAGACTGATGGCGATATCCGTGAAGTATTGCGAACGATGTTCGCGTCGCCGGAATTCTTCGTCCCGGAAAATTACCGCGCGAAGATCAAAACCCCATTTGAGATGACTGTCAGCGCGGTTCGCGCCATCGGGGCCGAAACGGACGGCAATCCGCGATTCCACCGCTGGCTGGCGCAGATGGGAGAAGGACTGTTTATGTGCCAGCCGCCTACCGGCTATCCCGACACGGCCGAGCGATGGGTCAATACTGGCGCGTTGCTCGAACGCATGAACTTCGCGCTCGCGCTCAGTGGTAACCGCGTTCTCGGCACGAGCGTCAACCTTCAAAATCTTTCGGCTAAGGCGCCTATGACGCAACCATCACAGGTTATTGATCATTTCGTCAACCTGTTATTGCGCGGTCAAATTTCGCCGCAAACTCGCGCGACGATTGACAAGAACCTGAGCGAGCAGCAACTGGCGATGGCTGGTGGTAAAGTGGATGTGGCGAAAGTTGTCGGACTTATCCTGGGATCGCCGGAATTTCAAAGGCAGTGAGAATACGATGAACAGAAGATTTTTCCTGAAAAACAGCGGCGTCGCATTGGCCAGCGTCAGCGCCGCGACGATTCTGCCGTCGTTCCTGACGCGGACGTTGGCTCAATCGAATGGAAATGGTCGCAGGAAGATTTTGATCGCCATCTTTCAACGCGGCGCAATGGACGGGTTGAGCGCGGTCATTCCTTACGGTGAGCCGGAGTATTACAGTTTGCGTTCGTCTATCGCGATTCCGCGTCCCGGCGGCGGCCTCCAGAGGGGGCAGGAGGGGCAGGGGGCGCAACCGAACCAGGCCCCGGCGATTGATCTCGACGGTTTCTTCGCCCTCCATCCGGCGCTCATCGCCTTCAAACCGGTCTACGATTCCGGTCAACTTGCGATCATTCACGCCACTGGCTCGCACGACAGCACGCGATCGCATTTCGACGCGCAGGATTACATGGAATCGGCCACACCTGGCGTGAAGAGCACGACCGATGGCTGGCTCAATCGTTACCTGCAATCGAACGGAGACGCGAACGCGTCTCCGTTCCGTGGCGTGGCGATGGGGCCGAACATGCCGCGCGCAATGCAGGGCAAGGCGTCGGTCATCGCGATGAACAACATCAACGATTTCACCATTCGCGCCGGCGGCGGTGAGATGGGACAGGCCGCGCAGGTCCTGCAGAATGGATTCGAGGCGATGTACGCGCAGACGGTCAACGATGCGTTGCGCGGCGCCGGCAAAGAGACCTTCGAGGCCATGAAGTTGCTCAAGCGCGTCAACCCAACTCAGTATAGGGAGGCGCCTGGCGTCATTTATCCGCGTGGCCCGTTCGGTGACCGTCTGCGTCAGATCGCGCAGTTGATCAAATCGGACATCGGTCTGGAAATCGCCTTCGCGGACATCGGCGGATGGGACACGCACGCCAATCAAGGCTCATCGCAGGGCCAACTCGCATTGCGCTTAACGGAGTTGGCGCAGGGCGTCTCGGCGCTTTATGCCGATCTGAAAGACCGCGCCGACGACGTGGTGATCCTGACGATGACCGAATTCGGCCGCACAGCGCGCGAGAATGGTAATCGCGGCACCGATCACGGCCATGCGAGCGTGATGTTCGCGCTCGGCGGCTCGGTTAAAGGCGGCAAGGTTTACGGCAAGTGGCCGGGGCTCAAGAGCCATCAGCTTTACGAAAACCGCGATCTGGCGATCACGACCGATTTCCGCGATGTCTTCGGTGAACTAGCGAAGGATCATCTGGGCGCGACCAATTTGAACGCGATCTTCCCCGGTTATCAGGTCAACACTTCCAATTTCAAAGGACTGATCAGAGCCTGAATCTCGGATTTTGATTCGCTCAGTGGCGAGACGATTCCCTATACGCACAGCCTGAAGCAGCGCATTTACGGGGGCCGATGACGAATCGGCTCCCGCTTCTTGTGTTTGTAGATTTTTTTATCGTGACAATTTCAGGAGGCAAATTTTGCCGGTTTTCGGGAATCTTAGAATTTCCGTTGTGTGTTCTTCATCTTCAAGCTTGCATAGTGACTTTGGTCGGATATACACTTCGCGCGCGCCGAAAAGTCTCACTCAGTTAGACTGGCGACCGTTCGAAGTGGCTAAATTCAGCGCCCTTCTTGCTGTATATCCCAGGCCGCGTTTCTCACGTGTAGTTACGGGCCTTCGTTAATTGTCCCTGGTTTGCGCCCTATTTATTGATTGATTGATCGATTGTCCGCCAATTATCCCCCGATTGGCCGCCAACCGCCTGATTGAGTCCTTGGGAGGTCATCATGATTTCACTCCATGTTAGTCAAACTCTGGTTCGGCTGATCCGCGCTTACGCGAATGCCCAGCGGCCCGGGCGATACTGCTTCTGGCTTGGACTGGCGCTTGCATTAGCGCTCGCGGTTAGCGCCGGAGTGACACTGGCGTGGCGTGACATTAGCGCGAATTCTGTGTCGTCAGTTCCGGCGGCGAGTTATGAAGCGGTTCCTGTTGCGCCGGGGTCAATTGTCGCGGCCTTCGGCTCCAACCTTGCCACCCAACCTGCCGAAGCTATAGATGCCGATCCAAACACTCCGGGCATCCAGCTTCCGACAACGCTCGGCGGGACCACGGTCGAAATCAACGGGCGGCGCGCCGGACTCCTTTTCGTTTCCCCCTTGCAAATCAACTATGTCATGCCGGAAGCGACAGAGATCGGACCGGCCAGCGTCGTCGTTAGATCCGGTGACGGCTCCACCTCAGATGGAATGGCCCAGATCGCCCAGGTCTCTCCGGCGATCTTCACCGCTAACGCCACTGGCAAGGGCGTTCCGGCGGCGCTTATATTTCGACGCAAGGCTGACGGCCAGGAATCTTATGAATTACTTTCCCAAAGAAGCGGGTCTGATGGCCGCTTTATTACAAAACCGATTGAGATGCCTGAGGGCGACCGCGTATTCCTGGTTCTTTTCCTGACCGGTGTGCGCCGCGCCGCCGCCGACAGCGTCCGTGTCTTGATCGGCGGTGAAGAACTCACGCCATTGTATTCAGGCGCCACGCCCGATTTTATCGGCCTCGATCAGATCAACGTCGAAATTCCGCGCAGCTTAATGGGGCGCGGCCCAGTCAATGTCTCGGTGACGGCGGGTCGCGCCACGTCGAACCTGGTGGACATTGAAATGGCTGGGGTCGGCGGTGGTTCGCAAGTGCAGGTGGGCGGGTTTGGCGGTCTGCAGGCTTTGGCGGGCAATGAAATGATCATCAACGGCAGCGGATTTTCCCCCGTCGCATCTGAAAACACCGTTCGCATCGCCGGGCTTCAAGCCGAGGTCATGCGGGCGACGCCGACCTCATTGACCATCTTGGTCCCGTTCGGCGTCGAAGAAGGGACGGTCCGGGTCACCACTCCCACGGGCGAAGGCGTCAGCGCGAATATCCTGCCGGTGCTGACTTCGATCAGCGGCCTTGTCGAGGATACCTCGGGGCGGCCACTGAAAGACGTGGAGGTTTCAGTCCTACTACCCGGCGAGACAATCACGAGAAAGACCGACGCAGAAGGCCATTTCGTCCTGCCTAACGTGGCTGAGGGGTTGCACCCGGTCGAAGTTAATGGTCGCGCGCTCAATGTCAATCCTCCTTACCCGAGAGTCGCTTTGAAGATCATCGCGCAGAAGAGCCGCGACAACGCTTTTCCGCGCGCGATCGCTTTGCAACAGGAGACAGGATCCGGCGGAACCATTGGATCGGGATCTTCACTCGGCGACGATGATGATCACGGATTGAGCGTCACGCAGAAAAATCTTGGCTCAGGGCTAGTCTCGATTGAGACGGATGGTTTCAGGCTGGAGATTCAAGATTCGACGCAGGCCAAATTCCCGGACAATACCACGAGCGGCAATATCTTCCTGACGCCGCTGCAGAACGCTCGCACCCCGGTCGAATTGCCGCTCGGTTAT
>Ga0187894_10000694_pt1 | contig 45348 bp, 41 predicted proteins | sample GBC1701081metaG_FD_136650 | JGI IMG/M metagenome (GOLD analysis project Ga0187894, IMG submission 136650) | White microbial mat communities from a lava cave in the Kipuka Kanohina Cave System on the Island of Hawaii, USA - GBC170108-1 metaG ... | reverse complement strand
GCGGTCGAGCGCGCGACCTCGCGCAGGATGTTCGGCCAGGCGCTCGCCGACTTCCAGCTCACCCAGGCCGCGATCGCCGAGATGGCGACCGGGATCGATTCGTCCGCCCTGCTGACCTACCGCGCCGCGTGGACGCGCGACGTCGCCGGCGGCCGCGCCACGCGCGAGGCGGCGATGGCGAAGATGGTCGCGACCGAGACCGCGCAGAGCGTGATCGACCGCGCGGTGCAGATCTTCGGCGGGCTCGGCGTGGTGTCGGGGCAGCCGGTCGAGCGGTTGTACCGCGACATCCGGAGCCTGCGCATCTACGAGGGCGCGACCGAGGTGCAGAAGCTCATCATCGCGCGCGAGACCCTGCGGAGCTAGCGACCGGCCGATGGCCTACACCGCCCACGTCGACACCTTCGCACGCGACAACCTCCCGCCGGCGGAGGAGCTGCCGGAAGTCTTCTTCGACCTGCCGGAGCTGCAATACCCGGCGCGGCTCAACTGCGCCGCCGAGCTGCTCGACGCGATGGTGGCGGCCGGCCACGGCGAGCGGCCTGCGCTCCACGCCCTGATCGGCGGGCGCAAGTACGCCTGCACCTACCGCCAGCTCCTCGCGCGGGCGAACCAGATCGCGCGCGTCCTGGTCGAGGACCTCGGGCTCGTCCCGGGCAACCGCGTGCTGCTGCGCGGGCCGAACAACCCGATGATGGCGGCGAGCTGGTTCGGCGTGATCAAGGCCGGCGGCATCGCGGTCGCGACGATGCCGCTCCTGCGGGCGAAGGAGCTCGAGCCGATCCTCGAGAAGGCGCACGTGGGTGCGGCGCTCTGCGACGTGCGCCTGAAGGAGGAGCTCGAGCGAGCGCGCTCGCGCTGCCGGGGCCTGCAGGGCGCCCTCTACTTCAACGACGGCGGGCCCGGCTCGCTCGAGGCGGCGCTCGAGCGCAAGCCCGCGACGTTCGCGAACGTCGACACCGCGGCCGACGACGTCGCGCTGATCGCCTTCACCTCCGGCACCACCGGGCAGCCGAAGGGCTGCATGCACTTCCACCGCGACGTGATGGCGATGTGCGACGCGTTTCCGCGCTCGTGCCTCAAGCCCTCGCGCGAGGACGTGTTCTGCGGCACGCCGCCGCTCGCGTTCACCTTCGGGCTCGGCGGCATGCTCTGCTTCCCCTTGCGCTTCGGCGCGTCCACCGTGCTCGCCGAGCGCCTCACGCCCGAGACGCTGCTCGACACGATCCGCGACTTCCGCGCGAGCGTGTGCTTCACCGCGCCGACCTTCTACCGCCAGATGGCGCAGATCGCCTCGAAATATGACCTTGCGAGCCTGAAGAAGTGCGTGTCGGCCGGCGAGGCGCTGCCGGACGCGACGCGGCAGCTCTTCCGGCAGGCGACCGGCATCGAGCTCGTCGACGGGCTCGGCTCGACCGAGATGATCCACATCTTCATCGCCCACCCGCCGGAGCGCGTGCGGCGCGGCGCGACCGGCCAGGCGATCCCCGGCTACCGCGCGACGGTGCTCGACGACGAGGGCAATCCGTGCCCGCCGGGCACGGTCGGCCGGCTCGCGGTGAAGGGGCCGACCGGCTGCAAGTACCTCGCCGACGAGCGCCAGCGGATCTACGTCGAGCACGGCTGGAACGTGACCGGCGACGCCTACCTGATGGACGCCGACGGCTGGTTCTTCTACCAGGCCCGCACCGACGACATGATCATCTCCGCCGGCTACAACATCGCCGGGCCGGAGGTCGAGTCGGCGCTGCTCGCGCACCCGGCGGTCGCCGAGTGCGGGGTGGTCGGCGCCCCCGACGAGGAGCGCGGCATGATCGTGAAGGCCTACGTCGTGCTGAAGCCCGGCTTCGCCGCCGACGGCGCGACGGCAAAGGCGCTGCAGGACCACGTGAAGGCCGCGATCGCGCCGTACAAGTACCCGCGCGCGATCGAGTTCCGCGACGCGCTGCCGCGCACCGAGACCGGCAAGCTGCAGCGGTTTCGCCTGCGGATGGAGGCGGCGTCCAGCGCGGGCCTGCGGCCCTAGCCCGACTAGGTCTCGACGAGGTAGCGCCCGAGCCGCTCGAGATCGGGCTCGACGCCGAGCCCGGGCGAGTCCGGCAGGCTCGCCCAGCCGTCGGCGGGCGCGAACGGGAACACTTCCTGCCGCAGGGGGTTCGGGTTCGAATCGACCTCGGCGTAGCCGCGGCCCGCCGCCGCGAGGAGGTGCATCGACGCGGCGAGCCCCACCCCGCCGGCGAGCCAGTGCGGGCAGAAGTCGAGGCCGCGCTCGATCGCCCGGGCTGCGACCGCCCGGCAGCCGCTGATCCCGCCCCACTTGCCGACGTCCGGCTGCAGGAAGCGAAGCGCGCCGCCGGCGATCGCCGCATCGAACGCCGCCTCGCCGCGCAGGTTCTCGCCCGCAGCGAGCGGGACGCCGGCGCGCTCGGCGAGGAGGCTCCAGGCGTCGGCCGGCTCGTCGGCGGCGATCGGCTCCTCGATCCAGTGCGGCCGGAAGGGCGCGAGCTCCGCGATCCGCTCGAGCGCCTCCGCGGGCGACCAGGCCTGGTTCGCGTCGGTCATGATCGTCGCGTCCGCTCCGAGCGCATCGCGCAAGCGCTCGAGGTTCGCCCGGTCGCTCACCGCGTCCATGCCGACCTTCAGCTTGAACGCGCGGTAGCCCTCCGCGCGGCGCGCGAGCGCCGTCTCGACGACGGCGTCCGGCCCGAGCCCGCTCGCGTAGACGCGCACCCGGTTCGACGTCCCGCCGAGGTGCTGCCACAGCGGCACGCCCGCCCGTCGCGCCGCGAGGTCCCAGCACGCCTGGTCGATGCCCGCGAGCACCTGCGCGAACGGCCCCGGCTCGCCGCACTGGATCGCGAGCGTACGCGTCTTCGCCTCGAGCGCCGCGTGCACCCGCTCGGGCACCGACGCATCGAGGCCGGCGGCGAGTGGCGCGAGCACCGCGCGCAGGAGCCGCGTTCGATGCTCCGCGCCAAGCGGCGGGAAGTTGCACCACACTTCGCCCCAGCCGTGCGCGCCGTCGGCCGCGGTCACGCGCACGAAGAGCGAGGGCCGGGTCGACATCGAGCCGATCGCGGCGCGCACCGGCTGCGCGAGCGGCGCGCGCAGGAGCCAGCAGTCAACGCGGTCGATCGTCGCGGGCATGCTCCCGGGCGATGCTAACCGATCGGCCCGTGCTAGCCTACGCAGCGTCAAGGAGGAGGTCTCCATGAGACACCTGCGATGGTGGGTCGCCGCGCTCGCGCTCGCCGCCGCGCCCGCGGCGCTCGCGCAAGGCGCGCCGTATCCGTCGAAGCCGGTCCGGCTGATCGTGCCGTTTCCGCCCGGCGGCGCGGTCGACTTCTACGCGCGCACGGTGCAGAACCGGCTCGCCGAGAACCTCGGCCAGGGCGTGGTGATCGAGAACCGCACCGGCGCGAGCGGCATGGTCGGCGCCGACCTGGTCGCGAAGGCCCCGCCCGACGGCTACACCCTCCTCGTCGGCAACATCGCGACGCTCGCAATGAACGTCGGGGTCTACCCGAAGATGCCCTACGACCCGCGCAGGGACCTCGCCCCGATCCTGCGCACCGTCGCGGTCGACTACGTGATGGTCGTGCACCCTGCGGTCCCCGCGGCGACGGTGCAGGAGTTCGTCGCCCTCGCGCGGGCGCACCCCGGCAAGATGAGCTACGGCTCGGCCGGCAGCGGCAGCGCGCCGCACCTCTCCACCGAGCTCTTCAAGCAGCGCGCCGGCATCGACGTCGTCCACATCCCGTTCAAGGGCGGCGGGCCGGTAGTGACCGACGTCCTCGGCGGGCAGATCCAGCTCGCGATCGCCGACCAGGCGAACCTGATGCCGCACGTGAAGGCCGGGCGGCTGCGCGCGCTCGCCGTCGGCACGCTCGAGCGCTCGGCCGCCTACCCCGATCTCCCGACGGTCGCCGAGTCGGGCTACCCGGGGTTCGAGGCGCGCGGCTGGCAGGGCATCGCCGGGCCGGCGGGACTGCCGCCCGACATGGTCCGGCAGCTGAACGCCGCGTTCACGAAAGCAATGGCCGCGCCTGACGTGCGCCAGCGGCTCGCCGACGGCGCGCTCGTCCCGGTCGTCGGCACGCCGGAGGAGTTCGCCGAATTCATCCGCGTCGAGATCGCGAAGTGGTCGAAGGTCGCGAAGGACGTGGGCGCGCGGGTGGATTGATCGGCGCGGCGGTCCTGCGCCGCGGGCGACCGCCGGCTCAGCGCAGGGCCGCAGCGACCTGCGCGTGAGCGAGTGGCCGCTCGGTGAGGAGAGCCGCCAGGAGCTCGGGTGACTCGGCCGCAGGCGCGAGCGGGTCGCGGGCCGCGAGCCGGTGGTCGAACACCATGTTCGCGAGCACGAGTCGCCGCGTGTCGCCGGTGCGCTCCGCTTCCCACGTCATCGCGGTGGCGCTCGTCGCGTGATAGAGCGCGGAAGCCGCCGAGCGCGCGAGCGCGTCGTCCGCGCGCGCAGCCGCCTGCGTCGCGAACGCGACGGTCCGGCGCAAAGCGTCGTCGAAGCGGGCGCGCACGCCGGGCTCGAGCGCGGCCTCGTCGAGCTGCGACCGCCACTGCGCGGTGAGCGCATCGAGCGCGCCGCCCTTGCGGATCGCGCGCAGGACGTCGATCGCCACGATGTTGCTCGTGCCTTCCCAGATCGAGCCGAGGTGCGCGTCGCGCAGCAGCCGCGGCTCGGTCCACTCCTCGATGTAGCCGCAGCCGCCGCGCACCTCCATCGCATCGCCGGTGACCTTGCGCGCGTCGCGGCAGGCGCGGAACTTGACGAGCGGGGTGAGGACGCGCGCGAGCCCGCGCGCCGCGGCGTCGCCCGCGTCGGCCGCGCCGAGCGCGACCGCCGTCTGCAGCATCATCGTACGCGCCTGCTCCGTCCACACCATGAGCTTCGCGAGCTGGCGCTGCATCAGCGGGAGGTCGGCGAGCCGCTCGCCGAACGCGCGGCGCTCGGCGGCGACGAAGAGCGCCTCGGAGAGCGCCCGGCGCATCAGGCCGGCGGCGCGCACGCCGTTCGACAGGCGCGAGTTGTTGATCATGTCGGTCATCTGCGCGAAGCCGCGGCCGGTCTCGCCGACGAGGTACGCGGTCGCGCCCTCGAGCCGGATCTCGCCGCTCGCCATCGAGCGCGTGCCGAGCTTGTCCTTGAGCCGCAGGATGCGGTAGGCGTTCGGCGCCCCGCCGTCGAGCTCGCGCGGCAGCAGGAAGAGCGCGAGCCCCTTCGTGCCGGCGACCGCGCCCTCGGGCCGGGCGAGCACCATCGCGAGCGCCGCATCGGGGTTGGAGCAGAACCACTTGTCGCCGGAGAGCCGCCAGGTGCCGTCGGGGGCGGGCCGCGCCGTCGTCGCGGTCGCGCCGACGTCGGAGCCCGCGCCGTGCTCGGTCATGAACATCGCGCCCTGCGCGAGCGCGTCGAGATCCTGGCTCGTGAGCGCGGGGAGATAGCGGGCGACGAGCTCGGGCGAGCCGAAGTTGCGCAGCGTGCGCGTCAGCGAATCGGTCATGCTGACCGGGCAGCACAGGCCGAACTCGGCCTGCACGAAGAGGTACGTCAGGGCGTACTTCGCCACCGGCGGCATCGGCTCGCCCCAGCCGAGCACGCCGCCGCGGTGCGAGAGTGCGGCAAGGCCGTACTCGGCATAGGCGACGCGCTCGAGCTCCCGGTAGGCGGGATGCTTGACGACGGTCTGGCGGTCGGCGCCGTTGCGCGTCCGGTGGCGGAGCACCGGCGGGTTCTGATCGGCGGTCGCGGCGAGGTCGTCGAGCGTGCCGCCGGCGAGCGCGCCGAGCCGCTCGAGGTGCGGCTCGAGGTGCGCGAAGAGCGGTCCCGGCAGATACACCTGCAGCAAGGCGGCGAGCTGCGGGTCGATCGCGTAGAGATTCCGGCCGCGGCCGTCGGGGACGAAGTCGGACGGCGCGCCGATCGGTTCGGGTTTCACGGGGTTGCTCCTTTCTCGGGGCGCCCGGCGCGCGCGCCGGCGCTTCGCCCGCGCGCGCGCCGCCCTACTGCTCGACCTTGATCCCCGCCGCCTTCACTACCGGCGTCCAGCGCTCGATCTCGCGGCGGATGTAGGCCGCGTACTCCTCCGGCGTGCTCGCGTGCACTTCGTAGCCCTGCGCGAGCAGCTTCTCCCGCACGTCGGTCTGGTTGACCGCGGCGACGACCGCCGCGTGCAGCTTGACGACGACCGGCTGGGGCGACTTCCCCGGCGCGACCACGCCGTAGAAGCCCGAACCGACGAGCTCGGGAAAGCCCTGCTCGACGACGGTCGCGACCTCCGGCAGCAGCGGGGAGCGCTTCGTGGACGCGATCGCGATGCCGCGCAGCTTCCCCGCCTGCACCTGCGGACCGGTCGGGATGATGGCGTCGAAGAACACCGGCACCCGGCCCGACAGGACGTCCTGGATCGCCTGCCCGGCGCCCTTGTAGGCGATGCCGGTCATGTCGGCACCGGACTTCGCCTTCAGGGCCTCGCCCATGAGGTGGGTGATCGCGCCGACGTTGGCGTAGGCGAAGCTCACGCCGCCCGGCGTCGTCTTCGCCGCCTCGAGCACGTCCCGGATCGACCGCCACTGCGTCGACGGATGCACCGCGATCAGCGCCGGGATCGAGGCGACGAGCGACACCGGGGCGAAGTCGCGCTCGGCGTCGTACGGCAGCTTCAGGCCGAGCGCGGTGTTGAGCGCGATCGGCGCGGCGCAGAAGCACACCGTGTAGCCGTCGGGCGCGCTCTTCGCGACCGCGTCCATGCCGATCACGCCCGCGGCGCCGCCCCGGTTCTCGACGACGAGCGGCTGGCCGAGCCGCTCGCCCATCCGCTGCGCGACCTGCCGCGCGACGTTGTCGAGCGCGCCGCCGGCGACGGTGGGCACGATCACCCGGATCGGCTTCGACGGATAGCTCTCGGCCTGCCCGAACGCGGGGGCCGCGACGAGCAGGGTGGCGAACACCGCGAGTCTTGCGTACCGCATGAGGTTTTCTCCCCCGATCATTCCGGCGCGCGCGCGCCGGGCTCGACGACGACGTCGCGGATCGTGCCCGAGTAGCCGAACGCGCCGTGGCGCTCGTACAGCGCCCACAGCACCGGCCCGCGGCGGTCGAGCCCGACGTCGAGGCCCTCGAAGATGCCGTAGAGCACCAGCGTCGGCGCAAGCCGCGTCCAGCCCGCCCGCTCGGCGCCGTCGACGAGAATCCGCCCGCGCCCCTCGCGTCCCCCGGGCGCCTCGTACTCGAGGACCGCCTCGTGCTCGCCCGGGCCGAGCGCGAACGGCGCGAGCGAGGTCTCGTCCCCGAACCCGTTGTAGTGGAAGTGCAGCAGGCCGTCCTCGAGGTACATCACCATCCCGGCGGCCGGGTCGCCGATCGCCCACAGCACGCCCTCGTCGGCCGCGCCGTGCGTGAAGCGCACGCGGATCCGGAACGACCGGTCGGCGACGAGCGGCAGGATGTCGGCCCGGTGCGTCGTCTGCGCGCCGGGGTAGAAGGTGCGCGGCCGGTCGGCCGCGGCGACGACTTCCGGCGGGTAGTCGGCGAACTTGTGCAGGCGGTCGCGGTTGTCGAGCGGGTAGACGAAGTATTTCCACGCCGCGGCGTCGAACGCCTCGACGAGCGCCTTCAGCCTCGCCGGTTCGCGCGCGCGCAGGTCGACCGCCTCGGAGAAGTCCTCGTCGAGGTGGTGGAGCGTCCAGTTGTCGAGATCGATCGGCGCGCCGCGCTTCTGGATCGAGCGCGCGAGCCAGCCGTCGCGGTAGTAGGCGCGATTCGACCAGCACTCGTAGTACTGCTCGGTCCGCGGCGAGGGTGCGGCGGCGTCGAAGAGAACGTTGGCGAAGCTCGCGCCGTGCATCGCGCGCGCGGGGCTGCCGTGGCTCGTCGCGAGCGGCGCGACGCCGGCGAGTTCGAGGAGCGTCGGCATCACGTCGGTCACGTGCACGAACTGCCGGCGGACCGCGCCGCGGTCGCGGATCCGCGCCGGCCACGACACGATGAACGACACCCGCCGCCCGCCGCCGCCGGTGTAGGTCTTGAACGAGGGGAACGGCGTGTTCGACACCTCGCCCCAGGCGGTCGGGTAGAGCGACACGCTGCGCGGGCTGCCGATGTCGCGGGCGTGCGCGCGCTCGCGCTCGATCGGCGGCGGCGCGAGGCCCATGTAGCGGCGGTTGTTGTTGACCATCCCGGTCGGGCCGCCGGCGTCGGTGCCGCCGTTGTCGGAAGAGAAGAGGACGATGGTGTTGTCGAGCTCCCCGATCGACTCGAGGAACCCGACGAGCCGCCCGACGTTCTGGTCGACGCAGTCGAGCATCGCCGCGTAGGCCTCCATGTGCCGCGCGAAGAGCGGCCGGTCGGCCGGATCGGTGTCGTCCCACTTCGGCGCGCGCGGATCGGAGGCGGGGAGCCGCGTGCCCGGCGGGATCAGCCCCGATTCGAGCTGCCGGCGCCAGCGCGCTTCGCGCATCGCCGTCCAGCCGGCGTCGTAGCGGGCGCGGTACTTGGCGAGATCGTTCGGCTTCGCCTGCAGCGGCGCGTGCACCGCGTTCTGCGCCAGGTAGAGGAGGAACGGCTTGTCCGGGGAGGAGCCGCGCAGCTCCTTGAGGTACTGGATCGCGCGGTCGGTCCAGTCGTCGGTCGAGTAGTAGTCGCGCGGATACTCGTCGACCGGCACGAGCTGGTTCCCCATCAGGAGCTGGGTGGGGAAGAAGAAGTGGGTCTCACCCTCCATGAAGCCGTAGAACGTGTCGAAGCCCCGCTGCGCCGGCCAGCTGCGCTTCGGCCCGGACTGCACCGAATCGATGGTCGGCGTGTTGTGCCACTTGCCGGTCATGATCGTCTCGTAGCCGGCGGCGCGCAGCGTCTCGGCGAGCGTCGGCGCCTCGAGCGGGATCTCGCCCGAGTAGCCGGGATAGCCGGGGTTGTTGTTCGCGAGCCAGCCGGTGCCGACCGCGTGCGCGTTCATGCCGGTGAGGAGCGCGGCGCGCGCGGGCGAGCAGAGCGGGTGCGTCGTGTAGTGCGTGAACCGCAGCCCGCGCGCGGCGATCCGGTCGATGTGCGGAGTCTCGATCTCCGAGCCGTAGCAGCCGGGGTCGGACCAGCCCATGTCGTCCATGTAGACGATGACGATGTTCGGCGCGCCGCGCGGCGCGGACCCGCGCGCCGGCCACCACGGCTTCGATTCCTCGCGCGTGCGGCCGACCTTGCCCTGGAAATCGCTCATCGCCCTCCCCTCCTCTCGCGCGGGGGAGTATGCCATCGCCCCGTCGCCTCGCACCGCATCATCGGCGCGGATTGTCAGGGCGCGCCGCCCGGCGCACACTCGCGCCGGGAGGAGGCCCGTCATGATCCGTCTGGCAATCGCGTCGTGCGCGCTCGCGCTCGCCGCCGGCGCGCACGCGCAGAGCGCTTTCCCGGTCGCCGGCAAGCCGGTGCGCATCGTCGTGCCGTTTCCGCCCGGCGGGCAGACCGACCTCCAGGCGCGCGCGATCGCGCAGAAGATGAGCGAGGGCGGCGGCCCGCCGGTGATCGTCGACAACCGCCCGGGCGCATCGACCGTGATCGGCGCGCGCGAGGTGGCGAAGGCCGCGCCCGACGGCCACACCCTGCTCTACACGATCGCGATCCACGTGCAGCTCGCGCACCTCTACGCGACCCCGCCGTTCGACGTGTTCAGGGAGTTCACGCCGATCACCGCCGGCGCCCGCTCGGGCACCGTCCTCACCGCCCACTCATCGATGCCGTTCAACAACGTGCCGGAACTCGTCGTCTACGCGAAGGCGAACCCCGGCAAGCTCAACTGCGCCTCCTTCGGCGCCGGGACGACGGCGCACCTCAACTGCGAGCGGTTCAAGCGCCAGGCCGGGATCGAGATCGTGCACGTGCCGTACAAGGGCAGCGGCGACGCGATGCGCGATCATCTCGCGGGCACCGCGCAGCTCTTCTTCGACGGCCCGACCACGGCGATCGCGAACGCGAAGAGCGGCCGGGTGAAGATGATCGCCAGCGCGACCGAGGAGCGCATCGGCGCGCTCCCCGATCTCCCGACGATGCGGGAGGCGGGCTACGACGTCGGCATCACCGGGTATCTCTGGTTCTGGGGACCGGCCGGCATGTCGCCGGCGACGGTGGACGCGGTCTACCAGCTCCTCGCCCGCGCGATCCGGCACCCCGAGGTGGTCGAGATCTTCGCCAAGGGCGGATCGGAGGCGGCCGGCATGCCGCCGGCCGAGTTCGAACGGATCGCGCGCGATCTCTACGAGCGCTGGGGCGTCGTGATCCGGGAGGTGGGGGTGCGGCTCGATCAGTAGCCGTTACTCGACCCTGACGTTCGCCGCCTTCACCGCCTCCGACCAGCGCGCGTGCTCGCGCGCGAGGAACTGACCGAACTCCTCCGGCGTCGTGCCCGCGATCTCGGCACCCTGCGCGGCGAGCTTCTCGCTCACGTCGGGGGACTTGAGCGCCGCGACGATGTCGGCGCTCAGCTTCGCCACCGCGTCGCGCGGCGTCGCGGCGGGCGCGACGACGCCGAACCAGGCGAGCGCCTCGTAGTCGGGATAGCCGCTCTCGATCACCGTCGGCACCTCGGGCCAGTACGGCAGCCGTTTCGCCGACGTGACGCCGAGCACGGTCAGCTTGCCCGCCTTGACGTGCGGCATCACTTCGAGCGGGCTCGCGAACAGGAACGCGATCTGCCCGCCGACGAGGTCGACGATCGCCGGTGCGCCGCCCTTGTACGGCACGTGGACGACGTCGATGCCCGAGCGCAGGCGGAAGAGCTCGGTCGCGAGGTGGGGCAGGCTGCCGTTGCCCGGCGAGCCGTAGTGGAGCTTGCCCGGCTCCCGCTTCGCCGTCGCGACGAAATCCTGGAAGCTCTTGGCCGCGACCTTCGCCGGGTTGACCGTCACCACCAGCGGATTGGTCACCAGCAGCGTCACCGGCGTGAAATCGCGCCGGCTGTCGTAGGGCAGCTTCGGGTAGGCGTACTGCGTGATGACGAACGGCGCCGGCGCGAGCAGGATCGTGTAGCCGTCGGCCGGAGACTTGGCGACGAAGTCGGCGCCGATCGTCGTCGCCGCGCCGGGCTTGTTCTCGACCACGACCGGCTGGCCCCAGCGCTCGCCCGCCTTCTGCCCGACCGTGCGCGCGACGACGTCGGACTGGCCGCCGGGGGCGAACGGGACGATGAAGCGCACCGGCTTCGACGGGAAGGTCTGCGCCGGCGCGCCGGCGGCATAGACGAGCGCGGCGGCGGCGGCGAGGGCGATGCGCGACATGGAGTTCCTCCGAAGTGCGGTCCGCGTGTCCGGATCGCCGGGCCGATTCTCGCCGCGCAGCGCCCCCCCGGCAAGTCCCGCCGCCCGACTGCGCCGCCGGACTGCCCCCGCGTCAGAACCGGTCGGCGCGGTAGGGTGCGGGGTCCACGAACGGCGCTTCGCCCGTCATCATTTCGGCGACGAGCCGCCCGGTGACGGGTCCGAGCGTGAGGCCGTGGTGCGCATGGCCGAAGGCAAACCACAGGTTCGCGTGGCGCGGCGCAGGGCCGATGATCGGCATCATGTCCGGCGTGCAGGGCCGCGCGCCCATCCACGGCTCGGTGTCGAGGCGCTCGGCGAGCGGGAAGAGGTTGCGCGCGATCGGCTCGGCGCGGCCGAGCTGCACCGGCGTGCGGATGGCGTCGCGCAGCGCGAACTCCGCGCCGGTGGTGAGGCGGATGCCGCGCGCCATCGGCGCGAGGCAGTAACCCGACTCGCTGTCGAGCACCGGGCGGTTGAGCGTCGCGGTGCCCGCCGCGCGGTAGTGCATGTGGTAGCCGCGCTTCACCGCGAGCGGCAGTGCGTAGCCGAGCGCACGCGTGAGCACGTCGGCCCAGGGGCCGAGCGCCACGACCGCGGCGCCCGCCTCGAGCGGTCCTGCGGCGGTGCGCAGGCGCCAGAGCGCGCCGTCGGCCTCGAGCGTCGCCGCGTTCCCCTGCACGAACCGCCCGCCGAGGCGCTCGAAGAGCCGCACGTAGGCGAGCGCGAGCGCGTTCGGGTCCACGACCGTCGTCGGCTCGGTCCAGTGGATGCCGCCCGAGAGCACCGGCGCGAGGTGCGGCTCGGCCTCCGCGAGCGCGCGCGCGTCGAGCGCCCGGTAGGCGAGGCCGAACTCCCGCTTCCACGATTCGGCCTCGGCGAAGCCCCGATCGCGCTTCTCGTTCGTGCGGAAAGCGCGGATCCAGCCGTCGCGCCGGATCAGCTCCGTCGCGCCCGCCGCGGCGGCGAGCGTATCGTGTTCGGTCACGCAGTGCTCGATCAGGCGCGAATAGAGCCGCGCGATCGCGGCGTGGCGTCGCCTCCGCGAGTGCTTCCAGTACTTCCACAGGAACGGCGCGATCTCGACGAGCGCCGACGGGTGGTAGTAGGCGTCGATCGTGCGGTTGGTCCCGTAGCGCACGAGCGCGCCGAAGTCGTGCGGGAAGCCGTACGGGTAGACGCCCTCGCGCTGGATGAGCCCGGCGTTGCCGAACGAGGTCTCCTCGGCCGCGCCGCGCCGGTCGACGAGCACCGTCGAGCGGCCGCGGCTCTGCAGGTGGACGGCCACCGAGATGCCGACCATGCCGGCGCCGAGGACGACGGCGTCAGCACGCATGCGAAGGAGCCGGGAAGAGCCGGGCGGCAGCGCGCATAGGGCGCGAATGATACGCGCCCGGGCCGTGCCGGCCGTTTTCCGGCCGGCGGAAGGCTCAGAACAGCTCGGCCGGCAGCTCGAGCTTCAGCCCGAGCGCGCTCTGCCCGCGCTTCCCCTCGGGCCCGAAGTACTCGACCTCGCCCTTGCGGCCGACGGTGATCACCTCGCGCGCGCCGCCGCGCAGGTATGCGGCGATCTTCATCGCGATCTCCGCGCGCGAATCGCCCGGCGAGAGCACCTCGACGCAGGCGTCGGGGACGAACGGGCACGGCGACTCGCCCTTGACCTCCCGCCAGCGGGCGGGCGGCATCCAGACCACGTCGGGCACGCGGATGCCACGGTGGGTCAGGACGGAAACATCCGTTGCCGATCGCGGTCCGAGCTGCCTGGCGATCTGCTGGGCGACCTCGGACGCGACGAGCTGGTGATCGTTCGTCGGCTTGGGGCTCAGGATCAGCTCCCCGAGCTCGCTGAGCTCGTAGCGGTCGGGGCTGTCGGGGTCTTCGGCAAGCGCGTGCCAGCGCCGGAGGAGCTCCTCGCGGTCGAGTGCGATTTCGGTCTGCATGTCGGTCCCGGTGCCTGGGCGATCGGCGACGCGCCTAGTATAGATCCGCGGTCTGTTGATGCGCGCATGGTGCAGGGCATTGTGCGCGGGCGAGTGGCTCAGGCGGTGAGCCTCCCGGGATCGGCCGCGCGACGGCAGCAACCCTCGCCGGCCGCTCCGGCACCGGTCAGCGCGCCGGCCGACGCGTCGCCGCCGGCCGGGCCTCAGAACAGCTCGGCCGGCAGCTCGAGCTTCAGCCCGAGCGCGCTCTGCCCGCGCTTCCCCTCGGCCCCGAAGTACTCGACCTCGCCCTTGCGGCCGACGGTGATCACCTCGCGCGCGCCGCCGCGCAGGTATGCGGCGATCTTCGTCGCGATCTCCGCGCGCGGATTGCCCGGCGAGAGCACTTCGACGCAGGCGTCGGGGACGAACGGGCACGGCGACTCGCCCTTGACCTCCCGCCAGCGGGCGGGCGGCATCCAGACCACGTCGGGCACGCGAATGCCACGATCGGTGTAGACGGAGATCTCCATACCCGCCTCGGGGCCGAGCTGCGCCTCGAGCGCCCGCACGACCGCCAGCGCGACGCGCTGGTGATCGTTGGTCGGCTTGGGGCTCAGGATCAGCTCCCCGAGCTCGCTGAGCTCGTAGCGGTCGGGGCTGCCGGGGTCCTCGGCGAGCGCCTGCCACCGCCGGAGGATCTCCTCGCGCTCGAGTGCCATTTCGGTCTGCATGTCGGTCCCGGTGCCCGGATGATCGGCGACGTGCCCAGTATAAGTCCGCCGTCCGCCGATGCGCGCATGGTGCAGGACATTGTGCGCGGGCGAGTGGCTCAGGCGGTGAGTCCGGCGGCCGGATCTTGGTCGGGGCCGGAGGGGTCGCGCCTCCCGCGGCTATCGTGCGACTGCCTGCCGCGCGAGCGCCACCACCTCGACGTCGAACCGGCCCTGCGCCTCGACGAACGGACAATGGCCGGCGCCGTCGTAGAGCGAGAGCCGCGCGCCCGGTATCCGCGCGGCGGTCGAGCGCCCCATGTGGGGCAGGACCACGCGGTCGGCGGCGCCGTGCGTGACGAGCACCGGAATCGCGAGCGCGGCGAACGCCGCATCGAAGTCGAACTGCCGCCCCGCCATGCCCGCGCGCACCTCGCGCGGGACCGCTAGGTTGTAGGCGAGGATCGTCTCGATCGTCGCGGCCGGTTGCGGCGTCGCGAAACAGCTCTCGACGAACGCCCGCGTCGCCGCCCCGCGCACCGCGGCGTCCTCGTCCATCATCCCTTTGGCGTTGCCGAGCAGCCCCGGACCGAAGAGGTCGATCCCGGGAAGCGTCGCCGCGGCGACGAAATTCAGCGCCGCGAGCCGGCCCGCGCCGTGGCGCACGAGGTACTCGCCGACGATGGTGCCGGCGTACGACCAGGCGACCACCGTCGGCCGCCGCAGGCCCGCGCCTTCGATCACCGCCGCCACTTCGTCCGCCCAGCGCGCGCCCTCGGCGTAGTACGCCCGCTCCAGCGGCTTCGCGGAGGCGCCGTGGCCGCGCAGGTCCCATGCCACCAGCCGGCACGCCGCGAGCGCCGGGCTCTCCAGCTGCGCGCGCCACGCCATCGCGCTCTGGCCGGCGCCGTGCGCGAAGAGGATCTCGGGGCCCGCCGGCGATCCGCCTTCGTACACGGCGAGGCGGACGCCGTCGGGCGCAACGACCGAGGACGTGCGCACCGCGTCAGTGCTCGCGCAGCAGGCGCCCGAACGCTTCGAACCGGTCGGCGATGCCCGCCGCTCGCAGCGCCGCCCAGAAGGTCGCCTGGTTGCTGGTCACGACCGGCTTGCCGAGCGCGCGCTCGAGCGCGGGCAGCGCCTCGAGCGTGGCGAAGTCGGTGCAGCTGATCACCAACCCCTCGGCTCCGGGGCGGTCGGCCGAGAGCGCGTGCGCGACGACCTCGTCCTTCGGCACGCGGGCGATGCGCACGTACTCGTGCGGCCCGCCGGCGCCGATGCCGAGGCCCTTCACCGTCACGACCGCGATGCCGTTGGCGGCGAGGAACTCGCGCTCGTGCTCGTTCAGCGCGTCGTGGTACGGGGTCGCGAGCGCGACGCGCGCGAGGCCGAGCGCCCGGCACGCGTGGACGATCGCCGGTGCGGTCGCCACGCACGGCACGCCGGCGACGCCCGCCATGTAGTCGGTGAGCTTCGCGAGCGGCATGACCATCGATCCGGCAGTGCAGCCGTAGGCGACCGCGTCGAGGCTGGCAGCGGCGAGGTCGCGCGTCGCGACCTCGATGTCGGCGTACAGACGGCGCTCGCCCTCGGGCGTGTGGCTGTCCGGGTGGAGCCGCATCCGCGTCGCGTGGATCGTCACGCCCGGCGGCGCCATCCGCGCCCACTCCGCCTCGTTGACGGTGTTGGTGGGCGGCACGATGAGGCCGAGCCTGGCGCGCGTGCCGTACGGCCGGTAGTGGGGTCCGGCCGCGTGCTGCCCGGTTGCATGGGATGCTGCAGTCATTCCGCTCTTCCCTCGATCCTGCGCGCCTTGAGCGCGAGCGCCACGAGTGCGGCTCCGAGCACGACGCCCGCGACCTCGACCCAGATCGCGCCCGCGAACCCGTGCCCGGGCAGCAGCAGCATGATCGCCGCCGCGCCGAAGAGCAACCGCTGCCCCGGTGCCAGCGGCTGGAGGAAGTATCCCGCCACCGCCGCCGACCCGAGCCAGACGCCGGCGGTCGCGGTGACGACCGCGCCGGCGATCGCGAGCGGCTCGCCGATCAGCAGGAGCGTCGGCGACCAGGCGAAGAGAAACGGCAGCACGAATGCCGGCCAGCCGAGCTGGATCGCCTTGAAGCCGACCCGCATCGGGTCGGCCTGCGCGATGTGCGCGGCGGCGTACGCCGCCATCGCGACCGGCGGGGTGATCATCGACAGGCAGCCGAAGAAGAAGACGAACATGTGCGCCGCCATCGGCGGCACGCCGAGCTTCACGAGCGGCGGCGCCGCGAGCAGCGCGACGAGGAGGTAGACGCCGGTGGTCGGCAGCCCCATGCCGAGCACGACGCAGATCAGCGCGACGACGACGAGCAGCAGCGGCACGCTCCCTTCGCCGAGCTGGACGAGCGAGAGCCCGAGCCCGAGCGCGAGCCCGGTGATGTTGAGGAGCCCGATCACCGTGCCGGCGACGCCGCAGATCACCAGGATCTCGACCGCGTCGCGCCCGGTCCCGACGAACGCTTCGCGGACGCCGCGGAAGGTGAGCCGCTTGCCGCCGTACCCGAGGAGCGCCGCGAACGGCACCATCGCCGCCGCGCCCCAGAGCACCGCCTCCTCCGCCTGCATGTTGCGGCTGAACATGAGGTAGAAGAGCACGCCGAACGGCACGAGGAAGAACCAGCCTTCGCGCAGCACCTTTGCCGGCCGCGGCAGGCTCGACGGGTCGAGCCCGCCGATGCGCCGCCGCGCCGCCTCGAAGTCGACCTGCACGAACACCGACACGTAGAAGAGCAGCGCCGGCACGAGCGCCGCGAGCGCCACTTCGGCGTAGCGGACCTGGAGGTTCTCCGCCATCAGGAACGCCGCCGCGCCCATCACCGGCGGCATGATCTGCCCGCCGGTCGAGGACACCGCCTCGACCGCGCCGGCGGTCGCCGGCGCGTAGCCGGCCTTCTTCATGTTCGGGATGGTGATGATCCCGGTCGACATCACGTTCGCGACCGCGCTGCCGGAGATCGTGCCGAAGAGCGCGGACGCGACCACCTCGACCTTGCCGGTGCCGCCGCGGTAGCGGCCGAAGAGCGCGCCCGAGAGGTCGGTGAAGAACTCGCCGCCGCCGCAGACCTGCAGGAGCTTGCCGAAGAACATGAACGCGATCACGGTCGTGCACGCGATGATCAGCGCCACCCCGAGGAGGCTCGAGGTGTCGAGCGCGAGATAGCTGAGGAGGCGGAAGAACGGCACCTCCTTCGTCTGGAACGTCCCGGAAAAACCCGGCCCGACGATCGCGTAGGCGAGGAAGAAGAAGAACACGAAGACGAGCGCGACGCCGGCCGAGCGCCGGCAGGCGTCGAGGAGCAGCACGAGCAGCACCACCGACAGCGTGATCGCCTCGCCCCGGCGCGCCATCACGTCGGCCTGCAGCACCGGGTAGCGCACCGCGAGCCACGCGCCGGCGGGGCAGCACGCGCCGCTTCTCCATGCACTCGCGCAGGGGTATTTCAAGGACGAGGGGCTCGACGTCACGATCGACGCCGGCAACGGCTCCGCCGGCACCGTCGGCCGCGTTGCGAGCGGCGCCTACGAGGCCGGGTTCGCCGACCTCTCGTCGATGATCGAGTTCCTCGGCAACAACCCGCAGACGCCGCGGCTCCAGGCGGTGTACATGATCCACGAGCGCAATCCGAACGCGCTCTTCGCGCTGAAGAAATCGGGCATCGCGAAGCCGGCCGATTTGAAGGGCAAGAAGATCTCCGGCCCGGTGTTCAGCTCGACCCGCAAGACCTGGCCGCTCTTCGCGCGCGCAACCGGGCTGCCGGTCGACGCCGCCACCTGGGAGAACGTCCCGCCCGACCTGGTCGAGACGGTGGTGGTGCGCGGCACGGTCGACGTCGGCTCGGGCTTCCCCACCCAGATCCAGATCTACCGCCGCCTCGGCGTGAAGACCGAGGACGTGGTGATGCTCAAGTACGCCGACTACGGCGTCGACCTCTACGGCAACGCGATCCTCGTCAATACGCGCTTTCTCGAGCAGAACCCGCAGGCGGTCGAGGCGTTCCTGCGCGCGCTGAACCGCGGCCTGAAGGAGACGATCGCCGACCCGGCGCGCGCGGTGAAGGCGGTGCTCGCGCGCAACCCCGTGCTCGCCGAGGCCGAGGAGGTCGAGAAGCTCAATCTCATCATGGAGTTCATCGACACCGCGAACACCCGCTCCGACGGGCTCGGGTCGATCCGCAAGGCGAAGCTCGACGCGCAGGTCGAGGACGTGGTCGTGGCGTTCAAGCTGCCGAGCCGCGTCCCGCCGGACGGCATCTTCAACTCGGCCTTCCTGCCGCCGCGCGGCGAGCGGCGCTATCCGGTCAAGTAGCCGCCGGGCGCAGCGGCAGCGCCCGGCGGCGGGCGAAAGGGGTAGTAGAGTAGGGGCGCATGAGCGATCCCCCGGTCCGCACGACGCCTCCCCCGGAAGAACCCCGCGCCGCGCTTCCCGAAGGCTACCGCCAGGGCATCATCACCGCGATCACGGTGCTGCTCGGCTTCTCGCTCGCGTTTTTCCGCTTCTGGACGTTCGATGCGCCCGGCGAGTGGACCGCGCGCTCGGTGCTCGTGACGAGCACGCTGGTGGCGGCGGTGGTCCTGCAGATCGTCGCGCTCTTCCGCTCGCTGCGGCTCGAGGACAACAGCGCGGCCGAGTACCGCAGGACGGTTGCGTGGTTCATCGCCTCCGCGGTCGTGCTGCTCGTCGGCTTCTTCCTCGCCGTCGTCCTGCTCGCGTTCTGAGCGCGGTCGCGCGCGGCCGGCGCCGCGAGCGCGGCTCGCTATACTCCGCCGCGAGCCGAGCGCGCGCCGGCACCGGGGCGGGCGGGCGGGACGCGACCGGGGGAACCGATGCACGCCTGCGCAATCCTCGACGACTACCAGAACGTCGCGCTCGCCGTCGCCGACTGGCGGCCGCTCGCCGGCCGGGTCGATCTGCGCGCGTTCAACGAGCACATCGCGGATCGGGCGGCGCTCGCGAGCGCGCTCGCCGGCTTCGACGCGATCGTCGCGATGCGCGAGCGCACCCCCTTCGACGCGTGGCTCTTCGAGCGGCTGCCGAAGCTCGGGCTGCTCGTCACCACCGGGATGAGAAACCCGTCGATCGACCTTGCCGCGGCGGCGGCGCGCGGCGTGACGGTGTGCGGCACGGCAGGATCGGTCGGCTCGACGACCGAGCTCGCGTGGGGACTGATCCTCGCGCTCGCGCGCGACATCCCGAAGGAGAACGCCCTCTTCCACTCGGGCGGGAAGTGGCAGACCACGCTCGGCCGCGGCATGCACGGGCGCACCCTCGGCGTCGTCGGCCTCGGGAACCTGGGTGCGCGGACCGCGAAGGTCGGGCTCGCATTCGGGATGAAGGTGCTCGCCTGGAGCCCGCGGCTCACGGACGAGCGCTGCGCCGAGATCGGCGTCGCCCGTGCCGCCACGCTCGACGATCTCCTGCGCGCCGCGGACGTCGTGAGCATCCACGTCGTCCTCAACGCGGGCTCGCGCGGGCTGATCGGCGCGCGCGAGCTCGGGCTGATGCAGCCCGACGCGATCCTCGTCAACACCTCGCGCGGGCCGATCGTCGACGAGCAGGCGCTGATCGCGGCGCTCGCGGAGAAGCGGATCGCCGGCGCGGGGCTCGACGTGTTCGATCGCGAGCCGCTGCCGAGCGATCACCCGCTGCGCCGGCTCGACAACGTCGTGGCGACGCCGCATCTCGGCTACGTCACGCTCGAGGGCTACCGCATCTTCTACCGCGAGGCGGTGGAAGACATCGAGGCGTGGCTCGCGGGGAGCCCGGTGCGCGTGCTGAAAGCCGCGAAGTAGCGGTACCCGGGCAGTCGACCGATCACGATCCACCCGAGGATGCGCCGATGACCAACCGATTCGCCGACGTGATCACCACCGCAGCCCAGGTCCGCGACGTGCTGGGACAGCCGAGCGAGCGCGTGCTGAAGAAGGAGGTGTCCGCGCTCGACGGGCACTGCCGCGCGTTCATCGCGAAGAGCCCGTTCGTCCTCGTCTCGTCGTGCGACGCCGCCGGCAACATGGACGTCTCGCCGAAGGGCGATCCGCCGGGCTTCGTGCGCGTGCTCGACGACCGGACGCTCGCGATCCCCGACCGCCCGGGAAACCGCCGCGCGGACACTTTCCGCAACCTGATCGAGAACCCCCGCGTCGGGCTGCTGTTCCTGATTCCCGGCAAGCAGGAGACGCTGCGCGTCGCCGGCGCCGCGCTCATCGTCCGCGACCGGTGGGTGCGCGAGCCGATGGCGGTCGCCGGCAAGCTGCCGGACTTCGCGCTGGTCGTCACGGTGACCGAAGCCTTCTTCCACTGCGCGAAGTGCATCATCCGGTCGAAGCTGTGGGACGGCGCCGCCTGGCCCGACCTCGACGGACTCGCCAGCCTCGCGCGCGTGATCGTCGATCAGGGCAGGCTCGGGGAGAGCGTCGAGGAGGTGCAGGCGGCGATCGAGCAGAGCGCGCGCGAGCGCCTGTACTGATCCGGCCCGCGCGCGCCGGGCGGAAGAAAGCCGCGTTGCGGCTGTTTACCGGTCGTACCGCCCAACCAGAACAGGAGGAGTTCGATGTCCCGTAGCAGCCTGCCTCCCGCCGCCGAAGTAGCGAGCGGGCGCGGAAAGGCATCACCGGTACCGCTTGCCGGTCGTTGACACGGGTATAACGATGGTTATACTCGAGGAATGAAAACCGCGATCTCCATCCCCGACCGGGTCTTCCAATCGGCCGAGCAGCTGGCCGCCCGGCTCGGCGTTTCGAGGAGCGAGCTCTATGCGAAGGCGCTCGCCGCGCTCATCGACAAGCACCGCGAGGAATTGATCACCGCCCGTCTGAACGAGATCTACGGCGCCGACGGGATCGAGTCGTCGCTCGATCGCGCGGTCGCCGCGATCCAGCATCGCTCGGTTGCGCGCGAGAAGTGGTGATCCGCCGGGGCGAGATCCGGTGGGCGACGCTGCGCGAGCCCGCCGGATCGGGCCCCGGCTATCGCCGGCCGCTCCTGATCGTTTCGGCGAACAGCTTCAACGACAGCCGGATCAACACCGTGCTCGCGGCGGTCATCACCTCGAATCTCCGGCTGGGCGACGCGCCGGGGAACGTCCGCTTGCCCACCCGGGGGCTGGGGCTCTCGAAGCCTTCGGTAGTGAACGTCTCTCAGCTCGTCACCGTCGACAAGTCGTTTCTGTCCGAGCGGATCGGGCGGCTCACGCCCCGGCTGCAGACGGCAGTCGACGACGGGCTCAGGACGGTGCTCGCGATCTGAAGGCAGTGGCCCGTAATGAAGGCCGTGGCCCGTAATGAAGGCCGTGGCCCGTAATGAAGGCAGTGGCCCGTAAGGCGCGGGCGTCACTCGAGCTTGATGTTCGCCGCCTTGACGACCTTCTCCCACCGCGCGAGGTCCGCGCGGATCTGCGCGCCGAACGCCTCGGGCGAGTTGCCGACCGGATCGATGCCGAGCGCCGCGTAGCGGGCGCGCACGTCCGGCGCCTTCAGCGCCGCGGCGATCTCCTTCTGCAGCCGCTCCACGACCGGCCGCGGCGTCTTCGCCGGGGCGAACACGCCGACCCACGAGTCGACCTCGAACCCGGCGAGCCCGCTCTCGATAAACGTCGGCACCTCGGGCAGCGCGCCCGAGCGCTGCGCGCTCGACACGCCGAGCGCGACGAGCCGCCCGCCCTTCACGTGCTGCTGCGCGGTCGCGATCGCGGTGTAGACGAGCGGGATCTGCCCGCCCACCACGTCGATGATCGCCTGGCCGCCGCCCTTGTACGGCACGTGCTCGAGCGCGATGCCGGTGCGCTGCTTCAGCAGCTCGCCCGCGAGGTGCGGCGTGCCGCCGGTGCCCGAGGTGCCGTACGGCCAGCTCTTCCCTGCCCGCTTCGCGAGCGCGAGGAACTCGGCGAGGTTCTTCGCCGGCACCGACGGGTGCGCGACGAGGATCAGCGTCGCGTCGCCGAGCTTCGTCACCGGCGCGAAGTCGCGCAGCGTATCGAACGGGATTTTAGGGAACACCCACGGGTTGATCACCATCGTGCCGTCGAACCCGAGGAGCAGCGTGTACCCGTCGGGCGCCGCCTGCGCCACGCCCTGGGTGCCGATGTTGCCGCTCGCGCCCGGGCGGTTCTCGACGATCACCTGCTGGCCGAGCTGGGCGGAGAGGCGGTCGGCGATCCCGCGGGCGCTGTTGTCGGCCACGCCGCCCGGCGCGAACGGCACGACGATGCGGACCGGCTTCGACGGGTACTCCTGGGCGACGGCGAACGCCGCGAGCGCGCAAAGGGCCGCGCCCGCGATCGCGTGGAACGAGCGCATCGTCACTTCCGCACCTCCGTGTCGCGGTACTTCGCGTCGAACTCCGCCACCCAGCCGAACCCCATGAGCTCGCTGAAGTCCTTGAACGGGTAGAGCGGCACGTCGAGCCCGACGCTCGAGCGCTGCGCCTGCAGCGCGGCGTACGCCGCCTGCAGCGCCTGGCCGGCGGCGAGGAAGCCGAGCGCCGGGAAGATCGCGAGGCGGTAGCCGATCTCCTCCAGCGTGGCCGCGTCGAGGATCGGCGTGCGCCCGCCCTCGACCATGTTCGCGACCAGCGGCACGTCGAACGCGCGGCCGATGCGACGCATCTCCTCGACGCTCTCCGGCGACTCGACGAACAGCAGGTCCGCCCCGGCGCGCAGATACGCCTCCGCGCGCCGCAGCGCCTCGTCGAGGCCGAGCGTCGTGCGCGCATCGGTCCGCGCGATGATCTTGAAGTCCGGATCGCCCCGCGACTCGACCGCGACCCGGATCTTCGCCGCCATGTCCCCGACCGGGACCACCCGGCGGCCGAGCATGTGACCGCACTTCTTCGGGAACTCCTGGTCCTCGAGCTGGATCGCGACCGCGCCGGCGCGCTCGTAACCGCGCACCGTGTGCTGCACGTTGAGGAGCCCGCCGTAACCGGTGTCGCCGTCGGCGACGAGCGGCGTCTGCGACATCGCCGCCATCTGCCCGACGCGCGCGACCATGTCGCTGTAGGTCGCGAGGCCCGCGTCCGGCAGCCCGAGGTGGGAGGCGACGACGCCGTAGCCGGTCATGTACAGCGCGTCGAAGCCCATCCGGTCGGCGAGCTTGACCGAGATGAGGTCGTAGACGCCCGGCGCGGAGATCAATTCCTTCCGCGCGAGGCGCGCGGCGAACTTGCGGCGTCTGGCTTCGCTCATGGCGGGCTCCGGCGGGTTGCAGCGGGCGCGCAGTATACCGCCGGCGTACACTCGCCGAGGCGCGCGCGCCCTGCGAGCGACGAGAAGCGCTCCGCCGCCGCGCCGTTTCCGCCACTGCCGACCAGGAAAGGGGGACCGATGGAATCGCTTTCGTTCGACCTGCTCAAGCTCCTCGCCGTCGCCGGCGCGCTCGTCATCGCGCTCTACGGCGTCAACCGCATCGATGCGCGGCTGAAGGCGAAGAACCAGGGGCTCGGCGCCAACGCGCTGCGCGCCTTCGGCCTGGTGATCTTCATCCCGACCCTCGTGATCCTCGCGGTCGTGACCGACATGCGGACCGACGTCCTGGCCGCGCTGCTCGGGACGATCGCCGGCTACGTGCTCTCGCACTCGACCCCCGACAACACCGAGCAATAGTGCCGGGCCGGCCGACGGCCCCGATCCGGCCCTAACCCCACCCTCCCGCGGCCGGCGTTTACCGGCAGCGAGACGGGATGCTCTTCGGCGTCCCGCACCGACCACGGAGGGAACGAATGCCCACGAAGGACCTGCTGGCCGCCGCCGTCGCGGCGCTCGCCGTCGCCGCGCTCGCGGCCCCGGCCGCGGCGCACACCGCCGCCGCCACCGCACCGCGCAAGACGCTGACCGCGTTCGCGAGCGAGCGGGAGCTCGCGGACCTCTTCCGGCGCTGGGCCGAGGAGGCGCGCCTGCGCCGGGAGAGCGAGCGCCAGATCGCCTCCGGCCAGGGGCTGCTCAGCCAGAACGCGCCCGCCGCGCCGGCGCCAGCCTCCGCGCCGGTCGCGGCCGCGAAGGCCGCCGAGGCGCTCGCCGACTCGATCACCAACGTCCAGCACGCCGGCGTCGACGAGGGCGGCATCGTCAAGCTGCATGGCGAGCACCTCGTCGTGCTGCGCCGCGGCCGGCTCTTCACCGTCCGCATCGGCGGCGGCGCGCTCGAGCCGGTCGCGACGGCGGACGCCTTCGGTCCGGACGTCGATCCGCGCGGCGCCTGGTACGACGAGATGCTGATCGCCGGCAATACGGTCGCGGTGATCGGGTACAGCTACGCGCGCGGCGGCACCGAGATCGGTCTCTTCGAGATCTCGCCCGCCGGACGGCTCGCGCACAAGGGCACCTACCACCTGCGCTCCAACGACTACTACTCGTCGCGCAACTACGCGAGCCGGCTGATCGGCACGAAGCTCGTCTTCTATTCGCCGCTCTACCTCAACGTCCGGGGCGGCGACCCGCTCGAAGGGTTCCCGGCGATGCGGCGGTGGCGTCCGGGCGCGACGCCGGCCGACTTCAAGCGCATCGCGCCGGCGACGCGCATCTACCGCACGGACGAGCCGCTCGATCCGCACGCGGGCGTCGCGCTGCACACGGTGACCGTGTGCGAGACCGCGCGGCCCGAGCTCGAATGCGAGAGCACCGCGGTGATGGGCCCGCCGGGGCGCGTCTTCTACGTCTCGCCGAGCTCGGTCTTCGTGTGGACCGCGACGTGGCGGCGCGGCGGCGGCGGCGCGGGTGCCGGCGCGCCCGCGCCCGGCTCGAGCGTATTCCGCATCCCCCTCGACGGCGGCGCGCCGAGCGCGCTGAAGACCGCCGGCGCGCCGATCGACCAGCTCTCGTTCCTCGAGGGCGAGGACGGCGTGCTGAACGTGCTCGTCCGGTCGAACGGCCGCGGCGAGGGCATGTGGCGCGCCGAGACGAACGCGGGCGACCTCGCGCTGCTCCGGGTGCCGCTCGCGAGCTTCGCCGACGGCCGCGACGCGGCGCCCCCGGAGGCCTACCGGCCGCTGCCGAAGCCCGCCGGCCACGCGCTCCAGAACCGGTACGTGGGGAGCTATCTCCTCTACGGCGCCGGCACCGGCTGGCGTGCACCGCAGGAGACGCGCCAGTCGCACGTGTTCGCGGTGCGCTACGCCGACGGCGAGGTGTACGGAATGCCCCTCGTCCACGCGGTCGACCGGATCGAGGCGCTCGGCGCCAACGCGGTCGCGGTGGGCAGCGACGGGCGCGACCTGCACTTCACGAGCCTGCGCCTCGCGCGCTTCCCGGTCGCGGTCGACCGCTACACCCGGGCGAACGCGGCGCAGGGCGAGACGCGCACCCACGGCTTCTTCTACCAGCCCGACGGCGGCGAGGACGGCCTGCTCGGCCTGCCGATCGTCGGCGGCGACGAGCCCGCCGGCCGCCAGCTGCGCAAGACCTCGGCGGCGCTTCTCTACCTGAGGAACCGCGGCCTCTCCTTCAGCGAGCTCGGGCTGCTGGCGGCGCGCCCCGATGCCGCGGCGCAGAACGACGGCTGCCGCGCCTCCTGTGTCGACTGGTACGGCAACTCGCGCCCGCTCTTCGTGGCGAAGCGCGTGTTCGCGCTGATGGGCTACGAGATCGTCGAGGGTGCGGCGACCGAGCAGCGGATCGTCGAGACGCGGCGGGTGAGCTTCGCCCCGCCGGCGGTCGCGATCTCGCGCTGAGCGCGCACATCCCGCCGGAAGGCGCGGGGCCAGTTGCTATACTGGCCCCGCTTCCACGGAGGAGGGATGCGATGAAGAATCTCGCGATTGCCGCGGGCGTTGCCGCGCTCGTCTCGCTCGTGCCGTCGGGCACGCCGCACGCGCAGGCACAGGCGCTCGGCATCGGCACCGCCCCCCAGGGCTCGATCGGCTACAACATGGGCTCGGCGATCGCCAAGGTGATCGCCGAGACCGAGAAGCTGCAGAGCCGCGTGCAGCCCTACTCCGGCTCGAGCGCGATCCTGCCGCTCGTCAACTCGGGCGAGCTCGACCTCACCGTCTGCAACGTACTCGAGGCGCAGGAGGCGGCCGCCGGCGAAGGGCCGTACAACGGCCGCAAGCAGCCGAACGTGCGCGTGCTGGCGGTGATCTTCCCGATCTACTCGAGCATCTTCGTCAGGAAGGACTCGCCGATCCAGTCGATCGGGGAGCTCAAGGGCAAGCGCCTGCCGTACGGCTACACCGCCCAGTTGACGCTGAACCGCGTGGTGGACGCGATCCTCGCGACGGGCGGCCTCTCCGGGAAGGACATCGTGCCGGTGCTGGTGCCGAACGTGATCCGCGGCGCCGACGATTTCGCCGAAGGCAAGGCCGACGGCGGGTTCTTCGCGCTCGGCGCGGCCAAGGTGTCGGAGATCGACAAGTCGGTCGGCGGCATCCGCTACCTGCCGGTCGCCGACGACCCGGCCTCGGTCGCGGCGATGCAGAAGATCATGCCGTACGCGTACGTGACCACGGTCGCCCCGTCGCCCGCGTTCGCCGGCCTCGCCGGGCCGACCAAGCTGATGGCGTACGACTATCTCGTCGTCGCCGGCAGCCACGTCAAGGACGAGGTCGCGTTCCGCATCGCCAAGGCGATGTACGAGAACAAACCGAAGCTCGTCGAGTCCTTGCGCGCGTTCGGCGGCTTCAACCCGGATGGCATGTTCAAGCAGATGCCGGCGACGTTCCACCCGGGCGCCGAGAAGTTCTACCGCGAGAAGGGCCTGAAGCAGTAGGCCGCGCGGTGACCGGGCCCGATGGCTGAGGAGTTCATTCCGAGCTCTCAGCCCGCGGACGGCGCGCGCCCCTGGGCGCGCACGATCCTCGTGCTCCAGGCGGCGCTCGTCGCCTGCGTCGTCGCCTGGGTGCTCGACCTGCCGCAGAAGGCCGGCGTCGCGCTCTACACCGAGCAGTTCCTCGTCACCGTCCTCGGGGTCGCGCTCGCGCTCTGCTTCCTGACCGCGCCGGCGACGCCGAAGTTCCGGGGACGGGTGCCGTGGTGGGACGCGGCCGCCGCCGCACTCGGCCTCGCGCTCTGCCTGTGGATCGCGGTGCGCTACCCGGCGCTCGTCACCGAGCTCGCGAGCCGCCCGCTCGACGGCATCCTGATGTCGGGCGCGCTCGCCGCGCTCGTGTTCGAGGGCACGCGCCGCATGACCGGCTTCTCGCTCGTCGGCTTCACGCTCGCCGGCGTGGTGTACGCGATGGTCGGCCACCACCTCCCCGGCGTCTTCCAGTCGCGGCCGGTCGACTTCACCCGCCTCGTCGTCTACCTCGGCCTCGACACCAACGCGCTCCTCGGCACCTCGCTCAACATCGCGGTGATCGTGGTGGTGCCGTTCATCCTGTTCGGCCAGCTCCTCGCGCGCTGCGGCGGCTCGGCGTTCTTCACCGACCTCGCGATGGCGTGGATGGGCCGCTACCGCGGCGGCGCAGCCAAGATCTCGGTCGCCGGCTCGGCCTTCTTCGGCATGATCTCCGGCAGCGCGGTGGCGAACGTGTCCGCGGTCGGCGTCATCACGATCCCGCTCATGAAGCGCTCGGGCTTCCCGCCGCAGATCGCCGCGGCGATCGAGGCGGTCGGCTCGACCGGCGGCCAGCTCATGCCGCCGGTCATGGGCGCGGCGGCGTTCCTGATGGCGGAGGTGCTGCAGGTACCGTACGTCGCGGTGATGGTCGCGGCGATCGTGCCGGCGTTCCTCTACTACCTCGCGCTCTTCTTCCAGGTCGACCTCGAGGCGGCGAAACGCGGCATCCGCGGCGAGCCCGCGGCGCGGCTGCCGCAGACCCTCGCCGTCCTCAAGGCGGGCTGGTACTTCCCGCTGCCGTTCGGGCTCCTCGTCTACGCGCTCGTCGCCTGGAACTGGCGCGCCGAGTACTGCGCGCTCGTCGCCTCCGCCGTGCTGATCGCCTGCTCCCTCGCCTTCGGCTACAAGGGCGAGCGCGTGCCGCTGCGCGACATGCTGCGGGCGATCGTCTCGACCGGCGGTGCGGTCGTGGACCTGATCCTGATCTGCGCGGTGGCCGGGATGTTCATCGGCATCCTCAACATCACCGGGCTCGCGTTCGGCATGACCCTCCAGCTCCTCGCGATCACCGGCGAGAGCCTGCCGTGGCTGCTCGCGCTCACCGCGGTGATGGCGATCCTGCTCGGGCTCGGCCTGCCGACCGTCGGCGTCTACATCATCATGGCGACCCTCATCGCGCCGGCGCTCGTCAAGGTCGGCATCGCGCCGATGGCGGCGCACATGTTCCTGCTCTACTTCGGCATCATGTCGATGGTCACGCCGCCGGTCGCGCTGTCGGCGTTCGCCGCCGCCAACATCGCCGGCGCCGACGTCGACAAGACCGGCTGGACCGCGACGCGGATCGGCTGGGCGGCGTACGTCGTGCCGTTCCTCTTCGTGCTCTCGCCGAGCCTGCTGCTCGAGGGCGAGCCGCTGGTGATCGCGTGGTCGATCGCCACCGCGGCGGCCGGCATCTGGCTCGGGACGCTCGGCGTCGTCGGGTTCTTCTACGCGCCGATCCCGCCCCTGCGGCGCGCCCTCTTCGTCGTCGCCGGCGTGCTGACGCTCATCCCGGCCGACATGTTTCCCGGCGCGATCTACACCGACGTCGCCGGGCTCGCGCTCGGGGCGGCGCTCGTCGCGCGCGAGCTCGGCTGCCTGCGGAGCGCGCGGCGCCGGGGCGCTGCTCGCCCGATGGATCGGTAAGGCGCAGCCGAGCTCAGCCCTTGATGCGAAGCCGCTGCCGGCGACACGCGATCACTCGATTGCCCCGCTACTCCGCTGTACGAGCGCGTCGAACTCGTCGAGGCGATCCGGATCGTCCAGGGCGCTGGCGAACTCCCCGATCACGCCGCGGACCCGCGTAAGATCGATCCCGGTTCCGTGTCGCACCAGCAGGCGTTCGATATCGGCGCGGTCGCGGTCGCGCCATGCCACGGCCTTGTAGATCACGAGATCCTCCACGGCGGCCACGCGGATCGCGACCCCGCCGAAGTCCACCTCCGAGGCCCGCGTCAGGGCCTCGCGCTCGAACGGCAGCCACGCGAGGCTGATCTCGAGCGGCGTTCCGGTCGGCTCGTGCCGGAGGAGAAGGACCTGGTGTCGGCGGGCGAACTCACCGGCATCGACCATCCGTGGAACGATTCCGTCGCGTGCCAACTCGGCGACGAGGTGATCGATGGCGATCGCCTCGCCCCAGATCGTCGCGTCGATGTCGACAGTCTGCCGCGGCACGCCCCGGGCGATAACGGCGATGCCGCCGATGATCATGGCCGGGGCCGCCAGGCGCCGGAGCGTGCGGTCGAGCGCCGCGAGCGCGTCGAGGAGGGCGAGATCAGCCGAAGCGGCCACGGCCGCCGAGCGCCGATCGGAGCCTGGCCCAGCGCGCGCGCGCGAGCTCGTCCTCGCGACGGCTAACCGGGTCATCGGGTATCGGCCAACCATGCAGGCGACCGGAGAGCGCGACGAGCGCGAGCGCGCCGGCGATCGCGCCAGTGGTTGCCGTCGGCGCCGAGCGCACCTCGCTGCGCTCGAATGCTGCCGCGGCCCGCCGATCGTGGACCCACCGTCTGAGATCGTCATCGCTCATACCGGCAGTATAAGCCGCCGCGACGCGAGCGTTCCTCGCCGGACGCGCGTTTGCGCGGCGTATTCCCGGGCCGGTTCGCAGCGCGATCGATGCGCCCGGATCGTCCTGCATTCCACGCGCCTGCCAGCCGCAGCTACAGCTCACGCCGTTTGCTGCGCGGCTCCTGTCTGCATGTTGCCGGCTCCGGGCTACTGCAAGCAGTACAAGATGCTGCTCACCTCGCCCAGCGGCGGCGACGAGGGCGCGGCGGGGCCGGCCGGCCTAACCGGCCTGCTCGCGGATACGGGCGCATATTCTTCCCATACTTCTCAAACGATCAGGAACAGGTCTGTATCGCCTGTCTGTTCCCCTGCTGCCGTGATCATCGCGTGTGCTTGGCCTCGATGATGGGTTTGATGATTAAAGAAATGCGTAACCAGTACGCCGCGCGATGTGCGCATTTCTCGTCCGACAGACACACTGAACCACGATTGATCTTCTTGAAGCCAGCTTTCGGGAATGCGCGCCGCCCAGTCGGAAATCTTGCTGTCGGCTTGAGTTCGCGTCTCGCGTAACTCGTCGAAACTGTCGATAAGGTTCAGGCTTTCCTTCTGATCTATGGAAGGCTTTGACCAGCCGTCAAACCGGGACATCCACATCTGGTCGCCCCAGAGCAGGTGGCAAAGAGTGCCGTGGATTGACCCCCAGAACGCGCCTCGCTGGGCCCGTCGTTCTTGGTCGGTGAGGCGCCCTGCGGCCGCGTAGATCCGGCGGTTCATCTCCGCGTTGTAGATCGCCATCGTCTGCACGAATCTCGTGGTGACCAGCGGCGTTGAAGAGGACTTTGTCATCTATGGCCTCCGTGGCAGCGTTCTCGCCAAACGATGGGTCGCGCCATCGTACGGCGGAGTTCGGCACCGGGAAGGATGGAGTGCGCGGACGAGAACATTCTTGAGGCGCCGCTAGTCCTGGAGCGTGCCGACACGGCCAAGCCCACGAACCGCGTGGTCGAGAAAGGCCCGAACGCCCGGTGGCATGTATTGCGCGGTGGGAACTACGAGGTGAATGGGCCGCGCAGGAGGTTCGAACTCGCGCAGTAGCCGCTCGAGCTTGCCCGACGAAAGCTCCTCGGCTGCCTGGTAGGAGAGCGCCCGCCCGATGCCGAGGCCGCCTCGAATCGCCGCAATCATCGATTCGGTGTCGCTCACGACGAGCCTGGGCGTGAGGCTCACGGCTCGATCGCGCCCGGAGGCGCGAAATCGCCATACCAGTGGCGCAGGGCGAGATGAATTGAAGACGATATCGTGCTTCATGAGATCTCCGGGGGTGAGAGGTCGCCCTCGTCGCGCGAGATACTTTCCGCTTGCGAGCAGAACTTCACGCACCTGGCCCACCCGGCGCGCTACCAACCCCGAGTCGGCAAGCGGGCCGAGCCGGATCGCAATGTCAAACCGCTCTTCGATCAAGTCCAGATTGGTGTTGGTGAGGACCAGCTCGAACCGAACGCCGGGATGCAGATCGAGAAAGCTCGCGACGAGCGGCATGATATGTACGCGCCCGAAAAGGGAAGGCGCGGTAACTCGCAGCAGCCCTTGCAGCGGTGCGTTACGGTGCCCTCGTAACTTGCCGGTAGCCTCACCGTAATCAGCCAACAATTGTCGAGCGCGCGATGCGAGGCGGTGTCCCGCCTCGGTTGGGGCGAGTTTGCGCGTTGTCCGCTGCACGAGACGCAACCCGACCCGCTCTTCGAGCGCAGCCAGCGAACGCGTCACGGCCGGATACGAGCGGCGCAACCCTCGAGCGGCAGCTGCCAGGCTGCCGGCTTCCAGGATGGCCGTGAAGACAACCAATTCGTCCAAACGGTCCATTTGCGATCATTCCGCCGAGTGGAAGACTGCCTTTCACACTATCCCCATTTCGCGCACGGCGCGCAAGGACGATCATGGAATCGATCCACGCGGCCTCGGTGGCGATCGCAGGAGGAGCGGGCTCGCCGCCCCGACCATCAGCCGGCAGCTTGACCGTGTCATAGGAGGAACAGAGATGGGCACCATTGGGCGACGGACATTCATGGCAGGCGCGGCAGCTGGCACAGTCGCCGCAATGATCGCGAGCCGGGCGCGCGCGCAAGGAGCGCCCGTTCACGGCACGCTGACCGAGCGGCCGGTTCGCATAGCCGTTGTCACTTTCGTCTCGGGCCGAGCGGCGGGTCCTTTCGGACTCCCTGGCCGGAACGCCGCCGAACTGATTGTGGAGGCCATCAATGCCGGCGGGGAGCTTCCCGCGCCGTACGCTTTCAAGGGCTTTGCCGGACGAAAGCTGTTGCTTACCGTCTACGACGAAGCCGGTTCGCCCGGCGAACAGGCTGAGCTGTTCCGCCGAATTCACGCAAGCGGCGCTGAAGCGATTGTCGGTTACGCGGGAAGCGGTGTCGCAATGGTCATTGCGCCCCTGGCCGACGAACTGCGTCAACTGACGGTTGTGGCTGGTGCCGGGACCAGTCAGCTCTACGCGCAGCGGAGCTGGAGCTGGGTATTTCGCACCCAGACCACGACGACGCCTGATGCCGTCGGTGCCGCGCGCTATGTATCGACCTTGTCGGGGATGAATCGAATTGCCTTCGGTGGCGTCAACCAGAACTACCCATGGGGTACGGATAGCTGGGCCGAGTTCCGGGCCGCGCTGCTCCAGCTTCATCCGGAAGCCAAAGACCTCGGCGGCCGCTTCGCTCCGCTCTATTCTGGCGCAGTCGAGGAGCCGCTCGAAAGCTTCAGAGCAGCCGACGCCCGGCTCGTGCACTCGGCGAACTGGGGCATCGACCTGTTCCGATTGGTCGCAGCGGCGCGGGATCGAGCGCCGGCGGCCCGGCTGGTGCTTATCTCGGGTGAAAGCGGTCTGTCCCGACTGGCTTCGTCCGTTCCAGACGGCACGGTAATAGGAGCCCGCGGCTCACATGGCTGGTTAGCTCCCGACACCGCGCTTAACCGCTGGTTCACGGACGCCTATCGGGACCGGTACGAGACGGCTCCCATCTACCCAGCCTATGGCATGGCCAATGCCTTGCTCGGCCTGAAAGCGGCTTGGGACCAGGCTGGTCCGGCTGCCGATCCAGCGGCGGTTGCGTCTGCGCTGGCGGGTTCCTCGTTCGTAGGCATAGGCTCGACGATCGCCATGGCACGGGCCAATGGCCGGCAAGCGATCGCCGAAGCCGCGTATGGAACCGTGCGGCGCAGTTCAGCCAACGGACGAATCGAGCTCGTTGATGTGCGCCGCTTCCCGCCGGATTGCGTCAACCCGCCTGATGGCGTGACCGGACTCAAGTGGATTGAAAGCGGATTTCCCGGTGCGCGCTGCTGATGTACAGAGTCCGTTCTCGGTCGCCCGCGCGTCGGGCGTCCGCCTGAGCGGCTTGGCTTCCGGGCGAAGGGATTTCACTCAAGCCGCGGTACGCAGCTCGCGTCTCGCCACGTGGCTCGTCAGCCGCTGCGTGAGCCGCCGTCGCACGTCGTTGAAGTCGGGCGCGGAAACGTCGCGCGGACGCGCGAGCGCGACCCGGTTGTCGCTCTCGATGCGTCCCGGCCCGGCGGTCATCACGATCACCCGGTCGGCGAGCAGGGTCGCCTCCTCCACCGAGTGCGTGACGAAGATCACCGTCACCCCGGTCCGCGCCCAGATCTGCAGGAGCTCGTCCTGGAGCTGCTCGCGCGTCAGCGCGTCGAGCGCGCCGAACGGCTCGTCCATCAGCAGGATCGTCGCCTCGTTGGCGAGCACGCGTGCGATCGCGACGCGCTGCTTCATGCCGCCGGAGAGCTGGTGCGGGAAGCGGTCGGCGAACGCGGTGAGCCCGACCATGGCGACGTACTCGTCCGCGATCTCGCGGACGCGCTTCGCCGGCAGCCCCTTCTGCTTCGGGCCGAAGCCGACGTTCTCGCGCACCGTCATCCAGGGGAAGAGCGCGTAGTCCTGGAACACCATGCCGCGGTCGCTGCCCGGGCCGGCGATCGGGTGGTCGTAGACCGTGACCGCGCCCGAGGTCGGCGCGTCGAACCCGGCGACGATGCGGAGCAACGTCGACTTGCCGCAGCCGGACGCGCCGATCAGGCAGACGAACTCGCCCTTGTCGATGACCGCGCTCACGCGGTGCAGCGCCTCGACCCGCTCGTCGCCGATCTCGAACACCTTGCCGACGTCGCGGATGGCGAGGAACGGACGGCGCGGGTGGTCGGTGCCGTCAGGCATGGTGCTGCGGGCTCCAGGCGAGGACACGGTTGTTGATCGCGACGATGACCCGGTCGCACGCGAAGCCGGCGACGCCGATGAGGATCATGCCCGCGATCACGAGATCGGTGCGCGACAGCGTCCGCCCGTCCATGATGACCGACCCCAGTCCGGTCGGGACGCCGGTCATCTCGCCGACCACGATCAGGATCCAGGCGAAAGCGTGGGCGAGCCGCAGCCCGTTGAAGATGGACGGCAGCGCCGCCGGCAGCACGACCTGGCGGAAGATGCGCGAGCCGTCGCAGCCGAGCATCGCCGCGGCCTCGAACAGCTTCGGATCGACCGAGCGCACGCCGAAGATCGTGTTGAGCAGGATCGGATAGAACGCGCCCAGGAACACGAGAAAGACCGCCGACCGCGGCCCCAGCCCGAAGAAGATCATCGAGAGCGGCAGCCAGGCGGTGACCGGGATCGGCCGCAGCACGGCGAGCGTCGGGTCGAGCAGCTTGCGGAAGAGCGGGATCATCCCGATGGCCAGGCCGAGGGGCACGCCGAGCAGGATCGCCAGCCCGAACCCGCCGTACACCCGCTCCATCGAGGCGGCGAGATGGGTGAAGAGCGTGCCGCTGAACGCGTCGTCGTGGATGCCGCCCACCGCGAAGTCCGCCATCATCAGGCCGACCTGGTACGGCGTCGGGATCAGCTTGGTGCCGGAGCCGACGACGGCGTAGTGCCAGGCGACGACCAGCGCGAGCGGAAAGCCGAGGCCGAGCAGCACCGTCTGGAGCCGCTCGGCGAGCCACGGGCGCCGCCGGGGCCGGACCCGGGGCGGGCCGGCCGGCGCGCGCACCTCGGTCGCTGCGCCGGTCGCCGAAGTGGACATGCGCCCGCGCGTGCCGCGGCTACTTCGCCGGCATGAACTTCGTCGTGATGAAAGCGTCGAAGTTCGGCATTTCGCGGATCTGCTTCTTCTCGTACATGAGCTGCGCGTACGCCTTCGCGCGCCGGATGAACTCGTCGTCGATCTTCCACGTCAGCTCGACGTTGGGGGCGGCGAGCTCGACCGACTTGCGCGTCTGGCCGAGCTTCTGCACCGCCATGTCGACCTTGATCGCGTCGTTCGACATCGCGTACTCGGTCGCCTTGCGGTGAATCTCCATCAGCACCCTCACCAGCTCCGGGTTCTTCTCGATGGTGTCGCGCTTCGCGCCCCACACCATGTTGAGCGAGCCGATCGCGGTGCTGTAGGGGTACTCGACGATCTGTCCCGTGCCGTTGGCGAGGCTGATCCCCGGCCCGGGCTCGGCGCCGACGTAGGCGTCGACGTCGCCGCGGGCGAGCGCCGGCGCCATGTCGCTGAACGGCAGGCGGATCGGCTGGATGTCCTTGATCGTCATGCCCTCGGCCTTCAGCCGCTCGAGGATCACCACTTCCTGCGTCGAGCCGGGCCAGATCGCGACTTTCCTGCCCTTGAGGTCCTTGACGGTCTTGATGTCGGACTTCACGCCGGACACCACCGCCATCCCGCGGTTGCACTGCGCGGCGAAGATGACGAGCGGCTCGCCCGCCGCGGCGCCGAGCGTCGCCGCCGCGATGCCGAAGGTGCCGAAGTCGACCGTGCCGGTCATGACCGCGTTCTTGCCGTCGGTCGGGCTCTCGAACGGGATCACCTCGACCCGGTATCCCGCCGGCGTGAACTTCTCGTAGAAGTAGGGCGTGATCCCGTGGATGAGCTTGAGCGTTCCGACCTTGATCACCCGCTCGCTTTGGGCGGCGCCCACGCCGGGGACGAGCGCGAGGGCGGCGAGGGATACGAGCAGCAGACGACGTGACGGCATGGCGGCCTCCGCGTGAGCGGCGCGCCCGAGCGCACCGATGCCCGCAGTCAGCAAGGCCCATGCCACGCGCCCGCGCCTCGACCGCACCGGGACTTGCGTGCGCCGGGGGCGCGTGCGCCGCACCGCATCGGTGCGGCCCCGCTCGAGCGCGCACCCTGCCGGAGCCGCTACTGCGCGACGAGCTCGAGGACGAGACGCGTCAGCGCGCCGTCGGGCCGCGCGAGCTCCTCGAGAATCGTGAAGTGGTCGTGGCCGGGGAGCGCGACGCCGCGCCCCGGCAGCCCGGCCCGCGCCCGCGCCGCGGCGAAGTCCCGGGACTGCCGCACGAGCTCCGGCAGCTCGTCGCCGCCCCAGGCGACGTCGAGCGGCCGGGACGAGGGCGGCAAGTGACGCAAGGGGCTGTTCCGCTCCGCCTCGGCCGCGTCCAGGCGCAGCTTGTCGTTCAGGTAGCAGAGCCGGATCGGCTCGAGGTCGTAGATCCCGCTGATCGCGAGTCCGCCGTGCACCGCGGGCTCCGCGAGCGTCATCGCGGTCAGGTGGCCCCCGGCGGACCACCCCGAGACGACGAGCCGCCCGGCGTCGCCGCCGTAGCGCCCGAGCTCGCCTGCGAGCCAGCCCACGCCGGCACGCACTTCGGCCACGATGCCGTCGAGGCGCCGCTCCGGCGCGAGCGTGTAGCCCACGAGCGCCACGTTGATGCCGTGCGCGAGCGGCCCGGCGGCGAGGAAGCCGAACGTCTCCTTCGCGCGCGCCTGCCAGTAGCCGCCGTGGACGAAGACGAGCACCGGGCCGGACCGGTCGACGGCGAAGTAGTCGATCCGGTTGCGCTCCGCCGGACCGTAGCGGAGATCGAGGTGCTGCGGGTACTCGGCGCGCAGCCGGGCGCTGCGCGCGTCCCAGTCCCGCACGATGCGCGCGCTGTCGGCGACGGCGGCACTGTTGTTGTAGGCGGCGTCGAGGGTGGCGCGGTCCATGCCGCGATACACGACCATCCTCGTCACGGTACCGGCCGGACGAGGCCCGCGCAAGGGATGACGATCGGGAGGTGCCCGGAGGACAGCGCCCGTGCGGACGATCGATGCGGCGGCATGCCGCCGTCTTCAGTAGTACCCTCGCGCGAAAAGCGAGGGGGGGACCGCGATGTTCGAGGCTCGAAGACGGCGCGACCCGGGCGCCCGGCTCGTCTCCGGCGCAGGCTTTCTCGGCGCCGGCGTGTCGCTGTGGAACTACTTCAACGAGGCGAGCGGCATCGCCGGCACGCCGGGGGCGATGCTGGTGATCGGGAGCTCGGCGCTCCTCTTCCTCGTCGGTTTCGCCCTGCGCGGGCGCTCCCGCGGAGTGCTCTCGCTCCTCGCGCTCGTGCTCATCCTCGGGACGACGTTCGCGGGCTGGCTGCTCGAGAGCCCGACGCTCCTCGTCGCGATGGCGCTCGCCCTCCTCGGCTGGCTCGGGCACGCGCTCTTCCGGCCGCGGCGGGAGTTTGCATGAGTCGGAGAGGGATCGCGATGAAACGGGCTCTCCTCGCCGCCGCGCTCGCGCTCGGCGGCCACGCTTTCGCGCAGGACCGGACCTGGGCGCACTTCAACGGCGACCTCCGCGCGCAGAAGTATTCGCCGCTCGCGCAGATCACGCCGGAGAACGTGAAGAACCTGCAGGTCGCCTGGCGCGCCCGCACCGGCGACAAGTCCGACGGCTCGGGCAAGGTGCCGGCGACCGACTGGTCGGCGACGCCGCTCTTCGTGAACGACACGCTCTACCTCGGCACGCCGTTCTACCGCATCTTCGCGTTCGAGCCGGACTCGGGCAAGGTGAAGTGGACCTACGACCCGAAGGCGGTGCTGGAAGCGCTCACCCAGCCCGACCTCAAGAACCGCGGCGTCGCCTACTGGCAGGCCGCCGCGCCCGTGATCGGCGCGGCGTGCCAGAAGCGCGTCTACGTCGGCACGATGGACGCGAAGCTCCACTCGGTCGATGCCGACACCGGCAAGCCGTGCCAGGACTTCGGCAAGGGCGGCATCGTCGACGTCAACCGGTGGAACACGCTGAACGCCAAGTGGCCGCTCTCGCTCCTGCAGCCGCCGACGGTGTTCAAGGATTTCCTCTTCGTCGGCTGGGCGGGCAAGGACTGGGCGCTCGCCGAGGCGCCGCCGGGGACGATCTTCGCGCTCGATGCGCGCACCGGCGCGCTCCGCTGGACCTTCCACTCGATCCCGCCCGAGATCGCGGCCAAGACCGGCACCGCGAACGTCTGGGCGAGCATGGCGATCGACCCGGCGCGCGAGATCCTCTACGTGCCGGTCAGCTCGCCCAGCCCGAACTTCTTCGGCGGCAACCGGCTCGCGCCGATCCCGCTCGGGACCTCGGTGACCGCGCTCGAGATCGCCACCGGCAAGGTGCTGTGGAGCCGGCAGCTCGTGCACCACGACCTCTGGGACTTCGACACCAACGCGGCGCCGACGCTCGTCGACATCACGAAGGACGGGAAGACGATCCCGGCGCTGGTGCAGACCTCCAAGCAGGGCTTCCTCTACGTGCTCGACCGCACCACCGGGGAGCCGATCTACCCGATCGAGGAGCGGGCGGTGCCGAAATCGACCGTCCCCGGCGAGCGCTCGTCGCCGACGCAGCCCTACGTCGCGCTGCCGAAGCCGGTCGTGGACGACCAGTGGCCGGGGGTGTTCTGGCTCGCCGACCTCGCGAGCCTCGGCTACTGCAGCCGCAAGTTCAAGGAGCTCGACTACGAGGGCCGCTTCACCCCGCCGAGCCTCAAGGGCGCGCTCAGCTACCCGGCCACGATCGGCGGGGTCGAATGGGGCGGCGGCGCGGTCGACCCGGCGAAGCAGATCTTCGTCGTCAACAATTCGAGCGCGGCGCAGATCTACAAGTTGATGCCGCGCAAGGAATTCGACGCGGCGGCCAAGGTCGGCGGGATGGAGACCGGCGGCTACTTCCCGATGGAAGGGAGCCCGTACGGCATCCAGCTCACCACCTTCCAGAACTGGCTCGGCATGCCGTGCTGGAACCCGCCGTACGGCTCGCTCTCCGCCTACGACCTCAAGACCGGTGCGCTGCTGTGGCGCAAACCCTTCGGCCAGATCCAGTACTGGGGCTTCTACATGCCCGAGTCGTGGGGCACGATCACGATCGGCGGCCCGACGATCACCGCGAGCGGGCTCGTCTTCATCGGCGGGTCGATGGATTCGCGCGTGCGGGCGATCGACCTGAAGACGGGCGAAGTGCTGTGGAAGCACCTCGTGCCGGCGCCCGCGGTCGCGCTGCCGGCGATCTACGAGTACCGCGGCCGGCAGTACGTCGCGTTCGCGGTCGGCGGCAACTCGATCCTGCTGCCGAAGGTGAGCGACGAGGTGGTGGTGTTCAGTCTGCCGAAGTGAGGCGTGGCGGACGCCCGCAGCGGCTCGCGCCTTCGGGCTGAAGCAGACGCAATCGGCGATTCAGCGTCCGGATCTTCCGGCCCTGGCCGGTCGCGATATCGGCCCCGAAAACGGCGCTGCTCGCGCGCCGGGCACGCGCGAGTTGCTCCGCGCGGCGCCATCGGCGATGCTAGCGCCGGGAGGAGTGACCGTGCAGCGTTCCGCTTTGCAACACCGGCAAGCGAACCGCAGGGCCGCGGCGTGAGCGGCCCCCTCGCCGGCCTGCGCGTCCTCGACATCGCGACCATCGTCGCGGCGCCCTCCGCCGCCGCGCTCCTCGCCGATTACGGCGCCGAGGTGCTCAAGCTCGAGCTGCCCGGCGCGGGCGACGGCTCGCGCGGCTTCCCGCCGTTCAAGGACGGCAAGCCGCTGTGGTGGAAGGTCACCAACCGCGGCAAGCGGTTCGCGACGCTCGACCTGCGCAAGCCCGAGGGCGCGGCGCTGCTCAAGCGCCTGCTCCCCCGGTTCGACGTGCTGATCGAGAACTTCCGTCCCGGCACGCTCGACGGCTGGGGCCTCGACCGGCACGCGCTCTGGGCGGTGCAGCCGCGGCTCGTCATCCTGCGCGCGACCGGCTACGGCCAGGACGGCCCCTACCGCGACCGGCCCGGCTTCGCGCGCATCTTCGAGGCGATGGGCGGGCTCACCTACATCACCGGCGACCCGGCGGCCGAGCCGATGCACCCGGGCTATCCGCTCGGCGATGCGATCGGCGGTCTCTTCGGCGCGGTCGGGATCCTCGCCGCGTGCTGGAAGCGCGCGCGCGATCCTTCGGCGCCGGGCGAGGAGATCGACCTCGCGCTCACCGAGGCGACGCTCAAGCTGCTCGACTTCCTCGCGATCGAGCACGCCGAGCTCGGCACGGTGCGCGAACGTTCGGGCAACGCGAGCCAGTACTCGGCGCCGGCCGCGGTGTACCGCACGCGCGACGGCCGCTGGGTCTCGCTCTCCGGCAGCACCGACCCGCTGTGGGCGGCGAACTGCCGCTCGATCGGCCGGCCGGAGCTCGTCGACGTGCCGCGGTTCGCGGGCAACGCCGGCCGGGTGCGCCACGCCGCCGAGCTGAACGGGATCTTTTCCGCGTGGTGCGCGGAGCGAACGCTCGAGGAGGTGCTCGCGGCGTTCACGGCAGGCGGCGGCACGATCGCGCCGATCTACTCGATCGAGCAGGTGTTCGCCGACCCGCAGATGCGCGCGCGCGAGGCGATCACCGCGGTGCCCGACCGCGATTTCGGCACCGTGCGGATGCAGAACGTGGTGCCGCGCTTCGCCGGCGATCCGTGCCGGATCCGCTCCTCCGGCGGCGCGCTCGGCGAGCACAACGCGGAGGTGTGGGGCGGTCTTCTGGGCCTGTCCGAGGCCGAGCAGCGGCGGCTGCGCGAAGCCGGCGTCATCTGAAGGGCGAAGGGAGGGGGAACATGAAGCGCTTGCTCGCCGCAGTGCTGCTCGCGCCGGGCCTCGCGCTCGCGCAGGCCTATCCGTCGAAGCCGGTGCGCGTGATCGTGCCCTACCCGGCCGGCGGGATCGTCGACCTGATGACGCGCGCGGTCACCGACGGCCTCGCGCCCCGGCTCGGCCAGCCGGTGATCGTCGAGGCCCGCCCCGGCGCGGACGGGAGCATCGGTACCGACGCGGTCGCGCGGAGCGAGCCCGACGGCCACACGCTCCTTATGGCGACGCTCGCCCTGGCGGTCAACCCGCACCTCAGCAAGGTGCCCTGGAACCCGGTGAGCGACTTCGAAGGCGTCGCGCACGTCGGCGTGGTCGCCAACATCGTCGCGGTGACGCCCTCGCTCGGCGTCGCCGACCTGAAGGCGTTCGTCGCGCTCGCCCGGTCGAAGCCCGGCGAGATCAACTACATGAACCCGGGCAACGGCTCCTCGCCGCACGTCAGCGCCGAGCTCCTGCAGCAGGTGAACGAGATCCGGCTCACCTCGATCAACTACAAGGGCGTGCCGCCGGCGATTCCGGATTTCCTCGCCGGCGCGGTGCCGTTCGGGTTCTTTCCGTTCGCGGTCGTCGCGCCGCACGTGCGCTCGGGCAAGGCGCAGGCGATCGGCATCGCCTCGCCGCTGCGGCACAAGCAGTTCCCGGACCTCGCGACGATGGCCGAGCAGGGGTTCGAGACCTCGCAGGTGAACTCCTGGTACGCGTTCGCGGCGCCGAAGAAGACGCCGCGCGCGGCGATCGAGCGGCTGAACCGGGACATCAACGCGGTCCTCGCCGAGGAGGAGGCGATCGCCCGCGTGGACCGGATCGGTGGCACGGTGATCGCCGGCTGGAGCGCGGACCGGACGACGAGGATGATTGCCGACGAGTACGCCCGCTGGGCCGAGGTGATCCGCAAGTCCAGCCTCGCGGCGAAGTAGCCATGTCGAGACTGCTCGAGCGGACCGACCGCCTCTGGCGCGGCGAGGCGACCACCGCCGAGCCGGAGTTCCACCCGTTCGCCGGCCCGCGCCTCCTCGAAGAGCTCGCGCCCGGGGTCGCGTTCTACAAGGCATTCGTCAACGTCACCGCGGTGAAGACCGCCGACGGGCTGGTGCTCGTCGACACCGGCTCGTACCACCCGTTGTCGCACAAGCTGAGCTTCGAAGCGGTGCGCGCCTGGTCGGGCGAGCGGTTGCACACCGCCGTGTACACCCACGGCCACGTCGATCACGCCTACGGCCTGCCGCCGTTCCTCGCCGAGGCCGGCGCGCGCGGCTGGGAGCCGCCGCGGATCGTCGGGCACGCAAACGTGCTGCCGCGCATGCAGCGCTACGTCGCCACCGCGGGCTACAACTCGATCATCAACACCCGCCAGTTCAACGTCGCGACCGAGTGGCCGGTCGACTACCAGGCGCCGACCGACACCTACGCCGAGCGCCTCGCGCTCGAGGTCGGCGGCACGCGCTTCGAGCTCCATCACGCGCAGGGCGAGACCGACGACCACACCTGGGTCTGGCTGCCGGCGACCCGGACGCTCTGCACCGGCGATCTCTTCATCTGGGCCGCGCCCAACGCGGGCAATCCGCAGAAGGTGCAGCGCTACGCCGCCGAGTGGGCCGCGGCGCTGCGCGCGATGGCGGCGCTCGCGCCGGCGCTACTGCTCCCCGGCCACGGGCTGCCGATCGCCGGTGAGGAGCGCGTGCGCGCCGCGCTGCTCGACACCGCCGCCTACCTCGAGTCGCTCGTGCAGCAGACGCTCGAGCGGCTGAACGCGGGCGAGACGATCTACGCGATCCTCGAGGCGGTCCGCCCGCCGTCCGCGCTCGCCGAGAAGCCCTACCTGCGGCCGGTCTACGACGAGCCGGAGTTCATCGTGCGCAACCTCTGGCGCTGCTACGGCGGCTGGTACAGCGGCGTGCCGAGCGAGTTGAAGCCGGCGCCGCGGCGCGCGCTCGGGCGCGAGGTGGTCGCGCTCGGCGGCGGCCTCGACGCGCTGCTCGGGCGCGCGCAGGCGCTGCTCGCGGCCGGCGACGCGCGGCTCGCCGCGCACCTCGTCGACTGGGCGGCCGACGCCGAGCCGGCGAGCCGCGAAGTGCACGCGCTGCGCGCGGCGGTGTACCGGAAGCTGCTCGAGACGTCCGGCTCCACCATGTCGAAGGGCATCTACGGCGCCGCCGCCCGCGAATCCGCCGGGCGCGCGAAGGAGGGCGACAACCGATGACCGCGTTCGATCCGATCGCCACGCCGGCGGTCCGTCTCGCCGATCACCTCGAGCCGGCGTTCGCGCACGCGGAGCAGGTCGCCGCGGCGAAGCGGAAGCTCGCGGAGTACGTGCAGCGCCGCGGCCGCCCGCCGAACTTCCTCGTCTACCTGATGGACGACGTCGGCTGGGGCGACTTCGGCTGCTACGGCGGCGGCGTCGCGGTCGGCGCGCCGACGCCGAACTTCGACCGGCTGGCGGCGGCCGGGCTGCGGCTCACCTCGTGCTACTCGGAGCCGTCGTGCTCGCCCTCGCGCGCGACCCTCCTCACCGGCCGGCTGCCGCATCGCCACGGCCTGCACCGCCCGCCGATGTACGGCGAGCCGGGCGGCCTGCAGGGCGAAGTCACGCTGCCCGAGCTTCTCTCGGCGGCCGGCTACGCCACCCAGGCGGTCGGCAAGTGGCACCTCGGCGAGAACGAGGCCTCGCAGCCGCAGCACGTCGGCTTCGACGACTTCTACGGCTTCCTCTCGGTCTCGGACATGTACAGCGAGTGGCGCGACCCGCACTTCTTCCCCGAGATCGTGTACTCGGAGGCGCGCACCGAGTGGATCCGCAACATGCCGTTCAACCGCTCGTTCGTGCACGCGCTCCGGGGCGGCGCGGCGCAGAACGTGGAGGAGGTGACGATCCCGGTGCTCTCGCTCCTCGACGAGAAGTGGTGCGCGTACTCGGTCGAGTTCCTGCGGGGGATGGCAGGCGCGCGGAAGCCCTGGTTCCTGTACCACTGCACGCGCGGTGCCCACTTCGATAACTACCCGCACCAGCGCTTCCTCGCCGCCTCGCCGGCGAAGCACCCGTACAAGGACACGCTGCTCGAGCTCGACGACATCGTCGGGCGACTGGTCGAGACCTTGCGCGAGACCGGCCAGGCCGAGGACACGCTGATCTTCATCTCCTCGGACAACGGCCCGCACATGGAGACCTGGCCCGATGCCGCGTTCACACCGTTCCGCTGCGCCAAGGGCTCGACCTGGGAGGGCGGCGTGCGCGTGCCCGGCATCCTCGTCTGGCCGGGCATGATCGAGGGCGGGCGCGCGAGCGACGGGATCTTCGACTTCAACGACCTCCTGCCGACGCTCCTCGCGCTCGCGGGCGAGTCGGCCCGCCTGCCGCAGGACCGCTACCTCGACGGCGTGGACCAGTCGGGCTTCCTCCTCGCGCCGAACGGCCTCTCGCACCGCAAGTACCACTACTACTGGCTGGTGCAGAACTTTTCGGGGCTCCGCTGCGGCGAATACAAGATGCTGCTCACCTCGACGAGCGACGACGAGGCGGGCGCCGCGGGGCCGGGCGGGTTCACCGGCGTCCTCCTGCGCCACACCTATCCGAAGCTCTACAACCTGTACCTCGACCCGAAGGAAAGCCACAACTACCTGACGCGCAAGCTCGCCTACGTGGAGGCGTTCCAGCTCGGGATGCGCGACCACCTCGCGAGCTTCAAGCGCTGGCCGCCGAAGAAGGTGATGGGGCTCGCCGCGGCGGATTCGCGGGGGCGGTGACGGCGGGAAGGCGGCTGCGCGGCCGCTATTGCTTCTTCAGGCCGATGAGGCTCATGAGGCGCGCGAGCTCGGCATCCTCCTTCGCAATCACCTCGCCGAACTCCGCCGCCGGCAGGAAGGCCGGCCGCACGCCGAGCTTCTCGGCCGAGCGCGCGAACTCCGGACTCTCGGCGGTCTGGCGGATCGCGTGCTCCAGCGCCAGGACCGTCGCCTGCGCCGTGCCGCGCGGCACCGCGATGCCGCGCCAGGCCTCGAGCGAGACTTCGATGCCCTGCTCCCTGGCCGTCGGCACGTCGGGCAGCGCCGGGTCGCGCGCCGGGATCAGCGTCGCGAGGAGGCGTACGTTGCCGGACTTCACCTGCGCCGCGAGCGCGCCGGGGAGCTGCACGAGCACGTCGACGTGGCCGCCGAGCAGGTTCGGTACGACCTGCGCCGCCGCGTAGGGCACGTCCACGATCCTGACGCCCGCCGCGTGGAAGAGCGCGACCGAGGAGATGTGCGTGTGGCTGCCGATGCCGGAATTGCCGACGGTGATGACGCCGGGGCGGCTCTTCGCGTCGGCCATCAGGTCGCCGAGCGACTTCCACCTTGCATCGCCCTTCACCGCAACCACCGGCGACTCGACCAGCACCCGCGCTACCGGATCGAACGCCCGGTAGTCGAACGCGAGCTGCCCGGAGTGGTAGGTGGTCGAGATCGAATTCGAGTTCCAGACGAGGGAATAGCCGTCGGGCTTCTGGCCGGCGACGTGCTTGTAGCCGATCGCGCCGCCCGCGCCGGGCCGGTTGACGACGAGCACGGTCTGGCCGAGCTGCTTCGACATCCCCTCGGCGAGCAGGCGCGCGGTGACGTCGGCGGAGGTGCCGGCGGGAAAGAGCACCGTGATCTCGACGTTGCCGCGCTGCGGATAGGGTGGCTCCTGCGCGAGGGCACCTGCCGGGAGCGCGAGGCATACGGAGAGCAGGGCCTTGCACCTGGCTCGCATCGTCATCATGAAGTCCTTCTTGCGAGGGATCACGGACTCGACGGCCTTAAGGAGCCGCGCGTCCGGCGCGCCGCTTCCGGCGTGTCCGGCCCGCACGCGGCGTCGGTTGAGAGGTTCGCTTCGCAATCTCCGCGAGCGAAAGCAGCGCTGCATTCACCGAGTCCGCGTTC
>Ga0187894_10000693_pt1 | contig 45388 bp, 43 predicted proteins | sample GBC1701081metaG_FD_136650 | JGI IMG/M metagenome (GOLD analysis project Ga0187894, IMG submission 136650) | White microbial mat communities from a lava cave in the Kipuka Kanohina Cave System on the Island of Hawaii, USA - GBC170108-1 metaG ... | reverse complement strand
CTCGAGCTGCGGATGCCAGGGCTGGCCGGTGTAGACGAGATAGCCGCCCGGCTGCACGGCAGCTGCCATGCCGTCGAGCGAGCGGCGCACCATGGCGTTGTCGGGGAACAGCTCGTAGAGGCCCGACACGATGCCCAGCGTCGGCCGCGGCTCGACCTTGGCCAGATCGTCGCGGTCGAAAGCATCGCCCTTCACGAAGCGCGCGATGTCGATCAGGTCCTTCTCGACGATCAGCCGGGCGCCGCTTTCGACATTGAGGTCGCTGTAGTCGCGCAACAGGATCGAGTCGGGCCGCGCCACGCCGTCCACCTTCAGCGCCTCGAGCACATAGCGACCGTGACCGGCGGCGATGTCCATGATGCGGACCTTTTGACCACCATCGCGCAGGCGCGCCATGGCGCTGCGGATCAGCTCCTCGACATGGATCTTGCGCTGCCGGATGCCGCGCCAGCCGATCGACTCGAGATAGGCGCGGTCGATCAGGCGCCCGACCGGCCCCACGCCCTCGGCGGTGTTGCGGTAGACGTAGTCCAATGTCGAGCCGGAATCGAAGCCGGTCTTGTGGCCGACCCCAATGCCGCGCGACAGCCAGCCGCCGATCTTCATCGAGGCGCGCGTCATCGCCCAATAGAGACCGCGCCCCGAGAAGCGTGGCAGCGGCGTCGTGAGCGCATCGGCCTCGTCGCGCGTGTAGCCCCAACGGTGCGCGTCCAGCAGCGCCGGCCGCTGCAGGGGCTCGGCGAAGCGTTCGGTGATGAACCGCCTGGCATGCGCCACCGCCACCGGGCGGCCCAGCTCGCCCAGCGTGTCGTGATAGAAGCCGGGCAGCACGTGGCGTTCCTTGAAGGGCGTGCCCAGCCGCTCATAGAACAGGTGCTGCGGTGCGTGGTGCACCACCCAGTCGGCGCCTGAGATCAGGAGCTGCGTGGGGATGGTGATGGCGCGCGCGTCGGCAACCACGCGGTCGGCGGCGTCGTACAGCGCGGTCAGGATGTTGACCGAGATGGCGCGCGTGATCAGCGGATCGGCTTCGAACGAGGCGATGCGCTCCGGGTCATGCGTCAGGAACTTGGCCTTGACGTAGCTGTTGACGAACTGGCCGGGCTTGAAGCGTTCGAGCAACGCCAGTCCGGGCCGCGCGAAGGGTACGTAGAGCTTCACCTTAAAGGCCGGCGATGCCAGCACCAGGCAGCGCACCTTGGGCGCGTAGTCATGGGCCCAGGTCGACACCAGCACGGCGCCGACGCTTTGCGCCACCACCGCCATGTCCTGTGGTGTGATGCCGTAGGTGGCGGCGATATGATCGACGAAGGTCTGCACGTCGCGCACCGAAGTGCCGAAACTGGGGCTGAAGCCGCGCACGCCGGGTGAGCGTCCGTGGCCACGCGCGTCCCAGGCGAAAAAGGCGAAGTCGGCCAGGTCGAGCTCGTCGACCAGGTGCGCGATGCGGCCGGAGTGCTCGTGCCCGCGGTGGAACAGCACGACCGCGCCGCGCGCTACGCCCGCCGCCGGCCAGTAGCGATAGAATAGCTCTTCACCGTCGTGGGTGGTGAAGGTCTTCTCTTCGGCAATACGCATGAAGTCCCCGTCGCGCCGTTAGGCGTTATGATTTCGTTTCGGCCAGACCGCGGCGCACGCGGTTGACGATGTTGAGCGCGATCAGTGCCGCCACCAGCGGCAGCAACCATGCCAGCCACGACGGCAGGGTGCCACCGATGCCGACCCATAACCCCAGCGCGCCGAAGACCAGGGCGCGGTCGCTCTTGCCCATTGGGCCGTCATAGCGCCGCGAGGCGCCCACCATGACGCCCAGCACGCCGGCGAATTCGCTGAGCGTCGCCAGGAAGACCACCAGCGCTGCCATCGGCAGGGTGAACGGCGCGATGACGGCAACCGGCAGGTACAGCGCCGCGTCGGAGACGACGTCGCAGATCTCGTTGAGATAGGCGCCGAGAGGGCTTTTCTGGCCGAACTCGCGTGCCAGCATGCCATCGAGCGCGTTGAGGGCCATGCGCAGGAAAAGCCAGATCGGCAGCAGCAGGAAAGGCCAGCGCGCCGGGGCGCACAGCACGATGATGACGCCGACCACGATCGACCCCAGCGCGGCCGCCAGCGTCACCTGGTTGGCCGTGATTCCGGCACGCACCAGGGTGCCGGCCAGCGGCCGCAACAACGCCTGGAATCGCGGCTTGAGATCGTAGAGCGTAATCAACTGCCGCTGTCCAAACTTGACGTTGGCGTCATAAATGAGTATTCGCTCAATAACATGAACGCCAAGATCCCGTCAAGGTGCCTTGAAATCGCGATCGCAACACGCACGTGCAGACGGTCGAAGGCGGAAGCATTGGTGGTGGGCCACGTGGGTGGTACGATATGTCGATGAATGCAAGTCTACGCCAGGAAATCGCCAAGCTCACGCTCGAAGAGCGTCTAGAGCTCGTCGAAGACATCTGGGACGACGTCGAGAACACTCAACTGGTGCCTGATCTGACTGCTGAGCAGGAAGCCCTTCTCGACGAGCGCTATCGGGAGCACCTCCAAAATCCAGACGCACCCCGGAAAACCCTCAAGGAGATTGCCGACAAACTCGGCGTTTCTTTGTGATCTATCGGGTTACGTACACCGAGCCGGCGGAGCAGGATATCGCCACGGCATTTGACTGGTTCAGCCGGCAGTCTTCCGCTGTAAGTGAGAGTTTTCTCCGACGCATCTCTCTGCTTGAGCAATTCCTGACGCAGGCGCCGCTGATGTACACCATCACGCGCCACGACATTCGATGTGCGTACTTACTGCCGTTTCGATACGGGCTTTATTATCGGGTTGTCGCCGATGAAGTCATTGTCATCGGATGCCTGCATGCAAGCCGACGGCCTCGCCTTATCTGGAAGACGTTGTCGACACGCTGACTCGACGTGAAAGCGCCTGCCCTACAGCCTCCATCTGAAAGGAATACCATGCCCGATGTGAATCGCGTTTGTCTGGTCACCGGTGCGTCGTCGGGCATCGGGGCGGCTACCTGCCGGGCGCTGGCGGCGCCGGGTGTCGGCGTCGCCGTGCATGGCCGACGCAACCTGGAGGGCGCGCGCCGGGTCGCCGGCGAGATCGAGGCGGCAGGCGGCGCGGCGTTGGTCGTTGAGGGCGATCTTTCCGTCGCTGGTACGGCGGCAGCGATCGTGGCCGCGACGACCGAGCGTTTCGGGCGGCTCGACGTGCTGGTCAGCAACGCCGGCTTCGCCGACCGTCGGCCGATCGGCGAGCTCGACCGGCCTGGCTACGAGGCCTCGATGGCGGCCATGCAGAATGCCTTCTTTGACCTGCTGCTGGCGGCACGGCCGTGGTTGGAAAAGGCGCGCGACGGCCGCGTGGTGGCGGTGTCGTCCTTCGTGGCGCATGCCATGGGCCGTGGCCTGCCGGTGTTTCCGGCCACCGCGGCGGCCAAAGCCGGCATCGAGGCGATGGCGCGGGCGTTTGCGGTGCAGATGGCCAGCTTCGGGGTCAGCGTGAACTGCGTCGCGCCGGGTTTTGTCGAGAAGGATCCCGGGACCCACACGGCGCTGACACCGGGCCGCAAGACCGAGCTGGAGCACGCCATTCCAGCCGGCCGCTTCGCGAAGCCGGCCGAGATCGCCACCGCGATCGCATTCCTGTGCTCACCGGCGGCAGGCTACATCACCGGCCAGACCCTCCACGTCGACGGCGGCGTGACGCTTTGAACCCCTCTGCCCCCCTGCGCGGGCGGAGAGGGCAGATCACTTCGGCTTGGCGCCTTTCTGGTAGGCGGCAATGGCGTCCTTCAGCATGCGGTACTCCTTGCAACCGAAGACGCAAAGCTGATCGAGGCGGGTGAGGTGCTGCTGCGCCTGGGCCGCGTCGCCCAGCATCAGGTAGGCCTCGCCGATATACTCGTGGGCGCCGATGTGCTTGGGATCGATCGCCAGCGCCTGCTGGTAGTACTGCAGCGAGCCGCGCGGATCGCCTGACTTGCGGGTGGCGTAGCCCAGCAGGTTGAACGCGTTGGCGTTCTTGGGCTCGGTGGCGACAGCGCGCTTCAGCGCCGCGATGGCGGTGGGAAAATCACCTTTCTCGGCCGCGGTCTTGCCGGCGATGTAGTCGGGGTTGCTGGATTTCGCCGGCTCCGGATCGCTGCCGGCGGCGCGGACGGTCGCCCCACCGGCAGCCGCAAGCACGATGCTGAGCGCAAGGACGACAGTACGGCGCATGACGACCTCCGAAAATGGACGCAGATACGATCTTGCCTCGTGTCCTACCATGACTGCGGCAGCTGGTTGGCGTGGGCCACCGCACGCACCGCCATGCCCCGCTCACGGCCGCGCACCTCGATGTCATGGCGCTGCCAGCCCAGCAGGTTGAGGCCGGCGATATCGAGCAGATCCTGCGAGACGATCAGCTCGCAGCCGAGATCCTTGGACAGGCTCTCCAGGCGGCTGGCGGTGTTCACCGTATCGCCGATAGCGGTGAGGCTCACCGTGCGGCCGTGGCCCATCTCGCCGACGATGGCGGGGCCGGCGTGGACGCCCAGGCCGATGCGCAGCGGTTGGTCGAGCTCGCCAGTCAGCGAGTCGTTGAGCATCTCCAGCGCAATGGACATGCGCCGCGCGGCGTCGAGCGCCTGGCGCGCGGCGGTGGCGCCGTCAGTGCGCAGGCCGAAGACGGCCATGACGCCATCGCCGATGAACTTGTCTACATGGCCGCCGGCGGCGTTCACCGCATCGCCCATCGAGCGGAAGTAGCGGTTGAGGATGTAGACGATGTCGAACGGCAGGCGCTTCTCGGCGATCGCGGTGAAGCCGCGTAGGTCGGCGAACAGCACCGCGATCACCCGTTCGGTGCCGTGTGCCGCCCGATCGCCGCGCAGGACGTCGCGGGTATCGGCGTTTGCCGGCAACATGGGCGTGACGGTGTACATGCCCGGCGGCGGCCGCGTCTGGCAGGCCAGTCGAACGCCCTCCGGTGCCCCGATGCGGCGCAGCACCCGCGTCTCCTCGGGGCTGGCGGCCGGCAATCGTTCGGCGTCCGGGCCGGCGATGCGCACGCGGCAGGTCGAGCAGCGGCCGCGGCCGCCGCAGACGGATGCGTGTGGCACGCCCACGACCCGGCTCATCTCCAGCAGGCTGAGGCCGGCCGGCAGTGAGACCAGGCGCCCCTCCGGATACTCCAGGCGCACGGGGCCTTTGCGGCGCTCCCACAGCGCCCGCAGGGGCCGCGCCGCCAGCACCAGCGCGACGATAACGACCACCGTGCCAATGAGGATGTCCGACAGCTCGCGCAGCCGGTCGACGGCCTCACGGTCGGTCGGTGCGTTGAGCGCGCGGGCCAGCGCCATCAGCTTGTCGGTGTCTTTGAAGATGTCGGCCGCCTCGCGCAACGCCACGGCCACGCCGCAGATCGCCAGGGTCGGCACCATCAGCGCGGCACCATAGAAGAGCGCGATCGAGCGGCGGTACCACGGCTTCAGGCGCAGCCAGAAATGCAGGCCGATGCAGCCGTGGGTCCAGACGATCAGGATCAGGCCGAACTGCCGGGCGGCGTTCCAGGGATCGGCCACCATGGGCCACAGCACCCAGAAATAGGCCGTCGTGACGCCGTTGATCTCGTGCGCGCCGCGCACCATGACGAAATGGCCCATCCCGATCGGCAGGATGCACAGGCCCAGCCCCAGCTGGATCCATTCCCAGCGCGACAGGCGCAGCCGGCGGCGGCGGAACACCGACCACAGCACCAGCCCGAAATGGGTGAGGATTGCCAGCGACAGCACGGCGGTGCCCACCGGGTTGCGCCAGATGGCGGCAAAGACCGTCAGACCATGGTCAGCGGCGCTGATCGAGAACAGGCCGAGGGCATGATTCAGCAGATGCATCGTCACGAAGACGAACAGTGTGATGCCCGAGATCAGGCGCAGGCGCTGCACCATTGCGCGCTCCTAGTCCCCCCGTTCGCCAGACAGCGAACGCCATCGCGCCTTTCGGCGGCCGTTTGCCCTAGGTCCGGGCGGATGCGGAATCGACGCGCCGGTCCTGGCCTTCATGGTCAGCCTGTCGAGCCACGCAGCCTTAACACCGCCGAAGGCTGAGCCTTCCATTCAAACTACGTTTTGCCGATTACCCCCAAGACTGCCTCGGGGGGCCGGCCGATGGCAGCCCGGGTTCCGCCCACGACCACCGGCCGCTGTAGCAGGATCGGGTGGGCCGCGATCAGGTCGACGACCTCCTTGCGGGAGATGCCGGCAGCCTTCCTGCCGGTAGCCTTGAACTCGGCCTCGCCATCGCGCAGCAGGGCACGCGGCTCGCCGCCCAGCAGGTCGAGCAGGGTCTCGACCTCCTTCCGGGTCGGCGGCGCCTTGAGATACTCGCGGACTGTCGGCTCTACGCCGTGCTCGCGCAGCAGGGCCAAGGTGTCGCGCGACTTGCCGCAGCGCGGATTGTGCCAGATTGTAATGGCTGTTGCTGCCTTGCCGGCCATGTGCGTCCTCCCCGCCCGTCCGCGTTTGGCAGAGTAGAATGATCAGCCGGCCCGAGGCCAGCGTCGGCAGCGCGTGTCGGGCTCGGTGGACCGAGTCAGGCCGGAGCCGGGGTGGCGGCAGTGGCGGGGATTGTCGTCGGGGCGGGCCAGGCGCCGTCGGCAGGCAGTGTGGCGGCATCGGCGATGGCGTACACGGTGAGCTTGCCGCGCCGCCCGCGCACGTCGATCTCGTGGCGCGGCACCTCGTCCAGTGAAACGCCGGCGCGTTCGACCAGGTCGTGCGACACCACCAGCTCGCAGGCCAGCTCCTTGGTCATGCCCTCGAGCCGGCTTGCCGTGTTGACCATGTCGCCGATGGCGGTCAGCGACAGGGCCTGGCCGTAGCCCATTTCGCCGACGATCGCGGGTCCGGCATGCACGCCGATGCCAATGCGCAGGCGCAGCCCCAGGTCGGCGCTCAGCGTCGCGTTGAGGTCCTTCAACGCCAGCGATATGCGCCGCGCCGCGTCGAGCGCCTGGCGCGCGGCCCGGGCCGGATCACCCGTGACGCCGAATAGCGCCATGACACCATCGCCGATGAACTTGTCCACGTGGCCGCCGGCCCCTTCGACGGCGATGCCCATGGCGCGGAAGTAGCGATTGACCACAAAGACCACATCGAACGGCAGCTGTCCTTCGGACAGGGCTGTGAAGCCGCGGATGTCGGCGAACAGCACCGATATGAAACGCTCGCTGCCGTGGCCGGACGAACGGCGCCAGGCTTCGCTCGGCCCCACCGTTGGCGCCATCAGCGGCGTCACCTGATATTCGCCTGGCGGCGGCCGCAGCTGGCAGGCCAGGCGCACGTTGATTGGAGCGCTGATTCGCGTCAGCACCTTGGCTTCCTCGGGGCTGGGTTCGGGCAGGTGCGCGCGGCCGGGGCCGCCGATGCGCACGCGACACGTCGAACAGCGGCCGCGACCGCCGCGCACCGCGGCATGCGGGATACCGGCACCGCGGCTGATCTCCAGCAAGGTCGGGCCGGCGGGCACGGCGACGATCCGATCGACGCTGTAGATCGCGCGTACCACGCCGCGGCGGCGTTCCCACCACTCGCGCAGGGGACGGGCGATGATGACCGCGACGAGCAACCCGCCGGCAACGGATTTCAAGACGTCGCTCAGATCGTAGAGGTCGCGGACGCGCTCGGCCGTGACGCCCAGCGCGCGCAGCGTGTCGACCAGACGCTCGGGATCGGCCGTGATCTCGGCCACCTGGCGGGCGCCCGACATCGTACCGGCCAGGGCCAGCACCGGCAGGCCGACGGCGACGCCGAAGATCAGGGGCTGCCAGCGCCGGTAGCCCGGCTTGAGCCGTAGCCACGCGTGGACCCCGATGCAGCCATGGATCCAGACGATCAGCGCCAGTCCCATCTGTTGCAGAGCACCGGCCCAGCTGTCGGTGATCGACAGCAGGACCAGGAAGTAGCTAGGCGGGATGTCGTACAGCTCGGCGCCGGCGCGGTGGGCGACGACGTGCGTCATGCCGACCGGCAGGATCGCGGCGCCGAGGATGAGCTGGACCCACTCCCACCGCGACAGCCGCAGGCGCCGACGGCGGAAGAACGACCACAGCGCCAGGCCGACATGCACCAGCAGCGCGCCATAGAGCAGTACCGTGCCGGGCAGGCTCTGCCACAGCGCCGCCGCCAGCACCAAGGCATCATTAGCCAGACGCAGCGGTCCCAGCAGCAGCGTGTGGTTCAGCAGATGCAGCGTGGCATAGGCGAACAACACCAGGCCGGATGCCAGTCGGATGCGGCCAAGCATGGCTACGATCCATCCCGACTGAGTGCGTCCGGGTCATCGGTGTCGATCACCCGCCGCGCAATGTCGAAGCTGAACCCGGCGCGGCCGAGCGCCGCCAGATCGCGACGGCGCCGTGCGTCGCGCTCGGCGGCGGCGCCAAATGGGCCCAGCCGGCGGCGGCGCGCGAAGGCTAGCGCCGCCTGCAGGTCCATGCCGGCGCTGTCGACGGCCAGCTCCTCGCGGTTGACGTCGATGGCGCGCTCGACGTCGTCGCGATCGATGCCGGCCAGTTTCAGCTTTTCACGGATGTGGCGAGCCGAAGTCCCGCGCCGGTGCAGGCTGCCGGCCTTGCGCTCGGCGTAGCGGGCATCGTCGATGACGCCGGCCTTGATGTAGCGCGCCATGATGGCGTCGATGACGGCCTCGACGTCGGCGACAACCGGCGCATCGCCCCGCCGCGCTTTTTGGACACGGCGCATCAGTACTGCGCGCAGCCGCGCCGATGAGGCGTCGTAGCGGGCGATATAGGCGGCGGCCACATTCTCGAGGCGCTTCACGGTGATGGCCTTCACCGGGCGCCGCGGCGTTCGGTTCCTGGCTTCCAGCTCCGTGGGCGTGCTCATTCGGTCTCTGTCGTTCCATCCGCGCTCAGCGCAGGGCCATGCCGGTCATGGCCTCGAGTTCGGCGATGGCCTGCGCCGGATCGACGACCTTGATCGTGCGCATGCCCATGGCGCGCGCCGGCTTCAGGTTGATGCCCAGATCGTCGAGATAGATGCAGCTGTCGGGCGTCACACCCAGCAGGTCGCAGGTATGGTGGTAGATGCGCGGATCGGGCTTGCGCAGGCCCATCACGCTCGACTCCACCACATGCTCGAACAGGGTCATGACGTCGGCAATTTGTCGCGCGCGGTCGGGGTCACGCGCCATGCCAGGGCCGTTACCCGTCTTCACATTGTTCGTGATGCATGCGACGCGATAGCGCGTGCGCACGCGCCGCAAGGCCTCGACCATCTCCGGTCGGAGGGCGCCGCTCAGCATCGCCAGCACCCGCTGGCCGTCCAGCCGGTGTCCCAGGGCGTCGGCTTCGGCCTCGAACAGGGTAGCGAATTCGTCGGTGCTGATTTCGCTTCGTTCCATCCGCGCCCAGGCGTTGGTATCGGGATTGCGCGAATTAAGCTGCCGAATGAAATTTTCGGGAAGGCCGGCGGCCCGTTCATAGGCCGCGAAGGCGTCAAAGGGGCTGCTGAGGATCACGCCACCAAAGTCCCACAATACCGCTCGAACATCGTTAATCATATTTCACGCCCTCTGCAGGTCCCGTCCAGCTTGAACCATTTTCGCACCAGCGCTGCCTTGATAGAGCCACATGCTGTCCGTACACCAGACTAGATGAAAGCGGGCGGCGCTTTCACATGATCGCTGTCGCGTAGATCGGCCATTGGATCTGGGCGCAGCGAGCGAGTTTACGGGGGACAAAACGCGGCGGCTGGTCGGCCCCTTAAGGTTGGCCTGGCCCCGTGAAACCGTCGCTCGATGCCTGGCTTGCGGCAGTGCCGTGGGTCGGGCCGGCACTCGTGATGAAGAGGTTATGATGACGACACTGGCCCTCGCAGTTCCCGCCCCCACCGACGGCGCTGAAACCAGGATCGACGGCCGCAACCTGCGCGCCGAGCAGACCCGGCGCAAGATCGTCGCGGCGACCCGCGCTCTGGTCGAGGAGACCGCAACCCTGCCCAAGGTCGCCGAGATCGCCTTGCGCGCCGGCGTTTCAGTGCGGTCGGTATTCCAGCACTTCCAGGAAGTCGAATCGCTGTTCCTCGTCGTCTTCGACGAGATCGTCGCCGAGGCACAGAGCGAATGGCAGCCGATCGAGCCGACCGGTCCGCTGGCGGCGCGCATCGAGACCTTCATCGCGCGGCGTGCGGCGGTGTCGGAGCGGGTGCTGCCGGTGCGCTTCGCCGCCATCTGCGTCGAGGCGACGTCGCCGGCGATGGCCGAACGCTCCAAAGTTGCCCGTGCGCTGGTGCGCCAGCATATCGAGCGGGCATTCCGTCCCGAACTGGATCGCCTGCAACCCGCTGACCGACGGTTGACGCTGGATGCGTTGCGCGCGGCCTTGGATTGGGACCTGTGGATGAATATGCGCCGTTTCCACGAGCTGTCGGCGGAAGATGCGCAGGCTGTTTGGCACAAGATTGTCACAGGGCTGATGGGTTCAGAGGTGTGAAATAACGTGAGGTTGGCGAGCGATTAACGATTCCGGGTCGTCCTGCATGCGAAGGCTTGAATAGTAATATTTCGAATGAATTTTTCCGTTGTGGGGAACGGGGACTGACACTGGGCCGCTCAACGGCCGGCACAACCCGGAGTTGGAACATGAGTGACGCAACAGCCGCCACGCCACGGGATGGAGTCGCGGGGGCACCCAGGCCCAAGATCGACGGCCGTGTACTGCGTGCAGCTCGGACGCGGGAGCGTATTGTCAATGCCACGATTGATCTGATCCGTGGCGGGGAGTCCACACCGAGGGTCATCGATATTGCACGCACGGCCGGCGTTTCGACCCGGTCGATCTTCCAGCATTTCGATGACACCGAGGCCTTGTTCGCAGCGGTGGCTCAACAAGTGGTTGAGTCGCTGATGCCGCTCGCCAAGCCGATCGACTCGGCGTTGCCTTGGGAAGAGCGTCTGGACGCCCTGATGCGGATGCGCATCCAGGTCAACGAGGCGCTGCTGCCGTTTCGCCGCGCCGTGGCGCTGCACCATCCGCGGTCGCCGAAGCTCGCTGCCGGCGTAACGGCTGGCCGGCTGTTCGCACGCGAGCGCGCCGAAAGTGCCTTCGCGCCCGAGCTGATGCGCTTGGCGGAAACCGATCGCAAGCAGATCGTCGATGCGTTGCTGGCCGCCTCGGACTGGCAGATGTGGTTCGGCCTGCGCATGACGTACGGGCTCGATCTCGACGCCGCAGCCGCCACGATGCGGCGGATGGTGGGCGCCATCCTGATGCAGGCGACGGCGCGCAGCATGTCAGTCGCGGCCGCCTGATCGGCCGCGACACAGCGGACGGCGGTGCGACCGTCGCCGCCGTCGTCAGCGGTTGAAGCGATCTTCGACCGCTGCCCAGTCGTCGAAACCGGTCAGTCGCTTGAAGTCGGCAAAACTCACGCCTTCGCCCTGGAGGCGCAACGTGCCGGCGCGCATGTCTGCCAGCGCGCGCTGCATCGTATGAACGATGCGAAACAGCAGCGACACGGGATAGGCCACCATCTGAAAGCCCAGACCGTAGAGGTCTGATGGTGTCATCAACGGCGTGGCGCCATCCTCCAGCATGTTGGCCAGCTGCGGCGTGCCCTTGAACGCGCGTCCGATCCGCTCCAGTTCAGCGATCGATACCGGCGCCTCGATGAAGATCCCGTCGGCACCGGCTTTCAGGTAGCGCTCGCCCCGCCGCAGGGCGCCGTCCAGTCCTTCGAGTGCGCGGGCATCGGTGCGGGCCAGCAGGAACGTGTCCTTGCTGTCGCGCGCCGCTGCCGCGGCGCTGATCTTGCGTTCCATCACCTCGGTGGGCACGACGCTCTTGCCCGCCATGTGGCCGCAGCGCTTGGGCGACACTTGGTCCTCGATGAAGATCGCGGCCGCGCCCAGGCGCTCATAGGTCCGCATGGTACGGGTGACGTTCTTGACGTCGCCATAGCCGTCGTCGCCATCGATCATCAGGGGCAGGGTGGTGGCCGCCAGGATATCGCGCACGCCGTCGGCCATCTCCTTCAGTCCGACCAGCCCGATGTCCGGAATCCCGTGACGGGCGCCCATCAGCGCGAAGCCGCCGACCGACGCGGCGCGGAAGCCGGCGGCCTCGATCAACCGGGCCGAGAGGGCGTCGTGCGCCACGGGCAGCAGCAGAGGTTCGGGGACGGCGAGCAGGGCATTCCAGGTCGGGCGGGGCATGGGTGGGTCCACTTCAAAAAGACTGAGTTACAAGCATATACGAAGGTGTGGGGGCGCGATCCGGCGGCGCAACATGTAGTCTGCGGTCGCTGCGCCTCAGTTGACATTCGGCGACGAATAAGTCAGTTGAACCCAACCCGGCACCCTTCCCGGGATCACGTTCCGTCGCAGTATCGGCATGGCTAAGGCCATACAAACACACGAGAATTTTACCCGCGACGAACACCTGCCCGGCGGCTCGGACAGATCGTTCGGACTGGTTTTTGCCGGCTTCTTCGCCGTCGTGGCCGCATGGTCATGGTGGCGGTCCGGCACCTGGTGGCCCTATGCGCTGGGGCTGGCGGTGCTCTTCGGCGTGGTGGCCGTGCTGGCGCCGCGGGTGCTGGGCCCCCTGAACCGGCTGTGGATGCGCTTCGGCCTGCTGATGAGCAAGGTCATGAACCCGATCATCCTCGGGATCATGTTCTTCGGCGTCATGCTGCCGATCGGCCTGCTGCTGCGCTGGAAAGGTAAGGACCTGCTCAGGTTGAAGCTCGACCCTGCCGCATCGAGCTACTGGATCGAGCGCGAGCCGCCGGGCCCGCCGCCCGATACCATGCGCAACCAATACTGAGCCGTGCGGCCAAGAGGACAGGAACGATGTGGCTCATCAAGGAACTGTGGAGCTTCATGCGCGTGCGCAAGAAGTTCTGGCTGCTGCCGATCATCGTGGTGATGGTCATGATGGGCGCGCTGCTGGTGCTGACCCAGACCGCGATCGGCCCCTTCATCTACACGATCTTCTGATCGTCTTCGGGGACGCCAGGCGTGCGCATTCTCGGCATCTCGGCCTTCTACCACGACAGTGCCGCGGCCCTGCTGGTTGACGGTAAACTGGTAGCGGCGGCGCAAGAGGAGCGCTTCACGCGCAAGAAGCACGATGCGCGCTTTCCGCAGCAGGCCGTCGACTACTGCCTGCAGCACGCCGGCATCGGCTTCAAGGACGTCGACTACGTCGCGTTCTACGACAAGCCGTTCCTGAAGTTCGAGCGGCTCCTGGAGACGTACCTGGCGTTCGCTCCGCGCGGCTTCGCGTCCTTCCGCATGGCCATCCCGGTGTGGCTCAAGGAGAAGCTGCTGCAGAAGACGCTGCTGCGCGACGAGTTCAAGCGCTGGGTTCCCGACTTCGACTGGCACAACAAGCTGCTGTTCGGCGAGCATCACCAGAGCCATGCCGCGAGCGCGTTCTTTCCGTCACCTTTCGAAAAGGCGGCAGTGCTGACGATGGACGGCGTCGGCGAATGGGCCACGACGTCGCTGGCGATCGGCGAGGGCAACGAGTTGCGGATGATGCGCGAGCTGCACTTCCCGCACTCGCTGGGCCTGCTGTACTCGGCCTTCACGTACTACACCGGCTTCAAGGTCAATTCGGGCGAGTACAAGGTGATGGGCCTGGCGCCCTATGGCGAGCCGCGCTTCAAGGCCGCGATCCTCGGGAAGCTGGTCGACCTGAAGGATGACGGCTCGTTCCGTCTCAACCTCGACTATTTCGACTATTGCACCGGGCTGCGCATGACGAACGAGAAGTTCGACGCGCTGTTCGGCGGCAAGCCGCGCAAGGCCGAGGAGCGGCTGACCCAGCGCGAGATGGACCTGGCCGCCTCGGTCCAGGCGGTGACCGAGGAGATCGTGCTGCGATTGGCGCGCTCGGTGGCCAAAGAGGACGGGGTGAAGAACCTGTGCCTGGCCGGCGGCGTGGCGTTGAACTGCGTCGCCAACGGCAAGGTGCTGCGCGAGAAACTGTTCGACAACATCTGGGTGCAACCGGCTGCCGGTGATGCCGGCGGTGCCGTCGGCGCGGCCTTTGCCGCCTATCACGGCTTCTGCCGCCAGCCGCGCACGCTCAACGGCCACCTCAACGACAAGCTCGACGGCATGGATGGCAGCTACCTGGGTCCCGCCTACGCGCAGCCCGACATCGAGGCGCGTCTGACGGCGGCCGGCGCCAAGTTCGATGTCGTGTCCTACCAGGACATGATCGACGCGACGGCGCAGGCACTGGCTGACGAAAAGGCGGTCGGCTGGTTCCAGGGCCGCATGGAGTTCGGGCCGCGGGCGCTGGGCGGCCGATCGATCCTCGGCGATCCGCGATCGCCGTCGATGCAGAAGACGCTCAACTTGAAGGTGAAGTACCGCGAATCGTTCCGGCCCTTCGCGCCATCGGTGTTGCGTGAGGACGTCACGGACTGGTTCGAGATCGACGCCGACAGCCCGTATATGCTGATGGTCGCACCGGTGGTCGAGGGCCGCCGCCGCGCGATGACGGCGGACGAACAGGCGCTGTTCGGCATCGAGAAGCTGAACGTGCCGCGCTCCGACATTCCGGCTGTCACGCATGTCGACTACTCGGCGCGTATCCAGACCGTGCACCGGCAGACCAATCCGGCCTACTACGATCTGATCTCGGCCTTCAAAGCCCGCACCGGCTGCCCGGTGATCGTGAACACCAGCTTCAACGTGCGCGGCGAGCCGATCGTGTGCACACCCGAAGACGCTTTCCGTTGCTTCATGGGTAGTGAGATCGAACTGCTGGTGGTCGGCAACTGCGTGCTGCGCAAGGAAGTGCAGGACCCGTCGCTGAAGCGCGACTACAAGGACACGTTCGAGCTCGACTAGCGCACGCGCGACCGTGTTTCGCCCTGCATGTCATGCAGCGCGATACGGCTCGACGCCTGGCGGCATGCTCGATAGCGTCGCGCCAAAGTGGGGCGGAAATCCATGCGTGCGGTCCTGTGCGAGACCCTGGGCGATCCCTCGGTCCTGAAGATTGTCGACCTGCCGGTTCCAGAGCCGAAAGCCGGCGAGGTTCTGATCCGCGTGCGGGCAGCGGCGCTGAATTTTCCCGACGTGCTGATGGTGGCCGGTGGCTACCAGCACAAGCCGGCGCTGCCGTTCATTCCGGGCATGGAGGCGGCCGGGGAGATCGTGGCCCTGGGCGATGGCGTGGCGGGCTGGGTCGTGGGCGAGCGCGTGATCTTCGGCAAGCGGCCCGGCTGCTTCGCAGAATACGTCGCCGCGCCGGCCGATGCGCTTTCCATGAAGGTGCCCGAGGGCTGGTCGTTTGTCGAAGCGGCGGCGTTTCGCGTCGGCGCCACCACGGCCTACAACGGACTGGTTCACCGCGCCGGATTGAAGCGGCGCGAGGTACTGCTGGTGCACGGCGCCACCGGCGGCGTGGGTATGGCGGCCGTGCAGCTGGGCAAGCATCTGGGCGCCCACGTCATCGCCACCGGCGGTGACGACGCGAAGCTCGAGGTCGTGCGCGCGCAGGGCGCCGATTTCACCATCAATTACCGCACCACCGACTTTGTGCCGCTGGTGAAGAGCCTCAGCGACGGCCGCGGCGCCGATGTGATCTACGATCCAGTGGGCGGCGAAACCTTCGAACGCTCGTTGCGCTGCGCGGCCTTCGGCGGCCGGCTATTGGTGATCGGCTTCACATCCGGCAATCCGTCGGCACTCAAGAGCAATCACATCCTGATCAAATGCCTGTCGGTGATCGGCGTGCGCGCCGGCGAGCATGCACGCCATCACCGGCCGTTCGCCGACGACTACGCGCGTGAGCTGCCCGGGCTGGCCGCGCAAGGCGTGATGCGGCCGCACATCTCGCATCGCTTTGCGCTCGAGCGCGTGGCCGAAGCGATGGACATCATTCAGCAACGCAAGGTCGTCGGCAAAGCCGTGCTGGAGATCTGATGGTGACGGCACTCACGATCGACGACCTGAAAGCGTCGCTGACGCTGCCAGTGTTCGCGGCCCCGATGTTCCTGATCTCGGGACCGGACCTGGTCGTGGAGGCGTGCCGTGCCGGTGTCGTGGGATCGTTCCCCGCCTCCAACTGCCGTACGACCGAAGCGCTCGAGACCTGGCTGCAAGAGATCACACAGCGCCTGGATGTGCTGCGCCAGGCGGGTGCGGCCACTGTCGCGCCGTGGGCGATCAATCTCGTCCTGCATCGCACCAACCCGCGGCTGGAGGCCGACCTCGAACTGGTCCTGCGCTACAAGCCGCCGATCGTGATCACGGCGCTGGGCAGTCCGCGACGCGTGGTCGAGCCGGTTCACGCCTACGGCGGCCTGGTCTTCGCCGACGTCAACAGCATGGCGCTGGCGCGCAAGGCAGCCGATTGCGGCGTCGACGGGCTGGCGCTGGTCGCATCCGGCGCCGGCGGTCATACGGGCTCGATCTCGCCCTTCGCCTTCGTGCCCGCCGTGCGGCGCCGGTGGCAGGGCGCCATCGTGCTGGGCGGTGCCATCGGTGATGCCGCCGCGATCCGGGCGGCGGAGACGCTGGGTGCCGACTTTGCCTATCTCGGTACGCGCTTCATCCCGACGCCGGAGAGCCTGGCCGATCCCGAGCACAAGCGCATGGTGATCGCCGGCACCATGGACGACCTGATCGTCTCCAACGCTTTCACCGGCGCCTATGCGAGCTGGCTGCGGCCCAGCATCATCAATGCGGGCCACGATCCATCGGCGCTGAAACCCAGGACCGGCTATCAGTTCAAGGGCCAGCTCGGCGATGAGCCCAAGCCCTGGAAGGGTATCTTCTCCGCCGGCCAAGGCATTGAGCTGATCGATCGGCAGGAAAGCGTCGCTGAGATCGTCGCGGCCCTGAAGTCGGACTACGCCCGGTTGGCCGCGCGCTGATCAGACCCGCGGCGTGGCCGGCGTGCGCGGGGTGCACCGTCCGGTTGTCGGATTCTTGGCGCTACCGGCAGGGCAACTGGTTGCGACCGGCGTCTTGCCGTTGCCGCGCGGCTTGGTAGCCACCGGTGTCTTGGACTGCGCGGGCTTGTGGGCCGTTGTCGCCGTCTTGCCGGTCCTGCTCGCCGACGTGCTGCCTTTGACGGATGGCCGCGGCGGTGTCGCCTTGGGCGCTACTGGCGGTGGTGCCGGCGGCGCTGCTTCGGGATCGGATTCGGGCGGCACGGCCGCCAACTGGATGGGAGCAGCAACCGGAGCGCTGCGCTCGACCGCGGGCGGCTGCGCCACGGCCTGGGGTGGCGGCGCTGCCGGCTCGGCGGGGCCGATCGCCAGCAGAGTCGCGAAAAACGCGCCTAGATTCATAACCGACCTCCATCGGGGGGACAGGAGGGCTTCACCGGAGTCGGGCGATGGTACATGCCAACCGCGTCTCGACAGCGGCACTATCGACTGTTTCGTGTTTTACCGCAAGACTGAACCACAACTTATTGTGTTTCTTGAGACTCGCGGATCAATATGGATGCGTCAGAGGCGGCCCAGATCGCGAACGGCATCGATGATCATGCGCGAGCCGACGGCCATCAGCAGCACGTCGCCGGCGACGCGGATGTATTGATAGCCCGCCGGCGGCGGCAGCAGCCGGGCGAGCAGGTCCGGCGGCAACGGGTAATAGGGGAGACCGCCGGGCAGCGGCTGCCCCAGCCCCCATTTCTTGGCTTGGCCGGGCGGCAGATAGCCGTTGTTCTTCTTGGCGAGCCCCGGCGGGCAATGGCCGGAGGCGAACTGCTGGCCGAAGTACTGACGGATGGTGAACTGGTCGCGCGGCGAGATGGTGATCGTGACAGTCGGAAGCCCCGGCACTGGTGCCCCCGGCGCGGCCGTCGGTACACCGCCGCGCTTGGCCTGGCCCGGTGGGACATCGGGCTTTTCGGCGCTCGCTGGATTAACGGCCGACAATGCCGCCAGGCAGGTGAGGGTGGCAATGAGTGCGCGGCGCAATCTGGTCGACATGGCGTCCCTCAGCAAACCGGTATGCCCAGACAACCGCAGGATCGTGGCAGTGCCATGGCGCACCGCCCATCACGCCTCGTATCGCTGGCCGGTTCGGCGCCTGCGTCCGGCTTGTGCTCTCGCGCTGCCGCTCGCTAGCGTGCCGCATCGAGGCAATGGTGGGAGGAAACGGTGGCCGGACGGGTAGCAGGAAAGGTGGTGCTGGTGACGGGCGGTGGCTCGGGCATCGGCCGGGCAGCGGCAACGCTCTTGGCCAACGAGGGCGCGACGATGGTGGTCACCGATGTCGATCGGCCGGGCGGCTTGCAGACCGTGCAGCAGATCGGCGGTGCCGCGAGCTTTCAGCCCCACGACGTATCCAAGGACGAGGAATGGAAACGCGTGATTGCGGCCGTGCTGGCCCAGCACGGCAGGCTGGACGGACTGGTCAACAACGCCGGTATCAGCGGGCCATTTCCCAGCACGTTCGAGACCGAGGATATCGACGTGTGGCGGCGCATCTTCGCCGTCAATGTCGAGGGCGTGTTCCTGGGCTGCAAGCATGGCGTGCCGGCGATCCGCGACTCCGGCGGCGGCTCGATCGTGAACCTGTCGTCGCTGGCAGCCCTTCTCGGCACGCCCGAACTCTCGGCCTACGGCGCCAGCAAAGGCGCCGTGCGTCAGTTCACCAAGACCGTTGCCATCGAGTGTGCGCGCAAGGGATACAAGGTGCGCTGCAACTCAGTGCATCCTGGTATCATCCTCACGTCCATGGGCGAGTCTCTCTTCAAGACCGAAGAGATCCGCGAGCGCGCTCGTCAGCGTGTGCCGCTGCGGGAACTGGGACGGCCCGAGGATATCGGCTATGGCATCCTGTACCTGATCTCCGACGAGTCGCGCTACATGACCGGCGCCGAACTGGTCATCGACGCCGGCATGTCGGCGATCTGACGCCGGGCGTATCAGCGACCGTAGCGGATCTCGACCTTGCGTTCGGTCGAGGTCTCCTTCTGGCCGAACACCCGCTTGGGATCGGTGACCCGGCGCAGGACGATCTTCTCGCGCGGGTAGCCGTTGGCTACGAGTTCGTTGGTGACGGCCTCGGCACGCGCGCGGGCCAGCTCGATGTCCTTGTCCTTGCCCAGGTAGGCGTCCGCGAACGCCTCCAGGCACAGCTGGTTCGCCTTCTGCGCGATCGCCTGGCGTGCGATGCCGGCCACGTCGCGCTGGCCGCGCGGCGTCAGCAATGACTGACCGCGGTCGAACTGCACGATGATGACGCCGCCCGGCGTCTGGCCGCCGACGCAGCGGTCGTCCTGGGCATTGGCCGTCGTTGCAGCCAGACAAAACAGCATACCGCTCAGAAGTGCGACGATCGGTTTGCGCATCGGTTGCCCCCAACCTGTCGGGCCCTCTGCCCAGCCGTTATCGTGCTGTTTTTCGGAGTGAGCGCCAACATGTTTTTCATGTGGCGCGCATGTCGTCCAACTAGAACAGCGTATAGCCGCCGTCGATGACGATGGATTGGCCGGTCGTGTACTTCGTCGCGTCGCTCGCCAAGTAGACGGCGATTGGCCCGAAGTCCTGCTCGACACCCCACCGGCGCACGGGAATACGCGGTTTGACGTTGCCCGCGAATTTTTCATTGTTGAAGGCGTTGGCCGTCATCGCCGTTTCGATCCAGCCCGGCAGGATCGAGTTCGCCGTAATCTTGTAGCGTGCCAGTTCGACCGCCAGCGCCCGCACCATGGAGACCACGCCGCCCTTGCTGGCGGCATAGTGCTCACTGCGCGCAGCACCTTCGATGGCCGCCGTGCTGGCCATCGCCACCAGGGAGCCGCCTTCGCCGCGCTCGACCATGTGGCGCGCCGCGGCACGGAAGGTGAAGAACACGCCGTCGAGATTGACCGACAGCACGCGCCGCCATTCGTCGGCCGTGATCTCCATGAAGCTCTTGTTGCCACGGCCCGAGACGCCCGAATTGGCGACACAGTTGTCGACCTTGCCCATCACCTTCAGGGTCTCGGCGAATGCAGCGTCGACCGCCGCTTCATTGGCGACATCGACGGTCTGCGCGTGCACCTTGCCGCCGTGACGCTTGAGCTTCTCGATAGCAGCCGCATTCTTGGTGGCGTTGGTGCCCCAGATGCAGACGCCGGCGCCCGCTTCCGCCAGAGCGTCTGCCATGCCGAAGCCGATGCCGCCGTTACCACCGGTGATCAACGACACTTTACCGGTCAGGTCGAAGCCTTTGTACGCCATGGCCATTCCTCCGCTCGCTGGGCGCGGCAGCAAATCCGACGCTGTGGGTGGCGTCAATCGTGTTGCCCGTGCAGGGCGCCTAGCCGCATCGCTGTGCGGATTGCCTCATCGTCCGGGTGGACGGTGGTGAACCTCGGCAGCCCGTAGTATTGTCGGCACACAAACAGTCGGTACAAACCGCAACAAGGGGAATATCGAGATCCATGAACGGCTCGCCGGTCAAACGGCGCCTCGCCGCGATCATGTCCATCGATGTCGTGAGCTACTCGGCGATGATGGGGGCGGACGAGGAGGGCACGATGCGTGTGCTGCGCACGCATCGCACGGCCATCGATTCCTCGATTCGCCGTCATGGCGGGCGTATCGCCAACACGGCCGGCGACAGCGTGCTGGCCGAGTTCGGCAGCCCGGTCGAGGCGGTGCGTTGCGCGCTCGACCTTCAGAGCGGAGTCGATGCCCGCAACAGCAGCCTGCCTGAGGCGCGGCGCATGCTGTTTCGCGTCGGCGTTCACCTCGACGACGTGATCGTCCAGGACAACGGCGATCTCCTGGGGGAGGGCGTCAATATCGCGGCCCGCCTGCAAGCCGCGGCCGATCCGGGCGGGGTCATGGTCTCGGGCGAAGTGGCAGGCCAGGCGCGCGCCAAGCTGCCGGAATACGGTTTCGAGCGGCTGGGCCAGCCGGTCATGAAAAATATCGTGCGCACGGTCGAGGCGTTCCGTGTCGTATCGGGGGCACGGGCCCGGCAGGTTGCGCGTGCCGACGTGTCGGCGACGCCTGGTGCGCCACGTGCGGCGACGGAGAAGAAGCAAGCCCGCGGACTCGCCGTCGTGGCGGCTGTCGTGGCCGGTCTGCTGGGTGGTGCTGCCGTGGCCTGGGGTATTTTCGCGGTCACGACCGGCTCTGTGACCGACAGCGACAAGGCAGCGCGTCAGGCCGCCGAAGCGGAAGCAGCGCGTAAGCAGGCGGCTGATGCAGACGCTGCACGTCGAAAGGCGGCCGAGGCCGATGCGGCGCGCCAACAAGCGGCTGCGGCGGAGGCCGCGCGGCGCCAGGCCGAGCAGGAAGAAGCGGAGCGCCGGCACAAGCGCGCCAATCTGACGCGCAGCCTCGCATGGTCCGATATCGCCTGCGGCCAATCGCGCATCGCGACTGGACAGGGCATGACCTGCTCGGCCTCCGCCGAGTACGACGGTGGCGATGGCCGCGGCAAGTTCCGGCGCTGGGCCGCCGGTACGCACGGTGCGACGACGGCGACCTACGTCATGCTGGTCGACGCCGTTGATGCTGCCTCGGTGCATCTGCCGCTGAAACGCGACGAAGAAGGCGAGTTTCTTTTGGAGATCAGCAGCTTCACCCGTAACAATGCCCGCGACTGGTCAGCCCTGGCCGCGCGCGGCGACAGTTTCTATGCAACATTCAAGGCGGTCGATGGCCGCTCCTGTTTTGCTTTCGCCAAGCCCGGTCCCGCCCGCGGCGACGGCCTGGCCTGGGTCATGCGCGGCTATCACTGCACGGCCGGCCGCGAGCCGCTGGCTGAGGACCGTATCGCGCTGGTGATCGGAACATTGAAAGTACGCTAGAAGTCGCTGTGATAGTCTGCGATCACGGAGCGGCGCTGGGCATGACGGCGGGAGAAGGAGCTCATGAGCACCGGGCATCCCGGTAGCGGAAGCACGCCGCCGCGCTGGCAACATGCGGCGTCGCCGGAGGATAGCGCCACCCGCGTTGTCCCAGACGCCCATGGCGCGAGCCGTCCGCCGCAAGCGGCGTACACGCCGTCGCCGGCATCGGTGCAGCAACCGTTCGCCGATACCGCGGCGGCGTTCCCATCGATGACTCCCCTGCAGCCCGGTGCGTTGCTCAACAATACGTATCGCATTGACCGGATGCTGGGCCGCGGCGGCATGGGAGAGGTCTACCGCGGCACGAACGTTCATACCGGCGATCAGGTCGCCATCAAGGTCATTCGGCCCGAACTGGTCGATGACGCGCACATGCGCGATCTGTTCCTGCGCGAAGCCATGGCGCTGCGCAAAATTCGCCATCCGGCCATTGTGTCCTATGAAGGCGCCAGTGCCGACGCCTCTGGCCGTCTTTACCTTGTGATGGATTTCGTCGAGGGACCGTCGCTGGCGCAAGTCGTCACGCATCGGCCACTAAGTCCACCCCAAGTCCAGGCCTTGCGGCGGCGGATTGCCGAGGGCCTGCAGGCGGCCCATGACCAGAACGTGGTGCACCGCGACCTCTCGCCGGACAACATCATCCTGCGCGACGGCGATTTGAACCACGCCACAATCATTGATTTCGGTATCGCGCGACGCACCGACATCAGCAAGACCAGCGTCATCGGTCAGAGTTTTGCCGGCAAGATCGAGTATGCAGCCCCCGAGCAGTTCGGCATGTTCTCGGGCGTCGCTGACGCGCGTTCCGACATCTACACGCTGGGGCTGGTCCTGGCGGCGGCGAGTCTGGGGCGTCCCATCGACATGGGCACATCGGCGATGGCGGCGATTCAGGCGCGTCAGAAAGTGCCCGACCTGTCACAGGTTCCATCGGCGCTGCGGCCCGGCTTGGCGCGCATGCTGGCGCCCGACCCCGGCGCCCGACCGCGGTCGATGCGCGACGTCGCAGCGCTGGACGCACTGGATGCGACCGGTGACAGGCGGCAGGGCCGCGGGTTGCGTGTAGCGCTGCTGGTGGGCGGCCTAGGGGTGGCGGCCGTGGTGGCCGGTGCCTTCGCGTTCCTCCATCCGGTGACGATGGTGCGATCGTGGTTCGACTCCGGCGCCGTCGCGCAACAAGCTCAAGCTTGGCGCCAAGCGGTTCAGGCCGACACGGCAGCGGGCTATGAGGCCTTCCTGGCCCAATATCCCAAAGATCAGCATGTGGCCGAAGCGCGCCAGCGACTGGTCGCCGCGCAGCGGCGCGAGGCCCAGGGACGCGATGAAGAAGCTTTGTGGCGGCGCGCCCAGGACGCAACGACCGCAGGACCTCTGCGTGACTATTTGCAGCGATATCCTGACGGACGTTATGCCGAGGCAGCGCGGCGGAAGCTTGCTAGCCTGTCGTCGCCGCCGACCGTGAAGCAGCCGACGCAGATTTCATGGACGTCGGTTACTTGTTCGGCTGTGCCGCTGTGGGCCCCGCCGGGTTTCACCTGCCAGGCATCCAACGAGTACACGCTGCCCGGATCGGACACACGGTATCGCAGCTTCGCGGCTGGAGGCGAGGTCGGCGGCTGGCGGACGCAGATGTGGATGCAGGAGGCTCTTGGCGCGGAGAGTGTCAGCCTCGCGGTACCCGTCGACCAGACCCTGCTGCAGCTGAATGCATCCACGCAGGCAGGGACCGACTGGTCGACAGCACTGACGTACGGCGGCGCCGAGTTCATGACCTTCCGCAGCGGCGCCGCCAATTGCGTCGCGCTGCGCAAACCGGGCGAGCGCCGTAACCAGGGCTACGCCAATGTGTTCACCGCCGTGCAATGCGCACCGCCGGGCCAGCCGCTCTATCCCAATGATATTCGTACCACCATAGATGGCGTGCGCCTGAAATAAGATTAACATCCTCAGGATGTGTTAGGCCGGGCGTTTTGTCCGCTGGACGAGGCAGCGGCGTGGATAATTGCGACTGCACACGTTGTGCAATGATATCTTTGCGTGCCCCGTGGAAGCGTGGTATGTGGGCGCCGTCTGTCCGACTTTATGCTTCTGGTGGTTGTATTCTGAACCGGCATGTCCGCGGGTCGATTCGCGGACCGTCAGGGCATGGTTCGGTCGACGGCGTGGTGAAGGCGAGACCGAGTGACGATCACATCCAATCATAAGACCGACAAACCGGCGAGGGCGGCTTCAATTCGCGCAACGCAGGCGCGTGATTCACGGAAGGGATACGGGGGAGGGCAAGTGTGCGATAGTCGGCGAGGGCGGCATCAGCGCAGCCATCGACTCGCGTTCTAGTTGTCGAGTGATGGATAAACGTCTCCTGATTGCTGTCGTCTGCGTTGCCCAGACGTTGTCCATGCTGGGCGCCAACGGCTACACGACTCTGTTGCCGTTGTTTCGCAGTGAATGGCAATTGTCCAACGCCCAGGCCGGTTGGATCGCCGGAAGCCAGTATTTCGGCTTCATGCTCGCGGTCCCGTTTCTATCGGCGTTGACCGACCGTTTCGATCCGCGCCGGGTCGTCCTGGCGGGCTCCGCGCTTGTCGTCATCACCTGCTACGCCTTTGCCTACTGGGCGGAGGGTTTCACCAGTGCGCTGGTGATCCGCGGCTTCTATGGCGCCGGCTTTGCCGCGACGTACATGCCAGGCTTGCGGGCTCTGGTCGAAGCCATCGACGATCCCAAGCTGAAGGCACGTGCCACGACGCTCTACCTGGTGTCGTTCAGCACCGGGGTTGCCTTGTCGATTCTCGTTGCCGGCCAGATCGCACCGGCCTTCGGGTGGCGCCTGGCGTTCGGATTCGTGGCGGCGATGGCGGCCCTCGCCCTTGCGATGAACTTCCTGTTCATACCGGGACGTCGCAAACCGCCGGCCGTTCTGCCCGCACTGCGCGATCTGTTCGACTACAGGCCCGTGCTGCGGCACAAGCCGGCCATGGCCTACATCATCGGTCAATGCGGCCACACCTGGGAGGCGCTGGCTCTGGTGTCCTGGATGGTGGCCTATCTTGCCTATGTCGCCGATCAGGCTGGCGGCACGGGTGCTTGGCTCAAGCCGACGGATGTGGCCACGATCGCCGCGTTCGCCGCGATTCCGGCGTCGTTGCTGGGTGGCGAGCTGTCGGTGCGCATCGGTCGGCGCCGGCTGGTACTGATCGGCATGGCGGTGTCCTGCCTGGGTACTTTGTGCCTGCCGTGGATCGGTGGCAGCCTCGGCTATACCGCGGTATCGGTGTTCCTGGTTGTGTTGCTGGGGCTGGCCTACATCGACTCCCCGGCAATGACCGCGAGCCTGGTCGCCAATGCGCCCGAAGGTCGAGCGGGGGCGGCCATGGGCTTGCATACGTCCCTGGGGTTCGCCGGCGGGTTTCTCGGACCATGGATCGTGGGAGTCATGCTCGATCTGGTCGGCCACGATTCGACCCACCATTGGGCACTGGCGTTTGCGACCGTGGCGGTTGCCGGGATGATGGGCTGGTTTCCGGTGCTGCGGTGGGGCCGCTAGGGGCCGCCATGCGCTGGATCCTGTTGCCAGCGCTGGTGGCGATCATGGCCGCGTCTGGCGTGACGGCGGCGCACGCTCAGCAGGCGGTTCGCCTGCCCAGCGTTGACGGCAAGCCGCCGACAGCTCTTGCCGCGACGCTGTTCAAGCCGACGTCGACCCACGGGCCGGCGCCCGCGGTAGCGATCTTCCACGGCTGCGGCGGCATCGGCGTCAACATCACACGCATGGCGCAGCGCTTGGCTGGCCAGGGCATGATCGCGCTGCTCGTGGATAGCTTCGGTGCTCGCGGGATCAAGGATGCCTGTACCCGCCACTGGCCAAGCCAGGCACAGGCCAACGACAGGACTCGCGACATCGATGCCGCTGTCGCCTGGCTGAAGGCGCAGCCGTTTGTCGTCACGGACCGCATCGCGGTGATGGGGTATTCGTACGGCGGCGGTGTTGTCCTGATGCGATCGCTGCAGCAGCGGACGGAACTCGCCGTGCGGGCCGTGATTGCGGTCTATCCGGACTGCGCGCTGCCCGATAGCGACACCGCCAGGTTGGCGGCGCGGCAGCCCGCGCTTCTCGCCATGGCCGCGTTGGATGACTGGACACCCATGCGCCAGTGCGAGGCGCTGCTGTCGCGGCTGGGTCAAAGTCGCTCGCTTGTCGAGCCTCGAGTCTATGCTGGCGCCTATCACAGCTTTGATGCCGTGGGTCTGCCGCTGACCTATCTCGCTGCCGCGGGCAACCGCAGCAAGCCCAACAATTGCTGCGGCGCGCATTATGGCTATCACGCGCCAGCCTACGCACGGTTCCTGCAGGATCTCGACGCTTTCCTCGATCGCCATCTGCGGGGCGGGCGCTAGCCTGCGTCCGGCGCGCAGGCGTCCGTGCCGCGCAGCAGGGCGATGGACGACATCATGCGGGCCAACTCGGCCTGGCGGCTGGTGCCGGTCTTGGCGAAGACTTGGCGCAGATGGCTCTTGATGGTGTTGATCGACACATCCAGCCGGTGCGCGGCTTGTGGAATGCCCAGGCCCGAGGCCACCGCGAGCGCGACCTTGGCCTCGGTTTGGGTCAGTCTGTAGGCTTGAATCATCCAGGCGGCCGCGGTGTCAGCGTGACTGGCGGGATCGACGATGAACAGTAACACCGCGGCATCGGGCATCCAGAGATCGTTGAAGCGGTCGAGGTCGTGGCTGCGCACGGACGAGGCGACGACCGAAAAGGGCGGGCCGCCGTGGGCCCGGGAGACACTGGTCGAGCCAGTCGGCGCACCCCGCGCGACAGCGCGCGGATCAGTGCGTCCAAGCGCTGCGCCTGGGCCGGCACCGGGGCGCTGACCGTTGCGTGGCGCAAAAGCAGCGGCCCGTCGCTGGAGCCGAGCCGGCGTGCCGCGGCGTTGGCGTAGACGATGCGGGCGCGCTGATCGAGCAGGATCACGCCGGCGGTGAGACGGTCCAGCACGTCGAAGATGGCCTGCTGCAGCGCCCGATAGCCTTCCATCTGGAAACCGAGTTGGATCGAGCGGCGCATATGCGGCACGAGTCGACCGAGGATCTTTCGCTCGTCAGCGCCGAAGGGCCCTTGCCGCGGGGAGCGGCACAGATTGAAGGCGGCGTGAAATCCGTGTTTGGCTACGAGGGGAATCATCGCGTTGTGCGCTACATCCTGGGGCTGCAAAACCTCCTGGAAAAAAGGGCGTTGACCGCATCACCGAAAGGTCGACGACCTCGTCCGAGAACACGATCCGTCCGGCCGGCTGAGACACCATCGCGGCGGTCCGCAGGTTCTGAATATGCCGAGCCTGATAGACTCTGTTCAAATCGTCTCGCAGCCGTCCGTTGTGCGTGAACTGGACCTCGCCAGCGGTGATCGACAAGCCAAAGAGGACGCCACCTTGGCTGCCTGTGAGGTCGGCGATTCTGACCAGGATCGGGGTCCAGAGATCCATCTCTGTCGCAGAGTCGTAGATCAGGTCGAGAAGCCTGTCCGGGGGCTTGGCTATGGCAATTACGGGCTCGCCTCTTACATCTTATGCGGTAGATCGCTGAGGCAGACCCCATATTCCGTTAGACTTCTAATTTTACCCGGATTGTAGCGGCCGTGCCTCACCCGATCGGGTGAGGCGCTCATTCAAGAGCTGGGATTTGCGCAACCGTTGACCCTGTCCGGCTGGGATCCGGACTGTGACCGTCGCACCAGCAGCAAGACCTTCGTTTGCCGACGGGGATGTGCCGCGACGACAACGCTTCGCCCGGACTGGAACGCATCGGACCGATAAGACTCCGTTATTCACTTATAAGAATTATCCGCCTTGCCGAGACTTCGCTGCGGGTTGGATTGTGTCCGGGCGGGCACATCGGCGGGGGAACGAAATGTCAATCGACAGGCCGTCATCAGGGATCGACTTGTTTGATCGCGCGGGCATCGACAATCCATATCCACTCTACAGGCAGCTGAGGGATACCGGCCCGGCGGTCTGGCTGGAGAAAAATGGGCTGTGGTGCATTCCGCGATACAAGGAGGTGAAGGCGGTTCTGGGTGACTACCGCCGCTTTACGACGTCGCACGGCGTGGCGATGGACCCTGCCGTCAACAAGGCCACGTCGGGGCTGGGGCAGGCCAATTCGCTGACCAGCGACCCGCCCTTTCACGATCAGATGCGCCGCATCACAGGCGCGCCACTGCTCCCCAATGCCTTGAAGGAAATCGAAGGCACGATCCAGGCAGCGGCCCGTCAAGTCGTGACCGATATCTGCGAACGCCGGCACGTCGACGCGATGGCCGACGTTGCTCACGTTCTGCCGCTGACCGTTGTTTCCGAGCTGGTCGGCCTGCCGCCGTATGGACGCGAGTCGATGCTGCGCTGGGCGGCGGCCACGTTCAACGCGATGGGGCCCATGAATGATCTGGGCCAGCAGGCTCTGGCCCAGATCCAGGAGCTGCATCGCTTTTGCCGCGAGGATGCGGTGCCTGGCAAACTGAAGCCCAATGGATGGGCCGCCCGCATCTATGCCGCCGCCGAGCGCGGCGAGGTTCCGATCCAACAATGCCCCGGCATGATGCGCGAATACATCGGACCCAGTCTCGACACGACGATCTTTGCGACCGGCCATCTGCTGCGGCTGCTGGGCGAACATCCGGCGCAGTGGCAATTGCTGAAGAAAGACCGGTCTCTCATTCCCGCGGCAATCAACGAGGCGCTTCGCATGGAGGCGCCCATCCGCTCCTTCAGTCGCTATGTGCGTGAGGACAGCGTGTTCGACGATGTCGCCATCTCGGCGGGCGACCGTGTCCTAGTGCTCTATGCATCCGCCAATCGGGACGAGCGCAAATGGGATCGCCCGGACGCGTTCGACATCACGCGAAACCCGCGCGACCACGTCGCCTTCGGCTTTGGCATCCACACCTGCGCCGGCATGCACCTTGCCCGGCTCGAGATCACGGCCTTGCTGACAGCGTTGCTCGAGCGTGTCGAACGGTTCGACGTCGGGACGCCGGAGATTTCGTACAACAACACGCTGCGCGGCTACGCATCCCTGCCCATGACGGTGCATCCGGCCTAGCGCACCGATCAGCCTCAGAAAGGTTAGCGGGCCGCCTGCACCGTGTCCTGGTAGTCGCCCCATGCGTCCATGATGTCCCAGGCGGCGAACACCACGGGAATGCCGGCGCCGGCGCCGCGCGCCATCCTGCCCATCGTGCCGGCCTTGGCGAGCTTGGCGCTTTCCTGCGCTACCTGCTGCTGGGATCGCTGGACGATGTTCGTGGCCTTCGCGATCTGCCGTTTGCGCAAACTTTCCTGAGCCAGTTTCTGTGAGTACTTGCGGATCTGCCCCTCGGCCGAACTGATGATCTGGCTCGAGCGCGCCTGCTGCTCCAGCGCCTTGTCCAGCATCACGCCCGCCACTTTGCCGCTGCCTTCGCTGGCAGCATATTTCCCAAGGTCCAGGCTTACCGCGGCCACCTTGGCCGTGGGGCCTTGCTCCCACGTCTTGATGATCGAGTTGGTCGTGGAGTAGCCGAGGCCGGCCAGGCCGAAGGTCGTTGCCGATGCGCCGGCTTCAAGTCCGAGGATCGTCAATCCCCCGGCCGCGGTGGCTCCAGCCGCGCTGAGAGCGAAGGCAACGCCGGCGACTCCGCCGATGACCGCTACGCCGACCGCCGCTGTCAACCGGATGCGGGCCAGTGTGACGATCGCCTCTTGCGTGTGGTTGATCACGTCGTTGTTGATCTGGCTGACTTCGCGATACAGGTTGTTGAGGTCCTGTCGCACCATGTCCCGCAGGCCTGCGACGAAGGTGACGTAGGCATTGCCGGCCGCCGGACCACCCTGGTGGAGCTTGTCGATCCAGGTCAGCAGAAACCGCTCATGCTGCTCGTCGGTGGTTCGCTGAATCGCTTCCCTGCTGCCTTCCTTCACCTGCACGTTGCCGGGCGGCTCCTTCCAGAACATCACGGTGTAGATGGCGTTCAGGACGGCGCTGTCCTTGTACGTGACCCACTCGACACCGGTGTGTCGTTGAACGGCGATGAGGAACGCTGCCGAACGGAAGAAGCGGCTGACTGCCAGCAGGTCGTAACAGATTACCGGAACGTTCTTCATGCTGTTCTCGTAAGGAAGTGCATGAGCCCTTCCTCGGTTTCTCTTGTGTCATTATCAAGGCGGGCCCGAATTTCGCGGTACGAGCGCGCGTGTGTGTTTGCGCAGAATGGTGGCGAACGCCGGAAGCGCCGGCGGTGCCGAGCGTCCGCTGGGGCTGATCATGAAGATGTTGCGGGCAATCGTCGGCTCGATCAGCGGACGCGCAACGACCTTGCGGTCGTGCGCGGCGGCGAAAGCATAGGTCGGAAGCACGGCAACCCCCAGGCCGACCTCGACCAGGGCGATCGCGGTGCCGATGTGCGAGACTTCGTAGTCTGGTCGCATCGGTAACTGAGCGGAGTCGTAGCCGCGCTCGACCAGCAGTCGAATGCCGCTGTCGCGCGTGAGCGTCACCAAGGGCTGGTCGCGCAAGTCGCTCCATCGGACCTGCGTACGATGAACGAACGGCGACTCGTGACTGCAGAACAGCAGCAGGCTGTCGCGGGCCAGCGTCGTGCGATCGATGCCGGCTTCCGACGGCGCGAACGTGCCGATGCCGCAATCAGCCTGCCCTGTGCGGACACGGTCGACGATCTGGTCGGTGCGGGCGTCCAGGATGATGATCTGCACCCCGGGATAGCGCGCAACGAAGTCGGAGATCACGCGGGGCAGGATGACTGCAGCCAGCAGCGGCGGAGCAGCGACGATGAGTCGACCACGCCGCCGGCTGGCGAGGTCGCGCGCGTTGCGGACGGCATGATCGAGGTCTTCGACACTCTTTGCCGCGGCACTGCGGAACTCGATGCCGCCTTCCGTGAGCTCGACCTTGCGGGTCGTGCGGTCGAACAGCTTGATGCCCAACTCGGCTTCCAGGTCGCGCACATACTGCGACAGGGCCGGTTGGGCGACATGCAGGCGCTCGGCGGCGCGCGTGAAACTGCCGAGTTCAGCCACCGCCAGAAAGGCCTGGATCTGCTTCAGCGTGACGTCCACGGGCGTTTCCTTTTATAAAAACTGCATATTAATAAATATGAAAATATCGAATTGTCATATAGAACGAAAGTCGATGGTATGTCCGCCGTCCGGAGAAACGCGGGGCGGACGCGTCGATGCAGGAATGGAGCGACAAGCGACAAGGGTCGGGCAGGGTGTGGCGCGGCCGCAGCGTCCGGCGCGTCGAGGATGGTCGCCTGCTGACCGGTGCCGGCTGCTTTGTCGACGATATTCGTCCCGACGCGTGTCTTCATCTGGAGTTCCTGCGCAGTTCACATGCCGCGGGCGACATCGTCCGGCTCGACGTGACGAAGGCCCGAGAGTCGAGCGGTGTTGTCGCCGTGTTCACCGGTGTTGACGTGGTTGACCTCGGCAGCGCCTCCGTCAATGCGCTTCTGCCGGACATCCGCGTTCCGCGTTTTCCTGTGCTGGCCCACGGGCGGGTCGACGCCGTCGGGCAATCGATTGTCGCGGTCGTCGCTCAGGGACAGGCGCAGGCCCGCGATGCGATCGAGTGCATCGACATCGACCTTGCGACGCGGCCGATCGATGGCGCCGCGACGCAGCCGCCGGCGATCGCCCATCGCTGGGCATCGGGTGATGTCGAGGCTGCATTTGCCGCCGCCGCCACGATCGCACGCGTTCGAGTCGAGCACGCGCGGCTTGCACCGACGGCGCTCGAGCCGCGGGCGTCGCTGGCCACCTGGGATCCGGCCGGCGACGGCCTGACCGTCTGGCTGTCAACGCAGACGCCGCACCGGGCGCGGCTCGATCTCGCACAAATCCTTGGCCTGCCGGCGGCCCGCATTCGCGTCATTGCGCCCGATGTCGGCGGCGCCTTCGGCGGCAAGGCATCGATCTATCCGGAAGAGGCCATGGTCGCCTGGGCGGCGATGCGTTTGCGTCGTCCGGTAAAATGGTGCGCGACACGCTCGGACGATCTGTTGGCGGCGACGCAGGGTCGTGGCGCGACGACTGTCGGTGAGTTGGCCCTCGATGCCGAGGGGCGGATGCTTGGATTGCGGGCGCGGCTGGCGTTTCCGCTGGGCCACTGGCTGCCCTACAGCGCCGCGGCGCCGGGCCGCAATGCCGGGCGCATTCTTCCTGGTCCGTACAGGATCCTGGCGACCGACGTGTCGCTGCAGGCGACGCAGGCCAACACCGCTGCCGTCAACATCTATCGCGGTGCCGGTCGGCCGGAGGCCGCGATGCTGATGGAACGCCTGGTGGACGAAGCGGCACGCATCCAGTCGTTGGATCCGATCGAGATCCGGCGTCGCAACCTGCTGGGGCCGGATGTCTTTCCGTTCCGGGGCCCCAGCGGTGCGATGCTGGATTCGGGCGACTACCCGGCGCTACTGCGCATGGTGTGCACGCGGTCGGGTTATCTGGCATTGCGGCAGCAGCACCAGCAGCGACGCGCCCGCGGCGACATCGTCGGCCTGGGGCTGGCGATGTATGTCGAGCCGTGCGGCGAGGGGTGGGAAAGCGCCATGGTGAGCCTCGCCGGTGATGGCCGGGTCATCGCCGCCACCGGGTCGAGCGCCCAAGGTCAGGGGCGCGAGACGGCGTACGCCCAGATCGTTGCCGACGCGCTCGGCATATCCTTTGACAAGGTGGTGGTGAAGGCCGGCGATACCGGTGTGACGCCGCCCGGTATCGGCGCGCTGGCAAGTCGCAGCACCGCCATCGGCGGCAGTGCGATGCTGCGTGCCGCGCAGGCGTTTGCTGCGTCGGCGCGAAAAGTGGCGGCCGAACTGCTGCAATGTCCGGAGCACGGCGTCGTTGCCGTGGCCGACGGCTTCGTCGCCCTGCAGGGGGACGGTCAGCACATCACCTGGCAGGCGATCGCGGCCAGCGTCCGCGACGAGGGCTGTGGCGTTCTATCGGAGTCGGTCGTCTTCCACGCCGACGGTGAAGCGTGGAGCAGCGGTTGCTGCGTGGCTGCCGTGCTGATCGACCGCGAGACCGGTACGCCGACGGTCGAACAGTTGACCTGGGTTGACGATGCCGGGATTGTCATCAACCCGATGCTGGTTGATGGACAATTGGTGGGTGGCATGGCCCAGGGTATCGGTGAAGCCTTGCTGGAGCGGCTCGTCTATGACGGCGATGGCCAGCTCCTGACGGGGTCTTTGATGGACTACGCCATGCCGCGGGCGACCGATATCCCGGCAGTGGACATCCACAAGATGGTGACCCCATCACCGGCCAATGCGCTTGGGGCGAAGGGCGTTGGTGAGGCCGGCTGCATCGGTGTGCCGGCCGCCATCGTCAACGCCGTGGTGGACGCGCTGGCGCCGTTTGGCGTGACGCATATGGACATGCCGCTCACCAGTCAGAAGATCTGGCAGGCCATGCAGGCGGCGCCGACTCACATCCATGGAGCGACTGGACCATGAAATACGGCAGGAAAGACGCCAAGGCTTACGCACGCGCCAACATGAAAGGGATCTGGGCCGCCGCGCTCACGCCCTTCACCCCGTCGTTTGCCATCGACGAGGATGGCTTCCGTCAGAACATTCGCCACTGGGCCGACGATCTGCAGATCGACGGGCTGTTCATCTCGGGCAAGCAGGGCGAATTCTCCTCGATGTCGGTCGAGGAGCGCAAAAGGACCTTCGACCTGGCCGTCGAAGCCAGCATCGGCCGTTGCGCCACCATCATGTCGTGCTCCGACCAGAACATGGATACGGTGATCGAGCTGGCGCGGCATGCCCAGAACGCCGGTGCCGACTACATCGTCGTGCACGCGCCGATGCTGCATTTCGCCAAGGCACAGGACGAGACGGTTTACGCGTATTACCGAACCATCGCCGACAAGGTCGATATCGGGATCGCGTTATGGAGCCATCCCGATAGCGGCTATCTGATGAGCCCGCAGCTGTGCAATCGTCTGGCCGACATCGAGACCGTGGTGGCGATCAAGTACAGCGTGCCGCGGCCGATGTATGCCGAGCTCACCCGGCTGGCCGGCGACCGCATCCTCGTCAGCACGGCGTCGGAGGAGGAATGGCTCGACAACATCATCGAGCTCGGCTGGTGGCTCTACCTGTGCTCCTCACCGCCGTTCCTCATCCAGCGGCCCGGCGACTTGCGCATGCGCCAGTACACGGATCTCGCGTTGCGCGGTGAGGTCGAGAAGGCGCGCGCGGTGTGGGACAGCCTCGAGCCGGTGCGCGACGCACTGCGCCACACGCGGCCCGCCGAGAAGCCGCACGCGCACCAGAAATACTGGCAGGAACTTCTGGGCCAGGTGGGTGGCACGGTGCGCCCGCCGCTGTTGCCGCTGACTGACGCCGAGAAGGCGGCGACCCGTGCCGCTTTTGAGGCTTGCGGCCTGCAGGCGGCGCCGATGTCGCCGGCACGGAGGTACAGTCATGGCTAACACGGGACGGCTCAAGGCGTTCAACTTCGCGCGCTGGATTGATGAGCATCGTCATCTGCTGAAGCCGCCGGTCGGCAACCAGCAGGTCTGGGAAGATGCCGACCTGATGGTGACGGTGGTCGGCGGCCCCAACCAGCGCACCGATTTCCACGACGATCCGGTCGAGGAATTCTTCTACCAGCTGTCGGGCAACATGGTGATCAAGATCGCCGAAGATGGCGCGTTCTACGACGTGCCGATGCGCGCCGGCGACATCTTCCTGATGCCGCCGCACACGCGCCACTCGCCGCAGCGGCCCGAGGAAGGCTCGGTGGGTCTGGTCATCGAGCCCAAGCGGCCGCCGGGCGAAAAGGATGCCTTCGAGTGGCACTGCTTCGAGTGTCGGAAGCTCGTGCATCGGGTCGAGGTCAACGTGCAGAGCATCGTGCACGACCTGCCACCGCTGTTTCAGGCCTTCTACGCCGACGAAAAGAAGCGCACCTGCCCGAACTGTGGCAGCGTGCATCCGGGCGCGGTTCCGCCGGCCGGCTGGGTTCATCTGCCGTGATGACATGTCGACAGGCGGCACAAGGACAGATTTCGGGGAGGACATGAGAACATGAGAAGACGCGACGTCTTGATAGGCTCAGCCGCTGCGCTGGCCACGGGTGCGCGGGCGTTCGCGCAGACGCCGGTGAAGATCGGCATGGTCACGACCCTGAGCGGTCCCGGCGGCTATCTGGGGCAGGACATCCGCGACGGCTTCAAGCTGGTCATCGACATGAATGAAGGCAAGCTGGGCGGCGTGCCGGTACAGCTCATCGTCGAGGACGACGCGCTCAAGCCCGGCCAGGGCAAGCAGATCGCCGACCGGCTGCTGAAGAACGACAACGTGAAGCTGTTCACCGGTATCGTGTTCTCCAATGTGGCCGGCGCCGTCGTGCCGGATGTCGTCGATAGCGGCGCGATCTATGTCAGCCCTAACGCCGGCCCGTCGAACTTGGCCGGCAAGGAGTGCCACAAGAACTATTTCGTCGCGTCGTGGCAGAACGACAACATCCACGAGGCCGCCGGCCAGGCCGCGACCAACCTGGGCTACAAGCGCGCCTTCATCCTGGCGCCCAACTACCAGGCCGGTAAGGATTCGCTGGCCGGGTTTCGGCGCTTCTTCAAGGGCGCCATCGCCGGCGAGATCTTCACCCGGCTCGACCAGACCGATTTCGCCGCCGAGATGGCGCAGATCCGTGCCGCCGATCCGGATGTGGTCTTCCAGTTCCATCCCGGCGGCTTGGGCATCGCGTTCCTGCGCCAGTATCAGCAGGCTGGCCTGCTCGGGAAGATCCCGATGGTGGTTTCCGAGGCCTCGATCGACAACGTGATCCTGGCGGCGCTGGGCGGTGCGGCCCTGGGAATCTACGTCGGCAGCCACTGGAACACCGATTTCGACAATGCCGCCAACAAGACATTTGTCCCGGCGTGGCAGAAGGCCTACGGCCGGCCAATCACGACCTATTCGCAGCAGGGTTACGACGCGGCGCTGCTGATCGCCTCGGCGCTGAAAGCGACCGGCGGCAAGGTCGACGACACGGCCGCCATGCGCACGGCGCTAGCAAAGGCGGACTTCCAATCGACGCGCGGCGCGTTCAAGTTCGGGCCCAATCAGCATCCGATCCAGGATTGGTACATGCTGAAGGTCGAGAAGGGTGACGACGGCAAGCCGGTTCTGCGCACCGTCGAGAAGATCCTCACCAACCACAGCGACGCCTACGCCGCGCTGTGCAAGCTGTAGCTGCCCAGCGACGTGGAGGAAGAACGGGGCCAGGGTAGGTTGACGCTCGTCTTCGAACAGTTGCTCAACGGTGTGCAGCTCGGCGTCATGCTGTTTCTGCTGGCGGCTGGCCTGACACTGGTGTTCGGCATCATGGGCGTCATCAACCTGGCGCACGGATCGCTCTACATGATCGGCGCCTACGCTGGCGCGGTGGTCGCGGCCAGGACGGGATCGTTCCTGATCGCCTTTCCGTCGGCGCTTCTGGCCGCGGCAGTGGTTGGCATGCTGATGGAAGCCCTTGTCATCCGTCGCCTCTATGCCCGCGACCATCTCGACCAGGTGCTGGCGACGTTCGCGCTGATCCTCATCTTCAACGAACTCATCACGATCGCCTTCGGCCGCCAGCCGCTCTTCGTCACCGTACCGCCCCTGTTGAACGGCTCGGTCGAGCTGCTGCCGGGGTTGAACTATCCCGCCTATCGTCTGGCGATCATCGTCGTGGGGCTGCTGATCGCCATCGGCCTCTATGGTCTCATCCAGCACACGCGCGTGGGCATGCTGGTGCGGGCCGGCGCCACGCATCGCGACATGGTGCGGGCGCTGGGCGTCGATGTCCGGCTGCTGTGCACCCTCGTCTTCGGCCTCGGCGCACTGCTGGCCGGGCTCGCCGGCGTGATGGCGGGGCCTATCCTGGCCGTACAGGTCGGCATGGGTGAGCAGATCCTGATCATGACCTTCGTGGTCGTTGTGATCGGTGGTGTCGGCTCGATCCGCGGGGCATTCCTGGGTGCCCTGATCGTGGGCATCGTGGATACGCTGCTGCGTGCCTTCCTGCCGAGTCTGCTGCGTCAGCTCATGCCGGGATCCGAGGCCGATGCGCTGGGCGCAGGTCTTGCGTCGATGGGCGTCTATCTGCTGATGGCGGTCGTGCTGCTGGTGCGTCCTCGGGGTCTGTTTGTCGTCCATGCTTAGCCTGACGCGACTCCTCGCCCTGGCCGGCGTGGCCGGACTGATCGCCGTGCCGTTCATCGCCGACGGACTCGGTACGCCGGCGGCCACGACCTTGGCGACCAGCATGCTGATCTATGGCATCGCCGCCGCCAGTCTCAATCTGGCGCTCGGCTATGGCGGCCTTGTCAGCTTCGGTCACGCTGCCTTTCTCGGCCTGGGCGGCTATGTGGTCGGCATCCTCTATCAGCACTTCGTATCCGAGACCGCCGTCTTCGGCTGGTTCGCCGGCACCAACCAACTCGTTGTCACGGTGCCGGCCGCGATGCTGGCGTGTGGCCTGGTGGCCGCCTGTATCGGGGCCCTGTCGCTGCGCACATCGGGCGTGCAGTTCATCATGATCACGCTCGCCTTCGCCCAGATGCTGTTTTTCCTGTTCGTGTCGTTGAAGGCTTACGGCGGCGACGATGGCCTGATCGTCCGTCGTCGCAACGTGCTTCCCGGCCTCGATACCCGGGATGACACGACATTCTACTTTATATGCCTCGTCATCGCGGCCGGCTGCTGGTGGTTGATGCAGCGCTTCGCGCGATCTCGTTTCGGTCTGGTGCTGGCCGGTGTGCGACAAAGCGAGCGTCGCATGGCGGCGCTGGGCTTCACGCCCTATGCCTACAAGCTCGCGGCCTTCATTGTCTCCGGCATGGGTACCGGCCTTGCGGGCGCGTTGCTGGCCAATCACCAGCGCTTCGTCGGCCCCGACCTGCTGCACTGGACCAAGTCGGGCGAACTGATGGTCATGGTCGTCCTGGGTGGTGTCGGTACCCTGTCAGGGCCGTGGCTGGGCGCCGCGGTCCTGGTGGCGCTCGAGACTACGTTCGCCGCCTGGTCGGAGAACTGGCAGATCTTCCTCGGCCTGGTCCTGCTGGCCGTCGTGCTGCTGACGCGCGGCGGCCTAGACCGGCTGCTGCGCCTGATGCGCGGTTGGCGCGCATCATGACGTCCCTGCTGGAAGTACGCGGCCTTGCCAAGCGCTTCGGCGGCCTGGTCGTGACGGACGACGTCGATCTGGATGTGCGTGACGGCGAAGTCCACGCCCTGATCGGTCCCAACGGCGCCGGCAAGACGACCTTGATCAACCAGCTCTGCGGCGAACTGCCGTCGGATCGCGGCACGATCCGGTTGGCCGACGGGCTTCTCAATCCGCTCTCCGTCGGGCAGCGCGTGCGCCGCGGCCTGGCGCGGACGTTTCAGATCGCGCAGCTGTTGGCGGACGATACGGTGCTCGACAATGTGGCGCTCGCCGTCCAGGCCCGGCACGGCCACAGCTTCCGGTTTCTGGCCGATGCGCGCCGGGATGTCGTCGTACGCGAGGCTGCCCGCCGCTACATCGCCGACGCCGGCCTGACGAGCCGGCTCGACGTGCCGGTGGCGGACCTCTCGCATGGCGAGCAGAAGCAGCTCGAGGTCGCGGTCGCTCTGGCGACCAATCCCAGGCTGTTGTTGCTGGACGAGCCCATGGCCGGCCTGGGCCATGGCGAGAGCCGGCAGATGGTGGATGCGCTGGGTGCGCTCAAGGGCCGCCTCGCCATGCTGCTGGTCGAGCATGACATGGATGCGGTGTTCGCCTTGGCTGATCGCATTTCGGTGCTGTTCTACGGCCGGATCATCGCGACGGGAACGCCGGACGAGATCCGCGACAATGCCGAGGTCCGTACCGCCTATCTGGGCGAGGGAGACAGCTGATGCTGTCGGTCCGCCATCTGGCCGCCGCGTACGGCCGCAGTCAGGTCCTGTTCGATGTCCGCCTCGACATCTCGGACGGCCAGGTGGTGACGCTGCTGGGTCGCAACGGCATGGGCAAGACCACGACCGTGCGGTCGATCATGGGCCTGATGACACCCAGCGCCGGTACGATCGAGATTGACGGCATCGATGCGCGGGGAATGGCGCCCGAGAAGATCGCACGCCGCGGTGTCGGGCTGGTGCCCGAGGGGCGTCAGGTTTTTCCAACCTTGTCGGTGCGTGAGAATCTCATCGCTACGGCCGGCAACCGGCTGGGACGCAGCAGGCCGTGGACGTTGCCACGCATCTACGATCTCTTTCCGCCGTTGCGGCGGTACGCGGATCGCAGCGCCGCAACGCTATCAGGCGGCGAACAGCAGATGCTGGCCGTCGGCCGCGCGCTGATGACCAACCCGAAGTTGCTGATCCTCGACGAGGCAACCGAGGGATTGTCGCCGGTGGTTCGTGCCGAGATCTGGCGTTGCATCGAGACGCTGAAGGCCGAGGGTCAATCCATCCTGCTGATCGACAAGAACCTCCACGTGCTTCAGCGCGTGGCTGATTGCCACTTCATCCTCGAGAAGGGCAGGACCGTGTGGTCGGGAACGAGCGCTGATCTCGTGCGGGATGCCGACAAGGTACACCGCTACATCGGCGTTTGAGGTAACACTAACCACTGCGGGCGCGCGGGTGGGCGGCGCGGTAGATGGCCGCCAGCCGTGCGGCGTCGACATCGGTGTAGCGCTGGGTGGTCGACAGCGAGGCGTGGCCCAGCAACTCCTGGATCGTCCGCAGATCGCCGCCGGCGCCCAGCAGATGCGTGGCAAAGGAATGGCGCAGCGCATGCGGCGTCGTGCTTTGGGGCAGGCCGAGCTTCTCGCGCAAACGGCGGACGGCACGCTGCACCACACCGGGGTCGAGTGGCGCGCCACGCGCACCGATGAAAAAGGAATCGTCGGGCTCGGCCGTCACCAGGAACGGACATGTGGCGCGATAGGCTGATAATGCCGCTGTCACCGCTGGCAGCAGCGGCACGATGCGCTGCTTGCCGCCCTTGCCGGTGATGGCCAGCGTCGTGACACGACGGCGTAAGAGGTCTTCCACCGTCCGCTTGGTCAAGGACAAGGCTTCGGCGATGCGCAGACCAGCACCGTACAGCAATGTCAGGATGGCGGTGTCACGGCGGGCAATCCATTCGACCGTGGCGTCGGTCTCGGACTCCGTCAGCAGATCGCGCGCGTCGCCGACCGACAGCGCCTTGGGCACGGATTTCGGCAGCTTGGGCGTGCGGACCAGCGCGATGGCCGCATTGGCGACAAGGCCGCGCCGGTCGAGAAAGCGGAAGAAGCCGCGCACCGAGGACAAGGCGCGCGCCGTTGACGTGCGGGCAAGCTTGTCGCGCGCTCGCCGTGCGAGCCAGGCGCGGAAATCGCTTTGGCGCAGGCTGGCCAGGGCCGCGAGGTTCGGCGGCTCGCCGCGGTGTCCGGCGACAAAGCCGACGAAATCGTGAACGTCGCGGCGATAGGCCGACACGGTCTTGTCGCCGGCGCGCCGCTCTGCGCCCAGCCACGCCACCCAGGCAATCAAGGCTGCCGCGACGTCTTCCTGGGCTGCCAGCGGTGGCGGCAGGAGTGGTGCGGCAGGCGCTGGGGATTTCCGCTTCATGGACCGCGCGTGGGCGTCACTCCGGCAGATCGAGCCAGGCGCGGATGGTGTTCTCGAGCACGCGCGTCAGGAAGAACAGCAACTCGGTCGACTGGGTGGGGCCGAACGTGGCGCCTTGGCGAGACCCGAAGGCGATGACGCCGTCGGGCGAGCCGCTGGAGACCCTCAGGCGCACCAGGACGTCGGCACGCACGTGACGTGCCACGGGACCGAAAAACGCCTCCTCGCCAATGATCTCGCCGCGTAGCCGCGCACTCTCACCGGGTCCCAGGGCGGCATCGATGGCACCTGGCGCCAGCACATAGACGCCGCGCACCGGCACCCGGCGCGGCGCATCCTCGGTACCCTCGATGGCAAGCGCGATGAAATCCACGTCCAGCAGGCCGGGCAACTCGTGCGTGACGGTGTGGATCAATTTCTCGAAGCTGGTCGCCTGGATGATGCTGAGCACCGCCACGTGAATTCGGTTCTGCGTGATCTGGTTGGCGCGGCCGGCGCTGATCAGTTCCTGCTGCACGGCGCGCAGCTTGTCGATGTCGGTGCGCAGGCGCTTGACCATGGCCGCCTGCATGTCGACCACGCCCGCGGCGCTCTGACGCGGCGGGATCTGCAGCGTATCGAGCAACTTGGGATGGTGCGTCAGAAAGTCGGGGTGCGCCTGGAGATAGGCAGCGACTTCCTCGGCCGATGGTTCGGACGTGCTGTCATCGCGAGGGTCGGTGCCAGCCACGTTGGTGCCCCGCGCCGAATTCACAGGATCGACTGGCCGGTCTTGGCCCAGTCGTCGAGGAAGGCCTTCAGGCCGTTATCCGTCAGGGGATGCTTGAAAAGCTGCTTGAGGATGTTGGGCGGCAAGGTCGCGACATGGGCCCCCATCTTGGCGGCGGCGATGACATGCTGCGGATGACGCACCGAGGCCACCAGAACCTCGGTCTTGAACGCGGGATACTGGCGATAGATCTGGACGATATCGCTGATCAGGGCCATGCCGTCCTCGCCGATATCGTCGAGCCGGCCGACGAACGGCGAGATGAACGTGGCGCCGGCCTTGGCGGCGAGGATGGCCTGCGCTGCCGAGAAGCACAGCGTCACATTGACCATGATGCCTTCCGACGTCAGCGCCTTGCAGCAGCGCAAGCCGTCCGGCGTCAGCGGCACCTTCACGGCAATGTTGTCCGTGGCGTGCCGGCCAAGCGCATGCAGCTTCTTGCCTTCCTTCAGCATGGTCTCGAAATCCGTCGCCGTGACTTCGGCGCTCACCGGTCCGGGCACCAGCTCGGCGATCTCGCGGATCACATCGAGTATCGGCCGTCCGGACTTGGCGATCAGCGACGGGTTGGTGGTGACGCCGTCGAGCAGTCCACTGGCTGCCAGCGCGCGGATCTCAGAGACATCCGCCGTGTCGACAAAAAATTTCATATGCCGCCCCACCGTTTCGCGTACGTGTCTTGCCCGATATGGTGCATGCATGACCGCGCCGCGACGCGACAATCCTTCTAGCGAATGGCCTGCGGACCGGCAAGGCGAGCCACTGGGTCCCGCCGAGGCGCCGGCCGCGCGTGTGGATAATGGCACGGTTTCAGTTTTGCTGCCGTTGCCGCTGGGCGACGCCTACGATTATCGCGTGCCGCCTGAGATGGCGCTGGCGCCCGGTGATTTTGTCGCCGTGCCCCTGGGCAAGCGGGTGATTGCCGGCGTCGTTTGGGGGCCGGCGCGCGGCGACGTCGACCCGACCAAGTTGCGTGACGTTGACCGGATCTTGCCGGCGCCACCCATGCGCGATGCCATGCGGCGGTTCATCACCTGGGTTGCTGCATACACGCTGAGCCCGCCGGGCGCGGTCCTGCGCATGGCGATGAGTGTCACCGACGCCCTGGAACCGCCCCGCACGGAGACGGTGTATCGCCTGGCGGCGGCCGCCGAAACCGAGGCCGCCCTCGGTGGGGTCAAGCTCACCACGCCGCGCCGTCGCGTGCTCGATTTCCTGCGCGGCGCGCCGGCGCTGCCGCTGATGGACGTGGCGCGCCAAGCCGGCGTCGGCAGCGCGGTGGTCAAGGCGCTGGTCGATATTGGGCTGGTCGAGGCGGTCCAACGCCAACCCATGCGCGCCCAGGCCGTGCCGTCTCTGGCATCCCGACCGACCTTGTCCGACGCACAGGCGGCCGCGGCGGCCGAACTGGTCGATAAAGTGAGTGCGCGGAGCTTCTCGACCACGTTGCTCGACGGCGTGCCTGGTGCCGGCAAGACCGAGGTGTATTTCGAGGCCCTGGCCGCCGCTCTGGCGCAAGGCCGGCAGGCACTGGTGCTGTTGCCGGAGATTGCGCTGTCGACGCAGTGGCTGGAGCGCTTCACGCGGCGCTTTGGCACGCGGCCCACCGAATGGCACTCCGACCTGACCAGTACGGAGCGCCGACGTGCCTGGCGGGACGTCGCCGAAAGACGGGCCAACGTCGTGGTGGGCGCGCGTTCGGCGCTGTTCCTGCCGTTCGCCGACCTTGGCGTTATCGTTGTCGATGAGGAGCATGACGGCGCCTTCAAGCAGGAGGACGGCACGCTCTACAACGCCCGTGACATGGCGGTCGTTCGCGCGCGCCTGTGCGCTGCGCCCATCGTGCTGGCATCGGCGACACCGTCGCTGGAAACCGTCGCCAACGCACGCAGCGGGCGCTACGGCGTTTTGCATCTGCCGGACCGGCACGGCGGCGCGTTGATGCCGAGTGTCGAGGTCATCGACTTGCGTCGCCACGCGCCGGCGCGCGGACGCTGGCTGGCGCCGCCGGTGGTGACGGCCGTGCAGGAAACGCTGGCGCGCGGCGAGCAGGTGCTGCTGTTTCTCAACCGCCGGGGCTATGCGCCGCTGACGTTGTGCCGCACGTGCGGCCATCGGCTGCAGTGTCCGCATTGCAGTGCGTGGCTGGTCGAGCACCGCTTCCGCGGCCGCCTGATCTGCCATCACTGCGGCCACGGTGCGCCGCTGCCCGCGACATGTCCGTCGTGCGAGGCCAAGGATTCCTTCGTGCCGTGCGGTCCTGGCGTCGAGCGGCTGGCCGAGGAGGCGCTGGCGCTGTTCCCCGACAAGCGCATCGAAATCTTCGCCAGCGACACCGTCGGTACCCGCCGCGCCGCGCAGGCCATGGTCGAGCGCATCGCTGCCGGCGAGATCGATCTCATCATCGGCACGCAGATGGCGGCCAAGGGTTATCACTTCCCGCTGCTGACGCTGGTCGTCGTCGTCGACGCTGATCTGGGGCTGGCCGGCGGTGATTTGCGCGCCGCCGAACGCACCTTCCAGCTGCTCTATCAGGTCGCCGGCCGCGCCGGCCGCGACGAGAAGCCGGGTCGCGCCCTGATGCAGACCCACATCGCCGAGCACGCCGTCATCCAGGCTCTGGCCAGCGGCGATCGCGACCGGTTCGTCGCCGCCGAAATGGCGGCGCGGGAAAGTGCCGGCTGGCCGCCGTTCGGCCGGCTGGTGGCGCTGATCGTGTCGGGCACCGACGAGACGGCGGTCGACACCGTTTCTCGCGCCCTGGCCCGTGCCGCGCCGTCTATCGACGGCGTGAAGGTTCTAGGTCCAGCGCCAGCACCCTTGTCGCTGTTGCGCGGCCGGTTCCGCCGCCGGCTGCTGCTGCGCAGTCTGCGTGGCTTCAAGGTCCAGGATGTTGTTGCCGATTGGCTGGCGCAGGTCGCTGTTCCTGCGTCTGTCCGGGTTCAGGTCGATATCGACCCGTACTCGTTCATGTGAGGCCGGATGATCCGGTCAGGCGTCCGACCGTTGGCCGCGGCGCTTCATATAGACGCCGATGCTCCAGTAGGCTGCGGCATGGGCATCTGGGTCGCCCCCGATCACCCAGGCGTCCTGCCGATTGGAGCGGGGACGGCGTAAATTCTGCCATAGACGCTGCGGCGCGCCTTGCGCGCGGAAGGATTCGCGCAATTCCTCGATATCGTAGCGCGACAGCCAGTCGATCGAGAGGATTTCCATGTCGTTGGCGTCGGCCATGGCCCGGAAGTCGTCAACCGTGTAGCCCATACGCACGTGATCGCCGTCCTGGGTCGGCGATACCCGGTCAAAACCGGGGATGGCCTTGCCCATGCGTGCCACGAACGGTGTGCTGGGCGTCGACAGCAGCAGCCGACCGTTGGGCGCCACCTGCGAGCACAATTTGGCGAATACCGGCCGGTCGTCGGCCAGATGCTCCAGGACCTCGAGGCAGCTCACAAGGTCGAAGCGGCCGAAATCCCATGGTTCATCGAGATCGACCGAGCGAAAGGCGTGGCTGATCGGGAAGTTCTCGAAGCGGCTGTCCTGGCCTTCCACATTGCCGTCGACGCCCAGGTAGGACGCCACTTTGTCGGCGGTTTGCCGCAGCCACAGCAGCGTGGCACTGCTGCCGCAGCCGACATCAAGGATGGAGACACGCGGCTGCGGGGCATGGCGAACGTAATGCGAGAGGTAATCGGCCCGCTCGACGATCGTCGCATCCCGCGTCAGGCGGAAGTAGCCGGGGCCACACAACCCCAAAAGCGCGTTGTCGACGGTGTGGAGCAGGGCGCTTGTCATGGTGTCTGATCACTCCGGCTGCGCCTTGTTCGTCGATGAACGCAACACGCTGTCAGGTGGCACGATAGGAGAAACAAGGAATCGAATACAACGTTTTCCGTCAGGATTTCGTCAGCTATCGGGTCCGGTTTTTGAACCAAGAACCCATACCGCATTACGGTGATGGCTTCGGGTGGGTTGCTTGCATCGCACAAACGCGTGTGCTAGCTACCGCGCGCGGTTTTCGGGGGTGCCTCCGGTGGGGTCCATTCTTTGGGAAAACGCACGTTATTCCAAGGGGTTCCACACCCCATGATCCGGCCCTTGGGGACACCAGATCGTGTCAACTGAAGCATCCG